>JAEIGA010009178.1_pt1 | contig 14964 bp, 8 predicted proteins | sample 9270691 | NCBI WGS metagenome assembly JAEIGA01 (sample SAMN17057246, study PRJNA624740) | gut metagenome | biome: biome; isolation source: fecal sample | host: Bos grunniens | place: China: Xizang | collected 2019
ATTGAAAATCATTGCGGGCCTGGGAAATCCGGGCCGGGAATATGAAAATACAAAACACAATGTCGGCTTCATGACCGTTGACATCCTGGCGGAAAGGCTCGGCATCAACATCGGAAAACAGAAATTCAAAGCCCTGATCGGAGAAGGCAGGATTGGAACGGAAAAGGTAATACTCGTGAAACCTCAGACGTACATGAACCTGAGCGGGGAAAGCATCCGGGAAATTGTAGCGTTTTATAAAATTGAACCGGAGGACCTGATGGTTATTTACGACGATATCGATATCCCTGCCGGAACCCTGCGGATTCGTGGAAAGGGAAGCGCCGGAACCCATAATGGTATGCGTTCCGTTGTATATCAGCTGCAGGACGACAGTTTTCCCCGGATCCGGGTCGGAATCGGCAGCGAAAAAGGCGGACGGAACCTGGTCGCTTATGTAATCAGCGGCTTTCCTGAAGAAGACCGGGAAAAAATGAGAGAGGCCATCCTGAAAGCGGCAGATGCGGCAGAATGTTTCGTAACGGAAGGAATCTCCGCAGCCATGAACCGGTACAATACCAGGAAAAAGAAGAAAAAACCGGAAAAATCGGAAGCAGAAGAAACGAAGGAATCCAAAGAGTCAGCTGGCGGGATCGCAGAGAAAACGGAAGGATCAGCAGATGTACAGGGGAATTAAAGGAATCGTAGATGCAGCCGGAGAAAACCCTCAGGGAATCATTTACGCTTACGGACTGAGAGAAGGGCAAACGGCTCGTGCCTGTGCCGAAATCATGAAAACACGTTCCGGCCAGATGCTGATCGTGGTATCCTCCGGGAAACGAGCGGAGGAAATGCGGGATTTTCTGACATTTTTTGATCCCGGCAGCCGGACGTTCGTGTTCCCGGATGAGGAACACAGCCTCTTTTCTTACGAAGCCAGGAGCAGGGAAAACAGCTATCGAAGACTTGTGTGCCTGGCGTCCATGCTGGAAGGCACCCCGGGGTATTATATTGCTCCGGTAATGGCTGTGGAACGGGGGATGTGTTCAGCGGAACAGTTCCGTGGTGCTCAGGTGCGCTTGAAAACAGGAGAAAACGTGGAGCAGGATCTGGCTGAAAAACTGGTTGGACTGGGTTACGAAAGAACCGCTGTAGCAGAGATGCCTGGGCAGTTCAGTGTCCGTGGAGAAATCCTGGATCTGTTCCCGCCGGGAAGCGAGTATCCATACAGAGTGGATTTCTTTGATACGGAAATCGAAAGTATCCGCACATTTGATCCTATGACACAGAGATCGAATGGGAACGCGGATACCGTTACGGCGTCTCCCGCAATATTATTGGAACCGGATGACCAGGAGCATGTGGCGTATCTATGGGATTATCTGCAGGAGGAATCGCTGATCGTGGCAGATGACTGGGAACGCCTGTGTGAAACAAGGGATCTGGCGGAACAGGACTGGGCATCCGCGGCGGCGGCAGGGACGATTGACCGGAAAAGGACGGAGTATTTCGCCGATATGGAGTTTACGGCGCGAGCCTTCAGCAGCCGCAGAACACTGATGACCACTCCCTTTCTGAAAAAACCGGCCTATCTTGACCGGCAGGCGGCCATCGTGGAAGTCCACTGCATGGAACCGCCGGCTTTCGGAGGCCGGATGGGTCTGTATGCGGAGGAATTGAATCATCTCCTGAAAGAAAAGTATGAGATTCATGTGGCATGCTCCGATGAAAAGCGGCTGCAGAACCTGAAGGAATTCGCACAAAGGGCGGAAATAACCGGCCCCATCATCTACAAACAGGGATCTCTGCCGGCCGGCATTTACTTTTCGGATGACCGCGAGGCATTTCTTTCTGACCGGGACATTTTCCGTTCCGTAAAGAAAAAGAGAAAAAAGAAAAAGAAATCATCTGCGGATCGGATGGCAGCCTTCGCCGACTTCCATGAAGGAGACTATGTTGTTCATGAAAACCATGGAATCGGACAGTTTGCCGGCATTAAGCCGATGGTGGTAGATGGCGTCCGCAAAGATTATATGTCGGTACGCTATGCCGGCGGCGATATGCTGTATGTCCCGGTGGAACAGATGGACCTCATTCAGCCGTATATTGGTTCTGGCGGAGCGGCGCCGAGAATTAACCGGCTGAGTACGGCAGAATGGAATAAAACAAAAGCCAAAGCCAGAGCGGCCATCGAAAACATGGCGGAGGAACTGGTGCGCCTTTCCGCGGAGAGGAAAATGGAGTTTGGCTATCAGTTCGAGCCGGATACGCCGTGGCAGCAGCAGTTTGAAGAACTGTTCCCTTATGAAGAAACCGACGACCAGCTGCGTTGTACGGAAGAAATCAAGATGGATATGGAAAGTCCGTGGCCTATGGACCGGCTCTTGTGCGGTGATGTGGGATTCGGAAAAACCGAAGTGGCAGCCAGAGCGGTTTTCAAATGTGTCATGGAAGGAAAACAGGCAGCTGTCTTGGTGCCGACGACACTGCTGGCCAGGCAGCATTATGAAACTTTTAAAGAACGCTTTCAGCAATTCCCCTGCAATGTCGATCTCCTATGCAGATTCCGCACGGATGCGCAGCAGAAGGAAACCATCCGGAAAACCGCGGAAGGCGGGGTGGACGTACTGATCGGAACCCACAGAATGCTTTCCAAAGACGTAAAATTCAAAGACCTGGGTCTTCTTATTATTGATGAAGAACAGCGATTTGGCGTTCAGCATAAAGAATCCATAAAAAAACTGAAAGTCAATGTAGACGTTCTTTCCATGTCGGCGACGCCGATCCCGCGCACCCTGCATATGTCCCTGTCCGGCATCCGGAACATGAGTACCATTGAGGAACCGCCCCGGAACCGTTATCCGGTTCAAACGTATGTGATGGAAGAAGATGATGTCCTGGTACGGGAAATCATCCGCAGGGAAATCGACCGGGACGGCCAGTGTTTCGTTGTCTATAACCGGGTGAGGGGGATACAGACTGTGGCCGAAAAGCTCCGGGAACTGATTCCGGAAGCGCGGATTGCAGTAGCGCATGGACGAATGGATGAGAAAAAACTGGAAGACATCATGAGTGCTTTTATTGATCATGAATATGATGTCCTGGTAGCGACGACCATCATTGAGTCGGGCATTGACATCCCGTCAGCGAATACTCTGATTGTCATGGATTCCGACCGTTACGGTCTGGCTCAGCTTTACCAGCTGCGTGGCAGAGTGGGACGGTCCCATGTGGCCGCTTACGCCTATCTTATGTATCAGAAGAACAAAGTGTTGAATGAGGTAGCGGAACGAAGACTCCGGGCGATCCGGGATTTTACCGAATTCGGATCCGGCTTCCGGGTGGCGATGAAAGACCTGGAAATCCGTGGAGCAGGCAACCTGTTAGGGACCGAGCAGTCCGGGCACATGATGATGATCGGATATGAACTGTACTGCAAAATGATCGACGAAGCGGTACAGCGACTCAAAGGAGGAAAAGTCCGGGAAGAGGAACCCGAAATATCCATCGATGTTTCCGTCGACGCGTATATTTCCCCGGATTATATAAAAGATGAAAATGTCCGTCTGGACATGTACAAAGTGGTAGCAGCGATCCGGACGGACCAGGATCTGCAGGATGCCTCGGATGAATTCCGGGATCGTTTCGGAGAGATTCCGTCGGAGACAGGATCCCTCATGAAAGTGGCGCTGATCAAATCGCTTTGCCGGGAAGCCGGACTTATGAGAGTCTCCGAGGAAGGAAACCGGTTTGTATTCCATTATCCCGCCGGAAAAGTGGTATTGCCGGAAACGGCACTGCGCCTGTCGGAAGCATATGGAAATCGGTTGCTGATCAACCTCGGTTCCCGGCCGTTCATCAAACTGCCGGTGCAGAAGCGGTCAAAAAAGCTGGATGAGGCGTTAGAATTCCTGAAAGTGTTGGGAAGTGGAGCATAATTAAAAACGACAATCTGGGTAAAGTTCAGTGATCGGCCAGCACTCTTGTACCGGCCGATTGCTGAATTGTAACACGATCTGTAATTCTTCGTTCTCCGGAAGCTGTCTTTTGAAGCAGAAGAGCCGGTTTTGTGATAATATATCTCAGAGAAGGATGGCAAAGATATTTCCTGACGGGGAGGGATGACCGGATGAAGATGAAAAGAGTAATTCGATTTGCATTTTTGATCTGCCTGACGGCGTTGCTGTTGCTGACAGCGGGAGGCTGTGCAGGTTCGTCTGATTCCGGCAGGCAGGCGGCAAGGATCAATCAGACGGTTATTACGCAGAGTGACCTGGATACCTATACTGCATTAAAAGTATACAGGGCTGGCTACGATCCTTCCGGAGCCGAAATGGAACAGAAGAAGGAGTGCCTGGAGGAAATGGTCAACGCGGAAGTTGTCCGCCAGTACTATGAAGCCAATGGAACTGAAATCTACGATGATCTTTATAACGCGGGGAAAGACGCGTTTCTGGAGGAAATGCAGTCCACGGAAGGAGAGTTCCTGGAACAGAATAATATCTCCTACGATCAGCTGGTCTATTTTTACAGAACGCAATTCGTGACAAACAAATTCTTTGAAGAAACACGGGCGCAGCATGATGAAGAAGAAATCTCCAATGAAGCCCGGGAGTATTATCAGGAGCACTTGGATGACTACACGGTCGAAAAAGAAAAACGAATCAGCATGATCCTGACGAAAAAAAAGAAACAGGCGGAGGAAATCATCCGTCGCCTTGACAGTGGGGAGGATTTTGCCGCTGTTGCCCGTGAGGCGTCCATTGATGAAAACAGTGCGGCCAGAGGAGGGGATCTGGGCTTTTTCAAAAAGCAGGAGACCCGCGATCGTTTCGGAAAAGGCGTTTTCGGAATGACAACGGGAGAATACACAGGTTCTCCGGTAAAAACGAAAGATGGATATGCTGTGGTCAAAATAACGGATAGTCATGACAGCGGATATTTCTCCTATGAAGAATCCGCTCAGGATATCATCTATTCCCTGTACGTGGATTACAACGATCAGAGGATCCGGGAGATCAGGGAAAGCATGGATATCGAAACAGAAGAATTATAAAAAACAGAGCGGGGGACGGAGGACGCGATATGTACATCTGGTCACATTTTAAAACCATTACCCGCCACAAAATAATCGTGATGAAACTCTGTTTCCGGGCAGGTTTATACGGGCAGGGACTAATGCACGACTGGTCCAAATATTCCTGGACGGAGTTTTCAAAGGGCGTCGTGTATTTTCAAGGAGACCGCAGTCCCAATAACTATGAACGGGAAGTGACCGGCCTTTCGCTTTCCTGGTTGCACCATAAAGGCAGGAACCGTCACCATTTTGAATACTGGTTGGACTATGACGCGCAAAAGCCGGGACATATGACCGGGATGCGGATGCCGAGGCGTTATGTAGCCGAGATGTTCTGTGACCGTATTGCGGCCTGTACTGTTTATGAAAAAGAAGCCTATACCGCCGCCAGTCCGGCGAAGTTCTTTTACCGCAGCAGCGGCCGGCTTTTGATGCACTCGGAAACCCGCAGGGAACTGGGATATCTTCTGACATTCCTGGCGGTTCACGGGGAAAAGGATGCCCTTTCCTGTATCAAAACGAAATATCTCAAAGGGGAACCAGTTCCGGATTCCTATACGGAATATGAGGGACTGGCAGAGTTTGAACATGCCCTGGAAGCAGGAGAGACCGGTTTATGAGTTTTACACATCTGCATGTACACACAGAATACAGCCTGCTTGACGGAGCAGCTCGCATAGAACCGCTGGTAAAAAAAGCTGCGGAACTGGGCATGGATTCCCTGGCGATTACGGACCATGGGGTCATGTTCGGGGTTGTTGACTTTTATAAAGCCGCGAAAAAAGCGGGAATCCGGCCGATCATCGGTTGCGAGGTCTACACGGCCGCCCGCACCCGCTTTGACAGGGATCCGGACCTCGATAAAAAAAGAGGGCATCTGATCCTGCTGGCCGAAAACAACGAAGGCTATAAAAACCTGATAAGGATCGTTTCCCGGTCTTTTACAGAGGGATTCTATTATAAGCCCCGGGTGGACAGGGCGCTTCTCCGCGAATACAGCGGAGGCATCATCGCTACCAGTGCCTGTCTGGCCGGAGATGTACAGAAAAAGATTCTCGAAGGGGATTATGAAGAAGCCCGGCGCATTGCGCTGGAGTTCCGCGACATTTTCGGGGAAGATCATTTCTTCCTGGAACTGCAGGATCACCGCCTGCCGGAAGATGCCCGCGTTAATCCTCAGCTGATCCGGATGAGCAGGGAAACGGGAATCCGTCTGATTGCCACCAATGACGTTCATTACATTAACCGGGAGGATGCGGGATACCACGATGTCCTGCTTTGCATACAGACGTCTTCGTATTTGTCGGATCCGGACCGGATGAAATTTCCGAACGATGATTTTTATCTGAAATCTGAAGAAGAAATGAGGGCGCTGTTTCCGGAAATTCCGGAAGCCCTTGACAATACCCGCGAAATCGCGGAACGGTGCAATGTAACCTTTGAATTCGGGCAGTTGCACCTGCCGCAGTTTATTCCGCCGGAGCCCTATGATACGGAATCTTATCTGCGGATGCTTTGCCGTAAAGGCGCGGAAGAGCGGTACGGCCGGATTACGCCGGAGCTTCAGGAACGTCTGTCGTACGAGCTTCAGACCATTGTGCAGATGGGATATATCGAATACTTCCTGATTGTATGGGATTTCATCAATTATGCTAAATCAGGAGGAATCCCGGTGGGGCCGGGCAGAGGATCCGCCGCGGGAAGCGTGGTAGCGTACTGCCTCAGGATTACGGATATCGATCCTCTGAAGTATCAGCTGATTTTTGAACGATTCCTGAATCCGGAACGGATCAGTATGCCGGATATTGACGTGGATTTCTGCTATGAACGGCGGGGGGAAGTCATTGATTACGTGGTCCGCAAATACGGCAGAGACCGGGTATCCCAGATTATCACTTTCGGTACGATGAAGGCCAAACAAGCGATCAGGGATGTGGGAAGAGTGATGGAAATCAGCTACGCCCGCGCGGACGCAGTGGCAAAGATGATTCCTTTTGACTTGCACATGACCATTGACCGGGCCATAGAAATTAATCCGGAACTTCGGAGAAGCTATGAAGGAGATCCGGAAATCCACAGGCTGATTGACGTAGCGCGTTCTTTAGAGGGAATGCCGCGGAATGCGTCTACTCACGCAGCCGGAGTTGTGATATCCAAAGCGCCTCTGGATGAATACGTCCCTTTATACATGTCCGATAAGGGGGTGTCGGCTCAGTTTAATATGATCACCATCGAGGAACTCGGTCTGCTGAAAATGGATTTTCTGGGACTTCGTACATTGACGGTGATTCAGGACGCAGTGGATTCTATTGAGCGAATTCATGGCAGGAAGGTTGATTTCAGCAACATGGAATTCGACGACCCTGCGGTTTTCCGCATGATTTCCAGCGGGAATACGCTGGGGATTTTTCAGCTGGAATCCGGCGGTATGACCCAGTTCATGAAGAACCTGGAGCCGGACAGCATGGATGATATTATCGCAGGGATTTCCCTCTACCGGCCGGGTCCGATGGATTCGATCCCGACATATATTAAGAATAAAAAGAATCCGGATATGATTACGTACCGGGATCCTCATCTGGAACCCATCCTCAACGTTACCTACGGATGTCTGATTTATCAGGAGCAGGTAATGCAAATCGTCAGGGATCTGGCCGGATATTCCTACGGACGCAGCGACCTGGTGCGCAGGGCCATGTCCAAGAAAAAAGAGGACGTGATGCTGCAGGAAGAGGAATTTTTTGTGAACGGCCGTCCGGCGGAAGAGGGGCAGGCTGCCGTACCGGGATGTGTTTCCAATGGAATTCCGGAAGAAGTCGCGAGAGAAATCTTTGCACATATGGTCAGTTTTGCTTCCTACGCGTTTAATAAATCCCACGCGGCTGCCTATGCCGTTGTGGCATATGAAACGGCGTGGTTGAAGTGTCATTATCCTGCGGAATTTATGGCGGCGCTGATGACCAGTGTCAGCGATGAGCCGAAAAAAATCGCGCTTTATCTGCGGAACTGCAGAGAAAATGGCATTCGCGTCCTTCCTCCGGATATTCGCCAGAGCGAAAAAAAATTCACAGTGACCGACGGTGCGGTCCGCTTTGGCTTTGCCGGAATCCGGAATATCGGAGAAAGCATGATCGAAGAAATCCTCCGCGCCAGAAAGAGAACCGGCGGCTTTACTTCATTTCAGCAGTTTATCGATTCCCTCGATGTTACGAAGGTTAATAAAAAGGCAATGGAAAGCCTGATCAAGGCAGGCGCGTTTGACTGCCTGAACGGGAACCGGGCACAACTGATGGCAGTATATGATAAACTTCTCGACAGCGCCCATGACCTTTCCAGAAACAATATACCGGGGCAGATTTCTCTGTTCGGAGACCTGGAAATGCTGGAACCAGCCGACGTGAACCAGCTGTCGTTCCAAATGCCCGAAGTACGGGATTTCAGCCGGAAGAAACGGCTGGAAATGGAAAAAGAAGTACTGGGAGTGTATGTGTCAGGACATCCGCTGGATGATTATGAGCAGAGAATCCGGGAGATTTCTTCAATCGATACGGCAGGAATGGCTGAACCGGAGGCCGGGGGCCTCCATGACGGCGACAAAGTGATCATGGGATGTATGATCCGTTCGGTACGCACCATGATTACGAAAAAAAACACCCTGATGGCGTTTCTGCAGATCGAAGATCTGTACGGGGACGCGGAAGTAGTGGTTTTTCCCGGAACGTATGATCAGGTTCGCCATGTTATCGATAATGACCGGATTGTCGTCATTTCCGGACGATTGCAGATGAGAGAGGAAGAGCAGCCGAAACTGCTGGCTTCGGATATTGTGGACATCGATGAATACCATATCGCAGAAGATGACAGGGATGTGTATATCACCATCCCAAGGGACAGGGACATCCGGGAAACGTTGTCCCGAATTTCCGGAATTCTTTCAGAATACCCGGGGAAAAGGAAAGTCATGATTCTGCTGCAGAAAACAGGAAAGCGCGTAATGGCGTCCCAGAAAGTTCGCCCTTGCAGCAGCCTGTACGCAGAGCTGAGGAGTATTATCGGAGAGGAGGCATAAGTAATGAAACGAATCGGAGTCCTCACAAGCGGAGGAGACGCGCCGGGAATGAACGCGGCGATCCGCGCGGTCGTAAGAGGAGCCATTTATAACGATATGCAGGTATATGGCATATATAATGGCTATGAAGGCCTGATGAACGGAGATATCGAGGAACTGGGAGTTTCCTCCGTTTCCGATATCATCCATCGGGGTGGAACTATGCTCCGGAGTGCCAGAAGCCCCCGTTTTATGACAGAAGAAGGCCTGAAAGAGGCAGTGCATCAGGCGAAGCAGTATGGAATCGAAGGCATTGTCGTCATCGGCGGAGACGGATCCTTTAAAGGAGCAGTCAGTCTGCTGAATAAAGGGATCGGGACCATAGGCGTGCCCGGAACTATAGACAATGACCTTGGCTATACAGATAAGACCATCGGTTTTGATACCGCTGTCAATACCGTGGTGTCCCTGCTGGGGAATATAAGGGATACGACTGTGGCCCACGGTCGGGCGACGGTGGTGGAAGTCATGGGACGGAACTGTGGTGACCTGGCCCTGTCAGCGGGTCTGGCAGCCGGTGCGGAATCCATCCTGATCCCGGAGGTTCCTTATGACCTGAATGCCATATGCGAAAAAATGGAATCCGGGAAAAAGAGAGGAAAGCACCACAGTATCATCATGAAAGCAGAGGGCGTCGATATAGACACCCATGAGCTGGCTGCGGTCCTGCAGGAACGTACCGGCATCGAAACAAGAAGCGTAGTGCCGGCGTATATTCAGCGGGGCGGAACTCCTACCGCGGGCGACCGAAACCTTGGCGGACGTCTGGGTTACCGGGCTGTTCAGTTGCTGAAAGATAATGTACAGGGCGTTGCCGTAGGAATACGAGGGGAAGAACTGATCGTAGAAAACCTGGAGGAAGCGGCTCATTCAAAGAGTCAGGTAAATGCCAGACTGATTGAGCTGGCTGCGGTCCTGTCCATCTGATCGTGAGCAGACCAGTTATCAGCGTTTCCTTATAAATTGAGAGGCAGCTACGGCTGCAGGGAGTATAGAGTATGTGTGGAATTGTAGGTTACATTGGTGACGAAAACGTCACAGGCGTAATCATCGAAGGACTGAAAAAACTGGAGTACAGAGGTTATGACTCGGCAGGCATCGCGCTGTGCAGTGAGAAGAATCCTCTGATTGTGAGAAAAAAGAAAGGCAGAATCTCCAATCTGGAAGAACTGATTGAAGAGGAAAAACTGTTTTCCCATACAGGAATCGGCCATACCCGATGGGCAACCCACGGAGAACCGTCAGACAGGAATGCTCATCCTCATACGGACATGAGCGGCCGGATTGCGGTGGTACATAACGGAATTATCGAAAATTACGCAGAGCTGAAAGAAGAACTGATCGAAAAAAACGGATCTGTCTTTCAATCTGATACAGATACAGAAGTGGCAGCACATTTGATCGGGAGTTATTACCAGGGCGACCTGGAAGACGCAGTTTACCGGGCAACGCAGAAGATGAGGGGGGCGTACGCCTTTGGTGTCATTTGTGCCGATGAACCGGATAAAATCGTAGCGGCACGGAAAGACAGTCCTCTGATTGTAGGACTTGGAAGAAAAGGAAATTTTATAGCCAGCGACATTCCTGCTCTACTGAAATATGTCCGGCAGATCTACCTTATCGAAAACAATGAACTGGTGGTTCTGAAAGAAAACGAAGTAAAAATATACAATGCGGACAGGGAAGAGGTTCATCGTGATGTCTTCAACGTAACCTGGGACGAGGACGCCGCAGAAAAAGAGGGATATGATCATTTCATGATCAAGGAAATCCACGAGCAGCCAGCGGGAATCCGGGATACTCTGGGCAGACGGGTGGATGATCAGGGTGAGATCATACTGGACGGAATTGAACTGACCCGGGAGGATCTGGAACAATTCAACCGGATTTACATTGTCGCCTGCGGTACTGCGTATCATGCCGGACTGATCGGGAAATTCGCCATCGAAAAACTGGCAAAAGTCCCTGTAGAAGTAGATGTGGCATCTGAGTTTCGCTACAGAGATCCTTTCATCGACAATCATACGCTGTTCATCGCCATCAGCCAGTCCGGAGAAACCCTGGACACGCTGGGAGCACTGCGTATGGCAAAGGAAAAAGGTGCGCGGATCATGTCCGTGGTCAATGTCGTGGGAAGTTCCATCGCCAGAGAATCGGATGATGTTTTTTATACATGGGCCGGTCCGGAAATCGCGGTGGCGTCGACAAAAGCGTACACGACGCAGCTCATCTGCATGTACTTGATCGCTCTCTACATGGGACGGAAAAAAGGAGTTCTCAGTGAGAAGCTTTACCGCCTTATTCTTGAGGAGCTGACAATCATTCCTGATAAACTGGAGGCTCTCCTGGAGGAACAGGACCACATCAAGGAAATAGCTGAACAGATGTATCAGCATAATGACGCATTCTTTATCGGACGGGGAGTGGACGCTTCGGTGGCGTTTGAAGGGTCGCTGAAGCTGAAGGAAATCTCCTACATTAATTCCTTCGCGATTGCCGCCGGGGAATTGAAACACGGGACCATCGCGCTGATCGATAAAGGTACGCCGGTGGTTGCCCTCGCGACACAGACGGCACTTCTGGAAAAAACCGTGTCGAACATCCAGGAGGTAAAGGCACGCGGTGCTTATGTTTTTGCGGTAGCGCAGGAAGGCAGTAAGGACCAGTTGAAAGACGCGGATGAAGTGATCCTGATTCCTCAATGCATGGATGAGATTTCGCCGATTCTGTCGATTGTCCCGTTGCAGTTGCTGGCATATCAGATTGCAAAACTGCGTGGTTGTGATATTGATAAACCGAAGAATCTCGCGAAGAGCGTGACGGTGGAGTAAAGGAGAACATAGACTCCAAAAAACACCCTTCGTAAATGTTTTTAACACATAAATGGACAAGATCATTCAATGTGGGATTCTCAGCTTGTAGAAAAAGTCCGGGTTTCAAATGTGAAACCCGGATTTTTTCGTGGATATAAAATAGTTGAATTTTAAACGATCACTTATCGACGGCCAGGCGGTCTTTCCGGATCTGAATGCGGAGGGCCTCCACGGCGGTATCAATAGCCTTTTCTGTAGAGTGAACCACTGGATTCGATAGACCCTTTTTTTCCCGCTCCTGATTGGCGACGACCAACAGAATAGCTGCGGCCCGGACCCGGAGATACTGGGCGACAGTAAAGACTGTTGATGATTCCATTTCTGAAGCCAGGCAGCCCATGCGGATCCAGGCTTCCCATTTTCTGAGGAGCTCATCTGCTACCGGCATCTTTTCCGGTTCATGCTGACCGTAAAAGGAGTCTTTACATTGTACAACCCCGGTATGGTAGCGGAGGCCTTTTAATGCGGCAGCTTCCACGAGGGAATTTGTCAGTCCGTAATCAGGGACAGCAGGGTATTCCGGAGGGGCATACTCCCGGCTGGTACCTTCCGCGCGGACGGCGCCGGTGGCAATGACCAGGTCCCCGCTGAGAATATGTTCCTGCATACCGCCGCTGGTTCCCACCCGTATAAAGGTGTCCGCACCGGCTTTGGTCAGTTCTTCCAGGGCAATTGCGGCAGAAGGCCCGCCGATGCCTGTGGATGTGACACTGACCCGCTCTCCTTCCAGTATTCCGGTATAGGTGCGGAATTCCCGGTTGTCGGCAGTCAGTTCTGCCTGTTCGAAGCGTTCGGCGATCAGGCTGCAGCGTCCCGGGTCGCCGGGCAGGAGTACATATTTGCCGATGGCTCCGTTCGGGACGCCGATGTGGTATTGTGTGTTTTCTGCTGCGTATTTCATGGGATGCTCCTTTTGACAAAGTGGCTCGAACGGAACTGCCTTCATGACTCCGTTTCCGAACATCATTGTTCATATACTGGTATAAGCTACATGAATGATCTTTATGATTCGTCTGCCGGCTACGTTTGGGGCCTCTTTGGCGACAACGTTAAAGAGACGCGCCAGGCACCCAGCATAATCTGCACAGCTTTTTTTATGCTAAAACATAAAGATAATTGGAACGTCTTATACTAGGCCGTTCACTGGATTGTAACCCTCACGGTATATCATGCAGGGTATTGTTCCCGGAGATTGTAGCATATTTTTCGTCTCTGTTGTATAATTGAAAAATTAAGAGCAAAAACTTCTGCGCGGCATCTGTAGTTTTTACTGCGGAGCCGGCGGCACGAAAGCAACAATTCCTTACATAAGGAGGTTTCAACATGTTTAAAAGAATAGCAAAGGTTCGTAAGGCTGGAATCCTGCTTTTAGCACTGGCCGTTATGTTATCCTTTTCCGGGTGCGGACATAAAAACGATGAAGGTGGCCCGGATTCTCTGCTGAACAATCAGTCCAGCCAGCAACAGAAAGAAGATCTTTCCGCTGAAGAGGAAGGAATCGAGTTTCAGGCAAAACTCAGTTACGCCAATTACGCCTATATTGAATCGGGAGATGAGTCCAAAGACAAGCTGATTCGTAATGTCAGCCAGACTCTCAAGGTGTCTGATTCCGATGAAAAGCTTGAGATCGAAGCAGTTCTGGATGCTTTAAAGAAAGTGCCGGAAGGAGTGAACGGCGCGGAGACGTTCGTCAGCGAGGCTTTCGAAGTCAATTCCATGAAGTTCAGCAGTAATACTCTGATTATGGACCTTTCTTCCGACGGGCTTGACAGCCTGGGAATGCTGGACGAACAGTTCTTTGTTTATCAGGTAACGGATTCCATTCTGAACACTTTCCCGGATCTGGAAGGAGTTCGTTTTACAGTGGACGGAAGCAACAGGGACGCTCTGAGCTATGTTGACATTTCCTCTGCCTTTACAGCTTCGGATGTGAAGGCGTTCCTGGACGGAAACAGGAGCAGTTCTTCTGATAATGATCAATCAGAGACTGCAAAAAAATCAGAAGATACAACTGACGAGACCGCAAATAAAGAGAAAAAAACAGAAAACGATGAGGAAGAGGATTCCCAGTCTACGGATTCTACTGCCGCCAAGAATACCCAGAAAAGTAAGAGCAGTTCTTCCGGCAGCAGTTCGAACTCGGGTCAGTCCTCCAGCAGCAGTTCCTCAGCCGGCCAGTCCTCAGGAAGCAGCAATAGCTCTTCCACGGCGAATAAGAACAGTTCGTCGGGTAGTTCCTCATCATCCGGAAGTTCTGCATCCTCCAACAAGAGCAGCTCATCATCCGGAAGTTCTTCCTCGTCCAACAAGAGTAACTCCTCAGGAAATACTTCCGGCGGTCAGAGCAGCTCGTCCGGCAGCAGTTCGGGTTCCGGCTCATCTTCCGGCAGTTCGTCCTCCGGCAGCAGCTCCTCTTCATCGACCCAGGACGGTGTCGTTAATGATGATGATCTTTAGAGGAACAGTAACTACTGTAGTCGACAGTCTTTCAGTTATTTTGTCATAGCCGTTGACACTGCATATTATCAGTGCTAATATAGTCACGGAAAAAATAATAGATCTTCAGGGCAGGGTGTGATTCCCGACCGGCGGTAAAGCCCGCGAGCGAAAGCAGATCCGGTGATGATTCCGGAGCCGACAGTACAGTCTGGATGAGAGAAGATTTTTTCAGCAGTTAATGTTATATTAACGTTATTTGTGTGTTTTTGATATGCCCTGAGTTACATATCGTAATTCAGGGCATTTGTTTATTTATGGTGGTGAGAAATATGTCCGGAGAAGACAGGATCCGGGATGAACAATGGATGCGAAGAGCGCTGGAACTGGCTGCGGGAGGAATGGGACACACAGCACCCAATCCCATGGTAGGAGCCGTCATCGTCCGCGACGGCCGGGTAATTGGCGAAGGATTCCATGAAAAATACGGG
>JAEIGA010009179.1_pt1 | contig 14963 bp, 6 predicted proteins | sample 9270691 | NCBI WGS metagenome assembly JAEIGA01 (sample SAMN17057246, study PRJNA624740) | gut metagenome | biome: biome; isolation source: fecal sample | host: Bos grunniens | place: China: Xizang | collected 2019
GCGCGAGGCACGTTCACTGTGAACACATCTCCCGTAACGGATGGCGGCGGCGCGAAGGATTTAAAGTCGCCATCGAACGAGGCAATGACTATTCGATTGGTACGAGAAGCCAGTCCCTTCGCAAAGCTGCCTTGTCGAGCCTTGAATGAAACCGTTCCCGGAGCGGAGGCCAAGAATACAAACGGAGCAGAATATCTCAAGCGGGTCTGCGACAGGTGAGTCCGCCTGCCGGGGCACGCATCCACCGCCCGCACGTTCTTTAAATCCCACTCGTCGACGCGCATAGCCTGCAATCTCCTGCCGTCGGCCGCGAGCACCGGACGGCCATAGACGATCTCCTTTGAGACGAGCTCGTCCTTTCCGCCCTTCTCGCGGAAAGTACAGTTGCGCACGGCTATGCGCCCCGATCCGCCGCGAAGCTGACCGCGCCCCGTGTATTCGATCGCCTGCCACGCTCGGGCGTTGTTCCGCGACACGCACCCTTCCAGCTCGATGCCGGTAAACGGAGTTGTCGCATCGTGGTTTAAAAGCATGATCAGAACTCCGGAGCCTCGGTTGCGCTCGAAACGGCAGTTGCGGACAACGCAGCCGGAAATCATGTCTTCGGGTTTGTTCGGCTCGAAGTCTATTCCGGCCTCCGGCAGCGTCCCGGCAGTGTCGGAAAAATCGCATCCCTCCGCCAGAAATCCCTTGACTGCGATTACGCTGACACCTTGACGGCAGTTGCGCAGACACTTGACGTTACGCAGAACGACATCCTCGCAATACCCGCTGACGCCGGGCCTGCGCGTTGTGCCGACGTAGGATATGTATACGCCGTCGCCTCCTGAATCCGTGATTTCAAGATCCTCCACCGTAACGCCCTTGCACGACAGAAGCGAGAGTGCATGTCGCCATTCGGATTTTTTGTACGGCGGCTTGAGATAATCCTCCTTCCGCATCCGGATGCGTCCTGCGCCGCGAAGAAGCACGTTCGTGCAGCAGTCGAAAGTCAGCAGCGCGTCGAATATGCCGCGGAAGGCGCCGCGTTTCGCGCACAGCTGCGCACCGTCTTCAAATACGATTTCGATGTCGCGACGCGAGCGCATGCGCAGAGGTGTCACATGCCACGGCCCTTCGGGACGTTTGTCAAACACAATCCGCCCGGCACCGGATTCGAAAGCGGATTTGACGAAACGCGTGGAGTCGTCTTTGTCGAATCCGAAATCTGAAACCCGCACCTCTGCCGGGCCGCCGAATCCGGTTGCGGACAGAATAACGGCAGCCGCAAAGCCTAAATGTTTTACCATGTACATGTGAAAGCCTTTGCGGTTATCGGACTATGATTGTCGTACCCGAAGGGATGACACGAAGCACAAGCGAAGTCTCGGCGCGTACGAGCTGCAGAATTCTTCCGCCGCTCACATTGTGGACGAGCGAAAGATCCGTCATGCCCGTCAGCGTTTTACCCTGAACAAGCACATGATCGCCGACAGCCGGCTTCGTGCCGACAGCCGAGATTTCAACAGTTGCGGCAGACGGGAAAGTCAAATCGGAATTCGCGGCGATGAGCGCAGAGGAGAACGCACCGTTTAGGCATTCGAACGACAGGTTGCCGCTTAGCACTTCGACCGCACCGTTGAACGACTCCGCGATGGCAGGCAGGTCGGCCGCGTCCGCCACGGCGATGTCGCCGGAGCCTGAAACCGTTCCCTTGAAAGAGCCGTTCATCTTGACGCGCGATTCCGGCAGGTCGAATTCCCACGTGCCCGCACCGGTTACATTCGCAATCGCACCCTTGACTAAAGCGCCGGCGGACACCGTTACGGAGCACTTCGCGGAAAGCGCGCCGGGCAATCCCCACTTCATCGCGAGATAGTTCTCGACCGCCATGCGCTCGGCCGCCGTGATTGCGTTTGTAAACGAAATCACTTCCGCATAGTTCTGGCCTCCGGATTCGCTCGCGTCAGTCTTCATCGCACCTTCCCCGAGCGAACGCCAGGCGGCGGGCGGGTTCGTTACGGAAATAATCTGCCACCCGCCGTTCAAGGGCGTTGCCGCAGGATCAATATTTTCGCCGTCAATCCAAGCCGACTTATTGTTTCCGGGCGCGAAAATGGTATTCGTCGCATCGTAATTATCGCCACCTCTTAAGTAATTCGCGCCGCATCCAGGATTGTCGCCGCCTATTCTCCAGCGGTCATTGCCGTCATAACTGCCCAGAATCGCCCGTCCGCCGCCTTGCTGCGAGCCGAAGACGAGTATCGTCGCGTAAGCGCGTATGGCATTGCCTCTCGGCTGGCCGTCGAGCATATCGTGCATCAGCGGCATACGGCGCATCTCTCGCCTGAAATTCGGCATATTATCGGCGCGGCCTTTTCCGAATTCAACCGGTAAATCTTCGCTTCCGTGCTTGCCGAAACTTAAATAAGCGCGCCCGTTCAATCCTTTCGGCACCAAATACGGATAGACAAGCGTATACAGCGTGGAGGAATAGTCTGCACAACGGTCCTGCCAGGCGTAGGTCCACGTCTGCTCCGGGCGCTTGTCGAACCATTTCTCAATGAGAGGGAAACCGTTTGTATACGTGGCGGCGGCACTTCCGTTGAACGTGACGGCGGGATTGGCTCCCAAAACCAGCCTGCCCTCTTGCGTCTCTGCCCATCCGGAATTGTACGCGCCCGTCATTTTTTCAGTGTCGGACGCGTCGAGCCAAAGAGCAGGCCTGCCGCCAAGGACTCCGCCAAGATCGACGCCGCTGCCGAACGTGACCGTGCCGCCGCGCACCTGCACGTCGACCGTCGCGTCGGCCGCCCCGATGCGCACGTTGCCGCCGGTGACGATTATCGTGCCCGAACCGGTAATCTTTTCGACCGCGCCGCCGTTTAAATAGACAGGCTGCGCCCGCTGGTCGGAAAGAAAGGCAATCTCTTCGATTGCGCCAGAGCCGATCTCGACTACGTTGGAGCTGACGGGAGAGGCCATATAACGGATTTTTACGCCCCTGCCGACCGTGCCGAAATGGAGGCGGATACCGTTTTTCACATAAAGAATCGTGTCGTCCGATACTGTATCAACCGTCAGATCGTCGGTGTTGCGGGCCGAGGACAGGCCGGTGGCGTACGCGGTGAGTTTTCCCGAAAGCGTGCCGACGTGAATGTGCTGTCTTGCGGAGAACTGCAACCGTGCGCCTCCTTCGCCTTCGCGCACGCCGATAAAACTTCCGCCTTGCAGCGCACCTACATACCAGCTCTCGTTGGTTACGCCGGATTCGCCCGGAACGGCAAATCCGAATGATACGGTATTGGAAGCGACGCAGTATTTTCCGTTTGGAGCAATCCAGTTCGATGTTACAAAATTGATTTTCACCTTTCCGGGGAAATCGGAATTAAGGCGGACGCCCTGGTTCATCGCCGGATTGGTTTCACGAAGCTCATCTATCGTCAATTCGCTCTGCGCATCCATTTCGCTCAGATCGCCGTAGAAATAGTGGTACACGTTGCGGGATTTGTATTCGCTTGGGTACTGCGTGCCGACATTGATCATGCCGGTTCCGGAAATGTCGCCGAAGTAGTGATGGGTGGAGCCGGTCAATATCTTGAACGTACCGCCGGCCAATACCACGTCGTTTGAGCCGACAGTGACAGTATCGGTGTCAATGCCCGAACCTGCGCAGGTTACAGGGTCAAACTTCGAGGGCCGATCCTGCAATGTCGAATCCGCCGGCACGGAGATGACGGTCGATGCCGAAAAGTTTGTAGGGCTGGTCATACGCACAGTGCAGCCGGACGGCACGGCATAGACATCATCCGTCACCATATCTGCGCCATAAAACGCAATCAGGGTGTCGGACTCGCACTCGTATGCGACCGGACTTGTCCATCCGTCCGGCAAAACCGCCATTGAGACGTACCCCGCAAACCGCAGCTTGGAGCCTGCCGCATCCGAAGTGAACGCGATAGAGTTTTCCGGCAGAAACGCGAATTTGGATGAATCATCGCTGCCGAAGCGCACAGCACACGGCAGAACCAGCCTACCCGACGGATTCGTCTTGAAGAAAGTCTTGGTGAAGCGCACCGACGCTCCGTTATTGATGACGACGGACACCTCGCCGCCGAGATGAATGTTGTTCGCAACCGTCACACTTGAATTGAACACGATTGTACCGCCGGTCGCTTCAACGACATCGGCGGCGGCCAGATTATTCGCATCCCAATCGAGCATCTCCCCAGGGCCGAGCGTCACAGCACGAAGCGTAAACATCAGCAGAATCGCCATAAATGACAAAATAAATCTGATAGAATTTTCTTTCAACATTGACTTTCTCATTGCGATTTGTTTTCCTTAGTGCCGGGTTTGTTTCTCAGTACGGCTTATTATCGCAAAATCCGTCTGCCGATTCTTGCATCGGCTACGCAGAAATGTGTATAATTAGCTCATGAAACCCAGACAGAGATATACACTCAAAAAGATTCCTCACGAAACCGTTCAGAAGATGCGACGCAAATTCTTCGCCAAGGCCGGTCCGGTGATGCAGCTGATGATCGACCTCTTTGAATCCGCCCCCAATATTTCGTTCTGCGTCAAGGATGCCGACGGCAGAATAATGCACACCAACCGCTACAATGTGGACGTGAGCGGCTGGCAGTCGCTCAACGACATGCTCGGCTACACGTCCGAAGAGCTCTACCCGCCCGAACAGGCGTCGGTTTACGGCGGACGCGACCGACAGGTAATGGAAAGCGGCATCCCCATCATCGAGCGTATATATGGTTTTGTCGCCGACCGCTCGGATAGCCTCAACTGCGTAACCGTCCGCCCCGTGACGGGAATCGACGGCAAGCGCATAGGAACGGCGACGATATATTGGCGCGCCCAGCAGAAAATGCGTTCCTCATCCTGGTACGATCCGATACGTAAAGCGGTGGTTTATCTGAACGACCACCTCTCGGAAGACGTCTCTATTGAACGTCTTGCGGCGATCGCCAATTATTCGCCGGCGCAGTTCAGACGTCTTTTCACAAAATTGATGGGTCAATCGCCATCCGCCTATATCGCGAACATCAGAATCAACAACGCCAAGGTACTTCTGAAGACGACCGACAAGCGCATCAGCGACATCGCCGTCGAGGTCGGCTTTTTCGACCATTCTCACTTCATCCGAACCTTCAGAAAGCTTGTCGGCGCCACTCCGGCGGAATACCGCAAGAGTTTGTAACGGCCGGGTTTTGTCCCTGCAGCTGCGACCCCTTTCTCATTTGACTGGTTTTAGGGCTCCGTTTTCAACAATTAAACAACGATACGAACAGTAGGGTTAGCGGTAGAGAATAGCGGTAGATATGAAGGATAAAAATCCTCTCTACACCTACGCCTAATTTCTACCTCTCCCATTCCAACTAGCACCTCTAACTAATAGAAGTTTGAGCTCGGAGTTCGAGCTCGAGAGCTGCGGCAGTATCTACTTTTTCAAAAGTTCGAGCTCCGCCGCGACTTTGCGGCGGCGCATTCGCGAGACCTCGCCGCAACACCCGGCGATCGTCTCCATGTCTTTCGCTTTCACCGCTTTGAGGTAACGCTTCGTCACGCTTTCAAGCCGTTTGCGCTCCACCCCCATCAGGAGCGCGATTTTTACCGAAAGCCTGAAGTCGTCCGATTTCGGCTCCGCGTCCCAGTGCACAGCCCGCAGAAAACCGGCGATCGAATCGCCTTCTTCCCCGAGGAAGCGCGTCACCTGGTCGCTCGGCTCTTTATGGGCGAAATATCCGAGGGCGAAGACCGCTGCTTCGGCATCTTCTGCCGGTTTGAACCTGACCGATATCATCGATGCCGTCTTAGGTACCGACACCGATTCTATAAGACGCTCGTCAAAAACGATCTTATTGCCGAACCTCTCGTCGACATACCGAGAATAAAGCAGAGCGGAAGAGGACGCCGGCATGAACGAGGCCGCTTCTTTGTTGAGGATCCAGTCGTTCTCGCGGGTGGCGAAATGCCGCTCGCGCCCTTCAGGCACCGCCGCATTGCCGGGGTAGGCGTTGAAATCGATGCGCTCCACCTTGGCTCCGCCGAGATCGACGCGGACAAAAAGCCAATCGCGGTGCGACGGATATGCCGCGAAAAGCAGTTTCAGCCGCCTGCCGTCCGGCGCAAGCCACTCGGCGGCGAGAAAATCGGCGCCGCCGGCCGAATACCCCGCAAAAAGCACCGGCCGCGAAGCGCTCAGCGCATCCACCATCCGCCCTTCGGCATTCCTGACATAGACATTGAGAAAATCCCAAATGCTCCAACCGCCGTTTTTCGGTGAATAACCGAGCCTGAGACCGAAGAAATGATCGCCCCAAGCCTTTCTCACCGTCCGTTCGCCTTCAAGCGTATATTCCGAGAACAGAGAACATCGGTCGAAAGTGGCGATAAACTTCTCGCGGTGCATTCCCGGGCGCTTGTCGCTCAGATTCTCCTTGTGCACGATATCGACCTTCGCGGCGCACGGCAGCGCCGCGAAGAGAAATGCCGCAGTGAGAACAAGCCCCCTCATCATTCGTCCACCGTGAAATCGACGGAATCCGCAAGTCCGGTAGCGCAGTCCGTGAGCCGCGCCGACCATTTCCCGCTTTTCTCGTTGAAGCCTATGTACATCCGCTTCGGGAGTTTCTCTTTCCTGTCGAACACGAACGCCCAGCGCTTCTCGCCGGATGCGTCGTAGACCGTAAGATTGTAAATCCGTCCCGGAACGAGCGCGGGCGGCGTGAAAACGACTTCTCCGCCGAGGCGGGAGGACGGAACCGAAAACTCCGGCCTGCGCTGACGCTCTTTGAACACGCTGCGGCAGACGAACGGCGACTTGCGGAAATCAAGATCCAGAACGTCGCTCTCCGCGACAAACCCTTCCATCGGCGAATAGATGAACCGTCTGCCCGGCAGTTTCACCGGAACGCGCGCTCCGAGATTCGTCGGCGGCCACATGGCGGTGACTATATCGAATCCGCATCCGCCGCGGGTGCGCAGAATGGCGTTTTCATCCATGCCGGACGCCGGAACGGGGACGCGCGGCGGCGGCAGCAGAGCGGCGATCTCGCGGTCGAACGCGCCAGGGGAGCTTTCGTGCGCGGCGGCGAGCGAAAGCTTGCGGTTAAGAAGAACCGACTTCCCCTTGCCCCACAGATCGGCGAGCGCACCCTTGTCGCGCCACGCGAGATTCTCGTTCATGACCGCCGGCTCAACATCGGCGACGATGCGTCCGCCGGCCGCGGCGAAAGCCCTGAGCGCGGAGATTTCCTCATCGGAAAGCGCGCTCGCCCCGCAGAGAAACACGACCTTGGCCGTCTTCAACCGCTCCAGAGTGCGCCTGGAAACGAACTCGAACGAGCGCCCGTTGCGGTAGAAACTTTTAATGAGCGTCGAAAGCCCGTCACGCGGCGAAAGGCATTTTTCCGAACCGATCGAGGCGGTCGCGCTCTCATGGCTCCAGTAGAAAAGCACCTGCTCGTCTTTGAGCGGATTGCGGATGAGCAGCTGCGCGAGGCCGTCCTTGAAGCGGTCGTGCCACGGCAGATATTCCGCCACATCGTCGGCGATCTTCAGATCGGAGTAGAAAAATCCGTGGTTCTGCCCGACGCTGACATCGAACCACGCGTTGCCCATGACCGTCCCCTTGGCGAGATCGTTCATCAGCGAAACCGGGAACGGGGTTTTGCCGCGTCCGCCGTGGCTGGCGGGATATCCGCCCCACCAGAGCGTGCGGATGCGGTTGCCGCCGAGCGAGCGCAGCACCTCGTCCTCGACCAGATTGGAATACGGCCCCCAGAACTCGAGCTCGGCGAACGTCTGTTCAAGATTGCCCGGCTCGGAGCCCTCCGCGCCGACGGGAGCGCCGGGATCGTATTTGCGGATCTCCCTGCGGCAGAAGTTGTGGATGTCGGCGTACATCTTCTCGATGTATGCGCGATGGTCGCCCCACGCCGCCAGATTGCCGATGCGCTTGGCCTCTTCCGGTTTCAAATGCGGCACCGAGGCGAAATCGGCGCAGTTCGTCCGCCAGTTGCGGTTCAGATTTTCGACGGTGCCGTATTTCGCTTTTAGAAATTCCCGGAAATAGAAGTCGTCGTATTCGCCGAAACCGGACGTAACCACCAGACCGTTCTCGTCGCCGAGATTGTAGAACGGCGGCGCGCATTTGGGAAGATTGCCGATGCGATGACGTATTCCGTCCGCCCAGAGCCGCTGCACTTCCGGACGGTAGAAGCAAAGATCGCCCTTGAGCGCCTTGCGTTTCGCCTCAGCCTCGCGGTCAAGGAAGAACCACTGCATCTGCTTTGAAGATCCGTTGTCCGCTTTGGTTATGACGATTCGCGTCATGTAGGGAACCACGCCCTGGTTGAGCACCGCCAGATCCACGATATTCCCGCCGCCGGCGGTTGGATGCTCAAGACCGCACTCGAAACCGAGACGGTCCACGAGCAGTTTCGCCCCCGCGAAGGGATGCATGCAGAGGGCCGAACTCCAACCGACCTGCACGTAGTCCGGCAGATCGCGCTCAGGAAAGAACTGCATTGCCTCGGCGATCTCAAGCTTGCGCCCCTGCGCATCGAGAAGCGTTATCCGGGCGTATCCCGCTTTGGTATGCACCCTTGCATCATCAACATCGAGCGATACCTCCGTCGCTCCCGGCGCGACCGGAACCGTGCGGCGGGTCATCACCCTGAGCGCGGGGGAATCAAGCGTCTCCACGGTCGCCGATGCGACCGCCGCGTACGGTTTTTTCCATGACGCCCTGAATCTGAACGGCGCGCCGGGCTTGACCGTTTCCGGCACCGAAACGCTCACTCCGCCGACCGGCGAAGGCGTGACCACCCTCGTTACGCGCACGGCTCCGTTCGCCCCGATCTCGTCGCGGAAATGTTCGCCCGCGGTTGCGGTGTCGGCGACGACATCGTTGAAGCGGTTGCGCAGGCGGACCTTGACCGGAGCGGACGGCTCACATTCCCGCCCGGCCGCATAGCGCATCGCGGCGCCGGCGAACGCGATGGCGTTTTCATATTTCGCCGTCCACCTGTCGTCGATCGGGAAAAGCGGCGCCAGGGTGAAGAACTGAGCCGCGCGATCTCCCGCCCATGCCAGTTCCGCGACGATGCCCTTGCCGAGACGGTAGGAAGAAAGTGAAGTGCGCTTGTACTCGCTGACGAACGATTTGGCGAACTCCGGAACGGGCAGCCGGTTTTCGTACACCTTCCCGTACGGGATTTTAGGCACGCCCGTATCTCCCACCATCAGCAGTCCCGCTCCGTCATCGCGCACGGCCTTGAGAATCCGGTAACGGTGCTCCTCGTTGACCGAAGTGAACGCCTTGCGTCCGAAGACGTAGAGGTCGTACTTTTCGTTGAGCTTCAGATCTAGCTCGCGCGTCTTTTCGTAGAGCGTGGTCCCTTCCCACGCCGATTCGTACATATCCTCGGCGGCGATGCGGTTGCCGTAGATCGTCAGAAAATACGTCGGCTCGACGTTGAAGCGCTGCACGACCTCAACCGCGTCGCGCGCTCCGCGGCGGTCGAGAATAAAAAGCGTTTTCAGCGGTTTTTCGGCGAGCGACCCGCGGAACGAATGATGCGCGGTCACGTATTCGCCGGTCATCTCATGAAGATACCTGCACGGCAGCACCGCAAAAAGCGCTCCCGATGAGAATACCGCCGCCGTCAGCAATGATATCTTGTTCATTTCCCGCCTCCGAATTCGCTTTCAAGTCTGGTTTTCCAGTGGAATGTGTTGAGCAGCGCAAGAACCTCGTCGGCAAAGATGTAGTCCCCGAGAGTATCGCCGCCGGCTTTTGCCCGGTCGCATTTCTCCTTCAAGGCGGCGAATTCACGTTCAAGCTCGCCGCCTCGCTCAAACTGCAGCGCGTTCAAACGCTTGTCCAGTTCGCCGCGCTTGCACGCCATCAGACCGGAAAGCGCCTCGCGTTTCACGCCCTCGCCGAAGTCGTAGACCATGACCCCGTCGATTTCCGTGCACCACGGCGCGGATACGCGGCCATGCATGATGGACGCGAGCGACTTGACGTCGATCTTCTCGCCCGGCGGCAAGAACCACAGATACCCGAATCCGGCCGTATTCTTGTTGCTGCCCCCCGGAGACGACACGCTGCCTGCAAATCCTCCGCTCGTCCACTGGTATCGCGTCACGCAGAGCCGCCACATCGACGAACCCGGCACGGGCGGCATCTGCAGATCGGAATAGGGCAGACACAGCTCGATCGTCCAGCGATCCTTCTCTCGCGAAGTCTTCGCTTCCCAGGCATCTCCGCTCCACTCCCAAAGTTTGACCGACCCGTCAATCCGCCGCAGATCGCCGTTCACGCCGGTGGAATTGACCAGAAGCTTCGTATATCCGACCGCCGCGCCGAACGGATCGATGTAGAGTTCGCTCATATCCTCCCACCAGCTCACCGCGTCCCGGACCGTTGAAAGAACTTTAAGCCTGTCCATGCGGTCTTCATGGTGCACAAGTCCTATCCACAAGGCCTTGTCGGTGTACAAAAGACGCATCTCCGAGCGGATCGCCGCCTTTTTCGGATGCGGCTTGAAATATTCGTAGAAGCGCGTATGCACGATGGCGTCCTTCCACGCCGGGTCGTCGAGTTTTCCGTCCAGAACGGGCGGAACCTCGGCCTTCACCGCGAAATCCACATAAATCTCGTTGAGCGCCGCCGCCTCGGCGAACGCCGAGGCGAACATGCAGAACGCCAACACCGTTTTTTTAACCGTCATCAATTTTTTCTTATCCTCATTTCGGCAGCATTCATCTCACCGTCACCCAAAAGCCGAGCATTTTCTCGCGCACGAAACCGAAACAGGTCGTCCCCGGATCGCCGGCGCTGCGCACCGTGTTGGCCGATACCGTCTCCTCCGTCACATACTGCCCGTCCGCCGTGCCGGGCGCGACCGAACAGGCGCCTTCCCAACTGAAATGTTCATCAACGTCGCGTCCGCTTATCGGCAACGAGGATACAACCCTGAGCGATCTGGGCAGATTCTCCCGCCATGGACTTCCGCACCACACCGCTATCCGACCGCCGCCGCCGGAACCGGACGGAATCGTCGAATAGGGCGTCGTGCCGCCGCCGCAGGCCGACAGAAGTCCCGTGTTCCCGAGACGGAACACTTTCGATTCCAGCAGGATCGAGCCTCCGCTCCCGCCGCCGCCGTATCCCCACGAAGCGCCTACGGCATTGACAAGTTTCCCGCCGCCGAGCGCATCGGCGTTGATCTCCCCGTCGACGACAATGTTGCCGTTGGTGGCGCTTACGTAAACGAGACCTCCGCCGGCGCCGCCGGCCACACGCTGCGTGGCGGCCGACCCTCCGGATCCGGGAATGAGCGGACGCTTTTCGTCGCCGTACACCGCCCTTGCGCCCTTGGCGCCGCCCTTGCCGCCATGCGAAGCTCCGGCGTTCGGCGAGGCTCGGCCGGGGCCTGCTCCATCGCCGAGAGTCACGACTTTACCGGTGGCGTGATTATAGATTGCATATCCGCCGCGACCGCCGCGCCCCTTTGCCGTAAATACGCCGCCGGTCGCGACATGAAGCGAGCCGACCTCAAAACGCGGAGCGCCGAGGTTTTCCAGATCGCAGGATGCCGTTACCAGACAGTTGCTGCCGATCGTCATCTTCCCCGCGACTTTCACGACCGCGCCGAAACGATCGATGCCGTTCGTGGCCGCCGCGCGCACATCCATGCGGGACACCCCTTCAAGAGTAAGATCGCCGCCTACCGTCAGTGAACAGGGCGCGTTCCCCGCCCAAAGATCGACGTATGACGAGCGGTTGGTGGCGATGGCGCCGCCAAGCTCCAGCCGCGCCTTTTCGATGCCGCCGAGCGTAAGATCGCCGGCGACGGAAACCTTCACCCCTTCTTCGGCGAAACGGACGTGACCGTTGGTGAAGACGAGTCCATCGCCGCGCTCATAGGCGGCAATCCCGCGGATCTGCCCGGTAAGGCCGTTGCCGAGCAGCTCATCGAGAATTTTCCCGTCGGTAAAGTGCAAGGTTCCGATATCCGCCTCCCAACGGTTGGTGTCGGCGTTGAAGCATGTCGTGGTAAAAGCGGTCGTCTTGTAAAGTCCGGCGGCGGCCGATATCTGCATTCCCGCCACCGCCGCGGAATTCTGCTTCGTTGAATCATAACGGATGGCGATCATTCCGCCGCCCGCAGCCATTGCCGGAACCGCAGTAAGCAGTTTAGGATTGTCACCCCCGCCGCCTGCGGCGCTTATTCTGCCCGAGCCTGAAATGGACCCGCACGTTATGTAAATGCTGCCGCCGGCGCCCGGTTGACCATGGTTGCTGGCCGTGCCCGAGCTGCCGAACGACGAACAGTTTCTGCCGTCGGCAAGAACAGACCCGTTTACCGTCACCGTCCCTGAAGCTTCAATCTTCACCGCTCCGCCGCCATGGCCGCCGAAACCGTATTCATTCGATCCGCCGCTGGAACCCGGCAGTTCCGGAGCCTCCGGGTCGTCGTACGGCATCAGATTCGAATACCACACTTCGACATTGGGCATGCGCCCGCCATACCCACCGTGAGAAGGTGCGAGCAGCTTGACGAATTCGCTTGCGTCGGCGACCTGCAAAGCCGACACGGACCCCGGACCCCAACCTGAAGTAAACCTCCCGCCGTTAGCCGTACCTCCTCCTTTCGGCCAGCCGAAATAGCCCTTTTGACTGACATCAACCGTTCCTCCTTTCACGACCGTAAGATCGCGGCACCTGATCCACACACGGCTCATGTCGGTCATGTTGGTGGCGGGCGCTCCGCAGGTGAGGGTTCCGCCGGACGCGATCGTGACCGTCTGCGCGTTGAGACATGTATACCAGTTGGTGAGCACAAGTGTTCCTTCTATCGACATAGCCGCAAACTGCGGCGACGACTCACGAAGCGTAACCGAACACTTTTCGGGAATCGTCACCGAATCGCCGGCGGCCGGCGCGTTCAAAACCTTAAAGCCGAAATTATCGAGCCAGTTGTCTTTTTCGCTCCACTCGCCGCTCTTGGCTCCCGTCCATATCATAGGAACGGCATCGCCGTTCCTGCGAAAAACCGCAGTCAGGCCGCACCCAGTCTCCACCGTGATTTCAGCGGAATGTTTCTGCTCACCCTCCACACCGAGCCACCCGCAGAACACATACCCCTCGTTCGCGACCGCCTTGACCGTAAGCGCAACCGTTCCGCCCTGTTCGCACCAGACGTCATGTTCTGGCGCATCCGATCCTTCGCCGACCGCAATTTTTCCACCGGCGCTCTCCGCGCCGGAAGCGTCGGCCGCTCTTACCCGAAGCCGCCGGTAAAGCCTGACATCGTCTCCCTGAACCTCAAACTTCCAACCGTCAGGAAGCGTCAGGTCCGAAGCGGCGTCACCGAAATACCTCACCCGGTCGACGGCGTGATTGACGGCAAGCTCATCATCGTCAAGCGCCCGGCCGTAAACGCGCACGCCGTAGCATTTACCGTTGAACCCAACGTCGCTTGCCTCGTTATACGTTTTGTTGAACTTGAATTTCCAATCCGTCGCAACATCAGGATTAAACGATTCTACCGTACCGCTTTTCACATACATGTGTTTACGGCCGTGACTGTAAAGACGAACACAGGTCGCAAGTTCATTCTGTCTGCAGACAAAATGCTGCAGGCCGGTTTTATCCTCCGCGGAGACATTGACATAAGCGGTAGGTGCCACTCCGTTCGGCGCTCCGTTGGGGCTGAACCCGATTCGGTTCTCATAATCTGAATAATACGAACCGATAAAATAACTGGTATTGCCGAGACACAGCATCATAACGGTAGTCTTGGGATAAAAGTTGGTCATGTCATACACGATTTCAGATGTGTATCTGGCCGCCTTGAACGCTGCGCGTATCGCCTGGTCCTTTTCGGGAATCCGACCGTTGACCACATCGGAACCGTGCGCTCTTATAACGTCGAGATAACCGTCTCCGAACGAAGAGCCCTGCGGAATCGTCATATCAAGACCATTGCCGCTGAGATCCTTCCAAAGCGTCGCGCCGTTATCGTGCTCAAGACCGCGCCCGACGTTTTCGATGCCGTCCCAATGGACCAAGAGCCCGTCCTGAACATAACTCTTCGAGGACAGCGCACCGAAAGCGTAGCCTGCGAGCAACACGCATACCGACAACAATGTATTTTTCATTTTTGTTGCACTGCTATCCAACAGAGCGGACAGCAACCTTTCTTTCAGTTGCCTTGTAAGATATCATAAACAAGAGATTGCCGTCAAGCCCAAACCTTGAGATATTTGCAATAAATTACCCACCCCCTAACTTTTTGCAACTTTATCGCTATTAGTGCGCAATAAGCATGTTGTCTTGGCTTCGCCAATGTGTATAATGTGAAAAATAAGAAAGGATACACACCGATAAAGCCAAGGCAACACGATGCAGAATGATATCATGCTTCGCTCAGATATCAATGGGTATGTTTGAGTGTTTAACTTAAACCCCCTTGGCATTAGCGCTTACTCGCTTTCGGCGATCTTCGCGATACTCTCTTCCCAATTCGCTTGCGCTACCACCTCTCAACACAACAAAATATTCCGCACCATATTCTCATTTTACTTTATATAAGCAAGGCAAGCGAATAATCCGTCGGTTGAAGCATTTTCAATTACGAACGATGGGGTCGCGCCTTGGATACTGCTTCGGGTCGCTCTGCGCTCGCTCTGACGTTTTAGATGGTCCCGAACCTCCTTCCAGGATATTCCGCCGTCAGAACTTGTGGCAAGTGTGCAGTAGTTATTGGAATCCTCGCCGCCGGTGTTGCTCCCGTACCAGGTCGCCCAGAGCCGACCGCCGGCAGAAACCGCGATCGACGGTATTCCGGCATGTCTGCGTTTCTGTGCGGTATGATCCGCATCTGGCACTGCGAGATACACCGCAGCCAGCACTGCAAGAATTGAATTTATCATCTGCCCCCCACCGA
>JAEIGA010009180.1_pt1 | contig 14962 bp, 16 predicted proteins | sample 9270691 | NCBI WGS metagenome assembly JAEIGA01 (sample SAMN17057246, study PRJNA624740) | gut metagenome | biome: biome; isolation source: fecal sample | host: Bos grunniens | place: China: Xizang | collected 2019
TTCGAACAAGGATATATTAACCATAGTTATACAACAATTAAAATGAAAGATATAAAAGAGATTCATTTTGAACAGAATTATATTCAAAAACATTGTAATGTTGCAACTATCCGTTTCGTAACATCTGCAATGACACATAATCGTGTTGCAAGTATAGCCTTTCTAGATATAGAGCACGCTCAGGAAGTTTTTACAAAGATTAAAGATGTGCATTCAAAAGTGATTGGAAGGAATTAAGGATGGAAAATAAAATTTTATTGGAAGTCAAACCTAAATACGTTGGTTATACGAGGTTCTTTACTAATTTATTACTAGCTTTCCTGTATAATATTTTTATTGGTATAATATTACTTATTTTTGTATTTCCAATTTGTATTGAACAAGATAGTTTCTTACCATTTATTTTATATCCAATTCTTTTTATTTTTACAATAATAATATTAATGTTTTTAGATAAAAAGAATTATGAGGTTACAAACTATACGGTCTATGCCGATAGGGTAGAATTCGAACAAGGATATATTAACCATAGTTATACAACAATTAAAATGAAAGATATAAAAGAAATTCATTTTGTTCAAGGAATTTTTCAGAAAAAAGCGGAGCTTGGAACTATTTGTTTTGTAACTGCCGCAAACTGTTCATCAAAAGCTTCAGGTATTTGTTTTGCTGATATTCAAAATCCTATGGCAATATATGCAAAAGTTAAACAAATACATGAGACTGCTAATTAAAATTGAGAAAATTTTTCCTTCCAACTTGGTGTTGGTATGGATTATAAAATTAGGCTATTCCTAAAGCTGATTTTTCTAATATCTAATCTAGCTTTTATATTTTAAGAATTTGATTTATAATTAACGTATGGAAAAAAAGGTTATATCACTAAATAGAAAAGCTTTTCATGATTACCATATTTTTGATAAATATGTAGCTGGTATTGTGCTTACTGGAACAGAGATTAAATCCATTAGAAAGGGAATGGTAAATCTCAAAGATAGTTATGCAAAAATTGATGATGGAGAAATTTTTATTTATAGCATGCACATTTCACCTTACGAGCAAGGTAATAGATATAATCACATTCCAGAAAGAGTTCGTAAACTTTTGTTAACGAAACAAGAAATTCGGAAAGTGTCTGATAAAATAAAAAAAGAAGGCTATACAATAATTCCTTTAGAATTGTTTTTATCAAAAGGTTTTGCTAAGATAGAAATAGGACTTGCAAAAGGTAAAAAACTTTACGATAAGCGAGAAACAATTGCAAAGAAAACAATAGAAAGAGATATTGCTCGTCAAGTTAGAAGGGGATAATGATGTTTAATAGAGAATCTATTTTAAAAAATTTAAACTCAGAAAATTATTATATAGATAAACATTCTCTTGATTTATTTTTAAATGATTGGAAAATAGATTCTATATATGAGGATGATAATGGGCTAGAGTTCTATGATGATTTAGCGCTAGATAAGATTAAACGTGGCATATCGCTTAAAGCGCAAGGACATAGTGACGAGCAAATTATATCAAAGCTTAAAAGAATGGAAGCTCGTGTTGAAAAAGAAAATAAAGCAGAGCCTGTTCAGCCGATTTTAGTAAAAGATATCCTGGATTCTTCTGAGAGTGCGACTGATATTGATTCTAAAGAAGAAGTTATAGTAACTGATTTGACTCCAGTTCAGAATGAATTGCAAGAAGATACTCAAGTTGAAGTAGTTTCGCAAAAAAGTTTTACATTAGACGTAACATCTCAAACTCTTCAAATGCTTGCAGAAGCTGTTGCAAAAAAGATTTCTGATGATATCACAAATTCAGATTTAGCAACTCGTCTCGTAGAAGCTGGTGGATACAAGAGAGATAACGAAATATTAGCTAAACAAGTACAAGAACTTCTTGAGCATAATAAAGAATTATCAGCAAGGATTGAACAGTTAGAGAGCCATCCTTCTAGAAGTTTCTGGAGCCGTTTTTGGGGACAAAAAGGCTAAGTTTTTTAAATATGAATAATTTATTAAAAGATTATGAAGAATTTTTGATTAATTTTGATTCTAAATTAAGTCATTATTTTAATATTTATTCTTGCCATATCTGTTGTAAAAAAGGGTGTTCTCACTGCTGTGAAAAAGGAGATTATCCGCTTTCTGAACTTGAGCTTCGTTATCTTATGCAAGGATATGCAAATTTAGATAATGATATAAAACTTATTGTTCAAGAAAATATAAAAACATTAGCAAAAGGAGAGGCTTGTCCTTTTCTGATTAATAAAAGTTGTGCTATTTATAAGCATCGCCCTATTATTTGTCGAGTGCACGGGCTAGCTTATATTTCTAAAGACAATATTGTAAAAACTCCTTATTGTGTGAATAATGGCTTAAATTATTCAGAAGTGTTCAATAATAACGAAATTTTTATAGAACCCATAAAAGAAAACCTCGATACAAATATAGTTTTAAATGGATTTGAGTTTGGAGAAATTAGAAATCTTTATGATTGGATTAATTCTCGTTAATTTTCAATTAAAATATTATTACAAATATTAGTTTGTGGAACGTACTTATATTCATCTGTCTGATTTTGATTAATTAGATTATTACGTTTTTTACGGAAAAGCATGTCAATAAAAGCTTCTAATCTAGTAATAAAACCAGCTTCTCCTGTATGTTCATCAATTGTAAGTGATAATAAAGGCTTATTTTGCTCCTTTGCCTTTCTCATAATTCGTTCAATCATCAATGAATCAGGCCCACACCCAAATGCATTAAGGGTTATTATTCCGTCTATTTTATTATCTTTAAGATAGTGTCCCGCTGTACCCGTCATTTCATGCTCATTCGCCCAATAGAGTTTTTGTCCGAGAGCTATAACACCTTCATCCATTTGTTCATTTGTTAGTTGTAGGGATGTAAAAACACTAACCCCCAAATCTTCTAGTTTATCAAAAATCTTCATGGAAGCTCTTTCATCGTAGATATTATAACCATGTGATATGAGTGCAACATTTATTGGATTTTGGTTAACCTCTGTCTCTATTAATATCTTTCCATCAAGCGCGCTTGCTAAAGCTTTTTTATAGCTCATTCCTGCTCGCATCATCATTAAAAAGTTGTTATATACTTTCCAGCCTTGCTTTGATGCTTCTTTTATTTTTTCCTTGTCAGTTATATTAAAAGGTGCTACAGCTTCAGCCAAAAATTCATATAGACCTTGCTTTTTTGCAGATTTATCAAGAGTAGCTTCTATTATATTATAATCACCCTTAACAACATTTCTAACTAAATCAGGAAGTCCTCTGATTTTTGAACAGTTATAAATTTTGGGTGCTATTGATTGCAAGGACGGCACAAAAATATTTTTTACTCCCTTTTTGTTAATTAGGTTTAAAATATGACCAAGATATATTTTTATAGGCAAGCAAGTCTCTGTAACAACGAGTGCGGAGCCATCCGACATGGTTTGTTTAGTTGTTTTATCCGATAGTATAATTTTAAATCCTAGTGCATTAAAAAAACCATACCAAAATGGATAATTGCCGTAATATGACATGCCACGAGGAATGCCAATAATTAAGTCTTTAGTATTATCTTCAGTCATTTATATTTCCCTCAAGTGCTTTATTACATTTGATTGTACATTGAAAATAATAATTTGTCACTTTAAATTGTGTAAATCTTCAATTGTTGATATAATTATAAAATGAAAATTTTAGGAATAGATCCTGGCATGGCTATAGTGGGTTATGGCTTGTTGGAAGTTAATAGTAATAATATTCAATTAATTACATCGGGTTCAATACAAACAGATAAAAAACTTGATGATTCAAAACGGTTACTTGAAATTTACAATGATTTATCGCAAATTGTTGAAAAGTATTCGCCAGATTGCGCATCTGTTGAACAATTATTCTTTTTTAAAAACCAAAAAACAATCATACCTGTAGCAGAAGCAAGAGGTGTAATTTTAACGGTATTAGAGAATTACAGTATTCCGACATTCAGTTATACGCCAATGGAAGTAAAACAGGTTTTAACAGGCTACGGTAGAGCTGATAAAAAGGAAGTTGAACAGATGGTAAAATTAGCGCTAGAGGGAATGGATTTACCAAAGCTCGACGATACAATTGATGCTATTGCAATAGCTATATGCCACAGCAGAAGTCTTTTATAATCTATCCTTATTGTTTTGCATATTTAAGAAGAGCTTGAACTTTTGTCTGCATCAACTCTTCAACAATTAGCCATTTGCCATCAGGTTGTTTTTTTACTATCATATATGTTTTTAATTTATAAGTTTCACCAGATGGTTGTCTAAGAGATGAAATTTTATATCCTCCATCCACTTGAGAAGCTGATATATTAGTATATGTGTTTTTGTAATGTCTTAATTTAGCCCCAGCTTGACCTAATTTCATCTGCTTTATATATGTAGCTGTATCAGTTTCAATATCAACTTCTGTACCATCAGGCTTAACAACTTGACGAATAATTTTAGCTGATGGTGAATACATATCAATAATTGCTGGACTATAATTATTAGCACCATTAACGTAACTATTAAAAAACTCTAAAGCTTCTTGCTTATCATCTGCAAACGCTGATAATGATAGCGCGAAAAGTGTAAATAACGATAGTATATATTTTTTCATTTTTATCTCCAATATATTTTATTAAATGTTAGGCAAATCACCTTTTACGATAGCTTTTTCTTTACTATCAAGTCCAAATATTTTATGAAGAGCTTCAACTGCATCATTTGCTCTTGATTGCTCGACTAAACAGCTTATCTTAATTTCACTGGTCGATATCATCTTAATATTAATATCTAGATTAGCTAGCGTTCTAAACATTTTTGCAGCAATACCAGGCTTATCAATCATGCCGGCCCCAACTATTGAAATCTTTGCAGTCGAATTATCTTGATAAATATTGCTATAATTTAGAGAATCTTTAAGCTTATCAAGTATAACTCTTGCTTTCGCCCAATCGTTTTTATCAATAGTAAAAGCAATATCATTAGTATTTAGTGCTTTTCTCGCATAAGATTGAATAATCATATCAACTGAAATATTTTCATTTGCTAGAGCATCAAAAAGCATAGCTGCTGTTCCTGGATTATCTTGAACATCACAAACAACAATTCTTATTTGAGATAAATCACAAGCTACACCAGTTACAGGTCTTTGTAATTCCATTTTATCTACTCCTAATATTAAGGTTCCTAAATTTTCTGTTTTAAAAGTACTACGAACTCTAAGGGCGGTTTGATTTTGTTTTGCGGTCTCTACAGCTCTTGGATGAAGTACATTTGCTCCAACTCGAGCGAGTTCTAACATTTCTTCATAGGATATTTGCTCTAATCTAGTTGCGCACGGTACAACTCTAGGATCTGTTGTATAAACGCCCTCCACGTCAGTATAAATATCACAGCGTTTTGCCTTTAAAGCTCCAGCTAAGGCTACCGCTGATGTATCAGAGCCTCCCCTTCCTAAAGTTGTTATCTCATAATCTTCGGTTATACCTTGAAATCCCGCAATCACAACAACTTTCCCAGAATTTAAATGTTCTTGAATTTTATCAGTTTTAATTTCAAGTATTCTAGCATTTGAATGAATGTTTTCAGTTATTATACCAACTTGCATTGCGTTCATACTTACAGCATCGCATCCTTGTGCTTGTAAAGCCATAGCCAATAGAGCTATTGATACTCCTTCTCCGGTTGATAGTAACATGTCCATTTCTCTAAGAGATGGGTCTGGAGAAATTTCTTTGGCTAATTTTGTCAAAATATCCGTAGTATGTCCCATTGCTGAAACAACAACAACGACATTATTGCCATTGTTTTTTTCTTTAATAACAGCGCGGGCAACATTTTTAATTTTATCTGTATCTGCTACAGATGTTCCTCCAAATTTTTGAACTATTATATCTTTCATCTTATTTATATCCAAACTGATAAGATTATTATAGCTACAAATCTTCTACATTACAATATGTTGTCAAAATATTTTATCTTAATATAAATTAACAGTTTGCCTTTATTTGTTTATCTAATATAAAATGTTAGCTGGGAGAGTGTTGCTCCTTATTAAGAATATATTTTTGAGGATTATTAAATGGGAAAGATAAAAAATTGGGGATTTTTGATTCTTGGATTTATTTTTACAATGATTCCAAGTTATGCAGCGATGACATTCCCTAATATTAATATTGGATTACAAAATGCAAATACGCCACAAGATTTTACGAATGGCTTGCAAATTTTAATATGGTTAACAATTCTTACATTAGCTCCAAGCATTTTAATAATGACAACTTGTTTTGTAAGATTAGTTGTAGTATTAGCTCTAACTCGTCAAGCTTTAGGTGCTGGTGCTTTGCCACCGAATCAAGTTATTACAAGCTTAGCGTTGATTTTAACTTTTTTTATTATGGCTCCGACATTTAATGAAATAAATGAAAAAGCCCTACAGCCTTATATGCAGAATCAGATTACGCAGCAAGCAGCTTTGGATAGAGGGATTAAGCCTATAAGAGACTTTATGTTTAAACAAACTCATGAAAAAGAGTTAGCACTTTTTGTAAGAATGGCAAAGATTGAGAAACCAAAAACAAAAGATGATGTTCCAACTTTTGTACTTTTACCATCTTTTATACTTAGTGAATTAAAAACAGCGTTTACGATTGGTTTCGTTATTTATTTGCCATTTTTAGTTATTGATATCGTTGTTTCATCAGTGCTAGTTTCAATGGGGATGATGTTCTTACCGCCATCAATGATTGCGCTTCCGTTTAAACTTATAATGTTTGTAATGGTAGATGGTTGGTATTTAATCGTAAGATCTTTAGTGGAAAGCTTTGTTCGAAGCTAGAACAATTAGTTGTTTATAAGAGGTTAATTAAATGCAAGATATAGTTATCACATTATTACAAAAAATGTTTATTCTTACTTTACAGATGTCAGTTCCAATCCTTTTAGTGGGTGTTGTAATAGGTCTTATGGTAAGTATTTTCCAAACAGTAACACAAATTCAAGAATCTACGCTAACCTTTGTACCTAAAATTGTAGGCTGCGTTGTTTTGTTAATATTTTTAATGCCTTGGATGTTTAGCGTTTTTATTACAACTGTAAATGAATTTATGGCTATGATCCCACAATTAGTAGGTGCAATGTAGAATGTTTAATCTTGATATTCTATTCTCAACAGGAAATATAATTTTATTTATGGCAATTTTTACTAGATTGTCAGGACTCTTTATATCAGCGCCATTGTTTTCTACATATCCAATTCCAACTCAAGTAAAAATATGGCTATCAGCAGCTATTGCTTTTATTTTATTTCCAATAATTCAAGCAAATACACAATTTGTGGTACCAACATCAGTTCCTGCATTAGCTATGATATTATTTAAAGAATTTACAATAGGCTATATAATAGGATTCTGCGCAAATATTTTATTTATTGGTATAGAATTAGGGGTAAATACTTTTACGATTCAAATGGGCTTATCAGCAGACCAAGCATTAAACCCAACATCTGGTGGCAACTCTCCTGTTATAACGCAAGCTTTTACTTATTTGGCGTCTATGATTTTCATAGGATTAAACGCACATCAATGGTTATTTTCGGCAATTTATAACAGTTTTAAAAGTATGCCTATTGGATATGTTTTTACAATTTCTCCAAATTTTGTTGAACAAGTGGTGATTGTGACTAGTCAAATTTTCTCATTAGGATTAAGTATCGCATTGCCAATATTCGGAGTATTGTTTATTACTGATGTGCTTTTAGGATTTACATCAAAAATGATGCCACAGATGAACATTTTTATGGTATCTTTGCCTTTAAAAATATATTTAGGTTTGTTATTATCACTTATTTTTATGCGTCCATTAGCAGAAAAATTTGCGTTAATAATAGAGCAATTCCTAATAAAAATTGCCGCAATATTTTAGAAGTAATTGTATTGCTAAAATAAAGTAGGAAACTGAACTACAAAAAATAAGAAAGGAAACTTTTTGATCACTTAGTCACTTGATCACTTAGTCACTGAAAACAAATGGGAAACGAAGCAGCAGAAAAAACGGAAGAGGCTACCAGCCGACGGCGCTCGAAAGAACGAGAGAGGGGTAACGTAGCAAAAAGTAAAGATATGGAAGCCGCAATGGTTATGATTGGCGGTATGGCTTTGCTTGGTGTTTTTGCTAAACACATGTATTCAAATATACAAGCAATGATGCAAGATGCGTTTTCTAATTTGAATCCTAACTCAATTGATACTTCAAGTATCGTAGGTTTGCTATTTCCATATTTTAAATATTTAGGAATTATAGTTCTACCATTTTTTGTGTTCCTTTTTATTTTTGCAATTATCGTAATAAGAATGGACGTTGGGCATGTATTTTCGTTACAAAAAGCTAAATTCAATCTTGAAAATTTAAGCCCACGTAGAATGTTGGGAAATGCTAAACGAATATTTAATCCATTTCAGCCTCGTTCTCTAGTAGAATTTGCAAAATCAATATTAAAACTTGTGATAGTTGGTGCTTGTGGCTTTTCAGCTATTAATAGTCGCAAAGGCGATTTATTAGGATTAATTAATTTAGACACCTTAGGAGCCTTAAATGTTATAGGTTCAATTTTGATTAATATGATTGTTAATATGTGCCTTGCGATGTTGATTTTAGGGTATTTAGACAAAAAATATCAAACTTATGAGTATGAAAAATCTATAAAAATGACTAAACAAGAAGTAAAAGACGAGCATAAAGATATTGAAGGGGATCCAAAAGTAAAGGCTAGGATAAAATCGATACAAATGCAGATGGCAAGACAAAGAATGATGTCTGCAGTGCCTCAAGCGGATGTTGTAGTAACAAACCCAACTCACTATGCTGTAGCTATCCAGTATGATAAATCGAAAGCCCCAGCCCCTATAGTTGTAGCCAAAGGTATAGACTATTTAGCTTTTCAAATTAGAGATATCGCAAAAAACAATAATGTTCCGATTGTTGAAAATAGACCAATTGCCCGCGCTTTGTATAATACAGTACCTGTTGATGGAATGATACCTTCAGATTTATATGTTGCAGTTGCTGAAATTCTTGCTTACGTGTACAATAGTAAGAGGGAGACTTAGGTAGAAGAGGATGGAATTAAGTAAATTATCAAATATACTTAAAAATAATGATATTGTCCTAGCGATAGGCTTAGTAGTTATTGTCTGTATGATGGTAATTCCGCTTCCAGCAGCTTTATTAGATTTATTATTAACAATCAATATTTCTCTAGCTGTTGTAATTTTATTAGTTTGTTTATATACACAAGAGCCGCTTGATTATTCATCATTTCCTACAGTATTGTTGATAGCAACACTTTTTCGATTGGGCCTAAACGTAAGTTCGACTCGACTAATTCTTTTGCATGGTCAAGCGGGAAATGTAATAAGTTCGTTTGGAGAATTTGTTGTTGGCGGTAATTATGTAGTCGGTGCGGTTATATTTTGTATTCTTGTTTTAATTAACTTTATGGTTATTACAGGTGGTGCAACTCGTGTAGCAGAAGTATCTGCTCGTTTTACATTAGACAAAATGCCTGGTAAACAATTAAGTATTGATGCGGATTTAAACTCTGGCTTGATTGATGAAGAACAAGCGAAGGAAAGACGTCGTAAACTAGAAAGAGAAACTGATTTCTATGGAACAATGGACGGTGCTTCGAAGTTTGTAAAAGGTGATGCAACTGCGGGTATTGTAATTACAATAATAAATATTGTAGGCGGTTTAATTATTGGGGTTGTTCAATTGCACATGGATATTCAACAAGCACTTGGAACATATACAATTTTAACAGTGGGTGACGGCTTAGTCTCTCAAGTCCCTGCGCTATTGATATCAACAGCTACAGGCTTGATTGTATCAAGAGCTTCAGGAAAAGATGAATCACTTTCTACAGATATTAAAAATGAAATGTTTTCTGATCCTAGAGTTTTGGGAGTTGTATCTGGACTATTAACTTTTATGGGTGTTGTGCCTGGCATGCCAACACTACCTTTTCTTTTAATAGCAGCTGTTACTGGCGGTATGGCATTTTTAAAAACTAAGGAAAAAGATCAAGTCGCAAAAGCTGAAGAAGCTCATAAGGCTCAAATTGAACAACAAGAAAAGCTTGGCAAGAAAGAGAAGCGAGCAAAAGCAACTAAAGAAAGCGTTATGGAGCTTCTTAATGTTGATACTATCGAAATTGAGGTTGGATATAGACTTGTACAACTCCTTAACGTAGAAATGGGCGGAGATTTATTAGAGCGTATTGCGCAGATACGACGCCAAACAGCATTGGATTTAGGGATTGTTTTGCCATCGATAAGAGTTAGAGATAATTTACAGTTATCTCCAAATTCTTATCAAATAAAACTTAAAGGAGTTGCTTTAGAATCAGGTGACGTTTATCCTGAAAGATTTTTGGCAATGTGCGCTGGAGATCCAGTTGGGAATTTAACTATCAACGGTATTCACGCAATCGAGCCTGCGTTTGGGCTTCCAGCTTTGTGGATAGAGGGCAAAGATAAGGATTTAGCAGAAATGTCTGGCTATACGGTAGTATCTGCATCCGCAGTTATTTCAACGCATATAACAGAAGTTATTAAAAAATGTGCTTATGAAATTATTTCGAGATTCGATGTTCAACAACTTATTGATAATCTTAAAAAAGAAGTTTCAGAAGAATATGTTAATGACATTATGAAAGATATTTCTATTGGGGAAGTTCAAGTTGTTATTCAAAATTTATTAAAAGAAGGTGTTGCTGTAAGAGATTTAAAAACGATACTTGAAACTATAAGTTTACAATCAAAGGTAAATAAAAACCCTAATTTCTTAACAGAGCATGCTCGTCAAGCTTTATCAAGAAATATTTGCAAACAAAATCTTGCAGATACTGGGGAATTATATGTAATAACGCTTTCTCCTGATATTGAAAATATGATTGCGAAAGGGGCAAGCCCAGATGGTACAAGTGTTACTTTAGATCCAAGTTTTACTAGGATGTTATTTGATAGGATGAATCTTGAACTTGAAAAAGCTATTACAGCAACTGGTAACCAGCCAGTTATATTGTGCTCTTCTCCTATAAGATTATTATTTAGAAAATTAGTTGAAAGAACTTATCCACAAATTGCGATTATGTCATATAATGAAATTAGTCCTAATATAAAAGTAAAATCGGTAGGTATGATAAAGATAGAAGCTCACAAAAATTAAGAAAGGCTTAAAAAATGAGAGAATTAATTAAAAATGAACAGTTTGTAACAATAGTTCCACAAGATTTTAAAAATTCTAATAAAGGTAAAGTGCTTGATGTGAGTATGGAAGGTTTTAGAATGGAACTTAAATATAAGCCTGAAGGTATAATAAAGAATCATATATGTGATTTTTATTCTTTAACTGATAATGGTTATTTATATTTTGAATCTTATATTCAAGATATTGAAAATAATGTTGTGACTATTGCAAATCCTGTAAAACATAGATTTTTGCAAAGACGTAAATTTACTCGTATAAAATATTTAGCAGATTTAGAGCTTGTATCAGATAATATTGTTCACAAAGTTAGAACTCTTGATATATCAGCTGGTGGTATGAAATTAAGAACATCAGAAAATATTGATATAGAAAAAGATTACAATGTAACTATAAAATTAAATGAAGAACAAGAAGTAAAATGTAAGTACCAATTAATTCGAGTTGAGAAAGGTGACAATGGTATTTATACTATTTCTGGAAGATTTGTAAGTCTTTCTAATATTGATAAAATGGTTTTAGTTCATTTCTGCATGAATAAAGATATGGAGAATATGAATAAATAATGGATTATACAGAAAGCATTAGAAATTTTTTTATATCGGTAACAGCTTTGTTAATTGGAACAATTTCTATTATAAAAATTGGAACAATTGATTTACATGCCATATTGGCAACTGGTTCAATTCTATTACCAGCTATAATTGTTATGGGGTATTTAGGTCAAAAAATAGGTGAAATTGTTGATAATCCTAAAAACAAAGTTGACGCAGATTATAAATTAGCCGTATTAAATGCTTTAAAGAAAATGGATAAGTCGATAACATTACAAGAATTAAATGAAAAGTTAACAAAAACAGTAACAGAACCTGATTCTCCTGAGATTGACTTAGACGAGGACTTAGATTTATAGCTTTTGTGCTAGAATAAAATTACTTAGAATATTGACTAGAGGAGAATTATAAATGAAATCTGGATACTTTCCACAAGAGATAGAAAAAAGATGGCAGGAAAAATGGGAAGAGGATAAAGCTTTTTATACACCCGATTCTGATGTTAGACCTAAATATTATGCTTTATCAATGTTTCCATATCCATCAGGTCGACTTCATATGGGACATGTTCGAAATTATACCATTACTGACGTAATTGCAAGATTTAAAAAAGCTCAAGGATACAATGTTCTTCATCCGATGGGCTGGGATAGCTTCGGACTTCCGGCAGAAAATGCTGCAATGAAGCATGGCGCTAATCCAGAAGTGTGGACGGACGAAAATATTTTATATATGACAAAACAACTTAAAATGCTTGGACTTTCTTATGATTGGCAAAGAGAAGTTACAACTTGCAAACCTGATTATTATAAATGGACTCAATGGCTATTTATTCAACTTTATAAAAAAGGATTAGCATACAAAAAAGAAGCCGCAGTAAACTGGTGTGAAACTTGCGGAACTGTTCTTGCAAATGAACAAGTGATTGATGGCAAGTGCTGGAGATGTGATAGTATTGTAGAAAAAAAATACTTATCACAATGGTTCTTCAAAATTACTGATTACGCAGAAAGACTTCTTAAAGATTTGGATTTACTTGATGGCTGGGGTGAGAATGTTAAGACTATGCAAGCGAATTGGATCGGTAAATCCGAAGGTGCTATTTTTAGATTTCCTGTAGTTGATGCTCCAAATGGTGAAAAAATGGAGGTTCCAGTCTATACTACAAGACCAGATACAGTTCATGGTATTACTTATCTTGTTGTTGCTCCTGAGTATAAAGATATTGAAAAGCTTACAACTGAAGATAATAAACAAGCTGTGGAAGAATACAGAGCAAACGCTCGTAAGATGACAGAAATCGAAAGACTATCTACTGATAGAGTAAAAACTGGCGTTCCTTTGGGAACACATTGTAAAAACCCTTTTACAGGAGAAATATTCCCTCTTTGGACAGCTGATTATGCTCTTGTTGAATATGGTACAGGTGCTGTAATGGCAGTGCCTACCCATGATACAAGAGATTTTGATTTTGCAAAAAAATATAATATGCCTTTAAAAGTCGTTATTCAAGATCCTGTAAATCCTTCTGATTGTAAAGATTCTGCTTATACAGAAGAAGGAGTTTTGGTTAACTCTAATGAATTTAATGGTATGAAAAACACTGAAGCTAAAAAAGCTATTACACAAAAAGCTGTTGAGGAAGGCTTTGGTGAATTTAAAACACAATATAGATTAAGAGATTGGTTAATTTCTCGTCAAAGATATTGGGGAGCTCCAATTCCAATGATTTATTGCGATCACTGTGGAATTGTTCCAGAAAAAGAAGAAAATTTACCAGTACTTCTACCAAAAGATGTTGATTTTTCAGTTGTTGGTAAATCACCAATTACAACTTCATCAACATTCGCTGAAACAACATGTCCAATTTGTGGAGCAAAAGCAAGACGCGAAATGGATACAATGGATACTTTTGTTTGCTCAAGTTGGTATTATCTAAGATTTTCTGATGCTAAGAACTCAGAAATGCCATTTGCTAAAACTTTAGTTAATAAATGGTTACCTGTTGATCAGTATGTCGGAGGCATAGAACACGCAATTCTTCATTTACTTTATTCAAGATTTTTCACTAAAGCAATGAAGGATTTAGGATTGTTGGATTTTGATGAACCATTTAAAAATTTATTAACACAAGGTATGGTTCTTAAAGATGGATCTAAAATGTCAAAGTCTAAAGGTAATACTGTTGATCCAGATGAAATATTTGAAAATTATGGAGCTGATACAGCAAGATTATTTATTCTTTCAGACTCACCTCCAGCCAGAGATTTTGATTGGTCAGATGCTGGCGTTGAGGGCTGCTATAAGTTCTTAAATAGAGTTTGGCGCTTAGTTTCTGATAATTTTGAATATCTAACTCGAGATTATAAATTATCATTCCCTCTTTCAAGAGAAAATGACGATTTGGTTCGTATCGTTCATATAGCAATAAAAGGTATTACAAATGATATCTCTAATGATTTCCAATTTAATACAGTAATTTCTAAATATAGAGAACTTACAAACGCAATTTATGACTATGTAGGATTAAAATCTAAAGTTGGCTTTAATGAAGAAGATAAAAATGTGCTCAGCTTTGCTATTATTTCGTTAATCAAATTGATGGCACCAGTAACGGTTCACATGTCAGAAGAAATTTGGAAAGAACTAGGGGGTGAAACTTCAATTCATGATGAGAAATGGTGTGAATGGGACGAAAATTTAGCTAAAGCTAGTAAAATTACTCTTGTCGTTCAGATTAATGGAAAAGTCAAAGATAAACTAGAAGCTGATGAAGGGGTAAATGAAGAGGGTCTTAAAGAAATTGCGCTAAATAGTGATAAGATTAAAGAACTTACTGCTGGCAAAGAAATAGTTAAGGTAATCGTTGTTCCTAAAAAACTTGTTAATATTGTAGTAAAAGGCTAATTAATAATAAAGAACACTCAATGCGTAGCATTGAGTGTTCTTGCTAAGGGTTGTTTTTCTTCGTTGGCTGAACAGTCCGTTACCGCATTGTCCAAACACGCTCTGTCACACTGAAATATTACTTGTCATCTTCGACCGAAGGTCGGAGATCCAGCCTGTTAGATTTCAATAAGCTGGATCCCCAAAAACTTCGTTTTTGAGGATGACGCAAA
>JAEIGA010009181.1_pt1 | contig 14962 bp, 10 predicted proteins | sample 9270691 | NCBI WGS metagenome assembly JAEIGA01 (sample SAMN17057246, study PRJNA624740) | gut metagenome | biome: biome; isolation source: fecal sample | host: Bos grunniens | place: China: Xizang | collected 2019
ACAAGCGCATTTTCAAATTTTTCTCTATCTTTAAAAAATCTATAACCATAAGTTTTATCGAGATTAAAGCAGTGGTTTTCTATTTTACATGAATAACCGCCAAACTCGGATAAAACAAGAGGTTTTTCACTCTCTTTGAGTTTTATTGGTTTGAAATAAATATGCTCGCTTTTAACATCACTTAATTTTTTCTCAAACCAACCCGAAGTTGAATCATAAACTCTGGTTGAGTCCAGCTTTTTAAATTCCTTATAATATTTATCGGCATCAAACTGCCCCCATCCCTCGTTGAATATGGTATAGTAAACAACGCTTGGATGGTTATAAAGATTTTCTATAATTCCCCTTGAGGTTTTTTCAAACTCCTCTTTTCTGATTTTGCTGGCGATATGCTCGATTCCCCTTTTTAAGAAAACAGTTGGCAAGGCAGTATCAATCAGAAAACTATATTTTCCGCTGTTAATCATATCTTGGAAAACGAGCATACCGTATTTATCGCAGTAATAATAGAAAAGCTCAGGCTCTAATTTAATATGCTTTCTAAGCATATTAAATCCGCATTCCTTCATTTTAAGAATGTCATTTTTAAAGCCTTCGCCGGTGGCAGGAAGAAATATACCATCGCTAAAATAGCCTTGGTCTAAAAGTCCGTTAAAGAAATATGGCTCGCCGTTGAAAAGAATATCCTTACCCTTAATCTCAATAGTTCTAAGACCAAAATAAGACTCTATTTTATCCTCGCCCGAGGAAATGCTAAACTCATAAAGATGAGGGTTTTCGGGGGTCCAAAGAATAGGATTTTCGATATCTACTCTAAATTTATCCCCTGAAAATTCGTAAGTTTCACCCTCGATTTCGAGGATTTTTTTATCCTCTCCGCCAAATACCTCAATTAAAGCGCCTTTTAAGTCGGGTGTTATTTTTATATTCTCAATATGTGTTTGGGGCAAGGTTTCAAGCCAAACAGTTCCCCAAATTCCGCTAATCTTTGTATACCACATTCCGCCCTGTTTTTCGGTTTGCTTTCCATAGGGCAGTTCCTTATTCAATGGGTCTTTAACCTCAACGGTGAGCTTATTTTCGCCATCAATCAAAAACTTTGTTATATCAAAGGAAAAAGGCAAATAACCGCCAACATTCTCCCCTATCTTATTGCCATTTAGGAAAACCGCAGTATATTGGTCGGAAGCGGTGAAATTAAGAACAACCTTTTGACCTATATTTTCCAATTTAAAGGTTTTCTCGTATATAAGGGTATCCTTTTTTTCTATCTCCTTAAAAACTCCTGAAATTCGGCTTTCAACAGCAAAGGGAACTAAAATCTCACCTGAAAATATCTCTTTTTCTTTCCTTTTGATTTTAAAATTCCATTTTCCATTAAGGCAAAGATATGAATCTCTTTTAAACTGAGGTCTTGGATATTCGGCAAAGGGTGTTTCATCTAAATCCTTTTCGAAATCGGTTTCTAAAAACACCTTTCTTGGTTTCTTGTTATTTAGGAATAAGAAGAAAGGAAGCACCAAAACTGCCGCTATTAATGCTGCCAAAAATATATTTTCATTAGGAACAAAGGATGCTGTTCCATCGTTGCCTATTATTGTTTGGGCAGTGCTTAAAACCGTTTTGCCAATAAAAGGACCTACAATTCCCGGAACGAATACCTGCGAGAAAATACGAACACCCTGAAGTCTTCCTGATTTTCCTTCGGGAGTGTTATCCCTGATAACTGCGCCAAAAACTGCCATACCCGAAAGATAACCGCTCATCATAAGAAGCGAGCCTATGAAAACGGGAAGCTTTGTTTTGGTTAAATAAAGTATAATATATCCTAAAATTAAGAATATAAGGGCGAATATTCCCGAAAAGGAAAATCCCTTTTTATCATAAACCTTGCCCCAAAGCGCCGTTACAACCGAAGCTATAATTATAGCAGGTGCCATAACAAGCACATAATCACTCATACCGAGAGATACCTCATAATAAATGATAAGATAAGGCATAAATATTTGAATTGAAATATTAAAGATTATAAATGCCAAAAGGCAAATATAAAGATTTATATTTTTTCTAATCGTGCTCGGTTTAAAACCATAAACAATACCGCCGATATATGAAGTTTCAACCGGCTTTATATTAGGTTCTTTTATTATAAAAATACCGAGAATACCGATAATAAGGGTTAAACCACCGATTATAGAAAATATAATGGTCCAGCTTGAAGGCTCATCAAGATTTAAGAACATAAATCCGCCGAAAACCACCAAAACCGATACCAAGGGCATCATAGCATTTATTCCCTCAGCCGCTCCTCTGTTTTTAGAGTTGGTTGAATCGGTAAGCCAAGCATTAAAGGCGGCATCATTTGCGGTTGAGCCAAAGAAGGTCATAACGCAGTCAAGGATAATTGCCAATGTAACCCCAACCGAAGCGGCTGATACTGCCATTGGAAAAGCCTTACTTATAATATCCTCTTTTAGAAATACAAAGCTAAATATTGATATTCCCCATAATATGTAGCCTAGCGAAATAAAGAGTTTTCGTTTTCCTATTTTATCTGATAAAGCACCCATAAAAACGGTGGTTAAAGTGGCGGTTACAGCCGATGCCGCAACCATATTTGAAATATCAGCAGCCGATGCCGAAAAGGTTTTATAGATGAATACATTAAAATACATATTTTCAACAACCCAAGCAACCTGCCCCATAAGGCTGAAAATAGTAAGTGCTAACCAAAAAGAATGTTTTTTCTCTTTCATAACTATCTCCTATCATAAATAAGGGTTAGTTTTGCGATTTTTTTCGCTAACTCATCGGTTAATTCTTCTGTTAACCGCCAGGTCCAATTGCCCTCGGCAGTTCCGGGAGTGTTGATGCGTGCACTATCGGGCAATTCCAAATAATCTTGAATTTGAGCCACAAATAGCTTTGCAACACTGCTCATACCGCCTCTGATAATACCCCATACATAGCCCTCTTTTTTATTGAGGCCTAAATATTCCTCGGCCTTTTTGATTTCATCCTTATCAGCAGCTTCAAGCCAACCTCTAAGGGTTGAATTATCGTGAGTTCCTGTATAGCAAATAGAATTTTCCTTATGATTATGCGGTAAATGACTATTAGATTTTGAATCATCAAATGCAAATTCCAAAACCTTCATTCCCGGAAATCCACTATCCGAAAGCAATTCGTCAGTTGCATCTGAATGGGCTCCTAAATCCTCGGCAATAAAGGATAAATCGGGGAACCAGGATTTGAGCACTCCGATTAAATCCATACCCGGCCCTTTAACCCATTTGCCATTAACCGCCGTTTTTTCTCCAAATCCAACAGACCAATAATCCGCAAAGCCTCTGAAATGGTCGATACGGATAACATCATAAAGCTTAGCGGCGCCATCAATACGGTCAATCCACCAACCATAGCCTTTCTTACCCATAGTCTCATAATCATAGAGCGGGTTGCCCCAAAGCTGACCATCCTCACTGAAATAATCGGGCGGAACTCCCGCAACCTCTATCGGAACATTTTTTTCGTCCAACTGAAAACTATCGGGTGAGCTCCAAACATCAACCGAATCAAGAGCAACATAGATAGGCAAATCTCCTATTATGCCTATTCCCTTTTCGTGAGCATAATTCTTAATTTCATTCCATTGTTTAAAGAAAAGATACTGTATGTAAATAAAGAAATCTATATCCTCTTTAAGCAAGGCTTTATATCTTTCAACAGCCTCAGGCTTTCTAAGCCTTATATCTTCATCCCAACTAAGCCATTCTTTCATATCAAAATGGTTTTTAAGAGCCATAAACAAAGCAAAATCGGGAAGCCATCTTTTGTTTCCAGATAAAAAGCATTCTATTTCAGCTCTTTCCTTTTGGAAGCCTCTCTCCATAGCCTTTCTAAGAAGAGCCAATCTATTTTCATATAAAATGCCATAATCAACCTTATCCTCACGGGCAAACCATTTTATAGATTTAACCTCTTTTTCTTCTAAAAGGCCATCTTCAATCAGCAAATCAAGGTCTATAAAATAAGGGTTTCCTGCAAAGGTTGAAAGACTTTGATAGGGCGAATCTCCAAAACTTGTTGGCCCCAAAGGCAAAATTTGCCACCATGATTGCTTTGCCTCAGATAAAAAATCTATAAACCTTTTAGCCTCTTTGCCTAAAGTTCCTATTCCATAAGGCGATGGCAAGGAGAAAATCGGCATTAAAACCGCACTGCTTCTTGATGAAAATTTATCCTTTAACAACATTTTTATCTCCGATAATATGTATATTTGCAAACAGCACAGTCGGGTTTGACTGTGCTGCATTTTTTACTTAAAAATTATAAAACCATAGCTTTCAAGGATTTGAAAGTATTTAGCAAGGCGTTCATATAAAGGCTCGGCCTTTTCGCCAAAGTGCTCCTTAACAGCCTTTCCTATCTCAGTTATATCCTTTTCTTCATCTATAAGAGGCCATACAAAGCTTCCCATCTCATCAAGATGAATATAGCTGATTTTAGGCTTTTTAAAAAGCTTTTGAGCAATCCTATTGAAAACGCCCTTATTTTCAATTAGCAAGGTTACCTTGCCGCTTTCATCGGTTTCATAACCCAATCCCTCTTTATAACAAGGGATTTTTTCTAAATAATTTCCACTTTTTTTCATATCACTTTGCGCGCTTTTTGAAAACGGTGAATTTAAGAAGGGTTAAAATGATAATGGCAAAGAGAACCAAACCGCCGATATCACGAGCAGTTTGAGGAATAAAGCCCGAAATATCAATAAGCTTATCAATACCAACAACTGCAAGTAATGCTAAAACTATACCAACAAGTCCCTCACCTGCTATCATACCTGAGCAGAAGAGAATACCATCGTTAACGATTTTCTCCTTCTCTTCCTTTTCTTTCTTAAGCTTATCAAGTCCCAAACGAACAAGACCACCAACCATAATGCAGGCATTAAGCTGAACAGGAAGATAAATACCGATAGCAAAAGGAAGAACAGGGATTCCAATAAGCTCAACAACTACCGCAATGAAAACACCGGTGAAAACAAGAGCCCAAGGAAGATTTCCGCCCATAACACCCTCGATAATAAGCTTCATAAGGGTTGCCTGAGGAGCAGCAAGCTCATCAGTTCCAAAGCCCCAAGCCTTATCAAGAAGATATAATGTTCCGCCTATAGCCAAAGCAGCTGCTACAACACCGATAATCTCAGCAGTTTGCTGCTTTCTAGGAGTAGCGCCCAAAAGGAAGCCTGTTTTAAGGTCCTGAGAGGTATCGCCGGCTATTGCCGAAACAATACAAATTATAGAACCGATAGAAATAGCGCTAATCATACCGCCAACGCCATCGCTACCTGTAAACTTAAGGATAAGTGTTGAAATAAGGAGAGTTGCGATAGCCATACCGGAAACAGGGTTGTTACTGCTTCCAACAAGACCTACCATTCTAGAAGAAACGGTTGCAAAGAAGAAACCGAAAACAACAATGATAACAGCGCCGATAGGATTAACAGGAATTGCAGGAACTAACCAAATAACAAGAGTTAAAACTGCAATAGCAATTAAAACAACCTTGAGATTCATATCTCTCGAGGTGCGCTCATTAGAAACAACGCCTCCCTTGGCAACGCTCTTCATAGCGCCCGAGAAGGTTTTAACGATAAGAGGCAATGATTTAATAAGGCTGATAATACCGCCTGCTGCCAAAGCACCTGCACCGATATATCTAATATATGAGCTCCAAATAGCCGAAGCTCCGCCCTCAGCGAAGATTTGACTGATAGGCTGAGTTCCGGGATAAAGAACTATATCAGCGCCAAAAAGAACGATAAGCGGGATAAGAACTAACCAACTAAGAACACCGCCTGCAAACATATAAGAGGAAATTCTGGCACCGCAAATATATCCAACGCTCATAACAGCAGGATAAATTTGAGTTCCGATTTCGCCGGCATAGCCCTTAACTCTTCCTGAAATTTCGCCCGATACAACCTTAAGTCCATCAATAATGAACTTAAAGAGAGCCGCAAAGCCCATACCTGCAAAAACAGTTGAAGCATTTGCTCCGCCCTTTTCACCTGCGAGTAAAACCTCAGCACAAGCAGTTCCCTCAGGGTAAGGAAGAACACCATGCTCCTTAACTATCAAGGCGTTTCTAAGGGGAACCATAAAGAAAACACCTAAAAGACCGCCGATTAAAGCAATAAGGGTTATCTCAACTATATCGGGTTTATCCATTTTGCCCTCAGCCGCCCATAAGAAAAGAGCAGGAAGAGTGAAAATAGCGCCGGCGGCAAGAGATTCACCTGCCGAGCCTATAGTTTGAACAATATTGCTTTCAAGAATGGAGTTTCTGCGCATAATAATGCGGATAACTCCCATAGCAATAACGGCAGCGGGAATCGAAGCCGAAACGGTCATACCAACACGAAGGCCAAGATAAGCATTTGCCGCACCAAATACAACCGACAAAATAATACCCATAACAATAGAGGTTACGGTTATTTCAGGAGTAACCTTTTCTGCCGGAATATATGGCTTAAACTCAGTTTTATTTTCCATATTTTCTCCGTTCCGCCAAGCTTTGAGCTTAGCATTAAAATTCAAATAATTATACCATACATTTAAATAAAAGGCAACATAATTATTTGCTCTCCCTTAAAATCCTAAGCAATAATTTATACGTTCTCTCGGCCGAAGAAATACTCATTTTTTCTTTAACTGTATGAACATCAAAAAGAGACGGACCTATTGAAATACAATCGAAATCCTCGAGACTGGCAAAAACCGAGCATTCAAGACCTGCATGAATAGCCTCAACCTTTGTTTCATACCCAAATTCTTCCCTAAAGCATTTCTTATAAAGGGCCTGAAGCGAAGAATTATCCTTAAACTCCCAAGGCGGATAAAAACCAAAGCTTTCGGTTTTGCATTCAATACATTTTGAAAATCTTTCGAGCTTCTTTTCAAGATATAAAAGAGCCGAGGCTTTATTGCTTCTAAGGGCAAAATGCAAATATAGATTATCCCCCTCGGTTTTAAGAATACCGAGATTTAAAGAGGTTTCAACAAGTCCCTCAATTTCGGCACTCATATCAACAATACCATTTGGAGCTGTTGTTAAAAGATAAATAATATCATCTCTTAAATTTCTTTCTATAACATTAAATTCGTCAGTTTCAAGGGTTTCTATTTCAAAACAAAAGTCCTCTTCCCTTGCCGAAATTTCGCTCTTTATTATATTGAGGTGTTTTTCAGCCTCTTCAATAAAAGAATTTGCATCTTTAACACAAAATTCAATAACACTCAAATTTGGAATTGCATTAGACTTGTTTCCGCCGGCAATAGAAATTAAATCAAAGTTTTCCAGTAAATTCAAAACCCTGCCTGCAAGTATATTAGAGTTAACCCTGCCTTTATGGATTTCAACTCCCGAGTGACCGCCTTTGAGACCTTTAAGGGTCAACTTCACCTTTGTTCCCTTAACCTTTTCAAAGCTTAAAGGAGCATTAATCGCAAAATCACTTCCGCCTGCACAGGAAACGGTTAAAATATCTTCTTCCTCGGAATCAAGATTTATCATTTTTTTGGCCGTTAAAATGCTTTTATCAAGTGCCTTAGCGCCAAGCAAACCGATTTCTTCATCTGTTGTGAAAACGGCCTCGATTTTAGGATGACTTATTTCATTTGATTCAAGAATTGATAAAATATATGAAACGGCAATTCCATTATCTGCGCCAAGGGTTGTGCCCTTAGCCTTAACAAAATCTCCATCGGTATAAATTTCCAAACCGTTATTTAAAAAATCAAATTCACCTTCACTTTGGCAAACCATATCAAGATGCCCCTGCAAAATAATAGGCTGGGACATTTCATAGCCTTTTGTTGCACCTTTAAAAATTACAACATTATTAGCCTCATCTCTGATATACTTAAGGCTGTTTTTCTTGGCAAAATTCTCGCAAAAATCGGCAATTTTCTCCATATCTCCCGAGCCTCTTGGAATAAGGCTTATTTCCTCGAATATTTCGAAAACCCTTTTTGTTGCAATATCATTTGTTTTAATCATATTAAACTCCTGAAAAAAATCGGGCAAAGCCCGATTTTTTTAATTTATTTAAGACCCAATTCTTCCATTCCGATAACCTTAAAATCGCTGCCATCCAAGGCTTTGTTTAATGCCTCTTCATTGGAGGTTTGGATAACCATATATGCGTATTCACCCTTATGAGCAAATAAGGAATACATATATTCAATATCAACATCATTATCAGCAAGCTGCATAAGAAGCTCGGAAAGTCCCGCAGGTCTATCGGGAACTCTAATAACCCAAACAGGATTTAAGGAAAGAATATTACCCTGTTCAAGCAATATAGAACTAGCTTTTGCCGAATCATCAACAATCATACGTGCAAGACCATAATCGGTGGTTTCAGCGATGGAAATTGCCCTTAAATCAACGCCGTTTTCGGCTAACAAATGGGTAATTTCAGCCAACTGACCTTTACGGTTTTCTAAAAATACGGAAATTTGCTGAATTTTCATCATCTTTCCCTCCTATATTTTTCTCTTATCAATAACTCTAACTGCCTTGCCTTCACTTCTTGTTATACTCTTAGGAGCAACAAGCTTAACCTTTGCGGCAATTCCGAGCATAGATTTAAGACTAACAACCAAATCCTTTTCAGCCTTGCTGATTTGAGCCAACGAATCCGAGAAAAGTTCAGGAGTCATCTCAACCAAAACCTCAAAGGTATCGGAATTATTAACCCTATCAACAACAATTTGGTAGTTGGGTGAAAATCCTTCCTGAAGCAAAACAGTTTCAATCTGACTTGGGAATACATTAACACCACGGATAATAAGCATATCATCGCTTCTACCCATCGGCTTGCACATTTTAACAAAGGTTCTTCCGCAAGAGCATTTTTCACGGCTCAAAACGCAAATATCTCGAGTGCGATAACGAAGAAGCGGAAAAGCCTCTTTGGTTATAGCGGTGAAAACAAGCTCACCCTTTTCGCCCTCAGGCAAAACCTCGCCTGTTTCGGGGTCGATAATCTCGGCAATAAAATGGTCCTCATTTATATGCATACCCGTTTGCGCTTCGCACTCAAATGCAACACCGGGGCCCGAGGTTTCGGTAAGTCCATAAATATCATAAGCTTTGATACCAAGTTTATCCTCAATATCTTTGCGCATATCCTCGCTCCAAGCCTCTGCGCCAAAAATACCTGCCTTAAGCTTAATTTGGTCTCTAAGACCATTTTCATGAATACTCTCGGCAAGATAAGCCGCATAAGAAGGAGTGCAGCAAATAATGGTTGCACCAAGGTCGGTCATAAACTGAAGCTGACGGTCGGTATTTCCCGAGGACATAGGTAAAGTTAAGCAACCAACCTTATGTGAACCGCCGTGAAGACCTGAGCCTCCTGTGAACAAACCATAGCCATAAGCCACCTGACAAACATCCTCTTTAGTTCCGCCTGCCGCTACAATAGCTCTGGCACAGCAGTCTTCCCAAAGGTCAACATCGTGTTGAGTATAGAAAGCCACAACTCTTTTACCCGTTGTTCCCGAGGTTGAATGAATACGAACACAGTCAGCAAGGGGCATTCCCAAAAGTCCGTAAGGATAAGCCTCTCTTAAATCATCTTTACATAAGAAAGGAAGCTTATAAAGGTCATCAACACCCTTGATATCATCAGGAGTTACACCCTTTTCTTCCATTTTTTTGCGATAATAGGGAACATTATCCCAAACATGCTTAACCTGTTTAACAAGACGCTCATTTTGAAGTTGGCGGATTTCTTCAGGCGAAGCGGTTTCTATTTCAGGTTGATAATAATTAGCCATAAAAAATTCTCCTTATATGTTTCTTCCCAGTGAGAAAGCTTTCTTGTTCATTTCGAGGAACTTTTCAGGAACACTCTCCTCAATAGCCTTTAACCATTCTTCTTCGGTTATATCAAAATATTTAGAAAGCTTGCCCATAAGCACCATATTAACAGCCTTAGGAGAGCCTGCCTCAAGCGCTAAGGAAAGAGCATCAATAGCATCAATATCAATTCCGCTATCCCTCATCTTTTCAACAAGGTTTTCGGGATACTCGGCAGCACCGATTATAACAGGCATAGGGTTAATTTGTTGCATATTGGTTATAATCTTGCCGTTTTTCTTTAAATATTCGGTCCAACGAGCAGCCTCTAAAAGCTCAAAGGAAACGATAAAATCAGCTTGACCTTTATCAATAACGGGAGAATAAACCTTATCGCCAAAGCGAACATATGTAACAACACTTCCGCCTCTTTGACTCATTCCGTGAACCTCGGATACCTTTATATCATAACCCTTGGTGAGCAAAAGTTTTCCAAGGAGCTTGGAGGCTAAAAGACTTCCCTGTCCCCCAACTCCAACTATCATAACATTCTTAGTTTCCATCATTAAACCTCCTTAAAAGCCGAGAGCTTGCAAAGCTGTTCGCAAACCTTGCAGCCAACACACTGGGTTGCATCAACCTGTGCCTTGCCATCAATAATACTGATAGCAGGGCAACCGATTTTCATACAAGCCTTACAGCCAACACACTTATCTCTATCAACTGCAAGAGGTTTATTATGTTTAACATATTTAAGAAGAGCACAAGGTCTTCGGGAGATTATAACCGAGGGCTCGTTTGCGGCGAGTTCTTCTTTAATAACGCTATCGCACTCGGAAAGATTATATGGGTCGATAACCCTAACCCTCTTAATACCAACCGAGCGGCAAAGTGTTTCAAGGTCAATTTTAGTGCAGGGGTCTCCCTTAAGGTTAACACCTGTTGTTGGGTTTTGCTGATGTCCTGTCATACCTGTAATCGAGTTATCAACTATAATAACGGTTGAATTAGACTCATTATAAGCAATATTAACAAGACCTGTTATACCCGAATGCATAAAGGTTGAGTCGCCAATAACTGCAACAGTTTTGTTATCGGCCTCGCCCTTTTGAGATTTTGTGAATCCGTGAAGTCCCGAAACTGAGGCACCCATACAAATAACAGCATCAACTGCATTAAGGGGGGCAACCGCTCCCAAGGTATAGCAACCGATATCGCCGATAACGGTTATTTTGTTCTTTTGAAGGGTATAGAAAAGGCCTCTATGAGGACAGCCTGCGCACATTACGGGAGGTCTTGGCGGAATAGCGGCATCTAACGGCGCTCTAACAGACCAAGGCTCAGCCAACTCTTTAGCAATATTCAAGGGCATAAGCTCATCTATCATAGAAAAGCTTTCCTTGCCAACGCAATCAAGTCCCAAATTTTTGCAATGAGCCTCGATAAATCCATCAAGCTCTTCAACTATAACAAGCTTATTTACCTTAGCCGCAAAATCTTTTATCTTTTTCTCAGGCATAGGCCAAATAAGACCCAACTTCATAACGGGGTATTTATCACCCAAAACCTCTTTAACATACTGATATGAGGTTGATGAGGTTATGATACCAATGTCTTTGCTTTCACCCTCTTCAATGCGGTTGATAGAACAAGTTTCAGCATATTCAACAAGCGCTCTTGTTCTCGCTTCAACTATCGGATGACGGCGCTTTGCATTACCCGGCATCATAACATACTTTGGAATATCCTTTTTATATTCCTTTATATTCTCAATTCTCTCGGCAGTTTCAACTATGCTTTGAGAATGGGAAATTCTGGTGCACATCTTGAGAAGAACGGGGGTATCAAACTTCTCCGAAAGCTCGTAAGCCAATTTTGTAAACTCAAGTGCCTCAGCCGAATCGGCAGGCTCCAACATCGGAATTTTTGAAGCCTTTGCATAATTACGGCTATCTTGCTCGTTTTGAGAGGAATGCATACCTGCATCATCGGCAACACCGATAACCATACCTGCATTAACACCTGTATAAGAAATAGTGAAAAGCGGGTCGGCCGCAACATTAAGGCCAACGTGCTTCATACCGCAAAAGCTTCTTCTGCCTGCAAGGGAGGCTCCAAAAGCCGATTCCATAGCAACCTTTTCATTAGGTGCCCACTCGGCATAAACCTCATTGTATTTTGCGATAGCTTCGGTTATCTCGGTGCTTGGAGTTCCGGGATAGCTTGAAACAAACTCGCAACCTGCTTCATATAAACCTCTGGCAACTGCCTCGTTGCCAAGCATTAACTTTTTCATTTTTATTTCTCCTATCCTGTTATCTGAACTTCAACAAGTCTACCCTTGCAATACTTTTCTCTAAGAACAGGCTTTTCTATCTTTCCTGTTGGGTTGCGGGGCACCTTATCGAAATAAATCTTGCGAGGACGCTTATATCTTGGCAACTCCTTGCAAAACTCTTCAATTTCTTCTTCACAACAGCTAAGTCCCTCTTTTATTTCAATTATAGCTGCTGCAATTTCACCAAGTCTAGCATCGGGAAGACCAATAACTGCAACATCCTTGATTTTATCAAAGGAACGAAGGAAATCTTCTATTTGAACGGGATAAAGGTTTTCGCCGCCTGAAATTACAACATCCTTCTTTCTATCAACAAGATAAAGGAAACCATCCTCATCCTCTCTTGCCATATCGCCGGTATATAGCCAGCCATTTTTAAGCACCTCGGCAGTTGCCTCAGGGTTTTTATAGTAGCAGGTCATCACGCCATCGCCCTTAACGATAAGCTCTCCAACCTCGCCTTTTTCAACCTCTTTGCCCTTTTCATCAACAACCTTAGCTTGCCAACCAAAGCCAGCCTTACCGATAGCGCCAACCTTATGGGTGTTCTCAACTCCCAAATGAACGCAACCGGGGCCTATTGATTCCGAAAGACCATAATTAGTGTCATACTGATGCTTGGGGAAAATATTCATCCAACGCATAACAAGACTTGGAGGAACCGGCTGAGCGCCTATGTGCATAAGTCTCCATTGGTCAAGTCTATAATTTTTAAGGTCAACCTTGCCCGATTCAATAGCATCTAGCAAATCCTGAGCCCACGGAACTAAAAGCCAAACGATAGTGCATCTTTCTTCGGTTACAGCCCTTAAAATCCACTCGGGCTTAACACCTCTGAGTAGCACCGCTTTAGAGCCCGAAAGTAAGGAACCAAACCAATGCATTTTAGCGCCCGTGTGATATAAAGGCGGAATGCAAAGAAAAACATCATCCTTTGTTTGCGAATGATGATTTTGTTCGGCAAAACAGGAATGAACAAGGGATAAATGATTATGTAAAATCGCCTTTGGAAAACCCGTTGTTCCGGATGAAAAATAAATAGCCGCATCATCGGTTTCGCTAAGAGCCACAGGCGGAACATTTGAAGAACAAAAGCCCATAAGGGAAATGCAGTCCTCAGTATAATCAGGTCCGTTTTTGCCAACAAAGAAAAGGGTTTTAACAAAACCTATTTCATCCTTTATGGCATCCATTCGGCTGATGAACTCAGGGCCAAATATAAGCACCTCAACATCGGCAAGCTCTAAGCAATATTTAATCTCATCACTGCTATATCTGAAGTTCATAGGAACAGCAACACAGCCGGCCTTTAAAATTCCAAAATATATCGGGAGCCATTCAATGCAGTTCATAAGAAGAATTGCAACCTTTGTTCCCTTTTTAAGACCTCGGCTTAAAAGCAGATTTGCAAAACGGTTTGCTTTAGCCTCAAAATCTTTCCAAGAAAGCTCTCTTCTATAAGGTGCATCCGAAGCCGCACTCTCTATCAAATTAAAGTCCCACCAGGTTGTAGCCTTATCCCTCTCTTCCGAGGGGTTAATCTCAACAAGGCTTGTTTCCTGACCGTAAAGTCTGGCATTTTTTTCAAGAAATTCGGTTATTACCATCAGTTTACTTCCTTTATACAATACTACTAATAAAAAAACATAATGACATTTTATCACTTTAAAGGGTAAAAGTCAAGACCTAAAACACCTTTTTCTAAAAGGAAAAAATCGGGTGCAAAAGCCCGATTTTTTAAAGATTTATCCTAATAATGTATCAGTAATCAACATAATGCAAAAGCCTATAAGCAAGGAATAGGTTGCCGCTCTTTCGCTTCCATGAGCATGGGTTTCGATAATCATTTCATCGCTTATAACATAAAGCATAGTGCCGCCTGCAAAGGCCAATGCAAAGGGCAAAATTGCCGTTGAAAAGCTAACTGCAAAAAATCCTATAAGAGTTCCAACAACCTCAACAAGACCTGTTATGAGGGCACAAACAAAGGTCTTTTTAGAGCTCACCCCTGCCGCTATCATAGGGGTTATGATAACCATTCCCTCAGGGACATTTTGAAGAGCTATTCCGCTTGCGATAATTAGCGCTCTTGAGGTATCCCCCGAGCCAAATCCAACGCCTGCCGCAATTCCCTCGGGAAGATTATGGATTGCAATCGCCATAACGAAAAGCAAAACCTTGTCCAAATCAGCATTCTTATGAGATTCAATATCAGGGCCCACCATTTTATGCAAATGAGGAACAAGCTTATCAATAAGATTTAAGAAAAATGCACCTGTTAAAATACCTGCAACTGTTATAACAATTCCGTATTTTCCACCATATTCAAGGGATGGAAAAATCAGTCCCAAAACGGCGGCGGCCAACATAACACCCGCCGCAAAGGCTAACACTATATCCGAAAATTTATGGGATATATTTTTAAATATAAATCCAATGATAGCGCCGATAACGGTGGCTCCGCCAACGCCTAGCGCTGTTATTAAAACAAGTTCCATTTTTTATCCTTCCGTTTTTTAGAATTTTCTTTCAAAGTATAACACAAATGAGTTCTAGTTTCAATAAAAATGAGAAAAATAAAATACCTTTCGGTGTTTTATTAAATCTTATGAATTCATCTGCAAAGCAGGCACCGAGTTTCTTTATTATTACCTATTGCTTATTACTTCAAAATTTCAAGGGCTCTTTTAAAGAATAGAGAAAAAATAATAAATAAAAATTCCAAGAACTTAAAGTCCTTGGAATTTTTGG
>JAEIGA010009182.1_pt1 | contig 14960 bp, 12 predicted proteins | sample 9270691 | NCBI WGS metagenome assembly JAEIGA01 (sample SAMN17057246, study PRJNA624740) | gut metagenome | biome: biome; isolation source: fecal sample | host: Bos grunniens | place: China: Xizang | collected 2019
AACCCCGACGGTGAAGTGCAGGAGAACGTGGACGCTATGACCGAATCTCTGGACACCGTGGACACCATGCAGATTACCTACGCCGCCAGAAACTCCGATTTCGACGGCCATGACATCCACGAAGGTGACTATCTGGCTATGTACGGCAACGCCCTGTTCGGCACCGGCCGGGATATTAAGGTGCTTCTGAAGGCTCTGGCAGAAAAGGTTAGAGATACAGGCAAGGAATACATCACCATCTACTACGGTGAGGATATTACCGAGAAGCAGGCCCAAAAGGCTGCTGATCTGTTTGCCCATATCTGCCCCAATGCAGATGTAAATCTTCTGCGGGGCGGTCAGCCTGTATATTATTATTTAATATCAGCAGAATAATACACAAAGGCTCACTGCATACAGGTAGTGAGCCTTTGTTTTCAGCCACATTGGGGGTATTTCATGGATTACACGTCCTTTGCAAACATCAAAGAGAGAATTACCCGACTGGTCCGGTATCTGTCCGGCAAGCATATCGGGATTCACGCCGCCGGCGCGGGGTATTTTATTGTTTTGTCTGTTTTCCCCCTGCTGGTGCTGATTCTTTCCTTACTGCGCTACACCGGTCTGCAGGTGGACACCCTGACAAATCTGGTGGCCGGCTTTCTTCCGGAAGCGCTGATTCCCTCTGCCAAACGGCTGATTATCAGCACCTACCGGAATACCTCCGGGGCAGTCATCTCTCTGTCTGCGCTGACCGGTCTGTGGTCGGCAAGTCGGGGTGTTTACGGATTGCTCACCGGCCTTAATGCCATTTACGGGGTGAGGGAAAACCGTGGCTATTTCTACACCAGGGGCATCAGTGTGTTTTATACCTTCCTATTTCTGCTGATGTTGCTGGCAACCTTGCTGCTCAACGTGTTCGGTGTTACCCTGTTGCAGTGGCTTCCTCTTGAAAATATGGCCCTTGTGCAATTTCTGTGGGATATTGTGGACTGGCGGTTTATTTTGATGCTCCTGCTACAGACAGGACTGTTCACCGCTATGTTTATGGCGCTGCCCAACCGCCGAAACACCTTCCGCCAAAGCCTGCCCGGCGCATTACTGGCAAGTGTTGGCTGGCTGGTGTTTTCCGATCTGTTTTCTGTGTATGTACGGAATTTTTCCGGCTATTCCAACATTTTCGGCTCGGTGTATGCGGTAGCGCTTAGTATGCTGTGGCTGTACTTCTGCATTTCCATCGTCTTTTACGGTGGGGCTCTGAACCAATATTTTATCGTCAGAAAAAAATAATTTTTCCAAAATGTTACAGCTTGTTCACATCCTTGATATATAGTGAATAAAAAGGGGGGTGCTGTCCGTGTTCGGCTTCGTTTCTGCCAATCTCAAAGAGCTTTCCAAAGAGGAAAAAGTTCGCTACAACAGCATCTACTGCGGTATCTGCCGGCAGATTAAACTACAGTGCTCCTCCCCTGCCCGACTGGGACTGAGCTACGATATGGCATTTCTGGCCCTACTGCTGATGAGCCTGTATGAGCCGGAGGAAACTGCCGGCAATCGGGCCTGCGGTCTGCATCCCATCAAACCCCGCCCCTGGGTGGACAGCGAAATCATCCGCTACTGCGCCTGTATGAACGTAGCGCTGGGGTATTACAATGCCTTGGATGATTTTGAGGACGAGGGCAAGCTCCCCGCCAAGGTCATGTGCAACGTTTTTGGACGGGATTTGGAGAAAATCAAGGCTCTCTACCCCCGTCAGTGCGCCGCCATCGAAAGCTGCCTATCTGAACTGGGGCAGCTGGAGGTAGAAAACTGCCCCAACCCAGATCTGCCCGCCGGCTGTTTTGGTAGACTTTTAGGCGAGCTGTTTGTCTACCGGGAGGACATGTGGGCGGACACCCTGCGAAATATGGGAGATGCTCTGGGCCGGTACATCTATCTGGCCGACGGCGCTATGGACTACCGTCGGGACAGAAAAAAGAAGCAGTATAACCCCTATTTGGCAATGGACACCGGTGAAAATCACGATCTGTGGGAAAGCTGGCTGGTTCTTGCCATAGGCAGATGCACCGATTACTATGAACGTCTGCCCCTGGTGCAGGATAAGCAGATTTTGGATAACATTCTATACAGCGGTATCTGGATTGTATACCGCTCTAAAGTGAGGAACAAGCAGAAATGATGGAAGATCCTTATAAAATTTTGGGCATTGACCGAAACGCTTCCGACGAGGAAATCAAGCGGGCCTACCGGAATCTTGCCAAAAAATACCACCCGGACAGAAATCCGGGTGACCCTGTGGCGGCGAAGAAGATGCAGGAAGTGAATGCCGCCTACGAACAGATTAAAAATCCCGAAAAGGCCCAGAGTTCCGATCCTTTTGGTGGTTACCAACAGCGTCAGAACGACGGGCAATATCGACAGGCAGCCTACCAGTACATCCGCTTCCACCGGTATCGGGAGGCGCTGAATGTGTTGCAGTCGGATGCCAACCACGATGCCCAGTGGTACTACCTGTCCGCCCTTGCCCACAACGGACTGGGTAATCAGGTTACCGCTTTGGAGCATATCCGTCGGGCAGTTTCCATGGACCCCGGCAACTACACCTATCTGCAGGCGCTGGCCGCTATGGAAAACGGTGGCACTACCTACCGCCGGCAGGCCGGCAACTATCGGGGCTATGCATGGGGCGGCTCGTCTATCGGTTCACTGTGCCTGTGCTATCTTTTCCAGCTATTCTGCTGTCGCGGTCGTTTCTTCTGCTGCTAAAAAACGCAAGGAGCCTTCTGGCTCCTTGTTTTTTTGTCATTTTTTGTATTCTTCGTATTGTATTTAGATTTTTCCCATGGTATCATATATGGACAAACATATTGTTTGAAATAAAGATTGGTAGGTTTTGATTATGAAAAGAATCATTGCTCTGCTGCTGGCCGCTATTATGGTATTCGGCATGGTCGCCTGCAAAGGTAAGAACCCCGTAAATACCGAGCCGACAGAAAGCACCCAGGCCACGAACCCCTCCGGTGAAAACACCGACACACCCGCAAATCCCTCTACTCCGGTAGGCGAAGATACCACCCCGGATGAGGGTGAAACTACCCCTGACGAGGGTGAAACTACCCCCGACAGCGGTAACACAACACCTGACAGTGGCAACACCACCCCCACTGAACCCGCAAAGCCCACTGAGCCGGAAAACGACAACACCAACTCCGATGAGCCTCCCGCACCCGAGGGTACTGTTGACCAGATGAAGAATGTGGTCGCCACCAAGACTGCTTCTGCAGGCGGCGCAGTCACTGCCCACCCCGGCGGCAGAATTACATACACCATTTCTATCACCAATAATAACAAGGATGCCATCGGTGTCACCGTTACCGACACCCTGCCTGCCGGCACAAAGCTGGTAAAGGGTTGTGACACCGTCAGCGGCAGCAACATGACTTGGAATGTCAACAGCATCGGCGCAGGCAAAACTCACAAGATTGTCTACACCGTAAAGCCTGATTATACTATCAAGCAGGTACGGGAATCCAAGACCGACATTATCATCAAGAACACCTCCGCCAAAGTGAAGGACAAGGTGATTGATGCTCCCGCCAAGGACATTTGGGTATTAGAAACCTTCAACGCTGAGGACCGTCGCCGGATGGAGATGGCTATTGATTCCTTGGTTACTGCGAACCTGAATACCTATATCAGCACCAATAAGGCCCAGCACAATGTGGTTACTTTGGCTTCTATGATGTACTCCGTAGCCTGCTCCAAGGGCCTGGGTATGCCCACCGACCTGAACGAGATTCTCACTCTGATCTTTGACAAGGCCGGTCAGAACTCCTCCAGCGGCTCTGCCGGCTCCGGTGAAGAAGATTCTGTTCAGGCTACCAACCTGTTGGACCGGGTTGTTCCTACCCTCTATGGCGGTACCGCAGTACCCGCTTCCAAGGACAGCCAGTTCCGTGGCGAACGGGCAAGAAGTGTTTCTGCCAGCGACCTGATCTCCGGTGACTTGATCATCGTGAAGAAGGGCAGCAACACCACCCTGTACATTTATGACGGTACCTATTTGGTAGAGTTGGGCAAGACCAAGGTTACCACCAACATCACCCCCTCCACCGTGCTTTCCGGTCTGCCTGCTTCCGATAAGTATGTAGTTATCCGTCCCTCCATCAATTTGAATATTACCTTCGCTCTGAATGAGGATGAGTATTTCAACAAGGCTGACAAGGAAGGCTATACCGATCTGGAAAAGGCACTGATTGCCACCGCAGAGACTTATCTCCTCCGTGGTGACCGTACCCAGTACACCGACGACTCCACCGGCACCTCCACCAACCGTGCAGTTTCCACCACCAAACAGCCCGAGGACTACACCGTAGACCAGTACGGCTACACCAACTGTGCTTACTTCACCTATGATGTTCACTGGGCTACCTACGGCGTTGCCGCAAAGGCCACCCTAAGCAGCTCCGGCAAAAAGCAGATTCAGTCCACCACTACTTACCTGGCAGACGCTGCCAAGTACAAGTGGAATCCCGAGACCAAGACCGGTGGCAACAAGAGCACCATCTTCTACTGCGAGCCTATGGTAAAGGATGCCAGCGGCAACTATGTTTCCAATATGACTGCTGCAGAGCAGGCCGCCACCAAACAGTATATTTGCGAGAATCTCCGTCCCGGTGACATCATCTGCATCCGCAGAACCACCGGCTCCGGTCACGCTATGCTGTATGTGGGTAACGGCACCATTATCCATAGCTCCGGTTCCAGCTACAGCCGAACAAACAAGACCGACACCCACGAAGCATCTATTCGCTTCAGAATGGTTGCGGATCTGTTTGATCCTACAATCTACAACGAGACCAGCTACGTATTCAATCTGGTTAGCTTCTCCATTGTTCGTCTGCAGAACCTGACCAGCCCCAAGATTTCCACCAATACCGCCAACCGCGTAAACAATATGCAGGGCATTATCGGTGAAAAGGTTGCTTCCACCTCTATGGGTAAGACCGTCAACCCCGGTGACACTATCACCTACACCTTCCATGTATTCAATACCAATAAGTCTGCCAAGCAGGTTGTCATTAAGGATGTCCTGTCCTCCCACGTCACTTTTGTTTCTGCTACCAACGGTGGCAGCTGCTCCGGCAGCAACATCAGCTGGACTCTGAATGTACCCGCTGAAACCCGCATTTCCGTATCCTACACCGTTAAGGTAAAGGCCGGTGTTGCCACCTACACCGCTATCGACGGCAGCAAGGCTACCATCAATGGTGTCAGCCACAAGTGCATTGACTCCTATGTTGCCAACACCCTGACAGAAGCTCAGCAGCAGCAGCTGGTTGCCGCCGTCAACAAGGTAAAGGGCATGGATGTGACCGGCATGAACAGCGTGCAGATTGCAAACCTGATTTACAAGACTGCCTTTGGCGTTGATAACATCTTCGGTGAGCAGGTTACCAACTTTAGCCAGCTGGTAAACGGTAACCCCACAAAAACCATCGAAAAAGCGACCAACAATATTGGTATCTTCAACGACTCCTCTTATTGGGCAAGCAGCAACAAAACAACCGTTGCCTTTAAGGATGACAACACCTCCAACGCCTCCAAGATGGTAGCCCCCGGTATGTTTGGCGGTGGCTTGGTTTACACCACCAGCAAGGAAGCCTATACCCGCTACACCAATGAGGTAGACGATCCTCTGCGCAGCCGGTACTTCTGGGAGAAGGACCTGATTGTGGGTGACTTCTTTGTGATGAGAGGTAACAGCAAGTATGAGCAGCTCTACATCTACATTGGTAATGATACCTTTGTAAGTATTGGCGATAGCTTCACACTGTTCTCCGAGAAGAGTGTTTCTGAGCGATTCCAGTATGCTCCCGATATTACCACCTGGAAGTTCCTTGCCGTACTCCGCCCGTCCATGGTTCTGGACATCTAAAACCACAAGAAAAACCCTCCCCAATTGGGGAGGGTTTTTGTTATCCAAAGCGGTTAAAATATTCGTATAAGGGAATGAGCTTTTCCAGAAATTCCCGGGCGCGGACGCCCAACTCAGGTCCAAACATCCCTTCACTCACCGGCTCATCCACCACGCAGGCAATCTTACCCTTCCAATCATAATAAGGCTCCAGGGCAGCAACGGGCGCGCCCTTGGGGCGCTTATAGCTTTCTGCAGTAATGGGCACGCCGGTGGCCTTCTCTGTGTCCGCCACCAGTTTTAGAAATGCGTCGGGACGGCCGGCAATATCCTTGCGGAAATCCTCCATCATTCCGGGTCTGGGATGCCACCAGATCAGACCGTAGCTAACGCCCTCCGGGCAGATTTCCAAAAACAGGCAGGGGTTTTCCGCCCACCATTCCACATCCCGACGAATACAAATCCACAGGCTCTCCTTGTAGGGGGTATCGTGGTGCATACGGGCGTCCCGGTAGATCCGGCTGACCTTCAGGAGGTTGCCGGGCCTGTCCTCAAAAAGGCGGAACAAATCCTTGCCCAGAGCTTTCATCGGTTCATATAGGTAGTTTACATAATCTTTCTTGTGGTCGGTGAACCATTCCCGATTATTATTCATACGGATTCCCCACAGGAAATCCACGGTTTCCGGGGTAAAGCCTTCAAACATAGCTTGCTCCTTTTTAGTGGGCGCCGGACAGGGGGCGCATAACGCTATACACATCAAAACGGGTATCGTGAAGCTCTGTCAGGAACACCAGATTCACTGCTGTATCCGGCACGCCGCTGGTTGCCGCAAAGGCCGCTGCCTGCAAAGCATCCATTCCCTCCACGTACATGCGTGTACAACCCTGGGGCATGGTAAACTCAGCCGATTTTACAAAAGACACAGCAAAGCGGTCAGTAGCGCAGGCAGACAGAAGAATCTTGGCGGCATTGGTCAGCAGTTCTGCCTTATCACCGTTCACCAGAATCGATGTGGTTTCCGGGAACTGGAAGTCATCCAGCACCACCTCGTCGAAGCCAAGGTTCTTCAGTTCCATGATAATCTGGGTCAGGTAGGACAGTGTTCCCTCACTGGCAGGATGCAGCCAGTAGCAGCCGTCATCGTCCATATACAGGTAGCCGCCGGAGGAGTGATGCACACCGTCCGGCACATGGTTCAGACCGTAGTCATAATCCCGCAGCGCAGGAATCCGGGCGATGGCATACCGACCGGTCCGTTTCAGGTAGGCAATCAACTCGTCCATCTTTTCGGTGTTGATACTGCTGTTACGCTTGCTGCTCACCGTAGAAGTGTAATAGAAATCGCCCTTGATGCCTTTTACATCCACCATTACAGCCGTTTCTGCAGGCAGCGCTTGAATCTGAGCGATTACCTTGTCAATATCCTGCAGCTCCGTCCGTTCCACATAGTAACCCAACATCTGCGTAAGCTCCGTACTGGTGCCGGCCATCTCATCGTGTTGGTCAAACCGGATGGGAATATCCACATTCTCCGGAGGCACTGCCAGCTGGCCGCCGCTCATAGGGGGCAGGTTGAAATCCAGCATTACCTTTCCGTCTGCAGTATAAATCACATATCTTTGCACCCACAAAAGCCAGCAAGCGCATACCACCGCCAGCACCACAGCAATCACCGCCAGGACCGTCAGTATTCGCTTCAGCACCCGTTGGGTACGGTAGGGTACGATCATAACATTCTCCTTTTTGCGCTGACACAGCGCCAGTCTTCCTTGGCCTTGGTATCTGTCACAGTAAGACCTGCCTGTTCCAAAGCCGCCACCACGTCAGAAAGTCTGGTATCCAGAATACCGGAGCAGATCAAGGTGGTATTTTCTCTTAAAAAGTTAGGCAGTACGGGAGCCAGTCCGATAATCACATCGGCAACAATATTCACCAGCACCACATCGTAACTTCCCTGGGAAAGCTTGTCCATCAGGGCAATATCCTGTGTGACGTTGCCGGTATAGGCGGTAAATTCCGGGGCAGCAAAGCCGTTGAAGCCTGCATTTTCCCGAGCGATATTCTCTGCTTTCGGGTCAATATCCACACCGATGGCAGATTCCGCCCCCAAACGCAAAGCCGCAACAGACAGAATACCGCTGCCGCTGCCCAAATCCAGGCACTTTGCGCCCTTTTTCACCACTGTTTCCATGGTTTCCAGTACCATTTGGGTGGAGGGGTGTGCGCCGGTACCGAAGGTCAAACCCGGGTCAAGAATAATGGGGGTTCTGCCCTCTGTGTCGGTATCTGCCAACCAATGGGGCAGCACCACAAGGTTATTGCCAACCGGCTGGGGCGGATAATTGTCCTTCCAACTCTCCTCCCAGTTCTCCTCAGCAAGGGGCACTGCAGTCATTTCCAGACCCAGTCGGGCAATTAAGCCCTCCAAACGGGATAAACCGTCCTTGTCCGTGTCCTCTAAGTACAGCTTGATGCAGCTAAGACCCTGCAATTTCTTCTGCAGTTCTTCATCAATATAATCCCAGCATGCCCGATTCTCTTCCAGAAAGCTTTCAAACTCTCCCTGGTCCTCAATGACCAGTTCACTGAAGCCGCCGGCAGTCAACGCTGCGGCGGTGGATTCGATATTCTGAGCAGTGGTGGTTACGGTAATTTCCAAATAGGCCATAGTTCCAATCCTCGGTGTCGTTTTTCACTATTTTATCGTAAATCGGGGAAAATAACAACCTGTAAACTGTAAATTTTTTGTGCAACACTTTCCATTTGGCCATTTTTGGTATATAATACTCACAATGATGAAATTTTGGAGGAAGTATGATTCACACAATCCCCCTTTTGCCGGAAATCACCTTGCGGTGTTTCCAGGACAGACGGTTTAAGCAGGAGGGTCTGAGCCTGCAGTTTATCTGCCCCATGGACAAACAGACCGCTGCGCTCAACGCATTGCTGCCTGCAGTTTTGCTGCGAGGCTGCGAAACAGCTCCGGATTTGCGGGCAATTACTCTGCGACTGGATGATCTGTACGGTGCATCCTTAGGCTCTCAAGTTCGTCGGGTTGGCGACTATCAGACCACCGGTCTGAGCTGCAGCTTTATGCGGGAGGCATACGCCCTGGACGGGGACAAGGTTTTTGCCCCTATGGTTGCCTTCTTAGAGGAACTGATGTTCCGTCCCAAGCTGGAAAACGGTGTTTTCCCCGCCGATTTTGTGGAGGGTGAAAAGCGAAATCTTCTGTCCGCCATCGCCGCCCAGAAAAACGAAAAACGCGCCTATGCCCAATCCCAGATGATGAAGCTTATGTGCAAGGGCGACTCTTTGGGCATTCCCCGGCTGGGTGAAAAAGAGGACGTGGAGGCCATCACACCCGAAAGCCTGTACACCCACTACCAAAAGGTGCTGCGGGAATATCCCATCGCCCTGTTCTACGTAGGCGCTGCAGAGCCGGAAGCGATTGCCGAACTGCTTCGTCCTGTGTTCGCAAAATTAGACCGCTGCCCCGCTCCCCTGCCTGTCCAGACACCCTTTCACGATCAAGGCGGCTGTGAGGAAACCGAGGAAATGGATGTTGCCCAGGGCAAGCTCTGTATGGGCTTTGCCACACCGGTTACCCTGCGGGACAAGGACTTTGTTCCTATGCAGATTTTCAACACCATTTTCGGCGGCGGCATGATCAGCAAGCTCTTTATGAAGATCCGGGAGGAGATGTCCTTGTGCTACGACATCAGCTCCACCTATCACGGCAGCAAGGGTATCGTCACCGTGTCGGCAGGCATTGACTGCGCTATGGACAAGGCAGTGCGACAGGAGATTCTCAACCAGCTCCACGCCTGCCAGGCAGGAGATTTTTCCGATCAGGAGCTTGCTGCTGCCAAGCAGGCGCTCCTTTCCCAACTGCGCAGCACCCACGATTCCCCCGGCGCTATTGAAGGTTACTATGCCACCGCTGCCCTCAGCGGTCTGCCCCTGTCACCGGAGGAATATGCCCGGGCAGTGGAGCAGGCAACAGCCGAGGACGTGGCAAGGGCAGCCAAAACCTTGCTTTTGCATACAGTTTACTTCTTAAGGGGGGCTATGTGATGGAAAAGCAATTTTACCCTGAAGTAGGCGAAACCCTATATAAAACAACCTTACAAAACGGGTTGCAGATTCTCCTTCTGCCCCGCCCCGGTTTTACCAAAAAGTTGTGTTACTTTGTCACCGATTACGGCGCAATCCACACGGATTTTACCATGGATGGCAAATCCTTTACCGCCCCTGCCGGTGTTGCCCACTATCTGGAGCATAAGCTCTTCGACATGCCCGATCGGGATGTGACCGGGGAGTTTGCCGCCTTAGGCGCAATCCCCAATGCCTTTACCAGCTACGATATGACCGCCTATTATTTCTCCTGCACAGACCACTTCGAGGAGAATTTGGCGCTGCTTCTGGAATTTGTCACTACTCCCTACTTCACACCGGAGAGTGTGGCCAAGGAACAGGGTATTATCGGTCAGGAAATCGGCATGAACGAGGATAACCCCGACAGTGTTCTGTTTGATCTGCTGGCAGAGGCCATGTACGAAAAGCACCCCATCCGCTATCCCATTTTGGGCACCCGGGAATCCATCGCCCAAATCACACCGGAGGTGCTGGAATCCTGTCACCGGGCATTCTACCGGCCGGACAATATGCTCCTGTGTATCGTAGGCGACGTAAACCCGGATACGGTAGAGAAAATTGCAGCGGAATCCCTAAAAAACGTCCCCTGCCCCAAGGTGGAATCCCCTCGTCTGTGGGACGAACCCATGACCGTAAAGACCCCCTATGTCAGTCGCAGTATGGAAGTGGCCATGCCTATGTTCCAGTTAGGCTTCAAAAGCGCCCCTCTGCCCGACGGGGATGAGGGTGTCCGGCAGGAGATTGTGGGCGATATGGCGGCGGAGGCTCTGTTCGGTGAGTCCTCGGAGCTGTATTTGAAGCTCTACGACGAGGGCCTGATTGATGCCTCCTTCGGCGGCGGCTACGAAACCATTGAAGGTATGTCCATGCTGATTGCTTCCGGCGACAGTGAACATCCGGAGGCCGTACGGGATGCCATTTTGCAGGCAGCAAAGGTCCTTGCGGAAACCGGCATTTCCGACGAAGCTTTCCTGCGTATGAAGCGCAGTGCCCTGGGCCGTCGGATTCGGGGACTGGACAGTTTCGAGTCTACCTGCTTCCGCCTGTGCGCATACCATTTTTCCAAATTCGACTACTTCCGTATTCCTAAGATTTACGGACAGATTACCAAGGAAGAAATCCAAGACTTTATCCGCACTGTGGTCACCGAGGACCGCATGTGTATGGCAGTCATTACCCCAAAGGAGGTATTCTAAATGAAATGGATTGAAGGTGTTTCCCCCATCTCTTTCCCATCTTTGGGCATTGAAATCAATCCCCCTGAGGGTTTTGCTTTCGGCTCTTTAGAAGTTCGGTTCTACGGCTTGATTATCGCCGTGGGTCTGCTGCTGGCCTGTGTTTACGGTCTGCGGCGGAAAAAGGCCTTTGGCCTGACCGAAGATGATATTCTGGATGGCGCACTGTGTATTGTCCCCTTTGCCATTCTCTGCGCCCGGGCCTACTACTGCATCTTTGCCTGGCACGAATTTAAGGCAAATCCCATTGAGGTTCTGTATATCTGGAACGGCGGTCTTGCCATTTACGGCGGTGTCATAGGCGCGGCCATCGGCATTGTGGTGTATTGTCTTATTAAGAAAATCCCCATGGGAACTGCGCTGGATATTACCTCCTTAGGCTTTTTAATCGGCCAGTCTATCGGTCGTTGGGGTAATTTCTTCAACCGGGAGGCTTTCGGCGCCCAGACAGAGAGCTTCTTCCGTATGGGTCTGATGCTCACAGAAAAGCGTGTTGTCTCTTCCCAGATGTATTTCTACCACCCCACCTTCCTGTATGAGTCGGTTTGGAATCTGGTAGGTTTTGTGGCCTTGCATTTCCTGTCCAAAAAGCGGAAATTCGACGGACAGATTGCTTTGGGATATGCCGCATGGTACGGTCTTGGCAGAACCTTTATCGAAGGTCTGCGGACCGACAGTCTGTACTGGGGCAGTTTCCGGGTCAGCCAGATATTGGCGGCCATCAGCTGCTTTGCCGCCGTATCCGTTCTGGTATGGCAGGCATTCCGTCCCCACGAAGCAGAAAACCTCTATGTAAACCGCGTCGCTGCCCGGGCAGCCGCAGAGGAAACGGAAACCACCGAAACTGAGCAATAATGAAAATCAGCCTTCTTTGGAAGGCTGATTTTTTTGCGTAAAAATTTCCTGTTGCTCCTCCTGTCAAAAAATGGTATACTTAGCTTATTACAGGATAAGGAGGGTGCTTTATGCCCACAGATACAAAAGTTTTGACCGAATCCTATATTAAGAAAATGATTGACGGCGCCATTGAGGCGTCTAAACGGGATAAGTATCTTCCCACCAAAGATCAAATGCGGGAGGAGCTTCTATCTCTGCCTGCCCAGACGGAACGCAAGTTTGAAAAGGATATTGTGAAGTATGCGCTGAAATGGGATGACAGTATTATCGTCAGCAAGGATCACAACACCCCCGTACTATATGAATTTATTGACCTAATCAAGCAGGAAACCCCCTCTGCTGAAGACCGCCAGCTGGCTTTTGCCGCTTTCTGTATTGCGGAAAACTATGCCCGCAGAAACGAAAATCTCACCACCCTAAAGGCATTGGAAACAAACTATGGCCACTATTTCAAGGACGAGCCCTTCCTCCTCCATTTGGAAGTATGCACTGATATTAAAGAATTAGAAGCCTACAATAAGGATGAGTGGGAGAACAGGGACTTCAGCGTAATCCTGCAAAAGGCCTATACCAATATGCATAACCTCACCGGAAATATCGGCGCTGCCCATGCCTATGCGGAACTGATTCTGCTGGCCTTTGAAAACGCCCCCTCCCTGCTGGATTATCTCAACGAGAAGAAGAAAGAAAAGTTGCTGCAAAGCGCGTTGGATGTTATGGTGGTCGTCCACGACCGGGACGCTTACGCCAAATTCTACTGCACCCACGGCCGTCTGTTTGCCGTGGCCGGCAAATACGATGAAGCCTTGGAATATCTGAATATGGCCATCGACAAGGAAGACAGCAGCAAATCCGACTACCCCATTCGTGTAGGCAGATACCTGACCTTTATTCAGCAGGTCCGTTCCCAGCAGCAGGCAGAGGCCAACAAGCTGGCAGCGGATGAACAGCTGAAGAATGTTGTCCAAAAAATGGAAGACCAGACCAAGGACTCCACCACCAAGAGTATGGAATTTTTGGGTCTGTTCTCCGGTATCGTCAGCTTCACCATCGGCAGCCTGACCATCGGCGGCGCAATTGCTGAGCAATCCATTAAACACGCCGCCGGTTTGATTATTGTACTTATGGGCGCACTTATGGGTGTATTCTCCGCGTTCGGTATGATTCTCCATGGCTTTGCCAACAAAAAGACTGTGCGGAATCTAATTGTTCTGCTGATGGGTATTGCCATTATCGCAGGAGGTATGTGGCTTTGTTCACAGTAAAACAGCGCATCTGTTATCCCGGTAATCCCCAGCAGCCTAACGAGGACATCATTGGTTTTGGCAAAGATTACTGCTTTGCCATGGACGGCGCCTCCAGTTTAAGCGGTATCCACATCATGGACCGGGGGTCTGATGCCGCATGGCTGGTAGAAAATGTAGCTGCCGGACTGTGCCAAAGGCTGGACAGCGGTGATGACCGCCCCACAGAAGAACTGCTTACCGAGATTCTCATTCCTTTGAAGCAGCAGTACCTCTCTGTTCTGGCGGAAAAAGGCATTGAAATGCCAGGCGACAGTCCCTCTGCAGGGTTTGCCATGTTCCGCAAGCGGAACGGAAATCTGGAATTTTTCGGACTGGGCGATTGCGTGGGTGTTGCTCACCTGCCCGGCCGAAAGGAATTTTATTCTCTGGACACCCAGCTTCCCAATTTGGACAATCTTGTGCTGGAGAAAATGATGCAGCTGCACAAGCAGACCCAATTGCCGGTTTTGCAGACACGGGCCATGTGCAACGATCTGCTGCTGACCAACCGGAAGAAACGAAATCACCCCGACGGGTACTGGGTGTTGGATCTGAACACCCCCGAGGCGCTGATTCACGCAAGAAAGTTCAGTTGGGCGTTGACTGCGCCGGTTGCTGTGACGGTTTTCAGCGACGGTTTTGCCCAGCTTTCCGATGTATTTGGTTTCTACAAGGGATACTTTGAACTGTTTTCTGCTATGCAGGAATCGGACTTGCAGCAGCTTTGCCTACGTCTGCGGTATGCGCAGGATGCCGATCCGGACTGCAATCAATATCCTCGCTTTAAGCTGCGGGATGACACCTGCGCCCTTTGGGGCACTTTTACACCATAATAAAACCCGCCTTGGATTTTTCCAAGGCGGGTCATTTTTAACTTAAGGGTTCAAAATCTGCAGCGCCATGCTTGCACAGGGGGCAGACAATATCATCGGGCAGGGTGTCGCCCTCGTAGATCCAACCGCAGATCTTGCACACATAGCCCTTCTTTTCAGCGTCGGGCTTGGGTTTCACATTCTGCATATAGTAGGTATAGGTCATGGTTTCTGCCTTATTCAGGTTGGCGCACTGGACCACATCGCAGATGAACATCACGTGGGTGCCCAGGTCTACCTGATCGGTAACCTTGCAGCAGATAAAGGCATTGGCATACTTATCCAAAAACAGCAGACCGTTTGCAGCACGCTGGGTATGGTCAAAGCCGGCAAACTTATCGGTATCACGACCAGAATGGAAACCGAACCGCTCAAAGATAGCAAAGGGCGCATCCTGAGAAAGGGTGGAAATGTTCAGCTTGCCGGTCTTGGCAATCACATCGCAGGAGTAGTTCAGCTTATTCACCGTCACCGCAAGGCGGTTAGGCACGCTGGTAACCTGTGTAACAGTGTTGACAATCAGGCCATTGTCCTTCTGGCCGTCGTTGGTAGTGACCACATACAGGCCGTAGCCGATATTGAACAGGGCAGTTGCGTCCACATAGTCGTCCTG
>JAEIGA010009183.1_pt1 | contig 14960 bp, 15 predicted proteins | sample 9270691 | NCBI WGS metagenome assembly JAEIGA01 (sample SAMN17057246, study PRJNA624740) | gut metagenome | biome: biome; isolation source: fecal sample | host: Bos grunniens | place: China: Xizang | collected 2019
AAGGGTAAGCTACTTATATCGCACCGCTACAACCGCATACCCTTGCTCAATTCCTTGCCTGGGGGAGTTCTGCAGGAGCTGGTCGTATAAGACTTACCCGAGTGCAAAAGTACAAAAAAAATGTATCTTTGCAAATAAAAAAGTAAAAATGAAGAGAAAATTTTTTGTTGTAATACTGGTATTGGCTGCTGTTGTGGCAGTTACAGCCGTTTGGGGTTATCAAATGTTTTATGGCGCAGCTGTCGAGGAGCGCATTACTGTAGTGTTGCGAGAGGATGAAAGTTACGACCAGAAGCTTGAAAAGGTGAAATCATCGGTCGCATATCCTATGGCGTTGGGCATCTATGCCAAGTATATCGACTTGGATAAGGGTATCGAGCCAGGTGCTTACACCTTCACTAAGGGTATGACTGTAATTCAGGTTGCTCGCACACTAAAGTTTGGTACAGACAATAGTGTTCGTTTGGTTATCAATAATGCACGTACACCAGAGGCCTTGGCTTCAAAAATTGCGATGCAGATCGATGCCGACTCTGTAGCGGTGGTGACAGCTTTGCGTAACGAGAGTATCATCAAAGAGATGGGCTTTAGCAGTGCTGAGGCTATGTTTTCTATCTTCTTGCCTAACACGTACGAGGTGTATGCCGATATCACTCCAGAGTCGCTTGTGTGGCGAATGAAGCGTGAGTCGGATGCCTTTTGGGCAAGCGAGGAGCGTCAGGTGAAACTCGAGGAGTTGGGTATGACCCCATTCGAGGTTATGACACTCGCTTCGATTGTTCACGAGGAGACCAATGCTGCGGATGAGATGGCGCGCATTGCTGGTGTCTATATTAATCGACTCAATCGTGGTATGCTCCTTCAGGCAGATCCTACATTGAAGTATGCTGTGGGTGATCCTACTATCCGTCGAGTCTTGGATAAGCATAAGAGTGTGGAGTCGCCATATAATACCTATATGTATGCTGGTCTTCCTCCAACACCTATTGCTATGCCCGATATGGCAGCTATCGAGGGCGTGTTGAACTATGAGAAGCACGACTACCTCTATTTCTGTGCTCGTGCCGAGATGGATGGTCGTCATAACTTCGCAAAGACACTCTCTGAGCATAATAAGAATGCTGCGGAGTATCATCGCGCATTGGATAAGTTGAAAATTAAATAGTCGCCCTATATGAATAAGGAGTTTTGGTCGGATGTGTTGCGCTCAGGTGCTATCTTGGGTCTTGTGATGTCGCTATCGCACATTTTTGAGCAGTATATGCTGGCTTTTAGTGATGCTGATTTGCTACAAACTGCACTCGTATATTGCGTGGAATGGTTGCTTGCGTGTGTAGCATTTATAGTATTGCTTGTCTATTTTACTAACCGCAGAGCCAAGTCGAAACCATCGGAGCTTGGTGCGACCTACTCGTATCTATTGTCGTTCATCATCCTTATCTCAATGTTGTCGGGTGTCTTGGTAGGTGTTGCGGATACGCTCTTTATCTCTGCTATGGGTTATGATAACTATATCTTGGGCTTTGTGGATCGCATCGACCAGCTTGGGCAAGTCTATACGGAGATGGGAGTTCCTACGGAGAATATGAGTCTCTTAGAGGATCTCACAACCGAGTTGCGTCAGATGAGGCAGCCATCAATCTTTGTTACAGTGTTTAATCAACTTCAAATATATGCTTTTGCAGGTTGTATTCCAGGTTTCATTATAGCCGGAATCATATCGAGCCGTCATCGTCGTGGCGTTAGAATGTAGGCCTGATTAAATTGTTGAAAATATGAGTCAGTTAGATATTTCAGTTGTTGTGCCACTCTATAACGAGGAGGAGTCGTTGCCAGAATTGGTGCAGTGGATTGATAGGGTAGCAAATGAGAATAGCCTAAGTTACGAGATTATTCTTATCGATGATGGCTCTACCGATAATTCGTGGAGCGTTGTTGAAGAACTCAAGAAGCAGTATGCTCAGATTAAGGGTATTAGCTTCTTGCGTAACTATGGTAAGTCGGCTGCGTTATACGAGGGTTTTAAGATGGCTGAGGGCGAGGTGGTCTTTACTATGGATGCCGATTTGCAGGACTCGCCAGACGAAATCCCTGAGATGCGTCGTATGATTTTGGAGGAGGGTTACGACTTGGTGTCGGGCTGGAAGAAGCGTCGCTATGACCCTATTGGCAAGCGTTGGCCAAGTAAGTTCTTCAACCTTACGGCTCGTGTAGTGTCAGGTATCAAACTCCACGATTTCAACTGTGGACTTAAGGCGTACCGTCGTAAGGTGGTTAAGAGTATCGAGGTCTATGGCGAGATGCATCGCTATATCCCTATCCTTGCTAAGCACGCTGGCTTCAAGCGCATAGGTGAGAAAGTCGTTGAGCATCACGAGCGTAAGTATGGTCTCTCGAAGTTTGGTATCGAGAGAATGGTTAAGGGCTACTTAGACCTTATCTCAGTCTCGTTTATGTCGCACTTCGGTCGCTCACCAATGTACTTGTTTGGCTCTCTTGGAACATTGATGTTCTTGTTCGGTGGTATCACGACGGTATGGATTATTGTTAAGAAAGTTGTTGCGCAGTCTAATGGCTTAGAGTGGCGCGGAGTTACCGAGCAACCGCTATTCTATTTAGCGTTGTTGGCAATCATCTTGGGTGTCCAGCTCTTCCTTGCGGGCTTCATCGCCGAGTTGATAAACCGTCGTTCGTCGGATAGAAACAGTTACCTAATCGATAAAAAGTTGGAATAATAATATAAAAGTAAAATACTATGATTCAGCGTATTCAATCACTCTATTTGCTTATTGCTACAGCACTTATGGGTCTTGCTCTTATTTTGCCGGTAGCTACGTTTACCTCCTCTACAGATGTCGTTTATACATTGTCTGCGTTCTCGCTAAGCACTGATGCAGAGCCAGAGTCGCTAAGCACAATTTGGATGGGCATCCTAATGGCTGCTGCAACGGTGCTTCCTCTTGTGACGCTATTTATGTTCAAGCGCAGAATGTTACAGGTGAGATTGTGTGCTGTGGAGATTGTTCTCTTGTTGGGTTGTATCGCTTTTGAGGCTATCTACTACTACCTTGCAGGTGCAAACGCCTTGGAGAATGTAGAGATTGAGCACCGTCAGTTTGGTTGGGCTGCGATTATGCCTATCATTGCGTTGGTGTTGTCTGCTATGGCGGCACGTGCAACATTCAAGGATGAGGTTATGGTACGTTCATTTGACCGCATACGATAATGAATAGCTTTGAGACACAGATTCGTGTGGAGTATCACCACACCGACCAGATGGGCATTGTTCATCACTCGAACTATGTTAAGTTTTTCGAGGTTGCTCGTACCGAGTGGTTGCGTGCAGCGGGTTTGACCTACGCCGAAATGGAGCGTAGGGGCGTTATGATGCCTATTGTAGAGGTGCAGGTAAAGTACCGTCAGCCAGCATATTACGATGAGCTTATTACCGTGCGTGCCGAGGTGAGTGAGTTGCCTATGGCGCGTATGACCTTCCGCTACGAGATTCGTGGCGAGGATGGCAGAGATATCGCATCGGGTCTTACTACATTGGGCTTTATTGATAAGGAGACTCGTCGTCCACAGCGTGCACCGCAGTGGCTTATGGAGGTGTTGAATAAGGAGCTAAATATCGAGTAGCCTATGTCGAAGGTTGGAGATTACCTTAGCTTAGTTAAGTTCTCGCACACGATCTTTGCAATGCCTTTTGCGTTGCTCGCCTTTGTCTATGCTGTTAAGAGCTCGCCTGAGCTTTTAGCTGATAATGGCGTAGAGTGGTGGGCATGGTTGCTTGTGAAGGTGGTGTTTTGTATGGTCTTTGCCCGTAATGTTGCCATGGGCTTTAATCGCTGGGCAGATAGATTTATTGACGCCGAGAATCCTCGCACTGCGATGCGTGAGATTCCTGCGGGTAAGATATCTTCGCGTGAGGCGGTGTGGTTTATTGCCATCAACGCTGTGTTGTTTATCATTGCCAGTGCTACGATAAATCCTCTTTGTGGATGGCTCTCTCCTGTGGCGTTGACAGTGGTGATGTTCTATAGTTACTGTAAGCGTTTTACCTCGTTGGCACATATCGTACTTGGTGTGTCGTTGGGTATTGCTCCTGTGGGTGCTACTATCGCGGTATGTGGTGAAATTACTACTGAGAGTTTGATCTTAGCTCTTGGTGTAATGTGCTGGTCTGCAGGCTTCGATATCATCTACGCTCTGCAAGATGCTGCGTTTGATAGAGAGCGAGGTCTGTGCTCTATTCCTTCGCGCTTTTCTGCTTTTACCTCTCTTGTAATCAGTGCGTTGCTGCATGTTGTAAGCCTCTGTGCAATTGCTGTTTATACCCTCTATCAACCTCAGTCGTGGCTTGTGTGGTTGGGTTGCGCAATGTTTGCAGTGATACTCCTAATGGAGCATATTCTTGTGACCCCTACACGCCAGCGAAATATCGGTATTGCCTTCGGTACGCTCAATGCTCTTGCAAGCGTGGCGTACGGTGTAGCGCTGATTCTAAATTTGCTAATCTTTGGTTAGAGAATGTGGGTAGGTGTTGCCTTTCTCTCAGCGCTTATGCTGGGACTCTATGATGTTGCTAAGAAGCGTTCGCTCACGGGCAATGCAGTGGTTGCGGTGCTGTGGTTCAACACCCTTATATCGACCGTCATATTCCTACCTGTTGTTTTAGACTCAGAGCTAACGCTCGGTATTCTCTCAGATACTTCGCTTAGCTATGAGCCTACCAATCACTTTAGCCACCTCCTTGTTGCCATAAAGGCTGTTATCACGTTATCATCGTGGATATGTGGCTATTACGCAATGAAACACTTGCCACTTACTATTGTAGGTCCTGTTAATGCAACTCGCCCTGTTGTGGTGTTGGTGGGTGCTGTTTTGCTCTTCGGTGAGAGACTGAATATGTGGCAGTGGGGCGGTGTGCTGCTAACTATTGTATCGTTGTATCTCTTGTCGCTAAGTAGTAAAAAGGAGAATGTTAGCTTCTCGAGCCGTCATGCCGTGGCAATGTTTATGGCTATGCTGCTTGGTGCGGTGAGTGGGCTTTTCGATAAGTATATTATCTCGGAGCACTCGCTTGACCCTATGTTTGTGCAGAGTTGGTTTAGTATCTACCAGCTTGCCATAATGACGGTTTTGCTGCTTGTTATCTGGTATCCGCGACGAAATGTGGATAAGTTCCATTGGTCGTGGGCGATACCTCTAATCTCGGTATTTGTATCTCTTGCCGACTTCTGTTACTATCACGCCATAGATATTGATGGTTCGATGATTGCGGTTATCTCGATGATACGTCGCTTTTCAGTTGTCGTATCGTTTGTATGTGCTGCTGTGATCTTTGGCGAGAAAAACCTTAAGAGCAAGGCTCTTGATATGGTCCTGATACTTGTCGGTATGATACTCCTTGCTATAGGTAGTATTCATTAGTAGCATCATTAATTTGGGTTTAAAAAATAGTATAGAGCAAGTTTTATCGCTTGCTCTATTTTATTTTGGGCGATACGTTAAATGTTGACTATATGTAAGTTTTATAATTGAAAGGTCATTTTTGCTAAAAATATTTGGATTTACGAAGTAAAAACACTACCTTTACACAACTATATCACATATCAAAAAACTGTGCAATTGAAAAAATAGTGAGGATATATGCTGTAGGCTCTGTTATAAGGGTAGTTTAAGCGTCTGTATGTGGTATTTACTAAACAGGAAATAAAATTAATTATTAACTATTTGAACTATGAAGTACTTATCTAAATTGATGGGCATGTTCCTTGTTGGTTCTATGCTCATGACCGCAGGTTGTGCGGACTATGATGAGGATATTCGCGATCTTAACACTAAGATCGAGGATGTTCAGACATCATTTGACGAGAGACTCTCTGAGATGGAGAGTGATCTTGAGGCTACTCAGGGTGAGTTGGACGAGTTGGTTGCTGATCTTGAGGCAAGCAAGTCTGATTTGGAGGCGCTAAAGAATGCTTACGAGGCTTTCAAGAAGAGCATCGAGGAGGCAAATTACGATCAGCAGATTGTTGATGCTCTTAAAGAGTTTGAGGACAAGGTAAAGGAGTTGGAGACTCTTGACCAGGGCTTTAGAGGTCAGTTGTCTGATATTATCACCAATATCGCAACAAACAAGGAGGATATCTCTGAGATTAATGGTGTGCTTACTTTGGTAGATCAGCAGATCAAGGATCTCGAGGCTCGTATCACTGAGGCTGAGAATCGTTTGAAGGAGATCGAGGATGAGCTTGCTCTACTTGGTGAGCAGTTGGCATCATTGATTCAGAACATCACTTTCGTTCCAGAGTACACTGACGGTCTTGCTACTGCTGCTCGTGTAATCGGTCCTAAGGGTTCTACTTTGTCTGCTACTACATTGACCGCTGTATTTGAGGTAACTCCATCGTCAGCAGCACATGTGCTTGCTCAGCATGGTCGTGTTACTGTTGAGCCTATCAAGACTCGTGCTGCAGTTTTGCAGGGTGAGCGCTTGGTTGTAGAGGAGATTGAGGGTCAGCCAGGTCGTGTTAAGGTTACTGCCTTTGTTCACAATATGCCAGCAGATTTCAACTCATACGCATTCACTTTGAATGTTGCTGTTGAGGAGAATGTAATCGCATCAAGTGACTATGTATACATCCACGAGAACGACGAGCCTGAGTATCAGTATGCTCTTGTAACTGAAGAGGGTAATGAGCCTATCGAGAACCACGCTAATTGGGATGCTGAGCGCAAGGCTTTGGTATTTGAGAATAAGTGGACTAACGCTGATGAGCAGCCAGTTCTTGCTCTTGATGGTTATGTTTATAAGCTTACTAATGGTAAGGGTTACTACACACTTACTGATATCGAGCAGCGCTTTGGTATGGCTGAGAATGCTCTTGCTGTAACTCTCAATGCTGAGATCTCTGACCAGGACGCTGAGTTCGTGTCTGCAACTGCAGAGGCTACAATCGATATGCTTTATGATAACGAGTATCAGATGTACAAATACATCAACAGAGAGGCTGAGATTACTTTTGTATCTAAGAATGATGCCTTCTTGGAGCACACAGTTAAGGCATACTATAAGGTTGGTGGTGTAGACGTTGTTGATGGTACCTTCACTATCGAGGAGGAGGGTGACCTTTACTGGTTGTCTCAGAACCAGAAGTATGTATTCGACGAGAAGAAGGCTTCTAAGGTGGTATTTGCTAATGGCGTAGAGCTTGATATGGCTGGTTACTGTGATACTCAGTACAAGAATGCTCCATATGAGGCTATCTCTCCAAGCAAGGTTGTTACTATCAGTGGTAATGGCGCTGTTGTTAAGAATCTTGTTGTAAACGGTGTTGAGTCTGTAGGTTTGTTCGGTTACATTAAGGGTAGCGTAAGTGACCTCTCTGTAGTTGATGCTAAGATTACTGGTAACCACTGGGCTGGTGGTATCACTGGTAGAATCTGTGGTCCTATTAAGAACTGTCACGTTGATGGCGCTGAGATTATTGTGACTCCTCGCCAGGTAAATGGTGTTTGGGATGATGGTGATAAGGCTGGTGGTATCGTTGGTTACTCTGAGCCAAATGCTGCTAACACTCCTGCAGAGCCTATCGAGAACTGCTCTGTTAAGAATACTGTTATCTCTGCATTCCGTGATCTTGCAGGTATCGTTGGTGCTATGTATTATGGTGATAACCTTAAGAACAACGTCGTTAACAATGTTGAGCTTACTGCTGTTCAGCGCGAGAGTTTATATAAGGGTTACAACAAGGATGTTAACATAGGTCGTATTCTTGGTCGTGATCTAATGTCTGTTTGGGAGGAGTCTAAATATGCTTCAAATAGCGTAGATATGGCATACCTTCGTATCTGTTATGCTGAGGGTGCTGAGGTTAATGTAAATTCATTCGATCCTGCTGAGCATACACTTGAAATCTCATCTGCTAATGGTTTGGCATGGTTCTCTAACCATATTACAGATTCAAACTACTTCACTTATCAGAATGTTGCTATTGTAAATGATATTGACTTCAACAACAAGCTTTACTTCGCAGAGGATGATGTTACGTTTACTGCTATTAGCAATAAGGTGAAGCCAGGTGTATGGCGTAAGTTGAACTTCGATGGTATGGATAACACTATCTATAACTTCGAGTGGAAGGAGGATGTGAAGAATGTTGCGCTATTCGGTGAGTACAATTCTAACATCAAGAATATCAAGATGGTTAATGTAAACCTTCAGGGTATTGGTCGCGTAGCTCCTATTGCTGCACAGTGTTGGGGTAATATTGATAACTGTCATGTTACGAATGCTACACTTGTTGCAACTCCTTGCCAGGTAAATAGTCGTTGGGATAATGGTGATAAGGTTGGTGGTATCGTTGCTCAGATGCAGGCTAATGGCGGAAATGCAACGAATGGCACTATCACTAATTGCTCTGTAACTAATGTTGATATCGAGGGTTACCGTGATCTTGGTGGTCTTGCTGGTCATGCTGAGCTTGCTTCATACGACAATTCTAATAAGTTTGAGAATGTAGTTGTATGGGTAAACCAGACTTGCGATAGCTACGTTAAGGAGTTTACTCCATTTGAGAATGAGGGTGAGGTTGTTGGTCGTGCTGATGGAGGCATAAGCGCTGCTACTCCAGCAGATGTTGAGGGTGTTGAGATTTACAATATCCTTTACTCAGACCTCGGTCGTCGTTATGTTGTTGATCCTAGCAAAAAGCTCTACTTGGGTTATGCTAAGTATAGCGATGTTGAGAATGCTAAGGCGCTTAGAAAGTTCGCTGAGGAGTATATGAATTATGAGAAAGTAATTCAGGTTACTGATATGCAGCTTTTGAATACTTGGAACCCAATTGGTACTGATGCTGTACCATTCGTTGGTGTTTACGAAGGTAATGGTAAGACCATTAATGGTCTGCGCATTTCAAACTACAATACAACTCCTTCTGGTTTCTTTGGTGTTGCAATTGGTCATTTGACAGGTATTAATATTGTTAGACCTGATATCTATGGTTGTCACTATGCAGGTGCTATTGCAGCTAAGTTGTATGGTACTGTTAGTAACTGTAAAGTTAGCGGAGGTCTTGTTGTTCTTATGCCAAATGCAGTAGGTGATAACTTTGATAATGGTGATAAGGCTGGTGCTTTGGTTGGTTACCTTGCAGCATCTGGTAATGGTTCAGATAAGGTTATTAACAACACAGTAGATGGTGTTACTGTTAGAGCATATCGTGATGTTGCAGCTTTGGTAGGTTGTGCAAATGAGATCTATGATATGTCTGGTAATACTATTAATCAGTGTACTATCACTGCCGATCAGGTTGTTGGTGCTTATATTGATGCCGATGAGTATACTCCTAATATTGGTATCCTTGTTGGTCGTCTTATCTCAACTGACACATCAAAGATTAAGGACAATGTGATTAAAGATAATAATCAGCTTAGCTGTTATGTTAAGACTGAGGAGGGTTCTACAAACGAGATAATTGATCTTGTAGAGATTGGTTATATCGGTGAGTAGTATCTAAAGACTATTTGAGGGGTTGTCGAGCAATCGACAACCCTTTTTTGTTTTAGTACTAAAATTGGTCGTAAATAATTTGGTAAATTCAAAATTTTGGTTGTATCTTTGTGATATCAAAATGATATTATTATTTAACCGTAAAATACTATCGATTATGAAGAACTTTACTTATTCTGGTTGGAAACTCAATGACTTTGTGGCTCTGCTTATTAATTTGGTCTTGTGGGGTGTTCTTGCCTACATTTGCTACGCATTAGCAATCTCGGCAATAAGCGAGGTATTAGGTGTTACGGCAATTGTCATTGTTGCACTTCTTGCTACATTGATGATTCCTGGTTTTATAATGCTTGAACCTAATGAGTCACGCGTTTTGCTCTTCTTTGGTAACTACCGTGGCACCTTCTACGATACTGGCTTTTGGTGGATTAATCCTCTTATGTCTGCAAAGAAACTCTCGATGCGTGCTCGCAACCTAAATGTTGATCCTATTAAGGTGAATGATAAGGCTGGTAACCCAATTCTTATTGGTTTGGTTGTGGTTTGGAAAATTAAGAATGATGGCGCATATAACGCAGTGTTCGAGATTGATGCTCCATCAGAGATTGGTGTTAACAGCTCAAACCTTCGTATGAACGTGTTGGAGAACTTCGTCGCTGTACAGAGCGACTCTGCTTTGCGTCAGGTAGCTGGTATGTATGCCTACGATGAGAACACAAATAGCACTCCAGATGAGGTAACACTTCGTTCGGGAGGTGAGGAGATTAACGAGCGCCTTACCGAGGAGCTTAACGATCGCCTCTCTATTGCTGGTATCGAGGTTGTGGAGGCTCGCCTCAACTACTTGGCATACGCTCCAGAGATTGCTGCAGCAATGCTTCGTCGTCAGCAGGCTGACGCTATTATCTCGGCGCGTGAGAAGATTGTAGAGGGCGCTGTATCTATGGTTAAGATTGCTCTTGAGCGTCTATCTACCGAGGAGGTTGTAGAGCTTGATGAGGAGCGTAAGGCTGCTATGGTTAGCAACCTTCTTGTAGTGTTGTGTGCTGATGAGGCTGCTCAGCCAGTTGTCAACGCAGGTACGCTTCACAATTAAATAACGGACTTTAAATAGTTATTATGGCTACGAAGGAGTCAAATACGCGCAGCTTTGTACTTCGCATTGATGGCGAGACGATGGATGCTCTCGAGAAGTGGGCGGCCGATGAGTTTCGCTCGACCAATGGTCAGCTGCAATGGATTATAGCCGAGGCTTTGCGTCGTAGTGGGCGCAAGCCTCGTGCAAAAAAGTCGAAGGAGGGGCAAACGAATGAAACGGAGATATAGCATATGGCGTTTTCGCCTTGTAGGTTTTCGCTCCGAGGCTATGCGTCGTCTGGGTAAGAGACCTGAAGATGGCAAGTTAGATTTGGGCGATGTTGTGATGTGTTGCTCGTTGATTGTGCCTTTTTGTTGCGACTCATTTTTTGAGTTATTGCCATACGGAAAGGGCTTGATGCTTATTGCTACGGCGTTGGTCGTACTTGTGGGTATGGTGCTCAAGTTTAGGCGCTTAGCACCTCGTCCTTGCTGGGGTAGAGCATTGTGGGCATCGCTTCTTCTTGCTCTTTTCTGGTCGCTGCTTCCGTGGGTGTTCTATTTTGGCGGCGATAAGGATGTATGCTTGGAACTTGCTACTGAGGTAAGTATCTCGTCGCTCTTTATGTGGGCGGTTACGCTTGTGTGTGCGTTGCGCTATCGCTATATTCGTCGCCGCTCTGAGCAGGAGATAGCCTTGATGCGTATGCGTAAGAAGCACCGTAAATAAATTATGTATAGGTATGAGTGTTGATTTAATTGTTGGTATTGCGTGTACCGTTGTGGTTTTGGTATTAGCCTTGTTGGTGCTGTTTGGCTTGGGAGATTTTCTAATATCGGGCTATAACACAGCCTCTGCGGAGAAGAAGGCACGATACAACCTGCCTCGATTAAGAGTTGTTACCAGCTTGTCGGTTATTGTTATCACCGCCTCGGTGTGGGTGTGTATGCTCCTTAAGACGAGCGAGACGGTGCTTTTAGTGGTAACTTTGGTGTGGGTTGCGATTATGTTTATTTTGGATAGGTTTTATGTTAAAAAATAGAGTTATGAGAACAAATCCTGAAATTAGAAAAGATGTCCAAACTTATATGGAGGGTAATTGGTCAACTATGGCGGTTATAGCTGTAGTATTCGGTGTATTTTATGTATTCACCGCGAATAGCTTTCCATTGGTATTGTTTGTTTATTGCCCATTGAGCTTGGGTCTTGCAATGACGATGTTGCATTTTGTGCGTCGTACTAAGAGTGTTGGTCTTGGTGATCTATTCTCTGCGTTCAATGCTAAGTACTACTGGAAGAGTATGGGCTTGGGGGTGCTTATATGGGTATATACGTTCCTATGGTCATTGTTGTTTGTAGTACCTGGCATCATAAAGATCTATTCATATTTTCTTGCCCCATATATCCTTGCAGATAACCCAAATATTACTGCTGAAGAGGCAATATGTCGCAGTATGCGTATGATGGATGGTCATAAGATGCAGCTCTTCCTTATGACTCTTGGCTACGCTCTCTTTGTGATGCTTTCATCCTTCCTATTCTGTATCCCATTATTGTGGGTGGTCCCATATTATAATGCAGTCTTTGCTAAATTCTACGAAGAGGTGAAAAATAGCTAATATCTTAGCTCTTGTTATACAACTTCTAAATAAAGGGATTGTCCAACTTACGGTTGGACAATCCCTTTATATATAAATATGTGTTGCAGATACTATACTTTTTAGTTTCTACTTTCTACTTTCTACTTTCTACTTTCTACTTTACACTTTTTACTTTTCAGTTTTCAGTTTTCACTTTAATTCGTCGCTCCACTCCTTGTATGGATTGGCTCTGAGGTGTGAGTTGTAATAGCGCTTGATGCCCGTTACCTCTGCGCCGAGCCATTTGGGGCGGATAAACTCCTCATCGGTGGATGATAGCTCCACCTCGGCAATGGTAAGACCCTCGTTGTCGCCGTGGAACTCATCTACTTCGAAGGTGTGCTTGCCAGCCTTAACTAAGTATCGATGCTTGTCTATAAGTGCACCTTCGCATAGAGGTAAAAGCTCCATAGCCTCGTGTGCCTCAATCTCCTTCTCCCACTCGAAGCGTGAGAGTCCGCCATCGTGCGAAGGACCTTTGATTGTGAGCCACGCTCTATCGTCGCTTATGCGCAGACGCACTGTGCGACGCCCCGATGCAATATATCCTTGTACAAGGTGCATAACGCTGTGGGCGAGATTTTTATACTCGCCCACAACTAAAAATTTACGTTCTATCTCCTGTGCCATCGGTTACTCCTCGTATGCAAACATAGGATCCCACGATGGTAGCTGTATTGGCTTCTGCTCCAATAGCTTGAGTGTCTCTGCTGGGATATACTTCTTGTCAATAACCACGCGGAACATATACTCCTCAAACCACTCGTCAGTCATAATAAGGTTGCCCTTCCAACCAGAGTTTGCGCCCCAGCTATTCTCCACCATCCACTTCTTAGGGTTGCCCTCCTCGTCGAGGTCTACAGCGATAAGAGTCATGGCGTGTGACGAACCACTTGCGAAGGTGCGAACGCGCTGCTCCTTGTTCATAGGAAACTCAACACCCATAAGTGACTCGTAGTCGAAGTTGTTGATATCGAGTGTGCCCTTCTTAGAAAGGAGGAACTTGCCTACATCGCATGAGAAGTACATCGCAGTATTATCCTTGATAGAGGCGATAGCCAATGCCTTAACCTCCTCGATAGGGAGATTTAGATATACCCAGTTGTCGCCGTCATAGACGTGGCGGTCGTACTCAATCTCGTATACCTTGTGGTACTCGCGTGTAGGGTCGTTCATAACCATCACAAAGTTCTTCTCAAGGTCGATATCTCCAAAATACTCCTGGTAGAAAGATTTAGGAGTGTAGCGCTTAGTCTCGATAGGGTTACCATCCTTGTCGTGGCGTGTCCACTCGAACTCAGTAGGAGGAACACCGTATGCGCGTACAAGCATAGAGTAGATCTCCTTAAGCATCTCAGTCTTGAGTGCTACGGTCGAGCGACGATCCTTCTGCTCGCGGAGCTTAAGACCAAACTCGCGGAGCTTGAGCTTGATAAGGTTGCCCACCTGAGCAGTGTTGTTTGACTGGTAGTTCTCAGGCATAACCTCAGCTGGCACAACGCCATACTTCATAACAAGGTTCGATACACCAGTAAACTGACCACCATCGTTCAATGGATTCTTAAATAGCCACTCCACCTTGCGGTCATCCATAGGGAGGTGCTTGGTGTCGATAACCGCCTGAAGGAAGAGGTTTGACTTCTCCAACTGGTCATATACAAATAGGTAGTTTTGTGAGAACTCCAACGATGGCAAGTCGAGGTCATCAATCATCTTGGCACGCAAAACATTAAGACCTGTAAAGAGCCAGCAACGACCCGATTGGTGCTGGTCTGTAATGCCTTTAGTGCGTACGCGGTGCGAGAAGTGGGTGTCGATCATAGCAAGGTTTTCGGCATTTGTCGCAAGCTCTGGAATTGCGTTTAGAGCAAGTGCATTGCGTGCAGCCTTCTCTGCCTGGCTATTTGTCTGACCAGTGCGTATCTCTTGCAACATCTCGGCTGTGATGCCGCCGTTGTCCTTCTGTGCGCTAAGTGTGCCCACGGTCATAAGAGCCAAGGCAAGTGTTATAATTTTCTTCATTGTTTTAGTTTTTTGTGTAAATATAAAAATGGGGTTGTCCAAGAGTTTGGACAGCCCCACAATATCTCTATTATCGATTACCAAGCGAACAATGGGTACTCGTTCATCATAGCGTTCACATCTTTGCGAACTGCTGCGATGTTCTCCTCGTTCTCAGGATCAGAGAGTACGCGATCGATAAGCTCAGCGATATAGTCCATCTTATCCTCCTTAACACCACGAGTAGTGATTGCAGGAGTACCAAAGCGCAAACCAGATGTTGTGAATGGGGTGCGTGAATCGAATGGTACCATATTCTTGTTTGTAGTGATATCGGCAGCTACCAAACACTTCTCAGCGAGCTTACCTGTAAGCTCTGGGAACTTAGTGCGAAGATCAACCAACATAAGGTGGTTGTCAGTGCCGCCAGATACGATCTTGTAACCACGCTTTGTAAGAGCCTCAGCCAAAGCCTTAGAGTTCTTAACAACCTGCTGCTGGTACTCCTTGTACTCTGGAGTCAAAGCCTCGCCAAAGGCAACAGCCTTAGCTGCGATAACGTGCTCAAGTGGACCACCCTGGATACCTGGGAATACTGCAGAGTTCAAGATCTGAGACATCTTCTTTACAACGCCCTTAGGAGTAGTGTAGCCCCATGGGTTGTCGAAGTCCTTACCCATAAGGATGATACCACCGCGAGGACCGCGAAGAGTCTTATGTG
>JAEIGA010009184.1_pt1 | contig 14959 bp, 3 predicted proteins | sample 9270691 | NCBI WGS metagenome assembly JAEIGA01 (sample SAMN17057246, study PRJNA624740) | gut metagenome | biome: biome; isolation source: fecal sample | host: Bos grunniens | place: China: Xizang | collected 2019
GATCAAGCCCTCCGTAATATAACCAACTCCGCGATGAACGCGGGTAAAAGGATAGTAAGTGCTCTCACGATTGATCCTATTAAAACTGGTTTCCAAGAGTATGAAACTCAGATAGGCGCTATTCAGACTATTTTAGCAAATACAGAAAGTAAAGGTACTACACTCGACGACGTAAACGGTGCGTTGGATGAATTGAACGCTTATGCGGACAAAACCATCTACAACTTCACCGAGATGACTCGTAACATAGGTACCTTCACAGCAGCAGGTGTCGATCTGGATACCTCAGTATCGGCAATTAAGGGTATTGCTAACTTAGCGGCTGTATCAGGTTCAACCTCTCAGCAGGCTAGTACAGCTATGTACCAACTTTCTCAGGCTTTGGCATCTGGAACAGTTAAGCTTATGGACTGGAACTCGGTTGTAAATGCCGGAATGGGTGGTCAGGTCTTCCAGGACGCATTGAAAGAGACTGCTCGAGTACACGGCATTGCTATCGATGAGCTTATAAAGCAGGAAGGATCGTTTAGAGAAACACTTTCGCACGGTTGGTTGTCTTCCGAGATCTTGACCGAAACACTATCCAAATTTACTGGAGATCTGAACGCGGAACAGCTCAAAACTATGGGCTATACCGAGAAACAGATTGAAGAAATCCTTAAACTGGGACAAACAGCAAATGACGCTGCTACTAAGGTTAAAACATTCTCTCAGTTGTTTGACACTTTAAAGGAAGCAGCTCAGTCCGGCTGGTCTCAAACTTGGGAAATAATTGTCGGTGACTTCGAAGAGGCGAGAAGTCTCTTAACTACTATCTCCGACACACTTGGCGGTATAATCGGAAAATCCGCAGAAAGTCGTAATAACATGCTTGAGAACTGGAAAGTTCTTGGCGGACGAACCGAATTAATAGAAGCCATAAAATACGCTTTCGAGGGCGTTATGAGTATTGCTCAGGCTGTCTCGGAAGCAATGAAAGAGGTATTTCCATCTCTTACCTCTGAAAAACTCGCATCCTTCTGTACGGGATTAAAAGAGCTTACGAAACAGTTTGCCGAAGTATTTAAGGTAAACGGTAAAACTACAACCACTTTTAATAATCTCAAAAGAACGCTAAAAGGCGTATTTGCTGTAGTAGATATCGCACGTCAGATATTTGTTGCTTTAGTCAAGGTTATTGGTAAAGTGGCCGGTGTAGTATTTAAGTTTGCAGGAGGGCTACTTCATATCACTGCCGTAATAGGCGACTGGATAGTTGCTCTCAGCGATGCGCTTGAATATTCCGGAATATTTGAAGGTGTCATTAGCGGAATAGGTTGGATCCTAAAGTTTGTAACAGGCACGTTCGAAGACTTCGGTCGAGCTATAAGCGAATCGTTTATATTTAGAGCTGCAACAGAAGGTCTGAATGCTTTCGTAGGACTTATACACAAAAGTTCCGATAGCACAAAAGTTCTTGCCGATGCAGCAAAGAATGTGCAGGAAGCTTGGGGAAATAGCGCAGTTTACAAAGTCCTAAAAAATATTTGGGACATGGTGCAAGCTATAGGATCCGGTATCGCACGAGTGTTCAAAGGAGTATTCGGTACTATATTTGACGAGCTTTCAGAGGGTAACCTCAGCGGAGTAATGGTCCTTATAAACGGACTCCTCGGCGGCGGTCTTATAGTTGGTCTTATGAACCTCGTAAAATCTATAAAAGATGTTTGGGGTAACGTTGAAGACATATTTGATAAATTCCAAAATATTTTGGATAATGTCGGCGATTCCTTTAAAGCTTTCCAGAATAAACTCAACGCAGAAGCTCTCAAAACTATAGCCACCGCAATCGCGATTTTGGTTGCGTCGATGGTAGTTCTTACCTTTATTGACGAAGAAGAATTATACAAAGCCCTTGCCGCATTGGTTGTCGTTATGGGTATGCTTACCCTAATGATGCGTGTACTGGATGCTAGCTCGGAACTGAATGCTTCTATCAGTAAGGATGGTATTAGTGCCGGCGCTAATAATAGTGTTGGCGGAATTGTAAAACTTGCCGCCGCACTTGTTATTGCAGCTCTAGCCCTCAAAATGGTTGCTTCTATGGACATGGAATCAATCGGAAGAGGCCTTGTAGGCTTGCTCGGCGTCTTTGCAATAATGACTCTTGCTCAAATAGCATTGTCTCATTTAACAAGAGAAATGTATAAGGCCGATATGGGCGCCAAAACCATGATAACCATGGCTCTAGCTATGCTCCTGATCGCAATTCCGCTTAGACAGATAGGCGAAATGGAATGGGAAAACATCGGTCGAGGTTTAACAGGTATATTAGGCGTCTTTGCAATAATGACACTAGTTCAGATTGCCCTATTCAAGTTCGCCGGAACAGAATCATATATGCTGGCCGGTGCAGGTGCTATAGCGATTATGGCGCTATCTATAAATTTATTGATTCCGGCGCTAACCTTCTTCGCCTTCTTGCCTGGACCAATGCTTTTGCAATCTATAGGAGCTCTTCTTGGGGTACTTGGTTCACTGACATTGGTTCAGATTCTATATAGCAAATTAGGAAATGGTTGGGCGGAAATGATTGCAGGCGCTGCTGCTATAGCGGTAATGGCGAAATCCATCAATAGCTTGCTCCCCACGCTAATAGTATTCGCGCTCATGCCTATAGATCAGTTAAAACAGTCTATAGGAGGCTTTGTATCGGTACTTGCGACTCTCGCTATCGCACTTACCATGATAGGACGATTTGGTGGATTAGCAAGTGAGACTCTTGCCGGCGCCGGAGCTATAGCTATTATATCCGTATCTATCAATGCCCTACTTCCGTTCCTGACTAAGTTAGGGGAAATGGAGTGGGCGGCACTCGAGCAGGGTCTAAAGGGTCTTATAACGATATTAGGTTCTTTAACCATTGCTCTGACTGTAATGGGGCGATTTGGCGGTGGTGCTAGTAATATCACATCTGCCGGAATGTCTATAATGGTTATTGCAATATCACTAACTATTCTAGCTGGAGCAGTCGCAATGCTTGGCAATATGCCTTGGCAGGGTCTAGTCGCTGGCCTAGGCGGATTCGTAGCGATTCTTGGCATTCTTGTAATTGCAGGTTATGCTCTTAATCCCGTAATCTTTACATTGATGTCCTTCGGCAACGTAACTCTCAAAATAGCAGCAGCAATAGTCATCGCTAGTGCCGGTTTAGCACTGTTCGGTATAGCGCTTGGATTAGTAGCTGTCGGTATTACCCGTTTGATAGCTGCTTGCGCGGCTCTAATAGGCGGTGTAGGCGGTGTTACAGTCGCACTGGTAGCGCTTATAGCCGCTGTTATAGAAGGTATTGTACGCGGCGTAGGCCTTGGTATAATCGCCTTCTGCGAAGTTCTTCGCGACGGATTACCTCTGCTGGCCGATGTATGTATCGAACTAGTGTTCGCATTGTGCGATGTTATCGTCGCGTGTGTACCTAAACTTGTAGACACAATTCTGATAGTTATCGTAGAATTGTGCGAGGCATTGGTTCGCTATGCGCCTCCGATCGTAGCTGCTATTCTAAAACTTATATCAGGTGTTCTAGAAGCAATTCGACAGGAATTACCTCGACTTGTAACGGCTATAGTCGACCTTATATTTGAGTTCATAGAGGCTATTATCAACGCCCTAGGTCAAATAGATTCGGGTAGACTTGCGCAAGCTGTTATGAACGTTACCATGCTTGCTGGAATCATGGTTATGCTAGCGGGCATACAGTTCTTAGCCCCTGCTGCTATGAAGGGCGTTATAGCGATGGGTATCGTAGTTGCCGAGTTGGCAGTGGTACTGGGTATTCTCGGCGCCTTAGAAGAACTCACCGGCGCAAGCTCTTGGATAGAAAAGGGCGGAAACTTACTGGAATCAATCGGTAAAGCCATTGGTCAGTTTATAGGAGGATTTGTCGGCGGTTTCAATAAGGCCGCTACGGATGATCTTCCTGAAATAGCTACCAATCTCGCAGGCTTTGCTAACAACATAGGCGGATTCCTAGACATTGCTCCAAAATTGGGTGACGCTATGTCATCTATGGCCGGAGCGAGTATCGCCACATCTCTTGCTGATTTCTTCAACTTCGGCGGAGATGGTATGGATAAAATTAAAGATGAACTTCCTAAACTCGGCAAGGGTCTTGCTGGGTTCTCGGATGCTATCGGAGATAGGGAGTTCAAGAACGTTGAAGCTGCCGCAACCGGTGCTGCAGCATTGACCGATGTAATTAATGCACTACCTAACACTGGTGGCTGGATGGGTGAAGTGTTTGGTGACAAGTCGATGCATGAGTTTGCTTCAGACTTGACCGGACTCGGTGAGGGTCTTGCTGGATTCGCGGATGCTATTGGAACCAGAGATTTCGGTAATGTAGAAGGCGCTGTGGATGCGGCAGTTGCATTAACTGAAATAGCTAATGCGCTTCCCACTTCTGGTGGTTGGGTAGAAGTTATATCCGGTAAGCAGGACATGGACGCCTTTGCTGGTGACCTGACAAAACTCGCAGAAGGTATTGTAAGCTTCGCTACTACCGTAGAGGGGTGTCCTGACGCGAGCGCAGCTGTCGAAACTGCCAAATCAATAGTTGAGTTGACCAATAGTCTTCCTAATGAAAATGGCCTTCTTCAGTGGCTTACTGGAACCACCGCAATTTCAAAATACGCGTCCGAACTAGGCGACCTCGGTAGCGGCATAAATGCCTTTGCAACTAATGTTGGAGATGCCGATCCTAAAAAGATTGAAGCTGCTGCTACTGCGGCACAGAGTATCGCTAAACTTACTGAAATGGCCCCCAAAGCAGAAGGCTTTGTTCAGATGTTTACCGGTAATTCCAATCTAACTCAGTTTGCTACTGATATGGGGTCCCTTGGTGACGGAATTGCTGCTTTTGCAGAAAAGACCAGTCACTTCACGGAAGATACTACTGCACGAGTCAAAACTGCGGCTGAAGCAGCGGTAGAACTCGCTAAAATAGGCGAGTATACGCCCCGAACACAAGGTCTGGCAGTATGGCTTACCGGTGAAACCAGTCTTTCTCAGTTTGCTACCGATATGGGGTCCCTTGGTACCGGACTTTCATCATTCGCAAACAATGTCGGTAACATTAACGCCGATACCGTAAAACCCGCAGCGGAAGCAGCGGCGGTAATCGCAGGCATTACCGAGCACATTCCTAATGAAGGAGGTATATCCGGATGGTTCTCCGGAACTACTAGTCTTTCTCAGTTCGCTACCGACATGGGAGCCCTGGGCGAAGGTCTCGCTTCCTTTGCTACGAATGTATCTACGGAAACCTTTAACGCTGATAGCGTAACATCCGCAGCTACGGCAGCTAAGTCTATTGCCGAAATAACACAGCATATCCCTAGCGAGAACGGTATTAAGACTTGGTTCTCTGGAACTGTCTCGGTAGCAAACTTCGCAGAGCAACTTCCTAAACTCGGCGAGGGCCTTGCGGGATTTGCTGCTGGCCTTAATGGTGATGGATCCGTTGCGTTTAATGCGGATAACGTTATTGCAGCAGCTGGTGCCGCTAAGGCGATAGCTGAAATGACTCAGTACGTTCCGAAAGAGAACGGTATACAGCAGTGGTTCGGAGGAACTGCTTCCATCGCAAGTTTTGCAGAAAAATTACCTGCCTTGGGCGCTGGTATATTAGGGTTCTCGCAATCGGTAGACGGTATCACCCCTGATAATGTTACAGTTGCAGCCACTGCGGCGACGACGCTCGCTGAATTGACAGATGATGTACCAGAAGATTCTGATAAGATTCTCTCATTTGGTACTAATCTTGCTACTTTTGGTAGTAAGTTAAAAACATTTATATCCAAAACGAAGGATATTTCCGAAGCATCCACTAAGGGTGTTGGAGCACTCGTTACTATCTGCAAAGATATTGCTGGTATAGACTCCGGGGCAATTAAAAATGCTGCAAACGCGCTTAAAGACTTAACCGATGCTGCCAAGAAGATGGAAGAAGATATTAAATCCTCCATGAAAGAAGGCGGTAAGAAAGCGGTTGAGGGCTACGCAAAAGGTATTACGGACAATATTTCTATTGCTGAAGAAGCAGCTGCCGACCTTGTAACTAGCGCTGCCGAAGAAGCCGGAAAACAAGCTAGCTCTTTTGCAACGGCTGGTCTGGCATGCGTAGAAGGCTTCGTAATAGGTTTGAGAAATAATGCTAGCTTTGCTTATTCTGCCGGTTACGACGTTGGTGCACTCGCTAAACAGGGCGCAAAAGATGCGGTCGATTCTGATTCTCCGGCTAAAGAATTCATCAAGATAGGTCGCGACAGCGATATGGGCTTTGCGATAGGTCTGGATAAATATGCTGGTCTAGTTTATGACTCGGGTTACGACGTCGGTAGAAGCGGCGTTAAAGGACTTAGCGACTCTATAACCAAAATCTCTCGACTTGTCGATGAAGGCATGGATAGCCAACCTACTATTCGTCCAGTGCTTGATCTTGCCGATATCGAGAATGGAGTAAGTCGTATGGGCGGACTATTCGCCGACACACCTCTCGGCGTAAGAGCCAACATCGGAGCTATCAGCACCATGATGAACTCTAGACATCAAAATGGATCGAATAAGGACGTTACTGACGCGATTAAAGAGCTTCGTTCGGATATTAACAAAATTAAAACCAACACATATAACATTAACGGCATAACATACGACGACGGTAGCAACGTTGCAGACGCTATCAACGCTCTTGTGCGTTATGCAGAAATAGAGAGGAGGGTATAATATGGCAGCAGTTGATACGAGTAGATTTAAAACGTCAAGCGGTCGACAATATATTGACGTAATATGGGGCGACACTTTGTCCGAGATCTTACAAGCATATAAACGTTGGCCGAGCGCCACCAAGCCCAACATTACGATGGAAGAAGTGGCGTCCATAAATGATATAAAGGACGTCGACGTGATATTGGTTGGGGAACGTATATATTTCGCAGCTTCTACTAGCGCATATAAACCTCCTGTAAAAACAACCCATACGCCTGAAGTCCCCCGATTCGGTTTACTTACAGGTTTTGATAGACGATTATATGCGGCATGGACCTGCGTAAATAGTTCACAAACTGCTAAATTTGACGTCGAATGGCGTTGTTATCGTTCTGGCTTATGGATGAACGAATATCGTGTTGATAAAGAAGTTGACGTCGATCGTCAAAACGACACGTTCGATATACCGGATGACGACTACATTACCAAAGTTCAGTTTAGAGTATGTCCAGTTCCCAATAAAAAAACAAATTCAGAGGGTAAAGACACTGAAGAATACGAGTTCGCGCCAAATGAGTACTGGACAAGCTGGGACAAATGTACTTACTATGTAGTAAACAAACCAGACGTTCCTAGTAACTTTGATGCTAGTATAATCGATCTACCAGACAATAAGATCGGTTTACTAGCTCGAGTTACGAATCTCGACCCGAGTAAAGTATCTATTCTCGAATTTCAGCTCGTTAAGGACGGTAGTGTCAATGCTTCTCAGAAAGTACCGGTAAATGGCCTTATAGATGTATCTCACACATTTACTGTTGAAGCGGGCTCTATATACAAAGTTCGTTGTCGGTCGATCAAGAACGATATCGAAGGCGAATGGACTAACTATTCCCATGAACTAGAAACTAGACCTGCGAAAGTCGCGTTCACGGAAGATAGTCCGAGAGCTACAAGCGAAACTTCTGTATATGTCGAATGGTCCGCAGCAGCTAAAGCGAATGCTACTGGCGCTATTACCTACACACTTGCCTATACTGACAATACCGAGGATCCGCCGTTCTACGAAGGCGATAACGGAAAAGGCTGGGAGGTAACTACTACAAAAACGCATTATACGGTGAATGACACGGAACACCTCAAAAACGGAGGCACATATTCGTTCCGTGTAAAAGCGAAGAATAGCAATAACCAAGAAAGTGAATGGTCGGAGATCAAGACAGTAACGATAGGCAGTAGTCCTACCGTCCCTACAACCTGGTCTTCGACTACCACTGCTATTGCCGGTCCCGACGAGAGCGTATTACTGTATTGGACTCATAATTCCACAGACGGTTCTGCTCAGAAAAACGCAATTGTTACTCTCGAATTTAAGGGCGAGGGTGTGACTAAAGAAAAAGTTGAGCTTCTTAAAGAAAATGTTCGAGTGGACGAGGACAGAGCCAGCATCAAAGAAATAAAAGTACTGGACGTGTCGGAGGACGGGTTGCCTAGGGTTGAATATCACATAGAATCCAAGTCCTCAGATACCTCCAATAATGCAATGACCTATGCTCTGATAATAGATACTGAAGACTATGTGGATGTAGACGGCGCCTCTATCACTTGGACAGTAAGTACAACGGGCGTTACCGGAGAACCAAGCGGTTCGTCAATAGCAAGAACCGTCACTATATACAACAAACCTTATATTTCGTTAATAGTAACGGACCCCGTAAGTGTTGAAATTGGAACTACCTATTATAAGGTTGATTACTACGAGGAAAGCAACAAGTACCTAAAAACGGAAGATACACTCGATATGCTCGAAGGTACTCCCATGCCCGGTATATTTGTTGCCAACGGATCCGGAGAACAGGTATTTACCATTACGATCGATGATGAGGTCGTATATTATTGTAGGGAAGAAAATGAGTCACTTAAATCATTCCCCTTTAATGTCAAGGTTCGAGTCGATACAAACACTCTCATACAAAAACCTATAGAGTATCATGTGTCTATTGCTGCAAATGAGTCATACGAAACAGTAGACAACTTTGGACGACTTAAAAACGTGTCTGCCGAAGAGTTGTTATATTCGAAACACTTCTCCGCTGATTCAAGTAACCCTCCATCTCTCGAAGTTCCCATTTCAGCAGAAGACGTAAGTTTGGTAAGCGGTCAGTCGTATACCGTTAAATGTGTGGCAGCCATGAGTTCAGGCATTATTGCCGATGCAACTACAGAAATTCACGTCTCATGGTCTTCAGAAGCATATTCACCTAGTGCCGAGATTATACTTAACAAAGATAATTGTTCGGTTAGCATACGTCCCTACTGTGAATTACTATCGACCGTATATTATAAGGTGAACTATTCGGCTGGCCGATACGTGACCGACACTACCGTTAAATACCGATATATTTACGGATCGGTACAATCTTATCTTACTACCGTTTCTGGTGATCAGGTATATTACGGAACTACTCCTGACGGTGTACAGACGTACTATACGATTAGAACGGAATCGGATATTCTCAATAATCTAAAGTTTGGAGTGTACAGACGAGAGTATGACGGTAGCTTTACCGAAATACTCAGTGATATAGATGCCGCTACGAACTCGTTTGTAACGGATCCTCATCCGTCTCTAGACTACGCCAGTTACCGAATAACGGCCAAGGAGAAAACGACCGGTGCGATTAGCTACAGTGACATTTCGAATTTCCATATAGGAGAGAAAGCCATCATACTTCAATGGAACGAACCGCATATAGCATACGCCGTATCGGAGGAAGAGGTCACGTATTCTCGACCTTTAGAAACGTTCCTACGCTTACCCTATAACATCGATGTGTCTGATTCTCGTGATCCGGACGTTGTATTGGTTAAATACATAGGCCGTAAACATCCTGTGAGCTATCGCGGCACCCAAGTCGGAGAAAAAGCTTCTTGGAGTACGGAAGTTCCAAAAAGTGACACTGAAACCCTTTACACACTTCAGCGACTTCAGGCGTGGACAGGCGATGTTTACGTTCGAAATCCGTATGGAATCGGTTACTGGGCGAATGTAAGAGTAACAATGACACGAACACATCGTGAAACTGTGGTACCGGTTACACTTGATATAACTAGAGTAGAAGGAGGTATTTGATATGCTCGATTGGACCGCCTCGATGGCAAGAACATACGAGTTTTACAAGGTCGATCCTCATACCTGGGGTGATATCGGTCTTGTTAAGAGTATAACTACCTCCTCTATAAACCGAGATGTAAACGCTGACACACTCGGGTCTGCTAGTTTTGATGTAACCGATTCCATAGAAGAAGGCTATATTCGTACCTATCTAACCGCCGTTCAAAATGGAATTACGTCCAAGCACCCTTTAGGTACACATCTTGTACAGACACCTTCATCTAGCTTCGACGGGCGTCATAAAAAGATGACTCTTGATGGTTATACCCCATTGATTGAATTAAAAGAGAAAAAGCCCCCTATAGGATATTACATTCCTAAAGGGGCTAATGCTCTTTTGCTAGCATATCAATTGACTAGAGAAAATCTCCGAGCTCCAGTGATAAAACCAGCTGGTACCGATGACGATACGTATAAGTTGATATACGACTTCATAGCCGATACGGACGATACTTGGTTTTCATATTTGAAGGATCTTCTGTCGGATATGGGTTTTGAGTTTATGCTTGACGAAATGGGTCGAGTTGGTTTTGCACCTATTCAAGACATTGACGCTCTACAACCAATATGGACGTATAACGATGATAATAGCTCGATTTTATATCCTGAAATAACTATGAATCGAGATATATACGACATTCCGAATGTCGTAGAAGTAGTATATTCCAAGGAGAATAGGCGTTTATTTTCGAGAGTTACGAACGAGGATAAACGTAGCCCAGTATCCATTCAAAATAGAGGTCGTGAAATTTATTACAGAGTTATAAACCCTGAAATATTTAAGGACCCTAGCAAAACAATGTTGGACACTTACGCAAAAAATTTGTTAAGACAATTGTCGTCTGTTGAGTATACTGTTACCTATACGCACGGATATTGTCCTGTTCGTATAGGCGATTGCGTTCGACTTAATTATAGTCGAGCAGGTATGAATAATGTAAAAGCTAAGGTTATAAGTCAAAGCATAGGATGCACATCAGAGTGTCCTGTTTCCGAGACAGCCGCTTTTACGCATAAGTTGTGGAAGGGGTGACTTGATATGAGCTTATCTCCAGAATTAATACGCAAATTTGCTAAGATAACGAATAACAAACCTTCGACAAAACAAGCATCTATCGTATTCGGAACTATTCCAGTTAAAAGACGCTCTACCGGTACATATCATGTATATTGTCCTGTTGATGACAATTCGACTGCGTATGATGCTTTAGACATAGAGATGCAGGGATATAACTGGCAATGCTTTCAAGATACGAGGGTTCAATTTCCAACAGACGAAGGCGGTGGTGGTAGCACAGTTATGCCTGTCGCCTCGGATGACATCATATTCAACGATGGGGTTATTCGTGAAGAATATTTTATTGCTCAGGAAACGCCCGTGCATATAGACGGAAGCTATGACCTCGAACGTCCGCTCTTAACCACGGTATTTTCGACCGTAGCAGTACACGAAATGGACCGTGTAATGATAACCATACAAAATCATCGCGCTGTCATTACGTCTAATGTTTCGGATCCAAGTACGTCTGTTACGTACGTAGAAAAAACAGTAAGCAAACTACAGACCGATGTCGTATCTGCCGATTACGTACAAACTGCTAGTCTGGAAGCTACCGAAGCCAATATTAACAAACTGACTGCTGAGCAAATACAAGCGCTGAACGTTATAATTGAACGTAAGCTTGACGCCGCAACAGCCGAGATCACTTATGCTAAAATTGATCAGGTTGACGCTAATTACGGTGAATTCAGCCTCCTTAAATCCGACTATTCGACCTTCAAAGAGACTACTACCGATGAGCTTTATGCCGAGGTAGCGGAGATCGAGAAACTTATATTTGGCTCGGCTGGCGGTAATGTCATACAGACGTCCTTCGCCAATGCGGTGATCGCTCAGTTAGGTCAGGCCCAGATCAAATCTGCCATGATCGACAGTATCGACACCAACGAGGTTACGATACGATCAAAAGACGGACGGTTAATCATAGCCGATGATACCATACAAATCAGCGATTCATCGCGAGTTAGAGTTCAGATCGGTAAGGATGCCTCAAACGATTATTCCATAAATGTTTGGGATGCTGAGGGTAAGCTAATGTTCAGCAAAGGTGGCATCACCGACGCTGCCATTAAGAACGCCATCATTAGAGATGATATGATTGCGTCTAACGCCAACATTTCTGCAGGAAAGATATTTGTCAGCGACGCGAACAAAACGCTTGATATAGCGTTCAAAGACATGTCTGGTGAGGTTACATCCCAGGGCAGCGAAATCACCGCTCTAAAGAACTCGATCACTACTAAGGTGTGGCAGCAAGACATCGATAAAGTACGCGTCGGAGGTAGGAACCTATTACCGGATACAGACTTCGATGGAGAGTCTAAACGACACGAGTGTACTGACGGTCATATCACAGAAGGTGGTTTTAGATTTACGCCGACCGTACAGGTGGAAAGCGAAGTGGAATATACGTTAAGCGCCTATATTAGAGGAAATGCGAACATTGTGTTCTATGAACTTAACGAAGGCGGTAATATTCACCATCAATGGATAAAACGTGACGACATAAGTGAGACGGAGTACCAATACTACACTATTACTTTCACAGTTCCCTCAACCAGAGTCTTTAATACGGTATACATATGTACCCAGTACGGCGAAACTGCCACTCTTGTGGGAGACTGGTTTGAAATAGCGCCTCGTAGTCTCAAGCTTGAAAGGGGTAACAAGTCCACGGATTGGACGCCTGCTCCGGAAGATGCTGAAGGTGAAATAGCAACACTGTCTACGAAGTATACTCTTCTTGAGCAGGACGTTGATAGTATAACCACTACGGTTGCATCTCATACGGCTCAACTTACAGAAAATAGCGAGGAGTTAACTGTTGTTCAAAGTACTATCGGCCAGTTAGCTGACAGCATATCCATGCTTGTCACGGATGGTAATGGAACTTCCCTAATGACCCAGACCGAAGACGGTTGGACATTCAGTACGTCCGATATTCAGGCAGCCGTAGACCGTACGTCCGAGGCGTTAGCCGATCTGGTTGCTCAATGTGGTAATACCGATGCTGCGGTTGAAGTATTACAGCAATCGGTAAGCGATCTCGGCGTAATGGCTGAGTATATAAGGATAGGTACGCACGAAGGCGAGCCTTGCATAGAACTTGGTGAAGGCGATAGTAACTTCAAGCTACTTATCACAAATACTCGAATCATGTTCATGGATGGCTCGGATATTCCGGCTTACATAAGCAACAAGGCATTACACATTAAAAAAGCCGTTATTGAAGAAGAGTTACACCAGGGCGGATATGCCTGGGTAACCAGAAGCAACGGACATTTAAGCCTTATATGGAAAGGAGCGACTAACTAATGGCTACAGTTTATAAGTGGACCCCGTTTGGCGTCGCTCTGGACGTCACGGCTAATCCCGGAACAGTTACACGAACATCAGCAACGCAGTTCACGGTAGTAATTAATGCTTCTTGGGAAACCTATTACTCAGGTGCTAAGACCAATTATGGCATGACCGCTGCGTCTGGTGGACAGACAGCCACTTTAAATCCGTTCGGTACAAATGCCAGTAGCGGTTCTAAGTCGTTTACGGGAACATATTCTATAAGCGGCAATGGCGCAGCTACAAAGACCATCACTGTAACGTTCAGAAACTTCAATAATGATAACGGAGACTCGGCTACCAAAAACGTAACTTTCAACGTAAGCGTTCCTGCATGGACGTCGTATGTGATTAAGTACAATGCTAACGGCGGTAGTGGTGCTCCCGGTAACCAGACGAAGTGGCACGGTCAGACGCTCAAGCTTTCTACCACAAAACCGACCAGGACTGGATATTCGTTCCTAGGTTGGTCCACTTCATCCTCTGCGACCTCGGCTACGTATGCCGCAGGTGCAAACTATACCGCCAATGCGGCAGCTACCTTGTATGCTGTTTGGAAAGCAAATACGTATACAGTAACGTACAACGCTAACGGTGGTTCTGGCGCTCCTGGTAGTCAGACGAAGACGTACGGAAAGGCGCTTACTCTTTCAAGTACAAAGCCCACACGATCAAAGTATAATTTTCTTGGTTGGGGAACCTCTGCTTCTGCTACGACAGCTACATATTCTGCCGGCGGTTCTTATACGGCCAATGCAAACATTACGCTTTATGCTGTGTGGGAAGTTGCATACACGAAACCTCGTATCGCCAATTTTATAGTCGAGCGATGTATATCTGACGGAACTCTTTCCGATGACGGTACGTACGCAAAGGTTACTTTCGATTGGGCTACGGACGAAACAGTTACCTCCATAGTTATCAGCTGGAAAAATTCTTCGGCTACAACGTGGACCACATCCACCGTATCGGTAACTGGTAAAAGCGGATCGGTTAGCAAAATAGTCGGATCCGGAAGTCTAAGTACGGATATTTCATATACCGTTCGAGCTACTGTTACGGATTCGTTAGGAAACACTGTAGCTAACAAGACCCTGACCAGTGCGTTTTACACTATGGATTTTACCGAGGGCGGCAAAGGAGCTGCTGTAGGTAAAGCCGCTGAGGAGGACGGGGTATTTGATATGGGCTTTGCTGCTAAATTTAGTGGAGGAATAAAGCCTATTGAAATAGTTGAGGGAACCGACTTAAACACATTGACCACTCCTGGTATTTACCGGTGTTTTCTGAACGCGACCGCAGCGACCTTACTAAATTGTCCGACAGTATCGGCATTTGTTATGGAAGTTCTGCCAAACAACGTCGTAACACAGAGAATAACGGAATACAAAAAGGACGGTTATCCTGCCACTTACATTCGTAATTTGTACAACAATGTCTGGGGCGACTGGTATGAGAGAGTAACACGTCTGAATAAGGTTGGAAATGCAACTAATCTTCTGGACCTTGGATCAGGGGAAACCTATGTCTTTCCTGCCGATGGATATTTGGTAGTTATGGCTTCCTATCGTGCAGGATACTATGTGAATTGTACGGTATACGGAGCAAACCATGTCGGATTCAATGTAACGGCCACTTCC
>JAEIGA010009185.1_pt1 | contig 14956 bp, 11 predicted proteins | sample 9270691 | NCBI WGS metagenome assembly JAEIGA01 (sample SAMN17057246, study PRJNA624740) | gut metagenome | biome: biome; isolation source: fecal sample | host: Bos grunniens | place: China: Xizang | collected 2019
AGAAGGTAGGACCTTATGCAGTTCTGGGTGCAAATTACATAAAGGAGTCGTTAAAGGACTGCTTCAAGCTGCCTATCGGGTCAGTGTGCAAGCATGAGTTTGTCTTCGATGGCCTGCTTGACCAGTCGACAGGAGTGACTACTCTGGATGTCGCCAAGAGACTGCTCGATTACGGCTTCCATGCTCCTACAATCTATTTTCCTCTGCTCTTCCATCAGGCAATCATGATCGAGCCTACAGAGACAGAGTCTAAGGAGACCCTTGACGGATTTATAGGGATCATGCGCCACATAGCCGAAGAAGCTGTTGCTGATCCAGAATCATTGAAGACAGCGCCTCACACAACCCCAGTGTGTCGTCTTGACGAGACAACAGCTGCCCGCCAGCCTGTTCTCAGATACAAGGATATGAATTGATAGGAGCGTGGAACAATATTTTTGAAAGATACTATGAAGATTATAATCATAGGTGCAGGCCCGGGCGGTTACGAAACCGCCCTGCTTGCTGCAAAGAGAGGTGTTGAGGTCGTGTTGATAGAGTCAGGCCATGTCGGTGGTACATGTCTTAACGAAGGATGTATCCCGACAAAGTCCTTCTGTAAGAATGCTGAGGTCCTTGATGGACTTCGTAGTGCTGAAACTTTTGGTATCAATAATGTCTCCTATGACTTTGATTTCAAGTCAGTTGTCGTAAGAAAAAATATGGTGGTGGAGCAGCTGCGCGGAGGAGTCGAGGGACTGCTGGGGCATAAACTTATAAGTCTTGTTCGTGGCAAGGCTTCCTTCAAGGATGCTCATACAGTTGTCGTGACACCTTCTCCTGCCATGTCGAGTGAAGTCGAGGCAACTGAATATACAGCAGATTACATCATCATAGCTACTGGCTCAGTATCAGCCTCTCTGCCGATTCCGGGATCGGATATGCCGGGAATACTCACATCAAGGGAAATTCTTGACCTCGAAGAGATTCCTCAGCGATTATGCGTGATCGGCGGAGGAGTCATCGGGCTTGAGTTTGCATCTGTCTTCCGTAGCTTCGGTAGTGAGGTGACGGTGCTGGAGTACTTCAAGGAAATTCTTCCTCGTTTTGATTCCGACTTATCTAAAAGATTGAAACAGAGTTTGGTAAAGAGGGGTATTGAAATTAATACTCAAGCTCAGGTTACAGGAATAGAAGAATATGAGGGTAAATATAAGGTAACATTTGTCCGTAAAGGAAATGACGAAGAAGTCATCGCAGACAAGGTACTTATGGCTGTAGGCCGCAAGGCTAATGTCAGCAGCCTCAATCTTTCTGATGTCGGCATCGAGCATACCCCGCGAGGAATTGTCGTCAATGACTTGACAATGCAGACAAATATACCTCACATCTATGCAGTAGGTGACATAAACGGAAAGATGATGCTTGCCCATGCAGCTACATTCCAGGGAATGGTCGCTCTTGATCATATCATGGGCATAGAGAACAGAATAGACCTGTCTGTGATGCCGGCGGCTGTATTCACATCTCCAGAAGCAGCAAGTGTCGGTATGACGGAGGAAGAGTGCAAGGAAGCTGGTATTCCTGTAAGATGCCTCAAGTCATTCTTCCGGGCCAATGGAAAGGCAGTCACAATGGGAGAAACTGATGGCTTCTGTAAGGTAATTGTTGCAGCTGAGTCAAAGGACGGAGGCGAAGACCTATATGAGCCAGGCAGGATTCTCGGGTGTCACCTTTATGGCGCTCATGCATCCGATATAATACAGGAAGCATGTGCCTTGATTACGTCAAAAGCAACCATCGGAGAGTTCCAGGCTGTGATCCATACACATCCTACCTTGACCGAGGTCCTTCAAAGTGCAATACATGGATAAACATAACGGGAAATGGGCAAGCTGAGAGTTCCTAATACATATGTGATAATATTTACTGTACTTCTCGTCTGTGCAGCAGCTACCTGGCTTGTGCCTGGCGGACAGCCGCAGACCTGGCAGGTGTTTTCTGCTCTATATGAAGGCTTCAGCCGCCAGGCTGGAATCATTGCATTTGTCCTGATTATAGGCGGAGCATTCTGGATCGTAAACAGTACCAAGGCCGTGGATGAGGGAATCATGAAATTCATTGCAAAGGTACAGAAACTCGAGAAGTATGCCTTGGTCAGAAAACTTGGAGTAGGGAATATAGTCATTACATTGGTCATGCTGCTCTTCGGCCTTTTTGGCGCAGTATTCGGAATGAGTGAAGAAACCATAGCATTTGTGGCAGTTGTAATACCTCTTGCCCGCTCTCTAGGGTATGATGATTTTGTTGGAGTATGCATGGTCTACGTGGCGGCACATGTAGGATTCGCCGGAGCTATGCTTAACCCGTTTACCATAGGTATTGCTCAAGGAATGGCAGAGCTTCCTTTGTTTTCTGGTATCGAATACCGCATATTCTGCTGGATAACATTAATGTTATTTGCTATAACATTTGTGTTATATTATGCGAAAAGAGTTCGTAAACCTCTGGAAATCAAGAATGTTGAAGATGCACAATCGGTAGAGAGTACAGAATCAGTCAGTAAGGTGAAAGCTTGGGTATGTTATGCTGTCCTGAGCCTTGTCCTGCTGCTGTTTTCCGCCTTTTATGCTTCAGACTGCGTGATAAAGCTAGGTGAATCTACCTTTGAAGTTCCATGGCTGCTGTGGGTGGCTACTGGTCTTTTTATGATAGTCTCTTTCTTCTCGTTACGTAATTCCGTGAAGATGTTCATCCTCAATATGCTTATGTTCACCATAGTCTTTCTTGTTATCGGAGCTATGGGATACGGATGGTATCTGTCAGAAATATGTGCCTTGTTCATGGCCTTGGCAGTATGCGCCGGCTTCTCTGCAGATTATTCTGCTGATACCATAGCCAAGGAATTCATTGCCGGTGCCAAGGATATATTCTCAGCCGCACTTATAATCGGCTTTGCTGCCGGCATCATAGTTATTCTTGAAGATGGACAGGTAATTGACACGATGCTTGCTTCCATGGCATCTGCTCTTGAAGGTTCCGGACGTATCGGTGCTCTTGGCTCAATGTACGGAATCCAGACGCTCATCAATATGTTCATACCTTCCGCTTCTGCCAAGGCTGCTGTAACGATGCCTATAATGGCACCGTTTGCTGATATGATCAACGTATCGCGTCAGGCAACCGTTCTTGCCTTCCAGTTCGGAGATGGTTTCACCAATATGATCACTCCGTGCTCGGGAGTACTGATGGCCGTCCTATCCGTAGCAAAGATACCGTATGAAAAATGGGTGAAATGGATATGGAAGTTCATATTTGTTCTTGTGATATTGGGTTTCCTCCTTCTACTCCCTACGCTTTACATGAGTCTTCCTGGATTCTAAGCGTCTGCTCCGACAGATTCATGATTGTCTTTCTCAAGTGGAATGTTTCCGCCTGAAAGATAGCTGAGAACTTCAACTGCCAAACATACTGAAATGATAACTGCTAGCCACATGATAATCTCTTTTTTATGTTTATGATGCAAAGGTATATGTGGTTTGTGCCAAGTTGTAGCACAATATAAAATAAACTGAAAATATGAATAAACTTTTTATCGGATCATTGCTGCTGATGTCTGTAGCCTTCTTCTTTATAGGATGTCAGAACAAATCTGTCGAAGTGGATATTCTTGTCGGTACTTACGGACAGGAAATCTATAGATATGCGTTTGACGAGGAGACCTTGGAGTTCAGACTTCAGGAGAGGGTAGAGGCGCATAATGCTTCATATGTCATATATGATGACGGAAATATTTATGCAGTCAGTGAAACCGGGGCTGAGTCAGGTGCATACTCTTTCCGTATTGATGATGAGACTGTCCTGACTGCAGACAAGAGACAGACCGGTGACGATCCATGCTTCATCATGGAGCATGATGGCAAGGTGTTCACTGCTGATTACAGCGGAGGATCCATAACTGTATTTCCTGTGATTGACAGAGTATTGGGAGAATCATGTCAGAAGATTGAATTCAGTGGAAGTGGCCCTGTTGCGGGTCGTCAGGATTCTCCACATATCCATCAGGTCAGGATGTTGCCTCATAGCAACTGGCTCCTTGCATCTGATCTCGGAGCTGACGTGATCCGAGTGCTGCATAATGAGGCTGGCCTGTTGACTCATATCTCAGATATCGCATGTCCGTCAGGCAGCGGACCAAGGCACATGGAATTCAGTAAGGACGGAAATATGCTGTACTGTATAGCTGAGTTGTCCGGTGAGGTCCTTGCATATGGTGTTGCAGCTGTTGATGGATGTCCTCAATTCACTTTGATTCAGAGGATTCTGGCGGATGAGGTCAATGCGGGAGGCAGTGCAGATATCCACATCCACCCATCCGGAAAATATCTATATACTTCCCATCGTCTGGATAATGACGGCATCTCGGTATTTGAAATACAGCCTGACGGAACACTTGTAAAGGTTTCGTATGCACGGACCGGCCGTCATCCGCGCAACTTTATGATCACTCCTGAAGGAAGTCATCTGCTTGTTGCATGCATGAATGACCGACTTGTACAGGTCTTCAAAATAAATCAGGACGGTACTTTGAGCATCACTCCATCCGTCCTGACATTCGAAGAAGACAGACCATCCAGCCTGCTTGCTTATTAGTGGTGGCTTACGGCCTCAGGCCGCTGCCTCCCTGGAGGGTGATGGTCTCACCCGTAACATAATGCGCATCCTCGCTTGCGAGGAAGACGCATGTGCGTCCTATGTCGTCTTTAGGGTCAGCAAAACGACCCAACGGGATGCCTTGGATGGTCTTTTCGAACAGTTCAGGATAATTCTGTTTCCATTCCTGAAGACTTTCCGTCATTGCAAGCGGACACACTACATTGACGCGTATTCCATCCGGTCCCCATTCTGCCGCTGCCACTCTTGACATTCCGCGGATACCCTCCTTTGCCGCAGCATAGGATGCTTGTCCCAGTTTGCCGAAGAGTCCGGCTCCTGATGCAAAATTCAGGACAGATCCTTTTGTCTCCTTGAGATATGGGTAACATTCGCGCATATAGAAGAATGCTGCGTATAAGCCTGAATATATGGCCAAGTCGAAGTCTTCCTTGCTGTGTTCTATGAGAGGTGTTCCTGATTTGGATACCTGTGCGTTGTTGATGAGTGTATTTATCTTTCCGAATTCGTCAATTGTTCTTTTTACGACGTTTCTGATAGCATCTTCATCGGCTCCGTCTGCCACGATAGGCAATACCTTTATGCCATATTGTGCTTCAAGTCTTTCCTTTGCTTCAAGGAGGCGTGATTCCGTCCTTCCTGTTATTACTATATCAGAACCGGCTTCTGCAAATGCTTCAGCCAGTCCATATCCTATTCCTTTTCCTGCTCCGGTAATGATTGTCACGTTGTTTTCTAATCGTTTCATGGTTATCTTATTTAGATTAATTCCAAATTGTATATACTGCTAAAATTAGGCCATAACTCGGAAATTTTATTATATTTGTGAAAAATATGACCATTATGAAGAAACTCCTGCTTTCTATATCAATATTATTTGCTGTCTGCTCGTACGCACAGAATCCCAAGACTCTTATTGCAGAGGATGAACTGCCTACAATGATTGAAAGAATCATTGAGCATCGTGATTCAGTAAAGAATTCGGAGTATAAGATAAGAAAGATCAAGTCGCATATCAACCTGGAGTTCGCCGGATCTACAAATGCCTATTTCAAGGCTGGGAACTTCGAGGAAATGTCCTTCAAGATGAACCGTGTAAGGCTTGAAATCTATGGAAGACTGACTGACAAACTATCATACCATTTCCGTCAGTCATTCAACAGCTACAATAATAAATACTCAGTCGAGAATCTTCCCGCTTCAATTGAATATGCAAACATCAAATGGCGTGTAAGTGATAAGTTCGATATTGTGGCCGGAAAACAGTTCCTTGCCGTAGGAGGATATGAAGGTTATGTCAACGGACTGTTGGTCAGGGAGTTCAGTGAGTTTAACGATAATTTTGCCATTTTCCAGACCGGACTTAAGGGTGCTGTATATCTGACACCGGACCAGCATCTTTACTTTCAGGTTGTAAACCATAGAAGCGGTACGGATGCAGATGCATATAGGGGAGGACTTCCTGCCGGACTTGAGCCGACAAAGTTCCCGCTTCTGGCAACAGCAAACTGGACCGGATGGTTCGCTGATGGTGCCTTGAACCTTCAGTATTCGGCTTCTGCAGGACAACTTGCAAAAGGAAAGAACATATATTATCTGATGTGCGGCAATATATATGAGAAAGGTCCTGTTCTGGCATATCTTGACGTTCTATACCAGCGCTCTGGTCTTGACACACAGAATCGAATATCTACATTGACACCACATCCGGTGACGGCTCAGAATACACAATACTTTACAGTAATTGCCAACCTTGACTATCGCTTCCTACCTAAGTGGAACGCATATGTGAAAGGAGCCTACGAGACTGCCGGTATATATGAGGCTAATGGAGTTTTTACAGCCGGCAATTATATGAAGGCTTGGAATGCTCAGGGTTGTCTCGAATGGTTCCCGTTTGATGAAGAGAAGGGCTTCAAGGTCTTTGCCCATTATGTGTATAAGGGTTTCGAACTCACTGAAAATGCAAAAGCGCTAGGTGCAGTCAAACCGCATACCCAGCGCATTTCTCTTGGAATCCAGTATATAATCCCTGTATTATAGGATATTCAGGCTCTGCTCCTTGATCTTTTCAAGTTCGTCTTTCATCTTTACCACAATCTTCTGAATTTCAGTGTGATTGGCCTTGGAACCTGTAGTATTGATTTCACGTCCCATCTCCTGTGCGATGAATCCCAGTTTCTTGCCTGGGCATTCTTCGCCTGCTATGGTATCAAGGAAATATCTGCAGTGCTGACGCAGACGTACCCTTTCTTCATTAAGGTCGAGTTTTTCTATATAAAATATCATCTCCTGCTCAAGGCGGCTCTGATCAGGCTCTGCCTTGAGTTCCGCAAACCTGCTCAAAATTTTTTCTCTGATGGCATCCACGCGCTCCTGCTCGAAAGTCTCCACCTGGCGTGAGTACTCGAGGATATTCTCTACCTTTGATGTGACATCATTATAGAGGACTTCACCTTCCAGTGCTCGGAAATCATTGATATTGGCAAGCGCTTCTTCAATGCAGGCTTCTACCACAGGCCAGTTCTCATCAGTGATCACGTCCTGTTTCTTGACATCCATCACTTCCGGCATGCGGAGTATCATCGCCAAAAGATCGTTAGGATTCTGGTTCCAAAGATTATAAGCTCCAATCTGCCCTCCAAGTTCGCTGATCTGGTTATAATATTCCATTGCCAGGGCCATATTGATCTTCTTGGCACTTTCTGCTGCATTAGGTTCGAAAGTTATGAAAAAATCAATGTTACCGCGTGTCAGAGCAGATGCAATCTTCTGTCTTACGATCATTTCCTTATCCTTTGGAAGCATGGATGTCTTAAGGCTTATATCTGCTGTCTTGCCGTTTAGCGAACGGACTTCAACTGTAATCTTTCCTGTTTCGAGAATGGCCTCGGCTTTGCCGTAGCCTGTCATTGACTTTATCATATTATGCTTATTTACCGATTTTGAGATGCAAAATTATGAAATTTTCCTGCAAAATCTGTTACGAAGTATCGTCTTTCTACTGGAATCCGGCATTTTTGACAACCATCGTAACACAATAGCAGTATAATTTCATCACGATCTTCTATGGTCAGTATGCCTTAAGAGGATTCAGACCTTGTGAGTCGAACTTATCATGAAGTCTCCCATCCGGTGTGAATACATAGACGTCACCTGTGTTTATATAATCAGAGCATCCAATGTAGACATAGCCGTCTGAGGTTGCTGATATCGAACATGCATCGGAGAGGGCTGTGCCGTCAGTAATGAACGTTCCCAGTGGCTTGTTGTTCTTCATGTCGTGCTTGTAGACTGTGCCAGGAAGCGGGTTCCAGTTTGCATCATAACCTCCGCAAAGTATGTAGAGAATATCGTCCTTGCCTCTGGCTATTGCGCTGACCGATGCATAATCAAGGTCAGAAACCTGGCCGCCATCTGTGGTGATGACCTGAAGTCTTGCAGGAACATCTGCATAGTTACCAAAACTTGACACATATACATACTCCCCATCAGATGATGCCTCCACCTTTGCCGGGTTGAGGTTTACTTCTATGGTTGATGTTTCTGTAAAGGTTGATGTCGAGACTACTGAGACAGTGTTGTTGTATGTAGGATATGCCATCCCGCCTGAGTTTGCTACATAGAGACTCCCGCCTGAAACAGCAATGCCTTCCGGATTGGGGCCGACAGGGCAAAGCTGTACTGAATAATCTCTCAAGATTTCTCCTACATATCCTTCATAGAAAGTTACATATACTTTATTGTCGGAAACAGCAAAGTATCTTGGTGATAGTCTTACACCTTCTTTCTCAGTGTTGATCTGCTTTCTGATCTTCAGATCGGTGCCTGTCACGAAGATTGTCTGTGAGCCATTGACTGCTATATATATGTCTTCTCCAAGACCTGTCATATCCTGTCCCAGATCTCCGAGCGCCTGTCCGTTGGCTGTCTTGAATGCCTCAGCCGTAAAAGTCTTCTCAACCGGATCATAGAAACCGATATTGGAATCGTTGCTTCCCCAGTTCCCGTTATTAAGGATGAATGTTCCTGAACTGAGTGGTGTGTCTAAGTCTTGTAGCGAATCGTCGCATGAGCAGATTGCGATAATGATAAAGGATAGAATCAGTTTGTTTGCCTTCATGATGATCGATATTTGATTTTTAATGTAATTCTATATGAGCGTCCTGGCATAGGGTAGAAGTGGATCACTTCGTAATTCTTACCTCCCAGATTGAGAGCTTCCAGGCTGATCTGCATCCTGCATCCGTGTTGCTTTCCTAAGACGAATTCACGGTTCAGGGATATGTTGTGATCCGCATATGATGAAATCTCATGCGCCGGTATATTCTGGCTCTTGTCATATCTTTTACCGCTTGCAATCATACGGTATGAAAGATTCAGCCACTTTGTTTCCGCTGTAAGACTTAAGTTTCCGCAATGACGAGGCGTATATGGTATCTGATGAAGATAACTCTTTGAATCATGGTCAGTTACATCCAATGCGTATTGAAGTGAATAATTTGCATTGGTGTGGATCTTAATCCAGTCGGATACCTTCCACAAAGTAGAAGCAGTGATGTCTGTGCCGTACATGGCTACCGCGCCCACATTGCGCATTTTCCAGATGAACATTGTCGGGATGGCTACAATCTTATCTTTGATGGAGCTGTAATATGTGTCTGCAGTGATGTCTGCCGAGCCCCAGCTGTACGTGCCAGAGAACGTCAGACCAAGATTGAATTGTCTGGCAGTTTCCGGTCTGAGATTCATATTGCCTACACGGGCGTAGTATAGGTCATTGAAAGTCGGTTGTCTGAATCCTTCTTTATAGCTGGCGCGCAGGCGTAAGCCGTCCCTAAGCATCCACGATGCTGCTGCCATGGGAGTGATCCTGAAACTGTCATCAGGCCCATTGCCCATGACCAGTTTCTCTGTCATGTATGTGCCGACAAGGTTGGCGGAGATTGTGATTCTATCAGACACATACCTTGCAGAGAGAGCTGTTATACTGCTTATACGGACTGGAAAAGGACATTCGGGAATGTTGGAGACCAGTGTGTTGCAGACTATGTCTTCTGCAATGACGATCTGCCAGCACTCTGCAGGTTCATAGAGCGACCGGGCTGCAATGGAGTATTCATTCTGTGTATATCTGCTGTCCTGACTGCTTGGATATATGGGATTTGTATCAAGATGTCTGTTGAAACTGCTGCTGAATCCGGCGTCAGCATGGAATTTCCATCTGGTCCCAAGATTACAGTCATACATCAGGTTTGAGATTACAGACCTGTCCCATAGACGCTCGTAGGCGTTCTGTGTGTATAGTATGACTGAACCCGGCAGGCCTCTTTCTGAACTGTGAAAATTGACTTTACCCTTAAGTCTGCCGCGCGAACGCCAGTCAGCATATATGTCAGCTTCAGCTGCATATGACTTTACATCGCTGTTCACACGCCTTTCACTTGTTATAATCCGGTCATTCCGGAGTTCGAAAGGATAGTCTCCTTTTGTATATGTGCAGTTTAAGGAAGCTTTTAAGGCATAGCTGGAGTTGATACGCTGTCTTAACGATATATGAGGATTGTATGTGCCGAATGAACCGAATGTCATTCGGGCATTTAATTCGGCAGGACCATCATTGAAAGTCCATGGAGTGCTTTCAAGCCGCAGGGTTCCTGCTGAAGTCAGATGCCTTGCGCTGCAGAAGATGTCATCTTCCTGCCCGATTGAAACGCTGACGGATGCTATATCGTCCAGATCGAAGCGGGATATGTCTATCTGTCCGTTCTGTGCATCAGAAATGGCTATGCCATCATATATGACCCCTGTATGTGAGGCTCCCATATTCCTGACGGATACGGTCTTGAGCCCACCGATACCGCCATAATCCCTGATGCTGACTCCAGATAACTGCTTTACAGCCTCATGAAGTCCTATGACTCCAAGTCTTTCAATCTCAGTTTCCGTAATCTTACTTATAGGAGTCGATGAAACGGCAGCAGCATTCCTCTGTGCGGATACTGTTGCAACATCAAGGGTGTCGCCTGAAGGGACGACACAGCAAAGTGATACCAATAATTTCAGAAACATCCTGCAAACTCATAGAGTACCTGACCCCGGGTACCATCAGTTCATCCTATCATGGCAGGTCTTCTGACTTGTCCATCCCTGAGCCTTCCCGCCTAAAAGGCAGTGGCGTAGATTTCAGGAAACGTGTGCGGACTTACAGCTGCGGGCACAGTTCCGGCCTTACACCGGATTCCCTTTTCAATTGCACGGCCCGAAAGCGGCCTGCAATCACCATGATCGATGCAAAGATATGAATAAATATTGTAATATGATGTTGACTGCAGTGAGGAAATCAATGAGCGAAGATGAATCCGAAATAGATTCTCGGACCATGAGGTCTGTTCAGGCCTGTCTTGCGGATCGCCATCAGCCAATCTGCCTTGACCGTCAGGCGTAAGGCTTCGCTGACAGCAATGTCGCATCCAACGAACGGATCTACAGCAATGAAGGGCTGCTTGTTGAAGACGGCATTCGCTTCTGGCAGCCAGTCGTGACTGTCGCCGTTGAACATATAATATGCAGTCTCCATTCCGCCACCGACTGTGGCTCCTATATATGGATAGAAACGTCCTGCCTTCCAGTACCAATCGGCAAGGACTCCTGTCCAGAACAGTTTATTGTGACTTCCTTTGACAAGATCTCTTTTCAATCCAAGAGTCGAAAAATATCCTTCGAATCCTGTGCGGAAATGATCGGAAAGATGCAGCCTTGCCACACCTCCTATACCGAATGTGGCACCTTTCGGATTATAGTGGTATGGGTTATCGCCGCCGGACTGATAGCCGGTATGTACCATCATGCCGCCTGAGAATCCTTTGATGATTTTCTTTTCCTGAGCAATACTGCTGAAGCAAAGTATACCTAATATGCTGATCAATATAAATCGTTTCATAATTCGTTTAAGTATAAAATGTTAGGTTTAGGCCGACAAAAATAGGAAAATTCATGGAATTATAGCTAACTTAGCCATAACTAACCATATTATAGGCAATGAATTTCACAGGCATAATCGTAGGACTTGCAACGTTCCTCATCATCGGAGTCTTCCATCCGATCGTAGTCAAGGCAGAATATTATCTTGGAACAAGATGCTGGTGGATGTTCCTGCTTGCAGGAATAATCTTCGGAGCTATCTCGTTACTGGTGGGCAATCTGATACTTTCCACAATTCTTGGAGTTACGGCCTTCTCATCCTTCTGGAGCATTCTTGAGCTTGTTCATCAGAAGGAACGTGTCAGAAAAGGCTGGTTCCCGGCTGGCCCGGGGCATAAGGGGCAGAATTAATACGTCAACTTCACCCCGAAGAAGATTGTGCGTGGAAGGGTAGGTCCATACATGTATCCGGAGTCGCGGTCTGCACCTGAATCAAAATCCTTCTGAAATGAATTGAAGATATTCTGTATTCCGGCATTGATCTGCATGGAGAAACTCTTGTATATCTTGAAATCATAGGAGCCCTTTAAACCCATATCCAGAAAATCTGAAGTCTTGACTGTCATGTTCTGTGCAATCATTCCTGCGTGGTGTTCGACGTACATACTTCCTGTATATGTTCCCGTCACAGCAAGAGTAAGCACTTTTACAGGATTGTACGATGCTGTCATATACCCATGAAGATCTGGTGTCCTGAACATGTTTCTGGTCGCTTCAATGCCATCTCCCCATGATCGTGCCTCCTTGTACTTTGAACTCTGCGCGGTGACGCCGAGCTGTACCTGAAAGATGTCTTTGTATGCTACTTTGCCTTCCAGGTTTCCGCCGAAGACACGCGCTCCTTCTTCATTGTGCCTTTCCTTGATGAGGATGCCGTTTTCGAAGCCCAGTTCCCTTAATGCAAATACATCGTCCAAGTCTGTAAAGAATCCTTCCATCAGCACGTTGCCCTGCCAGTTGCCCCAACTATGGTACACATCTGCAGACACGCTTATGCTTTGTGATTTCTCGACTCTGAGATCGTCAGCTAATCGGATCATCGATACAGTACCTCCCACATTGTCGATGTGCAGATCTTCGTCAAAGGCCTGAGGAGCACGGAAACCGTATGAATAACTAGCGCGGAGATTTATGTTTTCTGTAGGATTGTAGCGCAGGTTGGCACGAGGGCTGAAAATGAGCCCGTCAATGAGATTGTGCTTGTCAAGGCGACCTCCTATCAGGATGCCCCAGCGCCTGTTCTTCCATTCGTTCTGCGCATATGCACTGACTATTCTGACAGTCTGCTTAGTGACTCTGCCGTAGCCTGACATATTGTCCCTGAGGTAGTCCTCGTTATATTCAAGTCCGACAGTAATGTCAGCCGGCATGAACAGGCAGTTCTCTGCCTTATATATGTACTGTGCGCCTCCGACCCAAGTCAGGTCATTTGTCTTTCCGTATGCATTCGGATCCTTTCCTGCTCCGTAGTAGCTGTCTCGTTTTATGTGCTGTACTGATGCAAACGCATTCATCCTGTGTTTCTGGTCTTTCGAGAACCAGTCGAATTTGAGTCCTCCGGTATTTATGTCGTGGTCAGTCTGTTCAGCAATCATGGCCTCATGTGGTGGCAGGTCCAGATTGTCTCCACCTCTTCGGAACTCCTGGAGGTGATGATATTCAGCTGTAATCTTGGAGTACAGACCTGTCTTGACATATCCTCTGAATCCGAGAGTCTGTCCGGAAATGGATGAGAGTTCCGTGAATCCGTCTCCATTTGCATCCCATGCGTCTTTGGATGTGTTCTGTCCGAAGACTGCGAGACCGAGCTTGTTGTCTTCGGATACTATTGAGGCATTGATGTCTGTGGTGTTGTGGAAGGCTCCCGATCCATTGATGGATGTTGTCGTGTGTGATATTGCGGAAGAGTTGCGCACCGGCTCTTTTGTGATGATGTTTATCGTTCCTGCAATGGCTGATGAGCCGAATAGAGCCGACCCGCCACCTCGCATGACTTCCACTCTGTCCACCATGTTCGCAGGCAGCTGCTCAATGCCGTATACACCTGCAAGTGCACTGAAAATGGGTCTGGAGTCTATGAGGATCTGTGTGTACTGTCCGTCAAGGCCATTGATTCGAACTTGCTGGAATCCACAGTTCTGGCAGTTGTTTTCAACTCTTACGCCAGGCTGGAATGAAAGGCCCTGCGCAACCGTTGTTGCATTCGCTCTGTTGTAGACATCCATCCCTACTACATTGACAAGTGTAGGGGACATCCTCCTTGTGGTCTCGCTTCTTGTTGCAGAGACTATGACTCCGTCGATCTGTACAAGATCTTCTTCAAGGATGAAGTTCACTTCGTATGAATGCCCTTTCTTTACGTTTATTTCTCTGGATTGAGTCTTGTATCCTACTGATGACACTTCGACCGTGAAAGTACCTTCCGGGATGTTTCTCATCATGTAATGTCCTGTGCTCTCAGTAGATACGCCAATAGTAGTTCCCTTGAGAATCACAACTATATATGGAAGGTGTTCACCTGTATTCTTCTCAATTACGTGTCCGTAGATATGTGCATCCGTGTCTTGTGCCTTGACGGCTGACATCATGAATAATGTCGCCACCAGAGCTGAAAATATATTTTTCATCTTTATTGGTTTGAAGTTATCTGATAGAAATATGTTTAGAGACGTATGGCGTGCAGACAGATGCTCATACGTCATTGCGTGGCTTCTTTGAAGCCGTGGCAATCTTTCACACTATGCCTGCGGCGGCCCGCGAAGCGTATGCACCGGCAGCGCCTGGCTCAGATGCAGCGGCGCTTCATATCCGGTGTATGATTCAGATAACTGTATGGAAGGTGCCTCAAGTCCATGAAAGCACACAGCTCCCTCCGACTGGAAGTTGGACAGGATGTCGATGATGGCGATCTGCTCATCACTGTGGTTGTGCTCGCTCGAGCCTCCAAGGTGAGAGTGTACTATGGACGACCCATTGGTGATATGGGTATGTGAGAACATGCTGATACCGCAATAGTAACAGCCGAATATCAGCAGCAGCACCGCCGCTGAATATTTTCTTATATCTCTCACTTCTTGGAATTGAACTGCAAAGATAATGTTTTTGTTAAAATTAAATTCAAATGAGTTGAGAAGGTAAGCATAAGTAACATAAAAATTCCGTATATTTGCCCGATTATTTGCAAATAAGAAACTACCAAAGATATGGAAGAGGTAAACAAGGACGTAGTTGAGACCAGAAATCTCAACTTTTTGGAAGAGATCATCGAGGCAGATCTCGCAAGCGGCAAGTGTGAATCGGTAATGACCCGTTTCCCGCC
>JAEIGA010009186.1_pt1 | contig 14956 bp, 21 predicted proteins | sample 9270691 | NCBI WGS metagenome assembly JAEIGA01 (sample SAMN17057246, study PRJNA624740) | gut metagenome | biome: biome; isolation source: fecal sample | host: Bos grunniens | place: China: Xizang | collected 2019
GGTGACGGCGATAGCGTCGGCGGCCCTGTTGGCCCTGGGGGCGATCCTGACCTTCTCCGGCGTGGCGCTTCCCCTGGGCATCGCCCTCATGGCCGCCGGTGCGGCGGGACTGGTGACAGTCGCGGTGCTGAACTGGGGCGCCATTAAAGCGGCCCTGCAGGGGCCTATCGGCGCCATTGTGGCATTGGCGTCCGGAGCTCTGCTGGCTCTGGGTATCATCCTGGTGGCCAGCGGCGTCGGGCTGCCCCTGGGCATTGCCCTGATCGCCGCAGGAGCGGCCGGGCTGGTCACCGTTACGGCGTTGAACTGGAATTCCATCAAAGAGAAGGTCGTCGGCGTCTGGGAGAGCATCAAGAGATGGTGGAAGACCAGCGTCGCGCCGGTCTTTACGATCGAATGGTGGAAAGAGAAGTTCGCCAGCATCGGCGAGGGCCTGACGGAAAAAATCAAAGACGGCGTGAACGGCGCCATCGGGCTCCTGAATCGGTTTATCGATTGGATTAATGATAAGTTAAATATTTCCTGGGACGGTCTGAGCCTCTTCGGCGCGGAGATCATCAAGGCCGGGAACTGGCAGCTCCTGACTATCCCCAACGTGCCGTATCTGGCGCAGGGCGCGGTGATCCCCCCGAACCGGGAGTTCATGGCGGTGTTGGGTGACCAAACGAGCGGCGTGAACATCGAGACGCCGTTGAGCACGATGGTGGATGCCTTCCGACAGGCGCTGAACGAGGGAGCGGGAGGAGATCTCCACGTCTCTCTCTACGTGGGAGAAGACAAGCTCACCGAGACGGTGATCAGAGGAATCAACCGCAGAGCCCGGGCGGGAGGAAGGTTGGGGATGGTATGAGCAGCACGGTTTTCGAGGTAGAGGCGGGATCGGAGTGGCATGACTACTCCGACATGGTAAAAATGAAGGGCTACGGCTGGGCCAGAAACGACCTGGACGCAGACGGCAGCGGGCGGACCATGGGGGGCGATATGTGGCGCGCAAAGATCGGCGCCAAGCGGGCGTTGGAGTATCAGCTCATGCCGGACCGGGCGGCTCGGTATGCCGCCCTAGACGACGACCTTAGCCCGAAGTTCGTGCGGGTGCGCTATGCCGACCTGCACGGGATCCAGGTGAGGACCTTCTACTGCTCCAAGTTCTCATGCACGCTGGACGCAGATCTGGATGATGAGCCGGAATGGTCCGGCGGGAGCTTCAGCCTGATCGAGAGGTGATACTATGCTGACGACCTCTGCGCTTTACAAGTCCATCTTTGCAGACCCGAACCACGTGGTGGAATGGAGGATCAGCGTCAACGGCACGGTGTACGCCGAGGACCGGATCGCATCCTCCGCCGGGGGCGGGGACAGCCGGCCGACGCTGGGGCGGCAGCTCCTGAGCGGGAGCGAGCCCACGGTGGGGGAGTGCATCGCCGCCACCTTCAGCTGCGCGATCTTTGAGGCGTCCAGCGCGGTGCCGAGAATGGCGGCGGTGGTCCCGGCCTACCGGCTGGTGCTTGGTGAGCAGGCCAGCGAGTGGATCACCCTGGGGACGTTTTACATCGACACCCGGAGCGTGGACAAGGTGACCGGGGCGCTGAGCCTCAGCTGCTACGACCGGATGCTCATCGCTGACGGGGCGGGCGGGCAAAGCTACGCCGACGTGACCGGTTTTGCATCCTGGCCCCAGAGCATGGCCGCCGTGGTAACGGAAATCGCCTCCATCATAGGAGTGGGGCTGGACAGCCGGAACGTGATCCACAGCGGCGGGGGCTATATGGTGGACTACCCGAACGACCTCACCATGCGGGAGGTGCTGGGCTACATCGCAGCCGCCCACGGCGGGAACTTCTGCATCACGCCGGGGAACGCCCTGCGGCTGGTGCCCCTCACCGGCGGGACGGATACTCTGGACCTGGGGGCAAACGCCGCCGGGCTGAAAACCGCTCCGGGCCTGTCGGCCTGGAGCGGCGTGACCGTTTACTGGGACGATGAAGAGGCATGGGAGGCCGGGGACGATAACGGGCGGAGGCTGGTGGCAGACTGCCCTTGGGCGACGCAGGCGACGGCAGACGGCCTCCTGGCGGCCATCCGGGGGAGCAGTTACCAGCCCTTCAACGCCGACGGCGCGATCATCGACCTGGCGCTGGAGCTGGGGGACGTCGTGACCGTGGGCCTGCCGGGGGAGACGGTGAGCGGGCCGGTGTTTTCCATCCGGATCACCGGGGGCGGTCTGGAGCAGGCGGACGTGGATGCACCAGGCGAGGCGGAGGTGGATCATGAGTATCCATACTCGTCTTACGTGGACCGGAGCCTGAAGCGCAAGGTGAGTCTGGGTCAGAGTTATTACGGCACAAGTATCAGCCGGGAAAAAGGGATTGAAATTGCCCGTTCTGACGGTTTGAGCGAGGCGATTTTCAATTCCGATTTGTTTTCCATGAGGGCATTCCTTGATGGGGTAATGAAGGACAGGCTTTACTTTGATCCCATCAAAGGTGATTTCGTCTTTGACGGAGCTTTGGGTGCGGACGCAGTATTTACAGACAGCCTCTATGCAGAACAGGGTGACATTGCAGAGCTTACCGTAGACAGATTGTCCACTTCCCGTCGGATACGGAAGTTCATCTTAGGGGACCGCTCAGACGACAACTTCGTAAAAATACAAGACCAGTACATTCAGTTTGTCACCGGGACGTTGGTCTACGAGGCGGTTCTTCTGACGGAATCGGGATATCCTCTGCTGACGGAGGACGGAAATGAAATCATGGCGGATGTGGCGGCAGAATCTGCGGTTACTGTTCACGCTACAAATCGCTATGGGCAAGGGCTGTACTGGCAGCGGGAGCCGGTTGGACACACGTCGGACGGGTATCCCACAGATATTGACGGGGTGCAAATCTACGCCGGGACCGAGGAGACGGAGTGGCCTGTGTACGTCTGGCAGTATGTGGAGCTGGTCAAGGCGCAGTTTGCCTTTGAGGAGTACACGACCAGCCAAGGGACACAGACATACGCCCCGGTGATCCAGCTCGGGGCCGGGGACGAAAACGGGAATTCCAAGGGCTTCTTCCTCAAGGAACAGAATGAGCTGATTCTGCGCTATCTCACCGGGGCCGGGGAAATGACCGACATCAGGCTTGGCGATTACGTGGACGCGAAGCATCGGCGGCTTAGTTCCTTGGACATCGACACCACCACGGGGGAGGTCGCTTACACTGTGGAGGGGGACGATAACGAGTACGGTCTGATCTTTGAGGTGGACGGTGACAGCGTGACCTATACCTGGCCGGACGGACATGAATGCGTGGTGAACGTGGTATGACCAGGGAAAACATCCTCCGGGCCACCATGACGGCACTGGGGATGCACAGCCTGACGCCGGACCCGGGCCAGGACACCGGCCTGGGCTGGACGGCGAAGCAGGAGTATCTGGTGTACGATGCGGGAGACGTTGCTACCTCTAAGCCGGGATCGCGGACGCCGGTCACCAAGGTAAACAATGGCTGGGCGGTGGGGGCCTATCTGACGAATTTCAACGAGGGCTGGGCGGGAAGCGGGTGGGTTATGGTCGCCTGCATCTCGACGGTTCCCTCCTCGGCTGCTTTAACCGGAATTGCCGTCTTTAATGGAACCCATGCCGACTTCCTTGGACAAACGTGGTACAGCTACATTGTAGGGCAAAACAATTTCTGGGGCGGTGCAGACTATTACGACACGGACCTCCCGGAAATCAACATGAACAATGCGTATTTTCCGCCTAATGTGCCGCTTTCCAACGACTTTTTCCTCCGCATCATGGAGGAGGCGGGGGTGCGTCTGCCGAAGGCATTCACCAGGCCAGTGTTGTCGGAGAGGAGGTAGGATATGGCACTGACAAAGGAAGAGCTCAAGTGGGTGACGATCTTGGCGTTGAGCACGCCTCCCAATGTGACGCTAATCACGGGACCTGTGCTGGCGCTGGAAGCGGAACCGGACGAACCCGTACCGGATTATGACACGGACCACTCACATACATAAGGAGGGATATACACAATGGCGGATACCGGACAAAAAATATCTGAACTGGCTGCGGCATCGCCCCTGGACGGGACCGAACTGGTCCCCGTTGTACAGGGCGGAAGCACCAAGAAATCCACTGCGGCAGCGGTGGGCACACTGGTCAAGACCGGACTGAGCAAGAGTGATGTTGGACTTGGAAACGTGGACAATGTGCGGCAGTACAGCGCATTAAATCCGCCAAGCGCAGCGGATGTAGGGGCTGTGCCGATCAGCCGGACAGTCAACGGCAAGGCTTTGAGTTCGGACGTTACTCTGGATGCTTCTGATGTGGGAGCAGAGGAGGAGCTGACATGGGATAACTCGCCCACGGAGGGGAGCGCCAACCCGGTCAAATCTGGAGGTATTTACGATGCGTTACTCAAGCTCTACCCCACGGACACCGCTTCCGGGGATGTTGCCTCCTTCCCTGACGGCGCGGACGGTGTGCCTGTACAGGATTTGACGGTGAGGATTGAGCCTGTGCAGTCCGGTAGTGGGGACCCGTCTCCTACGAATATTCGGCCTATTTCCGGCTGGACGAGCGCGACCGTCACTAGGACCGGTAAAAATGTGATCCCGATGACGGTGGATGGGATTAAGGCCGAACCTCTGGTAGGAACTTGGGACGGAAATTCCTGGACTTATAATGGGTTGACTTTGACGATCGAAACGGATGGTGATGGTAACGTAACAGGAATAATCGCAAACGGTACGGTGACCCGCGCGTTGACGTTTCCCGTTGCCACGAGATTTGCGCTGGAAAACGGCGCCAATTATATTGTGACTGGATGCCCTGCTGGTGGCAGCACAAGTACATATTTTACCTACTGTGACACCACAGGCGTGACGTGGTGGGTAGACCTTGGAACCGGGACGACCATTACAAGTACAGGCATGACGAGTTATCTGATTCGATTCGTTGCCGGCACGTACAACAATTTGGTATTCAGGCCAATGATCCGCCTCGCCTCTGACCTGGACTCCACCTTTGAGCCGTATGTCGGCGACGAATATACTGTCTCCTGGCAGAGCGCAGCCGGGACCGTCTACGGCGGGGCGCTGGACGTGACCACCGGGGTGCTGACGGTGACGGACGGGCAGATCGCCAGCTACGCCGGGGAGACGCTGCCGGGAGAATGGATCTCCGACCGGGACGCGTATGCCGCAGGGACCAGCCCCAGCACCGGGGCGCAGGTGGTGTATAAGCTGGCGTCGGCCACGACTTATCAGCTTACGCCCACGGAAGTGACCACCCTGCTGGGTACGAACAACATCTGGGCGGACTGCGGCCCGGTTGATGTGGATTACCGGGCGGATCCGACGTTGTATATCAACAAACACGTACAGGCGCTTACGGCGCTCATGAGTGAACTATAAAAAAGGAGGAACAGAGATGTTTTCAGTGCACGACTTTATCATGAAGACCCTGCGGGGAATGGTGGGGAGCTACCCGGATTTCCAGGCGCGGGAGTATGCCTTGAACTGGTACGGCAAGGGGAAGCTGACGGAGCAGGATCTGGAGACCGTGGAGGGATGGCTGGCGCCGGCTGTGCCGGATCCGTTCCAGGATCCGCTGACTACCCCGGAGGAGGATCCGGCAGAGGAGCCGGGAGAAGACCCGGAGGAGGATCCGGCAGAGGAGCTGGAGGAAGAGCCGGAGGAAGAATACGATGCCTCGGGGGATTGACTGCTCCTCTCCGGTGTCGGCACGGGCAGCGGAGATCCTGCAGGAGAATGGGTTTGACTTTGTTGGGCGCTACCTGGTACCGCCCTCCTATGCTAAAGCCTTGACCAGGCAGGAGGCGGAGATCATTTGCGAGGCGGGGCTGCGCATCCTTTGCGTGTGGGAGACGTCGGCGGCAAGGATGCGCGGCGGTGCCGCAGCCGGCCGGGAGGACGGCGCAAGGGCCTGCGCCCGGGCGAAGGAGCTGGAGATCCCGCGGGATTCTATCCTGTACTTTGCTGCGGATTTTGAGGCCGTCCGCGAGGATATGCCGGCCATCCGGACATATATGGAGGCGGTCAAGCAGGAGATCCTGCCCTATTACCGGGCGGGAGTCTACGGCAGTTTCCGGGTGATCGAGGAGCTGCGCGGATTGGTTTCGGGCCTCTGGCAGTGCGTTGCCTGGAGCAGCGGGAATGTATCCGACGCCATGACGGTCTATCAAGCACAATGGCAGGGGACGGCGGAGTGCAGGTCCCTGGCGGACAAGCTGGGCTTTGGGGTAGATATCAACGAGTGCCCGGACATGGACCGGGCGGGGATGTGGAGCTACCGGCAGCCTGAGCCGATACCGGAGCCGGAAACGGGAGAGGAGAAGATGGACGTGGAGAGATACAACAGCATTGACGAACTGCCGAAGTGGGCGAAGCCCACGGTGAAGAAGCTGATCGATCGGGGATTCCTCCGGGGTACCGTCGTAAAGCGGGATAAAGAGGGTTATCCGACGGGCCTGGACCTGAGCGAGGACATGGTCCGGCTCCTGGTCATCAATGACAGAGCGGGGGTGTATGACGAATGAATGCACCGGATCGAGCTGTGGAGCTCAAGGCAGCGATCACCGCACTCCTCTCCGCAGCGGTTGCCCTTCTGGGATGGGTGGGGATCGCCGTGGCCATCATGCTCATCTGCATGGCGTTGGACTACATCACGGGCTCCCTAGCGGCAAGAGCACACGGGGAGTGGACAAGCAAGATCGCCAGGGAGGGTCTTTGGCACAAACTAGGAGAAATTGTGGCCCTGTTGGTGGCGGCGCTGGCCGACCTTGGCGTCAGCGTGATTCTCAGCACAGCTGCGGCCCCGCTGGTCGGCGAGGGCTACCAGCACCGGGGATACATCGTCCTAGTTGTGGCCGTGTGGTACATCTTCACGGAGCTCGGCAGCATCCTGGAGAACGCTGCTCGGCTGGGGGCTCCCATCCCGGAAAAACTGATCCGTGGGATCGGGAGACTGAAAAGGAAGGCTGACGCAGTAGATCCGCTGCCGGGGAAGGATGAAGAAAAAGACAACTGAAAACTGCCATCAGTTTTGCCATCAAATCAGCGCCCAAACCGTATCAAACGGTTCCAAATTGTGCTTGTGAGTTTGAGCGTTCAAGGAAATGCAAAGAACCCGGAAGCCCTTGATTTATAAGGGTTTCCGGGTTCTTTTGCTGCTTCCGCAGCTTGGCACGCCTTGAGGGATTCGAACCCCCGGCCTTCTGGTCCGTAGCTTTATGAGAATCACAGGATATAAGGGATCGACGGGATTTTGCCATCAATTCTGCCATCAACTCTGAGGCGCTGCCATCCGTGTGCCATCAGAACGGGGACTTATCCGGCGTTCTTTTTGGGTGCGGCGGAGGCGGTCATGGCGTCCTGGACGTGGGAGATCAGGCGCCCCACGGAGGCCTGCTCCTGGCGCTCCCGGAGGTGGGTGTAAACGGTCATGGTGGTCTGGATGTCCGCATGACCAAGGAGGCGCTGGGCGGTATACATGTCCACGCCGGCCTCATAGAGCAGGGTGGCATATCCATGACGGAGAACGTGGGGCGTCAGGGTAGTTTTGTAGTCTGTGTGGGTATAACGGTGGCCCTGGGAGCTGGTTCGGATCTCACTCTCCGTCTCCACGAAGCCAATGTCTTTGCAATAGTGCGTCCAGCGGCGCCGGAAGGTGACCTCCGGGAGCGGGGCACGGGGATCCTCACCATGGAAAAGGAAGTCCTCCGGCTCATGGGCGGGAAGGGCGCGCAGCGCCTCCTCCAGATCCGGCAGGAGCGGGACCACCCGAACGCCGGCGGCGGTCTTGGTGTCGCTGACCTCGGCCCGGCCGGAGCGATAGTTCACGGAGCCAGTACAGGAGATGGTCTTCCTCTTCAGGTCGATGTGCTTCCAGCGGACGGCCAAGGCCTCGCCACGGCGAAAGCCGGTGGAGAGCAGGAAGAGGGCATAGAGGCCGAAATAAGCGGTGGAGGCCTGGGCGCGGATCGCCGCGACGACCACATCCTCCGGGGCGGTGCGCTGCACCGCCTTTTTTGCTTCTCGGGGGATGGATACAGCGTCGGCGGGATTGAAGCGCAGCTCCTCGCCAAAGACCGGGTCAATGAGGGCGCGCTTGTAAATCAGCCGGATCACGGTGAGTTGCATCTTCACCGTTTTTGCCGCGTAGCCCTGGGCGGCCAGGCGGGAGAGGAAGGCGTAGATCTCCGGGGCACTGAGCTCGGAGGCCGGGCGGGCGCCGAAGACCTCCACGGCCCTCTCCAGGGGCTTCGCATAGCAGGCCTTGGTGCCAGGCTTGAGATGCTCGAAGACGCCGGTCTCCCAGGCGGCGGCGATGGAGCTAAAGGTCAGAGCGGGGGGCAGCTCCTTCTCCTGGAGCCGCTGGTGGAGGCGTTCCGGGTCCCGGTCACAGAGGGCATGGCGCTTCCCCTCGGCGTCCTTCCAATACCCCTGATAGCGCCCATCAGAGCGGAGGGTATAGAGCTTTTCATAGGGGTTCTTTTTCTGCATGGGGACCTCCTTTTTCGCCTCCACCTCGGAGAGATCTGAGGCGGTTCTTTTAGTTCTTCGGTGATAAGATATTGACAAAATATTATCACCGTGATAAGATAGATTCCCGATAAGGGGGGATCTCGATGCGTTTGAATCCATCAAAAGAGATGGTAGAGAAAGCGGATGCTTTTTTGAAGAAGATCAGGGGCCTCTTGGCCACAAATGAGTGTATATTCAAACCGAGCGAAAAGAACCGGGCTTTTTCAATGCGATTCCCTCTCAGACATGAGGAGAAGGTCAAGATCATCAAAAAGCTGAGCGGGCACGACTGTATCAAGATAGCGCCGAATGACAATCCGAGATATGAGAAGGCGGAAGTGTTCGCTTTTTGCAAAGAGGTCGAACTGCTTTCTTTCGGCGAATCGGAGACCGTGGAATTATATATCAAGATGTACCTCAACGAAGGAGAGAAGCAAACGGTCGTGATTGTGATCTCCTTCCACGAAGAGGGGATGTATGACTGACCATTGATTCAATATAGGAAAAAGGAAGACCATGAGAGAAGGAGGTACCCTCATGAGCGAGAAAACCGCGTATTGCATCGAATGCGGCGGCTCCCAGCCCTATTCGATCTCTACCACGCGGGAGACCGGCATGGTAAGAGGAATCCAGATCAGCTATCTGGAGGACCGGGCCAGGTGCAGAGTTTGCGGCGGCCTGGTCTACGTACCGGAGGTAAACGATGAAAACGTGAAGGCTATGGAGGAGAGCTTTCGGAAGGCGGCGAAGCTGATCACCATTCGGGAAATCCAAGAGATCCTGGAGAAGTACAACATCGGCGCGGGACCGCTGGCGAAGGTACTCGGCTTCGGTGGAGTGACAGTGAATCGGTATCTGTCCGGCCAGCTCCCGTCAAAGGCGCATTCCGATCTGCTGCTGAAGATCCGAGCATCGCACAGAACGATGGAAGAATACCTGGAAGCGGGGCGCGGTGAGATCACCGAGGTCGCCTATCAGAAATGCAGGGAGGCCGTAGACAGATATAAAAAGCTCTACGGAGACGACCGCATCAAGCTGGTGGCACGTTATATCATCTGGCGGGTCCGGGACATCACCGCGCCCGCGCTTCAAAAACTGCTGTATTATTCCCAGGCATTCTATCAGGCCCTCTTCCATGAAACGCTGTTCCCGGACGATTGTCAGGCCTGGGCCAGAGGACCAGTCTATCAGGAAATCTATTACTGGTTCAAGGAATTGGAATGGGACCCGAATGAGGGGAACGACGAAGAGCTGGGGGCGGGCCTGGACGAAATGACGACCCGGGAGCGCAGCCTGTTGGATGCGGTGATCGAATCCTTCGGGGAGTATTCCGGAACCGTGCTCAGCGAGATCACCCATCGGGAACTTCCCTGGCTTGAGGCCCGCGGATCGCTGCTGCCGGAGGACCGAAGCGTGACCGTGATCGACCGGGGAACCATTGATCGGTATTTCCAAACGGTGGTGAAACAGTATCAGATCATCAATCCCTGTGATATCCGGAAATACTGCGAAGCCATGAAGAAACAAGTGAAACAGTGAATAAGCCTTGCCCAGACCGCCTCGGAGAGATCCGGGGCGGTTTTTTTATTTGGGAATAGAGAAGGAGACAGTCTCACGATCCAACTCCGCTCCGGTTTCACGATCTTCCACATAAATGGTGAAGGTCAGGTCATGGATCTCGGAAGCAGAGGAAATGCTGAGGGCAGAGGTGAAAATGATGAACGGGTTTTGCGAGGATTTCCCGGGAAGGATATATGTCGGAACACCGGAGCCGATCGTGGGGATCATTTCGTCATTGGCGGCGCCATCGGTCAGGGCAACCCATATTTCCGAGTCAGTCTTGTTCTGCATCTGAAGCTGGAGGTAGATCGCGCCATCTACACCAGCTACCTCATAGAGCCTGACGAATGAAACGGAAATGATATCATCGTCCAGCAGCTGGAGCTCTGAAGCCTCAGGATCAGAAGGGCTCGGAGAGATATCCTGCGCCGGTGCGGGAGAAGAACTGGGAGCAGTCCCGGGAGCAGTCCCGGGAGCAGTCCCGGAGGAGGAACTGGGGGCTGAGGATGAGCTGGGTTTGGTATCGTTGCCGGAAATAGAGACGACTACGATCAAAACGACCGCCAAAACAATAACGACAGCGATGGCGGCAAAAGCGCCCTTGTGCTGCCGTGCGCCACAATTGGGGCAGCGTTTTGCGGACTTGGCGATCTGCGATCCGCAGGTTTTGCACTTTACGAGTTTAGCCATAATGACCTCCTTATTTACCGGGCTGCCGGAAGTGATCCAGCAGCAGGACTTTTTTTGTATTCGTCAGTCTCCGCCAGGTGGCGGATCAGGAAAAGCGCTTCGTTCTGGCCGCGGTCATTCAGGAGACGGAAATCAGAAAGCAGGGCCAATTCGGCGGGGGTGAGAACTGGAGGCAAAGCAGGTCCTGCAGGACGGTCAACAAGTCGATTCATATCAACATTGAAGAAATCCGCTATGATCTCCAGTGTTTCAAAGTCTGGTTCTCTCCGCCCGGTCTCATACATGCTGATTGTGCTCTTAGATATTCTGAGTTGCTTTGCCAACTCTGCTTGTGTCAAGTTGTCTTGCTGCCGTAGAAGTCGCAGCACATCCTTAAATGCCATGTTCTCACCTCTGCAGACGATAGTACCACGGAACGTGGACAAATACAAGAAGAAAAATACACGAAATGTGTTGACAGGAAGAATAAAGCGTGCTATGGTTTAGAAGTCCACGAAATGTGGACGTGAAGGGAGGGAGAAAATGAAGTCCGCAAAGGAAATTGGACGGGATCTTTTGGCACTTCGTGGGGAAACTCCACGTGAGGATGTCGCAAAAGCCGTAGGCGTAAGCTATTCCGCAATGCAGATGTATGAGTGTGGCGAGCGTGTGCCGAGGGATGAAACGAAGGTGGCCCTCGCAAATTATTATCATACTACCGTTGGATCTCTTTTTTTTGCCGAGGAAGTCCACGAAACGTGAACTGCTTGAGAGACAAGAAAACAGAAAGGAGAAGGAATGTACGTATTTCGAACGATCAGCCGGGCGCGGTACGCCCGGGCCATGCGGCACATGATGGACCACCCGGAGAAGTACAGCTTCATTTCCTTCGGGCGGGACTACAGCGCGGACCTCAAAAACAAGGCGGAGGGCTGCGGGTGGTACATCCATTACCTGCTGGTGGCGTGAGACAGAGAGAGGGGAGAAGAATGGAGAAACCGAAAACTGTGCTGAAGCCGTGCCCATTTTGCGGAGGCGATGAACTCTTATACCAGGACTTTCAGGACCATGGATTGGTCAAGTGTTCCTGCGGCGCGATGGTCAAGGTCCTCGCGGAAGATGAACACTTTGAACAGATCGAGGGGAACATCTACCGCAAGGTGGAGCGCAGGAGCGGAGGAGACCTTGCCGTCGACGCCTGGAACCGCCGGAGCATTCCGCTGTACACCGAGACGCTGTTTTGAGGAAACGCCAAACAAAAAGCGCCGCCCCGGTGGTGGAGCACCGGGACGGCGGACGCTGGGGCAGGGAATCTGAACGCTGCCCCCAGGATATCACAGAAAGGGGAAATATGCAATGCCGAGAGAGAAAGAGGACTACCGGCCCATCCTGGAGGAGCTGAACGCCCGGTTCCCGGACAAGTTCCTGCTGACGGTGACGGACGTGGCGGCCTGGCTGGGCTGCGGGCGGAAGACCGTGCGGACCCGCTGGCCCCTCCCAAAGGGGGAGCACCACTACACGAAGGTATACCTGGCGAGGAGGCTGGCGAAATGAAGAGGCGGAAGCTGTTCGAGGCCGCAGGGTGGGCGGCGCTGCTGCTGGCCTTGGGGATCTTCGGAGGAACAGAATACGGGACGCTGCCCATGGGGCGAGGCGCAATAGAGGCTTTTGGGCTGATGATCGCCGGGGCGTGGATGCTTTGGAAGGTCGGAGTGGTGAGGATATGACGGTGCTCACGTTTCAGATCCGGATGTTCGGGGACGCCCAGGGCTGCAAGGAAGTGGTGGCCATGGAGCTGGAAGAGAGCCTGCGGAAGATCGGGTGGGCGGAGGTGCGGTGCCTCTCCGCCGTGGAAGAGCCGGACGGGGAAGCGCAGAAGCTGGAGGGCTGGAAATGATACCGAAAACGGTTATAGCCTGGGCTCTGGCGTTTATGCTGGCGGCGCCGCTGGTAAGCCAAGCGGAGGCGGATCTCATTTCCCGGACGATATGGGGCGAGGCCCGCGGCTGCGCTCGGGAGGAGCGGGAGGCGGTGGCCTGGTGCGTGATGAACCGCGTGGAGGACGAGCGCTTCCCGGACAGCATTGAGGCAGTCGTGACAGCTCCGGACCAATTCGCCGGTTACTCCCAGAGCTTTCCGGCAGCGCCCTTCCGGGAGGAGGCAAAGAACGTGATCCTCCGGCATCGGCTGGGAGAGCGGGGAATAGACCCGAGCCTGGTGTTCTTCTCCGGGGATGGAAAACATAACCATTTCCGATCGGAATATTGAAAAACGTGTCGGCGCGGGGTGCATGGAGCCCAGTGTTGACCTCCTTTCTGTTCGTGAAGCACGGGGGCGGCGGTGCGTGCTCACCGCGGGGGAAGCGCAAGAGAAGCCTGCGGCGCTGAGGAGTAACAGACCTCACGCCGCCTCTGGCAGCCCGGAAAGACGGCAAAAGACGACCAAGGCGAGTGGCTCGCCGGAGGGGTGCGGGACGGGTCCGATTCCCGCCTGTCAGAGGGTTCGATTCCCGCTGGCGCCTGGTGGCAATATCCCCTCCCGTCTATCACGCGGCGTGGCTTAGCGGGAAAAGCGGGTGGACTACCGACTCCACGAAGATGCAGGTTCGAGGCCTGCCGCCGCGACCAGCCGAAAAGGCAGGGGGAACGGATTGCCACGTCGGCCTCCGGACTCCTCGCAATGACAGACGCGGGAAAGAGCGGGCCTGCGCATTGGCCCACAATGACAGGAAGGAGACGGATATGGACAAATTGAAGGAGGCCGTGGCGGCCATTGAGACGCAGCAGGCCAAGGAGAAGGGGCGTACCGCGCCCTGGATGGTGGGGGAGCAGCTGAAGGACATGATCCGGCGGGAGCCGGGGGCGGCGGAGCTGATCCTCACCGATCTGACCGCCGGGGGCATGAGCCTCCAGAAGGCGGAGGCGAAGATCAAAGCCTACGCCGACAAGCACAAAACCGGTAATTTCGCCTGTGTGACGCCGGCGGAGGCGGAGGACATTCTTCGGGAGTACTTCGGGCTGGGGAAGGCGGGGGACCCTTATCAGTCACCTGCGGCGACAGCTTCCCCCAGGGGAGCGGCAGGGGAGGTGGTCAACCTTGAAGACTTCTTCTGAGTGGAACTATGTGAAAGATATGCCCAGGGTCGCGCCGGATTGGCTGCGGGAATGGGCGGAGGAGCGGACGTGGCCGGTGAACGACCTGCTGTTCCGCTGCGATATGCTGGCGGACCCCATGACCGGGCTGAAAAGCAAGGCGGCCAGGTGCCGCTGCACGGCCTGCGGGGAGAACTTCTGGCTGGACTGGATCCCCGGCGGGGCCTGCCGGTTCGGATCCTCCGGGGGCATCCGCCTCTGGGAGGAGGGGAAGCCGAAGGAGGTGGCGGACTATCATCGCTGCCGCTGCCCGGAATGCGGAGCGGAGGTCACGGCGAGGCACATCCGCAGCGGGGCGGAATACGCCGGGGAACACGCCTGGCCCATGACGCTGCACCGCATCCCGGCGGAGGGGGAAAAGGACCGGCTGGCCCTCGTCTGCTGGGACGTTTACAAGTGCTTCGACGGCCAGGGCCGCCGCCGGTTCAGCCTCCATCCCTATGAGGCCATGGTGGCGGAGGAGAAGGCGCTGAAGCGGATCACTTTCCACGGGGGCAGCTTCGGCGGGAGTTGCATACTCAGCGAGCCCCACCAATGCCGCAGCGTCATCGACAAGGTGGGAGACGTCATCGAGACCGTCTGCCCGGAGGGGATCGCGAGGGCGACGGAGGGGACCGTCTGCGAAAACGCCAAACTGGAGATATACCTGGAGGACGGGAGAGTGAACTTCCCGGCGGCGTGGGTGCGGCTCTGGCAGAAGCGGGGCTGCAAGGCGGAAAGCCTGCTCACTTGCGGGGCCGGAGGCATCGTGGGGAACCTCATCGGACAGGAGAAGCTGTTCGTGCGGAATTCGTACTATCAACGTGCAACCTATAACGCCTGCTTCCCGCAGCTGAAGGCACTGGACTGGAAAAAGCGGCGGCCCTGGGAGATCCTGCGGATGCGCGGGAAGGACGAGCTTCGGGAGGCCGTGGCGCTCCAGGCGCGGGCCAACCTGGGCGGGAAGACCTGGCGGCTCTGGCTGGAGGGCCGGGCGGCGGGAAAGGCATGGACGCTGGCGGACGCGGAGGCCCTGGAGAGCTTCAAAACGCCGGAGCGGA
>JAEIGA010009187.1_pt1 | contig 14955 bp, 17 predicted proteins | sample 9270691 | NCBI WGS metagenome assembly JAEIGA01 (sample SAMN17057246, study PRJNA624740) | gut metagenome | biome: biome; isolation source: fecal sample | host: Bos grunniens | place: China: Xizang | collected 2019
AGCGAGAAGTAATAAAAGGACAAAGAAAAAGAGCCGTACTATGAAGTAGGCTCCTGATGCTTGTTTTGGTTACTTAGGTTAAGTAGACTTACTAGATTAAGCTCCTGCTTCCTCTAATTCAGCCTCTTCTAACCCTTCAACTTCACCTAAACGATGGTACTCTGCTAAAACTGAATCTTGAATTTTACCTCGTGTAGTCGAATTGATTGGATGTGCAATATCGCGGAACTCTCCATCAGGAGTACGCTTACTAGGCATTGCAACAAATAATCCATTATTACCGTCAATCACACGAATGTCATGAATAACAAATTCATTGTCTAAAGTGATTGATGCAATTGCTCTCATTCGGCCGTCTGTGTTAACGCGGCGCAATCTTACGTCTGTTACTTCCATCGTGTTCACCATCCTCAATTATTAAAAAAGCTTATAACAGTAGATTCAACATTTTTGTTCATAATCCTTCTAAACTTGTAAAATTTTTTCTATTATTTTAAAAATATTAAATAATCTATTTTTTATAGCGGGAGTCTACCTGAATAAAAAAGCTCATGCTTCTGGATAATAAAAAAACACTCGTTCTTTTACTTAACGAGTGCTACTACTTCTATTTCAATTAAAACGTCTTTCGGTAATCTGGCTACTTCCACACATGACCTTGCTGGTTTATGAACAGCGAAATACTCCCCGTAAACTTCATTTACAGCAGCAAAATCATTCATATCTTTAATAAATACCGTTGCTTTTACTACCGTTTCAAGTGAAGCTCCTGCTGCGTGCAGAACAGCTTTCAGGTTACGAAAGACTTGATGAGTTTGTTCTTGTACATCACCATCAACTAAATGCCCTTCAGCTGTCAATGGTATTTGCCCTGAGCTAAAAAACAAGTTATTGACTACTATCCCTTGAGAATAGGGCCCGATTGCAGCCGGTGCCTCTGTTGTATATACAGCTTTCATAAAAAAACCTCCCCTTTGATTCTTTTATCTACTTTTATTAATTACATCAAAATAATTACCTTTTGTCACGTTTATTTTTTTCTCTCTCACATCTACTTCAGACAACTTCAGTAAAGATAAATAATTGTCAACTAAACGTTCATCTGTTTCTTCCGATTCAATCAATACAGCAATACCCGCAACAGTTGCATTGAATTCTCCTAAAAGATCGGTCATTCCTTTTATCGTTCCGCCCGCCTTCATGAAATCATCGACTACTAACACTTTTGATCCCTCTTCTAAGCTTCTTTTGGATAAAAGCATTGTCTGTATGCGTTTAGATGATCCAGATATATAATTAATGCTGACTGTAGGGCCCTCTGTTACCTTATTATCACGGCGTACAATAACCACCGGTACATTTAAATAACTCGCCACCGCATTCGCAATAGGTATTCCTTTTGTCGCCATCGTCATTATGACGTTAATTTCTTGATCTGCATATGCCGAAGCAATTACGCGCCCAACCTTTTTCATTAGCTGTGGGTTACCCAGCACATCATTCATATACAAATAGCCACCAGGTAAAATCCGATCCGGTTTTTCCATAATTTCGCACATCTCATCCAAAAACATTGATGATTCTACTTCATTTGATTTAACGATATATTTCACGCCTCCGGCAGCTCCTGGCACCGTAATCAGCATACCAATTCCACGTTGTTCAAATGTCTCTTTGATAATCGTTAAATCTTCACTAATAGAAGATTTTGCTGAACCATATCTTTCTGCAAAAAAGGTGAGCGGGACAAGTTTGCTTGGATTTTCTAATAAGTAATTAGTCATATCAACAAGTCTTTCACTTCTACGAAATTTCAACATTATCCCTCCTGAATCCGAATATTGGTACTAATATTTTATATTAATATACGTGTTTATACAAGAGCAGTTCATTCTCCTAGCATTCTTACTGCATGCACTTGTTCGCAAAATCCACGCAAACCATTATAAACACGATTCATTCGAGAATCATATTCAACTAAACCGAATACAGTCGGACCGCTACCACTCATTAATACAGCATCCGCACCAAATCGTTTCATTTGATTTTTAATATGCAATACTTCAGGATGGAGCGATAATGTCACATTTTCTAATACATTTCCGAGATTATTGCAAACGCCTTTATAATCATTCGTTTCGATTGCCTGAATCATCTCAGGAATATTAGGATGCTTCACACTTTGCAAATCAAGTCGCTTATAAATGTCTGCCGTAGAAACGCCTCTCACTGGTTTCGCCAATACAACCCAGCACTTAGGCGGACTAGGAAGATGCTTAATTTTCTCTCCTCTTCCCGTTGCTAAAGCTGTACCCCCGTAAACACAGAAAGAAACATCTGAGCCTATTTCTGCCCCTAACACTGCCAGTTCATCCATGCTCAGACCAAGATTCCACAAACGATTCAATCCTCTTAAAGTAGCAGCCGCATCACTACTTCCTCCCGCTAGCCCCGCAGCTACAGGAATGTTTTTCTCAATTTTTATTGAAACGCCTTGTTTGATGTCAAAACGCTCTTTTAATAAAGCCGCAGCTTGATAGGCTAAATTTCGATCATCATCTGGAACATAGCGATTATGCGAAAAAATTGTTATACTATTTTGTTTGTTTTCCTCAATTTCTATACGGTCTGCCAGATCAACAGTTGTCATGATCATTTCTACCTCATGATACTGATCAGGTCTTTTGAAAAGCACATCAAGAGCAAGATTTATCTTAGCCGGTGCTTTCTCCATTAGTTTCACTTCAATCCACCTACTTTACGTTCTTAACAAGTTCTTGTCCTATTTTATCATATCTCTATTTTGAAAGTGTCGTTTTTTATATGGCACCTATAAATTGATTATTGTTCAAAGTTATCATAATAAACCCTGTCTTATAATAAATACATGAAAGTTCCCTCGAATGCAACGAAAGACCAAAGCTTTAAGCTTTGGTCTTGTTGCAGTACATGATTTTTGGTTCTGGCCTTTACAGTAAATATCGTTCTCCTTTATTTACTGTCGTTCTGTTTAGCAAGGTTTGTTTGAGCAATTTCAATTGCTCTCTTCACCATGTTTCCTGCATCACGAGCCTTAATGCCACCCCAGCCTTCTTTTTGGACAACATCATAAAAGCCGAGCTCCTTTGCAAGCTCTTCCTTAAATCTATCTGACATTACCCCTCTTCTAGCCAAAAGACAACAACTCCTTTTTTCATGCTGCAACAGTCTTATTCTTTGTCAATTTCAAGCTCTTTATCATAGAAACATGGCGAAAACCATAAAATGTCTTTATAGATAGCCACTTATATAAAAAGACAGTAAACGAAATGTTTACTGTCAGCTTAAAGCTATTTTTCCTGCTGTTTCGTCAAAGAAGGTTAGTTGTACAGTTTCAGTAAGAACATCTGCATAACTGTAGGAGACTCTTTCAAAAGCATTTTCATCCTGATCAAGCTCAATTACGAATACAGAAGGATAGGTCTCTGATAACGTCCCAAAACGTTCAACCGTTTTTCTTCTACCGCCATTCGCTTTTAAAACGAGCCTTCTTCCTAGATTTGAATCTAAGGCCTTTTTTATATCAGCTAAAGTTTTTGGCATGCTCGGTCCACCTCACTTCGTTTAGTATATCACATTTCGAAACAAACCGTCAAACAAAATATAAAATTATATCAGTAGATAAAATTACTTGTCAATGGTTTTACCTTAATAATTTTAATAAATTGTGTACATTAAACATTATGTCCTACTTTTGCTTGAATTATGTAAAGTAATATGTAACAGAGTTGCACGTAAAGGTTAAAGGTTCAAAAAATAAAACTATGTCAAATGTTGTTTTTTCATAACATTTGACATAACTTTCTTTACACATCTTCATCTGCCAATATCTTATAAGGCATACCCGTACGAAGGACACCCTTTGTCTCTATTCCTCCAATGCCCTTTTCACCTGTCAAGGTATTACGCAACGCTTCCCAAACGTGTATACGATCCATAAAAGGTGTAAAGCTTACCTTCGCAACAATATAAACGGGATCAAGCGCATGTATATTCACTCGAGAAGGTGAACTTGCAAAATTAGCTCCAGCACTTATTAAAGACTCAAAATGCGACTGGCAAGCTCCTGCAAAAATAACCAACTGGTCAAGTTGTGGTATCATTTTTCTCGCTTCTTTCACAGTTTGAGCAAAGTGCCAGGAATGACGATATGCATTTATATCCATCATTTTTCCTTTTGATTTTGAATAGGAATCATGGCCAGTAATAACTAAAATATCCGGGCGATACGTTTCCAATAACGACGTGATCCGTACAGGCATTTCCTTTTCATTACAATACAAGCCATGAACGGGTATGCCTATTTTCTCATATACATCCATACACTTCTTCAAATAGGAAGGGTCACCATCTAAATGTAGTACACGCCCCGGCATTTGAAAAAATTCTCCCTGATGTCTATAGCCATCAGTTGCTTCAAATTGAAGCTTCTTCTCTAGTAACTTGCGATCCTGCGAAAAAAGCTGAAAGGAGTGCTCAATAAGTGCTTCGTTCTTTTGTTGGAAGTCACTCCTCGTTTCATCATTGACGCTAATTAAATCCTCAAACAAAGCATCAGCTACTAAGCGAATATCCTGTCCGTACAATATCGCTACCTTTTCGTTATTTACAGTTCTAATTGAAACGACACGAAATAATAGATCGCATCCATATTTAATACGTCCAACTATGTCTCCGATTTTAATCGTCATTATTTTCACTCCCAGACAAATGCTATTGTCTTGTTGTCTCATCTTCTACATAACGTATGCAGTGGATGTTTAACGTGTGAAATGTCCAGATTAGAAACATGAAGATTGACATTTTCGTCTTCTATCAATTGATGCAGTCTTTCTGTAATAGCATAAAAACCCCCGCAATGACTTACGGAGGTGAAAAAGTATTTTAATTGTTGTACTAAATCATTTCGACAGTTCTTTATAGCCTAATTAATAAATGCCCGGTTATTTAAATTCTTCATACAGCTCATCACTCAAGCGCCCAAACTCTTCGATAGATAGCGTCTCTCCTCTTCTCTTTGGGTCGATTCCCGCACGTTCTAGCGCTGAAAGTATTAATTCTTTCTTTTCTTTACCGTTTGGAAGCTGGCTCATCAAGTTATTTTGCAGCGTCTTTCTACGTTGTGCAAAGCTTGCTCTCGTTACAGTAAAGAAGAATTCCTCATCCTTCACCTCAACTAATGGTTTTTCACGCCTAGTAAGGCGGATAACGGCTGAATCGACATTTGGCTGCGGGATAAAAACCGTTTTGGGTACAATCATAACTGTTTCCGGAACAGTATAGTATTGAATGGCAATCGACAATGAGCCATATTCCTTCGTTCCGGGCTTCGCCGCAATACGATCAGCTACTTCCTTTTGAAGCATGCATACAATTCCTCTAATCGGCAATTTTTCTTCCAACAGCTTCATAATGATCGGTGTTGTAACATAATAAGGCAGGTTAGCTACGACCATTAAATCTTCGACGTCCACAAACTCCTGCTCGATAACGGCTCCTACATCTGCTTTCAGTACGTCATTGTGAATCACCTTTACATGCTTATAAGGTGATAATGTATCCTCTAATATTGGCAGCAAACGCTGATCGATTTCAAAGGCTACAACCTTTTTGCTGTTCTTCGCTAACTGCTCTGTTAACGCTCCAATCCCTGGTCCGATTTCAATAGCACCACTAGTCTCTTTATCCAACTCTGCAAAATCAATGATTCTTTGTAATATATTTGTATCAATTAAGAAGTTTTGCCCTAAACTCTTTTTAAAAGAAAAGCCGTACTTCTCAAGAATGGTTTTCGTTCTTATTGGTGTTGCGATATCCTTATGCATGCTCTTCCTCCTGTGCTATTTCTTGCATTGCTTTTATAAAGCTTTCTTTATCAATTTGGAACATATTTAAACGGTTATATAGCTGCTTGCCATTTGTGTAGCCAATTCGCAGCTTAATCCCTAACTTTTCTCTTCTAGCTCTTGAATCGGTACCACCAATCAACCCAAAGTCTAATAAGTCCTGCGGGGAAATCTCTTCCGCAAAAACTTCCTTCATCACTTGTGCCTCCTTTAAAGCAGTACGAATTGCTTCTGAAGAGGCATGCTCTACTCCAATACCCTTACCATTCTTCGGTCTTGCATCAGATTTAGGCAAGAAGGCATGCTTACAGCCAGGTACCTTCTCTGCAACCACTTTACGAATTCTCTCACCTGGATAATCTGGATCTGTAAAAATAATTACCCCTCTTGTTTCTTGAGCAAGACGAACTTGTTCAATTACAGCATCTCCGATGGCAGATCCGTTTGTTTCTATGGTATCAGCATTAAGAGCTCTTTTAATGGCTGTCGTATCATCTTTTCCCTCAACAACAATTATTTCTTTTATTTTCATTTTTCCTCCAAAGTTTTGAAACCTTTAAGCTATGTTACTCATCTAATATATAGTTACTTTTTACATTATACTCTTTCTTATTAAATTAACAAAAAAAGCGGCGGATTTCTCCTCCGCCACTTACAATTAGTTTAAAATTCGAATCTTGACCTGTTTTCGGCCCCACTTATAAGCTTGTGATTTTTCCGAGAAAAATACATCAATTTTATTGCCTTTAATTGCTCCACCAGTATCTGAAGCAACGGCGTATCCATATCCTTCAACCCATACTTTCGTGCCAAGCGGGATTACTCGAGGGTCAACAGCGATTACTTTAGCACCTGGATTACTCCTTAAATCAAATCCAGTAGCTGTTTTACCTGAGCAACCGTTACAATAGGCAGTATAAGCAGTAGATTGAACTATTATTTCTTTACCGCCTGTTGGAGCAGAATTACTTTGACCTCGAGAAGCCACCTGTACAGCTTTTGTTCCAACAGCTACAACTTTATCCTGTTTCTCTCGAACTACTGTTTTTGAAACAAGCGTTCTACCCACTTCTACACCGTTTTCTTTCGTCACTTCAAACTCATTGGAAACTAAGCCTTCTTTTCCTTCTGTTATGACTTTTTCTTTTCCTTGCTGAAGTGTATTATCTTTCTTTGAAACGACTGCAAAGCTTACTGGTTCTTCCACTACATCGGTGACTTTTTCCACTCTTACAACATTTACAACGCCATTAGGTAAGATCGTTGTATCTAATGCTGGTTCAACTCGGTCTAATTCATTCAATGTAATTCCTTGCTGTTCTAAAAAGTCAGCGACCGTAGTCGAAGTTGACCAAACCTCTTTCGATGTTCCACCATCGTTCACCGTTAATGAGAATGACCGTTCAACGGATATATTCATTGACGCCTCTAATGCGCTATCCATCTCATGAGATATCTTATCTGTTTCATTTAAAACAATGTTTTGTTCTTCGAGAAACTCGCCTACAGTTTTAGTTGTAGTCCAAATTTCTTTTGATTCACCATCAATTGTCATCGCTACCTGTGTTGCTGGCTTCCAAGTAATTTCTAACTCATCGCTTAGTTCCGTATTAGCTTCTGGCTGCAATAAATCCTGCTCTGCTATTGTAATATTTAAATCCTCGAATAAGTCCTCTACTGTTTTTGCATGCGTGGAAACAACCTGTTCCTCACCATCAATTGTTAGAGCTACAGTCTTCTTTGTCCCTTGATATAGTGTAAATCCGGTAGCTACCATAAAAACTAGCAAGCTAGTAATATAGATAGCGATATTCCTTCGTTTGAAGGGCTTTGTAAACTTGTTTTTCCATGTATTTATCAAGATGAAAAAACGCCTCCTTCCTATCCGGTGATTATATCGACTTCATAACCGGCTGTCAAATTAAGCAGTTTTTGAATGTAACTACTATTAATACACACAAGCTATACTTTTGAAAAGAGAGGCTTGTCGACAAGGGCTGCGACACCTATGTGAAATTCCTGTAGAATTGTTCAGAAACTACTGTTATACTGACAAGCGCGCTCTCTTTTCGACATCAGTTCTTATCAATCTATGCCGAATAATTTTTTAGCATTCTCCGTTGTCTTATTAGCTAATTCTTCGTAGGAAATGCTATGGATTTTTGCCAATTCCTCTGCTACTAATTTTACGTAACTTGGTTCATTTCTTTTTCCCCTAAATGGATGTGGAGTTAAATATGGACAGTCTGTTTCAATGAGCAGTCGATCCAACGGGATATGAGCAGCTACTTCCTTTACACTTTTTGCATTTTTGAACGTTACAGGCCCACCAAAAGAGATATAAAAATTCATTTTCATGCATTCCTGAGCTGTTTCAACACTACCGCTAAAGCAATGCATTATGCCTCCGACTTCCTCCGCTCCTGATTCCTTCAATATATCTACAATATCTTTTGTCGCCTCACGGTTGTGAATAATAATCGGAAGTTTCACACGTTTAGCAAGCTCAATTTGTTTGCGAAATACCTCTTTCTGAATATCCTTCGGGGATTTGTCCCAGTGATAATCTAGTCCCATTTCCCCTAGTGCAACAACTTTCGGATGACCTGCCAATTCCTCTAACCACGAAAGATCCTGATCTGTCATATCTATTGCATCGACTGGGTGCCAACCGACACTAGCATAGATAAAATCATATGTTTCCGCCAATTGCATAGCTTTTGTAATAGTTGGACGATCAAAACCGACAACCAGCATATTAGAAACGCCTTCTGCTCGAGCTCTATCTATTACTTCTTCTAAATCGTCATTATATTGTTCAGCATTTAAATGTGCATGTGAATCAAAAAGCATTTCAATTTCTTCCCTTCTAGCATTAAGTGTATTATGAAAAGGTGATTTCAAGTCTCACATTTCAATGACATTTATATTACAATAGCAGGTCATTTATATTACATCTGCTTTAAATTGTGTAAAAAACCTTAAAACTAATAGTTTCTATTCAAGAAACAAAGGAACGTTTCACGTGAAACGTTCCTTACAAACTTATTTAACCTTAGCTCCATTTGGCAATGAGGCATCTACAGTCGCTAGTGACAATTGGCCATTTTCACTACCCGCTAAAATCATACCTTGAGATAATTCCCCTCTCAATTTCACCGGCTTTAAATTGGTCACACATATCACTTTTCTACCTACCAATTCTTCAGGTTTATAATATTGCGCAATCCCCGAAACAACTTGGCGCTTTTCAAATCCTAAATCCAATTGCAATTTCAAAAGCTTATCTGCCTTTTTAACTGGTTCTGCTGCGATTACTTCTGCCACTCGTAGCTCAACCTTCATAAAGTCATCAATCGCAATTTCTTCTGCCTTTTCAACAGGCGCTTCTACCTTTGGCTCTTCTTTAACAGGTGCCGAGCCTTGCATTTTTTCTTTAATGTACTCAACTTCCTTGTCAAGTTCTAATCGAGGGAAGATCGGTTCCCCTTTTTGAACCTTCGTACCTGCTGGAATTGCTCCAAACTGCTCTAAACCACTCCAAGATTTTAAATCTTCCGTTTGAATATTCAACTGCTCAAAGATCTTGACAGGAGTTTGTGTTAAGAATGGCTGAAGCAGAATAGCGATTCTTCTTAAGGTTTCAGCCAGATGTACCATTACACTTGCTAATTCATCTTGTTTTTCTTCTTTCGCCAATACCCATGGCTGCGTTTCGTCAATGAACTTATTCGTACGGCTTACTAGTTGCCAGATACTTGATAACGCCACTGAAAACTCCATCTTTTCCATCGCTTCTTCATATTTAGTTACCGTTTCTTCATTCATTGCTAGTAGCTGCTTTTCAAATTCATTAGAAGATCCTGCATAGCTTGGGATAACTCCGTCAAAATATTTGTTGATCATTGCAACTGTACGATTCAGGAGATTTCCTAAATCATTTGCTAAATCAAAATTGATTCTTTCTACAAATCCTTCAGGTGTGAAAACGCCATCTGAACCAAAAGGAACTTCACGAAGTAGATAATAACGAAGTGAGTCTAAACCGTATCGCTCAATTAACGTTACAGGGTCTACGACATTTCCTTTAGATTTCGACATTTTGCCATCCTTCATTAATAACCAGCCGTGAGCGAAAACCTTCTTCGGTAATGGTAAATCAAGCGCCATTAACATGATTGGCCAATAAATAGTATGGAAACGAACAATTTCCTTCCCTACTAGATGAACATCTGCCGGCCAATACTTTTCATATTTTGACTGATCGTCAGAGCCATAACCTAATGCTGTAATGTAATTCGACAAAGCATCAATCCATACGTAAACAACATGTTTAGGATCATTTGGTACTTTAATTCCCCAATCAAAAGTCGTTCTTGAGACAGCCAAGTCTTCTAATCCTGGTTTAATGAAATTATTAATCATTTCATTTTTACGAGATTCTGGCTGAATGAAATCAGGATGATCTTCATAGAATTGCAAAAGACGATCCACGTATTTACTCATTTTAAAGAAGTATGATTCCTCTTGAACCTTCTCAACAGGACGTCCACAGTCTGGGCAGTTGCCGTCTTCAACTTGGCGCTCTGTGAAAAATGATTCACACGGAGTACAATACATACCTTCGTACTGATCTAGGTATATATCTCCCTGATCTAATAGCTGTTTGAAGATCTTCTCTACAACATCTTTATGACGTTTTTCAGTAGTACGAATAAAATCATCGTAAGAGATATCAAGCATTTTCCACAAATCCTTAATCCCTGCAACAATTCCGTCTACATACTCTTGAGGCGTAATCCCTTCCTCTTCTGCTTTCCGTTGGATTTTTTGTCCGTGTTCGTCCGTTCCAGTAAGATACATTACGTCAAAGCCACGCATACGTTTGTATCGCGCCATTGCATCTCCTGCGACTGTTGTATACGCATGTCCGATATGTAAATTACCGCTAGGATAATAGATTGGGGTCGTTAAATAATAAGTGTTTTTTTCGCTCATATTACCTGTTTCCTCCTAAATAATAGTTAATTGGTTTTATTTTTATTTTCATTAGTGAATGAGAAATAGATTACTCTATAAATTCCTTTTTTATTATAACAAGAAAAACTTGCTTTTCATTCAAAAAAAGATTGTATTGTCATCATTTCCTTTTTTATCAATAGTTTATACTCCCTAATTGAAAATAACATAACGATAAATCAAAGTGAAACTACATGAATTAAAGAAGCCCAATCCTTTGTAAACATATAACCAAAATAGTATAATAGTTACAATTGTGTGAAAAGGAAAACATATTTCATAGCAAAATCCAATTTTTACTACTTTCAGCACTTTAATAATAGAAGCGGTTAATATTTCCTTGGGAATCCAGTATCTCATAAGATATATTAATTTCTTTCAATTTGGCCACGTCTATAAATGTCGAATTATGTCGATTTGTTTTACTGATCATAATTAAATTTAATTATTTAAGAATATTGTATTTATTATAAGTATTGTAAAACCTTGTTATAATAGGAATGATTTGATACTTTCTTCGTAAGTAAAAATGATTGACGTATATGGGAATGCTTGGTATTATAAAATTATCATAAAAAGATTGTCGAATAATGACGAAAATTTAATTATTTTCCCATTTCACAATTTCACGAGAGGAGCAGTTACATAATGAAATCTACAGGTATTGTACGTAAAGTTGATGAATTAGGTCGTGTAGTAATTCCAATTGAACTTCGCCGTACTTTAGGCATCGCTGAAAAGGATGCACTAGAGATTTACGTTGATGATGAGCGTATCATCTTAAAAAAATACAAGCCAAACATGACTTGCCAAATTACTGGTGAAGTATCAGATAACAACTTAACTTTAGCAGACGGTAAATTAATCTTAAGTAAAGAAGGCGCTGAGCTTCTTCTTCACGAAATCCAAGATTACTTACAACCAGCTGGTAAATAAGATAGTAAAAGACCCTCATGCGAGGGTCTTTTACTTATTCGTTATGATATATTTGATAAATTTCACGTTTATGAGTATTACGATCCTTTGCTACTTGCTTAATTGCTTCTTTACTGGTTAATCCTTTTTCTTCTATATATATACTCACATGGTCAACAACCGATAAGGTCTGCCACCATTGCTCTTCTTCTGATGGCACTTCCTCAGATCCGCCCTCTACGATTATGCAAAATTCTCCGCGTATTTCATTTTCCTTGGACCATTCACATGCCTGTTCCAAATCTCCTCTAATAAATTCTTCAAACTTCTTTGTCAGCTCTCGACAAAGAACGACTTTTCGATTTCCTAAGATTTGCAGCATAAGTTGTAATGTTTCCTTCAAACGATGGGGCGATTCATAAAGCACAAATGTAGAAGTTACATGTTTTAGCTTCTCAAGTTCTTTTTTCTTCCCCTTTGAACCACGATCTAAAAACCCATAAAAGTAAAATGGCTGAGGTATAAGTCCTGAAGCAATTAATGAAGTCAATGCAGCATTGGCTCCTGGTAACGGAATAACCGTGATTTTCTTTTCTAAAGCTTCCTTTACAAGCTCATACCCCGGATCGGATATACAAGGCATGCCAGCGTCACTGACTAGTGCAACTGTTTGTCCGCCTTCAATCCTTTCAATCAGCTGTTTTCCGCTCTGTTGTTTGTTATGCTCGTGGTAGGAAATAACGGGCGTTTCAATCTCAAAGTAATTACAAAGCTTCCTTGTATTACGCGTGTCCTCCGCTGCAATAACATCAGCTTCCTTTAAAATCCGGATTGCCCGGAAACTCATATCTTCTAAATTTCCGATTGGGGTTGGCACGAGGTACAATTTGGGACCGCCTTCCCCTTCTCTAAAGCTATGTTGTTGCCACATATATTGGTCGACTCCTTTATTTTTTCCATATATCCTGCAAAACGAGTGTGCCACCACTTTCCATGATTTGCTCCTTCTGCTTCCTATTTAACTTCTTGAAATAATATTCAGCCTGCATTGCTTCTCTTTTTGTTTCAAAAATGGCATGGTATACGAGGGTTACTGGTGTTCGACATCTTGTATACTTGGCTGCTTTTCCCTCATTATGCATGCGAATGCGCCTTTCTAAGCAATTGGTATAACCTGTATAGTAGGTAGCATCGCTGCACTTTAATACATACATATAATGCTTATTCTCCATAAAGTAGCTCTCTTGCTTCCTTTGTATACTCATTATTCTCATCATACACGATAAATGGCGGTAATGTTTTTAAATCCGGACTACCATCTTTTATACCCTCGATCAATATCGTATTTGCCTCTTTTCCTGCCATCGGATAAACAAATTGTAATCGTTTCGGCTCTAAGCGATATTTTCTCATCAACCACATGATATCCATTAGTCTGCCTGGGCGATGAACAAATGCCGCTTTTCCTCCCTGTTTCAATAGTTGGCTGCTATTGCTTATTACATCTTCAAGCGTACAGTGAATCTCATGCCTTGCAATAGCAAAATGCTCGTTTTTATTTTGTTCTTCTGCTTTTGGCGTCGGGAAATAAGGTGGATTGCATGTAACAGCATCATATTTACTATGTCCGATTTCCTTTGCTATACCTTTTAAATCTCCATGATACATTGACAATTGATCAGACAGCTTGTTGTAATCAATGCTTCTAACAGCCATATCATATAATCTCTCTTGAATCTCTACCCCTAGGATAGAAGCTCGCGTTCTCTTACTTAATAACAGCGGAATAACACCATTGCCTGAGCACAAATCAACAATTTTACCTTTAGAAATAGGGATTGATGCAAATCGCGCCAACAATACGGCATCCAATGAAAAAGAAAAAACAGATGGACTTTGAATGATGCGCAGTTCCTCTGCCAGTAAATAATCTAATCTTTCGTCACCTTTTAAAATCACTATCAAATATCTCCTCAAAATAGTTTATCCGACTCCATAAGGGACATTAAGACTCCCACTTCAAGCCAATTACGAAAACAAACCTCATAAGTGGAAGGCTAACTGGCCCCAAAAGGTCGATTGGTTTCAACACCGAAATACTAAATCAGCCTACTTCAGCCCCGACTAAACATAAGATGAATCTTAGTAGAAAATAAGGTTTTGATTTCCTACTGAGAGATGGCTTATGGCGTCGAATGGGTGGCCGATGATGCTAGACAACTTTATTAAGTGTAAAAAAAACCTCCCTTAAATTAGGGAAGGCTCTTTATTTTTTATTTAAAAAAGATAAGCAGAATAAGCAATCGCCTTCTTTTCTCGGACTTCCGAAATGCAGGTTACAAATATGAAATCCTTCTTGATAAAGTCGTGCGAGATTATCATATCCTTCACCAATGTCAAACGCCTTATCTACTTTCAGTTCATCATTTTCTTTTTTCTTAGCTGCACTCTTCACTTGCTTTTTCTGTTCGAAATGCTGATCTAATCTTCGACGTAAATGTTCATTTTCGATTTTAAGGAGGTTATTCTCCTCCAGCATTTCAGCTACATGATGCTTTAATTCTCCAAGCTGTTTATATAATTCCCCAATTTGTGACTCCATACTACTTACAGAATCAAAAATTCCTTTCTTATCCACGCACTCACCACCTTAGTAATCTGTGGCTTGAATAGAAACGGCTCCCTCATTTAAAATTTCTTCCAAAGTGAACTCCAAGACTCTCCCTTGCTCTGCCAGTTCCACCTGGAGTACTCTTTCGAGAATATTAAGCCCCACTACCTTGCCTGTTCCATTCGGAGTCATCACTGTGTCTCCAAGATCAGGAAGCTGTTCTTTTGCAGTTTCATATTCGTCATTTTCATATTTCAAACAGCACATTAATCTACCACATAAACCCGATATTTTTGTAGGATTCAATGATAAATTTTGGTCTTTTGCCATCTTAATAGAAACCGGCTCGAAGTCTCCCAAATATGTAGAGCAACAAAGCATCCTTCCACATGGACCTATTCCACCTAACATCTTAGCTTCATCTCTAACACCAATCTGACGCAGTTCGATACGTGTTCTAAAGATAGCAGCCAAATCCTTGACTAATTCCCGGAAATCAATTCTTCCGTCTGCTGTAAAATAAAA
>JAEIGA010009188.1_pt1 | contig 14954 bp, 22 predicted proteins | sample 9270691 | NCBI WGS metagenome assembly JAEIGA01 (sample SAMN17057246, study PRJNA624740) | gut metagenome | biome: biome; isolation source: fecal sample | host: Bos grunniens | place: China: Xizang | collected 2019
GTTGCACGTTCTCTTAATTTGTCTGTGTCAACATGTTTGAGTATTCTTGTAAGCTTTGTGTCTGAAATAGCACCAGCTTGAATGGCTTCCCATTCTTTGTCTGTTATTTCTATTGGATAACGTTTTGCACCAACAAGTGCTCTTGCTCTATAGAGCTCTTGATGAGCGATCTTCTTCTTTTCCTCTTTTGTTATGTGAGGATTGTCATCCACTTTTATCTGCACTCTAACAGAAGCGATTCTCTGTGCTTCTCTTTCTCTTGGTGCATTCTTCTCACTAAGCATAAGCTTTGAATCTAGAGAGTCCACCTGCTCTTTGTATGTCTCTGCTGCTGAGCGATGGTACTTGAGGCCTTTTGTATAGACCATCTCTTTTCTTGCCCTATTAGCCAATGCCTTCATCTTGTTAGCGTAATTGGCGTACAGCTCTTCTTGTGGAGTACCGGAAGAAAGGCTTCTAGCATCATCTGCTTCTGCCATTTGAGTAGACCGCTGGGTTCTAACTTTCAAGTTACCGGTAGGGGCATATACAAATTTTCCTGAAGGGGTCTTTTCATAAACATACCCCCCACTGGGATCTTTTAAGTACTTGCCAGTTGTAGGATCTTTCTTCCTAACTTTCACTCTTTCCTCATAGACGGCATTATCAGCCTGTTTATAGAGGAGGGCACCTTCTGGTTTGGATGGGTCATACCATTCCTTGCCTTTCTGGTTAACTTTAGGACTTCCCTGACGTTTTATGACAGACTGCTCATTCTTTGCCCTGGATATTAGGGTAGATGCAGATTCTGTATATTTTCCGTCATCTTTCAAACGTCCTTGGTATTTCTTGCGAAGGGCTGCTATGTCGTTATCTTTTTCCGAGCGTTTCCAGTCCAGGTCATGCTTATCAGCATCTATGATAACCATGGAGTGCTTTAGAGCTTTTGCTATCTCAGCATCACTAGCACCTTTCAAAGTCATATCAGTTATAAGGTTAGATACCCTTCCCATCTGTTTCTGGGTATAGTCTTTTGAGAGGTGCTTATAAGGGATATTCGTTGAATCTGGTCCATATGCTACCTTTGTATCGAATCCCTCTAGTTCTTTGAACTGCGGTTTGTTAGCAACTTTCAAATTACGAGATATAGGTATTACCTGAACTGTATCTCCATCAAAGTCTGCACCAGATAGACGATCTGCTACATTCTTGTTGATACCTACAGCATCTAAAGCATTTGCTCCTATTACTCTTCTACCTTCTTGAGATTTGTTATTAACTTTCAAGATTGGTATCTCGGTTATAGATGCATGAGGATATCGAATGAGTGCTACAGTCGATCCATCCTTATAGTTCGGGGCATAGCATTCTCCATCTTTCAAAGTTGTTAGAGGTAGAATGACTTGGTATCTCTGACCTGGCAATGATGCTGCTTTCAAATGCACCGCTGCACTATCACAATCATTTGCAAACTCGTATAAAAGTGTTTTCTTGATTGTTGGATTGGTGAGGGACATTATCTTCTCAAATTCACTGTATCTTTCATTTGCCGTTACATCTAACTGCTTCTTGATAAGATCTACAGGCTGTTTGGATAAGAACTGTGAAGGGAGTTCCTTTGACCAATCTCCCCACTCACCTTCTTCTCTTGTCTTATTAATCAATCCAAGCTTTTCTTTGCCATCTTTCAAATCAGTATAATGGTATTGTCCGCCTCGTTCTTTGATGAGCGATCCAAACGGATTATCCGGATCAGACTTTATTGGCTTTAATACTTTATCAAGAGGAGTTCCAACTTTCTTGTTAGTATTAAATATTACATCAACACCATCTGGCATATTATCAGAATATAATGCCATACCCTTTAAGTAATGAGTTCCATCAACCATTATGCGAACTTGGGCATAGTTAGAATTACCAAGATCCAGATCAGCAACGTTCCTACGAAGCTCTATAACGCCGTCCTTATCAATACCACCTTCTTCGGAATACCGAACTTTCAAACGTTTAGAATCTAGCGAGGCAGGATACTCAAAAGCAGGCATTATCTTCTGACCTTCTTCTGTAAGAATCTCATGGTACTCACTTACAGAATGGATCTTTGATGTATCATATACGTCTTTATATTCTACACCAGGTGGACACAGTACTTGAATATTGGTCTGCTGTCCAGGATTCTCAACCTGACCAACTCCTCTTCCGTAAACGTTGTAGCCTTTTAACTTTAAGATCTCAAGCGCTGTCTTAAGTTTTTCTTTCGACACACCGAGTTCTGCTTCGACACCGGCACCTACATCTACCATACCTTTTTCTTTTACAACTTTCTCAAGGTATTCTGCTGTAACTCTTGAAGCTTCATTATTTGCTTTTGCTTTCTGGTCGAGTAATGACCTGACCGAACTTTCACTGTTATACCCAAGTTCTCTTGCTATTTGTGTAGGTGTCATGCCCTTTTTGGTCATTTCCTCAATTTTACCAACCTGCCAGCTTCTACCTTCGTCGCGTTCCATTTGCAAATATGTACGGAGTTTTGATGATGTGGCATGTTCATCATTGAACAGTACTTTAGCTATTTCCCGTTCAGACATTCCTCTATCTTTCATGTCTTTAACACGAGCACTAACACTTTTCCAATGCTGATAAGGATTCTCTCCTGAACCTAGAGGATAGCGACCGGAACCAACCGGTGCACCGTCTCTCTTAGAAACACCAACATGCATAAGGATATCGGCTGCTGTACTATTCATAACGTCTCTCCTTTTCGATACCTAATGCGATTTTGTCAATGGATATAATTTTGTCCATTATAGGAACTATGTCTTCGACAGTTGGATTGTGAACCATAATGCCATCAGACTGATAAATTCTTAACTCGATGTTTATGTCGCTAGGTTTTATTCTGTATTCTAAACAAAACAAAGCAGCATAACTTTCAAGCTGCTCCATATGAGCAGGAACTGCACCGGTCTTAAGATCATGGATTCTAAGCTGATTGCCTTTAAATATAATTGTGTCTGCTGTTCCAAACACATTATCTGAATACCATACGATCTGTTCCGGTCTCATTCCAAAACCGATTCCATCATTCACATAATACTTGACGGTTTCAAATACTTCCTTAGGTAGGTAGCCGACATTATCTATCAGCGTATTTGCTCTGTCGCTAATTTCCTGCTTGGAATTCGAAAACTTATACTTTGTATAAATATAATCCTCGACTCCATCTTTCACAGATTTAACACTCGTCTGCTTATGGCGTAATTCAATCTGCTGTGCAGCGAATTCATGAATCTCTGTACCAATAGCGGCACGATACTGATTCAAAATTCTTTCTGCAATCTTGTCATCTTCGTATCTCAGCCAAGAACTCTGACTTGGACTAAATAACGCGTGCTGACTTTTAAGATTTTCGTGATTGTTGAAAGTAAATCTCAAGCTCATTTAGAACGTCCCCCTTGTTCTCTGGAAATATAATTTTGCTAAAGCTCATTTGATTCATCCGATCAACATAATAATCCTGATTTGGTCTATGGCTCGCATTTGAACTTTTCTTACATTCGAGCGTAGCCCATTTGTCCCCGAACAAAATCAAGAGGTCAGGAATTCCTTGTATGTGGGACGAATCAAGTTTTGTAACGATTGCACCAACGAATCTATCTTTCAATTCTTTAATAAGATTCTTTTGGAAATCTCGTTCAAGCTTCCCAGCCATACATTCACCGCCTCTCAAAAATAAAATAGAATTTGTTAAAAAATTAATAATTCGTAAAAGCTGCCATTTATCCTTCTTCTCTCTCATAAAAGAGATTGTTTTTTTCGCGAAACGATTTTTTAACGAAATTTTTCACAAAAAGAAAAAGCCAATGTAACTTTCACATAGACTCTTCTCATAAATCATTTTTTATTTTTAGTAAAACAGATCACACCCCGACTTGCGCTCTGGATAAGGACCATCGCACGCAATACAACCTTTCGGAACATCTGATCCAAATTCATCATCTGAACCTAGCCACTCTTTAGCCCAACTTTCATTCTATCGTTCCAGTTGATGATAAGCTGTTTCCTCTCGAACCTTGCTCGAACTCTTGGTCAGAACTACAGCGATGTGAGAAAACACTAAAAATATAATTAACAACGGCACTTCAAAAACATACGGGAGCATCTTCTCTTTTCGCTTCTTATCTTCATCTTCAATTCGCATTTTTTCAAGCTTAATTTCTTTCCGATTTTTGACCATTTTTCTATCGTTGGAATGCTAAATTTTATGTCAGATTTGTACTCTGTTCTTTGCACTCCATCGTCGTATTCTATAGCGCTTTCACAGTACGAGCAAAAGCTAATTTTTTGTCCATCTTTCAACTCAATATTTGCACCACATTTTAGGCACACAATTCCTTGAACAGATCCCATATTTATCCTGCCCCGAAACAATAAAAAATATAATATTTCGAAGTATATATCGACCAAAATTCGACTAATTTTTAGCTTTGTAAGAAAACACGTTTCTGCCCAGAAACCCACTTTTTTTGTAAACTTTTTCTAAAATAAGTGTTTTTTTCTATAATTAATAACAAAAAAAAGTGGGAAAGTGGGCAGAAGTCCTACAAACCCAGTGTTTATGCGGGTTTCCGGCTGGTCAATATGTATATGCATATTGACCAAGGTGGGCAAAAAAGTGGGCAAAACACTCATTTTTCATCAAAATTACTATTTTTGATGATTTTTCGCGTATTCGTAAATAGCCCGTTTTACAAGCTCAGCTTTACTACAATTTTCGTTTTTTGCAAGTCTTCCTAGTTCTCTATTAAATTTATCCTCTGTTCTCATATAAAATCCTTTATCTTGCTTTTTTCCACTCGAACTTTCAATAGGTCTACCAGCCATTTTCTCGCCTCCTTTTCCCCTCAAAAACCTCGCTACAAAAATCCCCTTTCACATACCTACAAGGCCTATTTTTCAACCCACAAAAAGGCTCATTTAGAACCATATAAACCCATCGACATTTAATAACATTTTCACGTCGTTTCCCACCGCGATTTTTACCCATTTTTTGCCACCATATTACAAGCAATATAAGCAGCAAAAAAGATGCAAGCTGTAAGCCATCTAAACGCAAAACTTGATTCATCACCATCTCCAGGAATAGATCCCGCGATAAAAGAGACAAACGTTACTATCACAAGCGACACAACAAACACACCAATAAACGTAAAACCATCCAAAATATAATCACCTCCTAATCCTTAATCTGACTAATTTTCTGAGCTACATCAGCCCATTTTAAGCACCCTTCAGGCTCATTTTTATCGATTCTAAACTCCAATAATCCTACATTTTGTTCAGGTTTCATATAGTCTGTAAAGCCGCCATATGTACCATAACCGTTAATAACACTCAAAATATGTCCTCTGTATTCGATTTTCGTCCTGCATATGTACATTTTTTCGCTCATCTCATCGCTAAAATCGAACCACGGGATCTTGTACTGATCCAACCAATTACGAAGCTTCTGCATATGTTCACAAACCACCACTTTACCCATATTTTATCCTCCATCTTTCAAAAACTAGCCCATCTACTACCAAATAAAGAATCCACGTGCCAAGAGACATGCAAGACATGCCGATAAAAGCACCAAACTAATGATCCAAGCATTTATAACAATGTCACCATTACCTAAAACGCTTTCAAAAACGCCTCCAAGTACCAAAGTAACTATAAATAAACTTGCGAAACAACAGATTCCAAGACCTAATATAGCCAAAATGCCTTTAATCATGACAAAATACTCTCCAAAAATATAATTTACGTGTTTCAATGTCCTCTGAATTCGTCGATCACATTTTTTATGATCCATAAGGCCATACAAAGTACACAAATTGCAACACAGGCGACGATAAATAAGCCAAAAAAGCATAAAACGTTGAACATCCAATCCAAAATCATCATCTCCCATCAAAAAATCTTTTCTCGTTAAATTTTTTCTTATCTTTCAAAGCCTTACTTATAGCCTTGTCAATGCCGCTGCTACTCTTTAAATGAAAATAGTACAAGTCACGATAAGGAGTATTCATTCTATCGATACGTCCCGCTGCCTGTACCATAATTTTGTAGCTGTAATTTTGACTATAAAAAATAATAGTGTCTGTATAAATACAGTTCCAACCCTCTGCTCCAGCCGTGTACTGCACTAAATACACCCATTTGCTGCCATCATCCAACCCAGGACAATCCTGATGCTTATGACCGTTCCATTCAGCATATTTATAACCGTTGTTCTCACACAAAGCCCTCAATATCTCCAACTCATAATCAAAATTGTAGAATATAATAGCCTTAGGATGCTCCTCCAAAAGCTCCAAAACGGCTACTTCACGACTTTGATCAGAGTTTACAACCTTCCTAATCAGATAACAGAACGACGAAGCGTTTTCTAAAGGCTCCTCAGCATAAGGATCCCACCTGTTTCTACAAATCCATTTATATGTAGCAACATCATAGTTAACAGGAATATCAATGTGATGCTGAATCTGATCACGCTCAACCTCCATATTAACCAAGATCCTATCGCGAAGCCTCATCAACCGCCCTACGTTCAAGTACTTCTCAATCTTAGGAAATTTAACAAATTTAGCAAAGACCACATGTTCACTATTAAACTCTGTTTTATTTCTGAAGAACCCATTCGCAATAAATACTGGAATATAATCTTCCCATTTATCTCCAGGAGTTGCAGACAGCAGTATCCATTTGTTATGACGTGTAATCTTAATAAAGCTTTTAACCCAAGCTCCATATCCAACAACCCGCTGCTCATCAAATATGAAGAATGCATTCTCCACATCCTTATACTTCGAGATATTATTCCACGAGTCTACAACCACATTATTATGATAGATACGAGGTTCTATCTTCACATCATTCCTGTATAAATGAAATGAAGACATCTCAATATCCCACTCGTAGTTATCTCTCTTTTTAGCAGTCGTTATGATATATAGATCCGGTGGATCTTTCATATCTTTCCAATTACCCGAGTCTAGATCGCCACCATATTGAGTAAAATAATAGGCCAGAGATGTACGAGACTTCCCTGACCCAACGCCACCACAAAGGATACAGCCATTATGCATTTTCTCAACAGCCTCTAACTGAGACTCACGTAAAAGCCTAACTGCCATATTCACTCCTCAATAAGTTTTCTTCCGCACATAGGACAAAAGTTTATTTTACCCTGAACATAATAGCTACCATAAATTCCAGTATAAATCTCAGCAACTATTTTATGATCGGCAGAAATATAAATGGCATTATCATCTGTATCATCGTTTATTTCTTTTCCTGTCCCATCACAGTATTCACACATTTTTATTCTGCCTCCTATCTCTTTCTTTCATATACTCCTCATAGGTCAAAGGATGTTCAGGATCCTTAGCAAACTGCTTATCTGTAACGCAGAAGCACTTGATGCCGCACCAATCATCCTTTCGAAGTTGCCCAGCACATAATCTCATCTTTTCCGGGTCACAAATATAAATAGGCTTAGTCTTCATTTTACTTTTCATTGCTTTCTCTTCGCTCATCTCTTGTTTCCTTTTCATATTCCAAAATAGCATCAGCCAGTGCCAATCTTACCAAAAAGCGCTCTTCTTTCAGCTCATCAAGTTTCTTTTCACAGAACTTTATTTTATTATCATAGGCTAACAGCTCGTCCTCAAGCTCATTCAATCTAGACTCACTCATCAGTTGCCTCCGCAAAGCCCTGTCTCACAACTTTCATGATTTCCTCGTCACTCATGCCAGCCTTGATCGCCCCACTAATCCAAAGCCAACACATGAGAGCTTTCTTACCAGCTGCAACAGCTTCGTTAAAATCTTTCATAGAAACTTTTATGATAGCCTCATCTACTTCCATGTTATGTAAAATCTTGATAGCTTCCTTCGCCTTCATTGTAAAAGTCCTTTCTAACCTTATCGGCTTTATCATTTAATGCTTTCATACACTTGACCAACCCTTCAAAATATCTAGCCAACTTCTCAAGATCATCCAGATCAGGTGTATAGCCCATAACTTTAACTGACTTGTAAAACTCAGTCTCAAAGGCTTGTGACGCTTTCTCTACCCTATTAATAGCCTTTTGCCTGCGTTTATTGTCTCTGTCTTGTTTATTCATACTCTTCTCGTAAATATAATTATTACCTGCTCCTACAAACTGTAGTTTCAGCTCTCAGGAACAAAAGGAACCTGCTCAACATCTCCACCGGCAATAGTAACAGATCTCATCATACGACCAGTTTCCTCGTCAAAGTAAATGTCATCCATCGCCTCATTCCACTCATCAAACTGCTGAGTAATATTCAATCTCTTAGCAAGGCGCATTGAGCGAATCTGTTCATTAATAACTTTGCGCCATTTTCTTGCAACTGGCTTACGAGATTGTTCAAGTATGTTGTAGAGGCCAATCTCATCTACACAAAGAACCTTTCTTCTCTGACCTGCAAGTTCTATTACCACTAGCAGCTTTTCATCATCTTCACATACATCAACAACATGTGAATAATTAAGCGGATGATAATCAAGAATTTCTGCTATTTCTCTTGCCATAAACAACGGCTCGTTCAAATCTCCATAAACATTGAGAATATAATTCCCAATCCTTACAGTTCCAACCTTTTCTACCTCGTTAATTCTCATTCTTTGTCCTCCTCCACACCAAGGCCAGAATATAATATGTCGTTCCAATCGTCATCACTGATAAAGCAATTGAACATTTCCCGGCAGCAGTCTATGCAAATATCAGCGAAAGCCATATGAACCGAACTCATACAATTAAAATCATCCTTATATTTCTGAATCTTTAGCATATTCATATTTTCAGCATTTTTTATAACACATCCACACTTATCGCAAACCCTAGCAAGACTCATTTCTTGTCCTCCTTTACGCGAACAATATAGCAATGCTCTTTTCTGCTAATTGCTCTGACTCCCTTGACTTTTAAAGACTTTATTGCTTTGTTAACACATCCAGCAGCAATCCATGCATTTTTGCAATCATGATCAACGATTTCCGCACACTCCATATCACTCTCAACAAATTCGTTCACGATAGCCTGCACTTTACCAGGTTTATGCTTTCCGTACTCAACACTCTTAATGTTCTTTTTAACTAATCTCATGGTTTAGTTCCCCTTTCAACCAAATATAATCATTCCTTAATTAGTTCAAACTCCAGAACCTTATTAAAGAACAAATCATCAAAGTGATCTCGGATGTATTTCATCTCTTCTTTTGAAATCTCAATATTATCGTATGCTTCAACAGAATCTAAAACATCCTGCAACTGTCTTCTTTCAGCATACATTGTCATTCCAAGGTCTTCGCCGAGTGACCTTATGTTCTTGAACTTATAGCATTTGCCAAGATTCGTTCTAATGAATAAGACCGCCTTATGCTTAACCATATCAGTGCCTAACATTGGCGTAACGTGGTGTTTATATTCAAGTTTCATTAATTAGGATCCTCCAATTCCATAAATCTAATAGCCATAGCGACTGATGATCTAATAATTGCTCCAATTTCTTTATCAGATAAACTAGCATTACAAGCAATGTTCGTAATCTTGTCAACCGCTTCTATAGCACCTAAAGCCGCCTGTAATGCCTCTTTAATATCGCTGGTATCAGCTAAGTCACGCATCAATTCAAGTTTTTCAATTATTTCATCCTTAGTCATAAATACTCCTAAAATAAAAAAAGCTGGCATCATTAAGACACCAGCCCAAAAATATAATTACTTCTCTTCGAAGTATTCAGGTCTGCTAGAACCCTCCCTCGCAGGTATCGACAAGCAATCCCAACAAGGGTCTTCACTCTCCGACTTGTTCGCATACTTACACTTATCGCAGTATTCGCCGAATTCTACAATATGCATCTTTTCTTCCATGGTTTACTCCTCTTCTCTCGATCTGAGATGCTTAGACTCCCAGCGGTTCTCCTCAATCTTTGCGTACAGCTGATAGAGATAAGCCTTGATCTTCGTATTGCCATTAGAATCCTCCCAATACTTCGGACTAAGCACAGCATCAACGAATATAATATGGAAGTCATCAAGACAACCTATAGTGCTTTCGTCTAGGAATGTCTCCTTGCCAGACTCTGTCTCCATGATCATCTCTTTAGGCGGGAATTTGAATCCAACTGTTACTGGAATATAACTGATAACAGGAATTGGATTTCCTTCCTCATCTTCACGAGGTAGTGTCATACGCACATTCCATCCCTGCTCAGCAAGCGCCTGTGCCTCATCAGGGTCGTCAATCATAATGCAGAACGTCCTACATCCAGCCTCATTCACAACCCTACCGTCGCGGCGAATCTCCTCGCCTCTGAAGTTTGTGTTGTTAAGCAGCTTTGCATTGTCAATAAACAGTAAATTTCTCTTTCTCATTTTCTTTCTCCTTTTTTAAATATAAAAGAACAGCCCTTGTTCAGGACTGCTCCTTTGATCGATTTGTTGATTAAATTCCAAGTTCAATACCTTTGTCTATTTTCCTTGAAGTTCCATACGTTGGTATAAATATAATTGATCCATCATTAGATTCTAATTTCTTATCCAAGTTATCTAAAATCCAATCACGTTCTTCGAATGCATTATTTCTCCAAACCCAATCAGGATTATTAACTAAGTAATCAAAAGTATCTACATCATAATCATAATATTCACCATTGCGCTCATCATCATCTTCAGGAAACATAACATTTTCTTTACAAATATAATGCCAATTTTTCGTCATACAAATCACCTCCTATAAAGAGGTTTGAATTCTTCGCGTCATTCAAACGGAACCTCGTCGTCAATTCCATCAGGTACATTCATGAAGTCCTCAACAGGCTCACAAATATAAGGCTCATCTGACACAAACTTATCGAAGTCGCCATATTTGTTAATTGCAGCCACAGCGTCGTTACACAATGAAATATAATAGCTCTCATCTATGTCAGCTTCCTTACCAAGGTTCTGAACAAGTTCCGCTTCGAGCCAACGGTAGTCTGACGTGCCAGCAACCGCATAATACTTACCGTCCTGTACACGATACAGCTTTCCACCACCACAACCATCTTTGATCGGACAGAATCTTCCAACTCGTCCTACAAAAATATAATTGTGTCCAGCTGCTATCTCTTCAATAAGTCCCTTACAAGATTCCTCGAAGAGAATGTCAGAGATCTTACCCTTACGATATTTTTCTTCAAGTTTTGCAAGCTCCTTTTCAGCCTCCTCGACAGGCGGCAGATCCTCGTTCATGTCAATGTAGATATCGCCCTCTTTGACTGACCTTGTCTCGCACAAATCGTCAAACTTAATAGGTGTACGAGAAAATAGATTCTTAAATAGATAAGGAACCTGGAACTGCTTTCCTGTAGCTGTCCAAGGTGTCATAATCTTTTCACCCGTAGCTGGAATCTCAAATTCATGATTACCATCAGCATACTTTGCAATATACACCGCGTCATTTACAAGACACATCCTGTCATAAGTTGCCTCATGCTCAAAATTGTATCCGTACAGTTTACCGTATCTCATTACAAAGTCGATAATCTCAGGAGTTGCATTAGGAATCTTGATTGAGTCTGTCTTAATATGTGCAACTTTAAATCCCTTTGCTTCCACCTCATGTTTAAGATTCACCATAAACAAAGCACCACGTTTTGCCACGATGTTATCAATGTTTCGAGGATCTCTGAACGGACAATCATATGTAGCCATTGTCTGGCCATAAACGGCATTGATCACTATCTTGAGTGCCTGAGCAAGATTCTTTGCCATGCTAGTATCATCCAGGAACTTTGCAAGGGCTCCATCTAGCATTTCTTTAGCCTTGTCTAACTCACCATGCTTGATTAGCAATCTCGTGTCTTTTATGTCGCTAAATCTCTTTGTATACTCATCACCAAACAAATCCTCGTCAATGATAGACGTAGGGTGCATAGACGCAATATCCAACAGAGCATCGTCGGTATGGATTCCCGGTTTAGCATAAACATAACCACCAAGACCTACTTCTTCACCGCGATATAATGACTGTGCCGGTGTGTTACCCTTTTTAGGTATAAATTCATACCCAGGGAACATCGGATTGCCCTTAGAATCGAATTTTGTCCACTCAGGATCAACCATACCGTCAAGACCGAATTCTTTGATCCTCTGTATTGTAAGATTTGCATCGAAATCCGAACAATCACCCATAAATCGATAATTAAATCGATTCTGTGGCTTCCTATTATTGCCAAATATAATCTTTGTAGTCAAAGAGTTCGTTGTATCGTTGACAGAACCGCCTGCAACCTCTGCAAGTACCTGTCTAGCTATAAAATCAGCCTGTCTTGCATCGAACGTAGCTTCTGTAGCGATTACGTCGTTACAACAATACTCTGCAACCTTATCCCAGAGCTCCTCAGGCACTTCCTTATCCCAAGGTAATCCGAGCTCCTGATGATGTATTCCAAGTTCAATCTCAAATTTCTTAAGAGACTGTTTCTTGGAAGAGAAATCATAAATATCAGTATAACTAATACTGTACGCCTCTCTGAACATCGCTGTTCTATCGCCAGATATAATTCTCTGACTAAGCTTGTATAATTCCTTAGGACCATAGCCCATCATAGCAGCCCACAAAATATGATTATCGTACTTACGGTTGTTGAAACCTACGAGACGATATTTCATGAGCTGCTCGACTTCAGAAGCTTTGGGGTTTATCATCCTAACCACATCTTTAGATCCCTGAATCTTCCAACAGATCACAAACAGGTTAGGAAATACTTCCACATCGAAGAACACTATTGGAGTCGTTAATTCAAGCCCCTGTATCTCTTCTTCACTGAATATATCTTCATTCTCATACTCCTTACTACAATAGTGCATCTGGTTAGCTAACTTTAAGCAATATTCACTCTGATGTGTACTATTAGCAGCAAATCCCATAATATAAGGGCGCATATCTCGAAGATCATATTTCAGACCATCGTTGTACGCATCCTCTAGTATCTTATAAATGAAATCCATCGATGGTTTTGTCCCAGGATGGATCTCCTTAGCGAGGTTCCTCTCGATCAAACGTCTCAAGTTTTTCTCGCTTTTAACTTTTTCTGAATCGTACATTTTCTCCTTTTCTTCCTTCAAAGGCAATCCAGAACTTATTGTTGCCACAGGTAAGCTATTACATTTTGTCAACATACGTCTTAAACTAGCATTACCTGTCATAACCTTGATCTCAATATGGTCTCCTGCAATCTTAGCAAGTTTACTAACATCCCCAGAATATAAGTACTCAAGATGAATACCAGCACCGGACTTGCTAGTTTCTGCATAAGTCGGATACCATTGAGATGCAGCTGCCAAGTTCCTCTCGAAACTCTTTTTACCATCATCTCCTGGAATATCAAAGTCGACAGTTACCAAGTTTGCTGGAGGCCTCACATAATGTAACTTATGCGTATCCAAATCACTCAGTTTTGTCTTAACGTTAACCCATTTCGACGTAGGTTTCTCATCCTCGTTAGCATATTGAGCAGGACAATCAGCGAGAACCTTATCAAGTTCAGATTCTGTCCCATCAAATATAAGCCAGGACTTCTTTTCACCATTTTCCTTCTTTTTAGGAGACTCGTAGTCAAAGATCTTAGATTTGAAACATGTGTAGTAGTTCCTAACACGAGTTCCGTCAACCAATATAGCCCTTTCCTCAAAGTGTTTGAAGTAGTTCTTAAGTTCCTCGCCAAAGGCTCGTCTATTCATCGGATATGCCACATTTGCCTGTTCGCAATAAGTCTTGTACAAAGTCCACGCCTGCATTAACGTTGTTCCGTCATCTCTTTTAAAAATATGATAGGAGTCAACCATGAAATCATAGAAATCATTAGTTGCTCCCATCATCGATGTCGGAATATAAGTGTCATAGAATCTCTTATTAGACTCGTAGACACCCTTACATTTCCAGGCGATAGCACCAAGTTCATAAGGTATCCTGTCCATCAGATCGAAATATCTATCTGTTGGGATCTTATCGCCAGACGGACTTACATCTATAAGTCGTCTCAGGATACCAGACTTAGCATCCGTTATCTTTACTGGCTTATTAGTTCCCATGAACAACATACTTATAAAGTGCATTGGATATAATCTTTTGAACTTGGCGTTCACCATCATAGTCTCATGAGATACAAGACTATTAAGCTTTGTATTATCCTCTATCCTGGACAAGTCACCGTCATGTTGTATCGCCACAAGTGGATTTGACTGAAACGCCTCCAACGCAAATGCATTATTAGCAGCACCTAAAGCCTTAGCATCGAACACACTAAAATACCCATCAAAGAGCATTTGTATGATGTTCAACACTGTAGACTTACCAGTACCAGCCGCACCGTATAGCACAAGGAATTTCTGGATTTTCTTACTATCACCATTCACGACAGATCCAATGGCCCATTCTATCTTCTTACGCTCATCTTCAGAATATAATGTACTCATGAGTTCATCATAAGCATCACATCCACCCTGTTCCAGAGCATAAGGCAGAGTCTTACTTGCATAATCCTTCTTTTTTATCTTGGAATTAGCAAATATAAGTTTCTCGTCAAGATTATGAAAATCATCACGCATCTGCTGTTGACAGAACTTGTGCCATCGATCTATCATTCCGGTTTCTGCATCCCACATATGTGAGATTGTTACATACCCCTCTAAATCTTGGCGGTGTTCTTCCGCGTATTTATCCAATTCACGATCTATGATCTCAAGACATTCTTGCTCATCTATAGACCATAGTCCTTTCTCTTCAATCCAACACGCATAGAAATCACCACCGCGTATCATCAAGTCGGATCCTTTCTTGATGATAAACTTTGGATAGATTTCAATTTGTCCCATTTTCTTGGACTTGGTTGAAATTTTGAGAAAGTCTAACATAA
>JAEIGA010009189.1_pt1 | contig 14954 bp, 29 predicted proteins | sample 9270691 | NCBI WGS metagenome assembly JAEIGA01 (sample SAMN17057246, study PRJNA624740) | gut metagenome | biome: biome; isolation source: fecal sample | host: Bos grunniens | place: China: Xizang | collected 2019
ATTGTGTGTGTCGATAATTTGGTCTTTGAGAGCATCGTTTTTATCTCGGAGTTTGCCCACCGTGGTTTCCAAGACGGCATTCTCTGCGACAAGAGCATCACGCTCGGCTTTTAGGTTGGTGATCTCCGCTTGCAGGGCAACGAAGCTGCGGTCACCGATATAGAACAGCTCCCAAAGCTCTACACCGAGGACTTTGCATATATCCTCCAACGTATTTACGCGAGGTGAGTCTTTTTCGGGGTTTTCGGGATGAATGATGCGAGAGATTGTATCAGTAGAAACACCGCTCTCCTCCGATAATTGTTTGTTGGATATGCCTTTTTCTTTCATAATCTCTGCAACCTTGCAACGATACATAATATAAATGTCCTTTCTATAGGCAAATTTGCCTATTCGCACCGCAAATATGCGGATTTCTGCCGTAAATTTGCCAATAAATACCGCAAATTCGCTTATTGATTTTCGTTTACAGCCGTTGTATAATTTACTCAAGCAAAGCGAATGTCGAAAAATGTTGACATTTCAGTTAATTTGAATTATGATGGGAATCAGGGGGTTAGAACAATGACAGACAACGAAAAGGAATTAATTAATATGATCCGTAATACAGATACTCCGGGACAAGCCTTGTTGACGGCGGCTGTCATTGTTTTGGGTTACCTAAAGCAGCACGGATTAGATTCAGTACAAGAGCCTGCTGATCTTCAGGAACTCGCCTAAATAATTCAAGTAACATCTTCTCCCCTTCTGATAGGTTAGGTTCGGTGGGGGAGGCTTTTTTTACCTGCCGTTCCATTGGGACATCAAGTCCCATAAGCCATGCTTCGCTTACATTTAATGCTTGGGACATAAGGTATATCCTATCTTGCTTCGGTTCAAACGCTCCGCTCAAATATTGGCTCAATGCGCTTTTAGGAATTTTGGTGAGTCGGCACAAATCAGACTGCTTCATTCCTTTAATAGTTAATGCTGTTCTTATTCTTTCAGCACAGGTTGCTTTCCTATCATATTCCATATTTTCTCACCTCCTTCGCCTTTATAATACACCCAAAGTTTAGAAAAGTCAACACTTTCGACAAAACTTTCCAAAAAAAGTTTAGAAAATTTCAAAAAACCTATTGACAAACTTCGACAAGTGTGTTATACTTTGTTCAGAAACCTGAACAAACGTGTCGAAATAAGCCTAATCTACAGAGGCATATTTTTTCGCCCATAAGGTTCAGATTTCTGAACATTATGCAAAAAGGAGGAAAAACTATGAAGTTCAACTATTCAAAGTTACTTGGCAGAATGAAGGAGTGTGGCTATACGCAGGAACAGCTTGCAAAGGCTATCGGAATCAACAAAGGCACATTAAGTGTCAAGCTCAACAACCGCTTCTCTTTCTCGCAGGAAGAAATACTTGCTATCTGTAAGGTGCTGAATATCCCTACAAGCGAAATCAGCGAATATTTTTATGCGATGGAAGTTCAGAATTCTGAACCAAATAGTAATGTCAGCAACGAGTGACCCTGCATATTATGTAGGAAAGACTTAACGAGGTGAGGTCATGGCAAAAACGGACACCTACAAAGAGGTCAGGGTGATAGAGTTCCCCCAAGGGACAGCCACGGTGCATATCCCCGACCTAACCGAGGAGGAGAGAGCGAGACGGATGAAGCGGATCGCAGAGTCGGCGGCACTTCTTCTCTACCCCGAATTGAAAAAGTAATTATCAGAATTTTTAGAAAGTGAGGAACGAAAGATGTATGATTTTGAAAATGAAATCCGAAATGAAAAGGCTTCTCGTGAGGCAAAGATTATGATTTCAAAAATGATATCGGAGATATTGCTCAAGTCAGATGCTCCAGAACACATCAAGATGAGTGTTCGTGTTATTGATGCTGCACAAGAGCTGCAGGACACTTTGCACGATATGGTGAACCCCATGGCAGGAGATAATTCCGAAAATTTAAACATTGATAACGCTAAGAAGTTTTGCTTATTGCTTACTGCGACAAACGAACAAATCAAGGCATTTGCATATGCAAGTCCTCTGATAGAATCAACGGAGGCAAATAATGAAAATATTTAAAAAAATCAAGGAATGGTTTATATGGCTGTTCTCCAAGAAGGTTGGAGAAGCCATCAATGACGGAGCTACATACGAAGAGGTACAGGCTATCGTGCAGGAGAAGATGAAAAAATGAGTTATCACAATGACGAATGGACGGCAGAAGAGGTTATAGAGTGGTTTTGTTCGCCGTGGGAATGCTTATTGGCTGTCATAAAGCACTGTGAGTTTTTTGCAGAGGACAACGAGGAGTTCGTCCGGGTAGACAAGGTTGTGGGGGAAGACGAGGTCTGTATCTATTGGGATGATGGCTTGGTTTGTTACCCAAAGGAAGAGGTCGAGGAGTGGACAAGCTTGGACTTTAAAAGTTGCTTATCCCTTTACGATGTTGATGCGTTTTTAGCCGTTATGGAAAAGGAAAAAATCTTATTTTAAGGAGTTAATTATGTATCGTAACTTACAAAAAATATCCACGCTCAATATGCCCCATGATGAGTGGCTTGAGCATAGAAGAAAGTCCATCGGTGGATCGGATGCGGCTGCTATTATCGGTCTGAATCCTTGGTGTAGTCCCTACGCAGTATGGGCAGACAAGCTCGGCAAAGTGCCTCCGAAGGAAGACAACGAGGCAATGAGGCTTGGTCGTGACCTTGAGGACTATGTGGCAAAGCGGTTCACCGAGAAGACAGGCAAGAAGGTGCGCCGGGAGAACAGCATCATTATCAATCCCGACTTCCCTTTCGCCCACGCAAACGTGGACAGGCTCGTTATAGGCGAGGATGCAGGACTTGAGTGCAAGACCACCTCTTCCCTAAACCTCAAGAAGTTTAAGAACGGTGAGTATCCCGAACAGTATTATGTGCAATCGGTTCACTACATGATGGTCACAGGAGCGAAGAAGTGGTACATAGCGGTGCTTGTCCTCGGTGTTGACTTCTATGTCTTTGAGATCGAGCGTGACGAGGGCGAAATTTTGGCTCTTGCCGAGTCGGAAGTTGCTTTTTGGGATTATGTCCACAGAAAATCCCCACCGCCCACAGACGGCAAAAAATCGACCACAGAGGCTATTACCACAATGTACCCCGACTCCACCGATGAGGGCAACGTAAGCCTGTTCGCATACGAAAACGATCTGAAGCAGTATATGGTTCTGTCCAAGCGCATCAAGGAGCTTGAGGAGATGCGAGACGGATTTGCCAACAAGGTCAAGGCTTATCTCGGTGAGACGATGAGCGGAACGAGTCAGAACTACAAGGTCTCTTGGAAGACCGCAGAGAGAGCGACCTTCGATGCCAAGCGGTTTGCCGCAGACCACAAGGATCTCGACCTTACCTCTTATTACAAAGTCAGTACATATCGCACCTTTAAGGTTACGGAGCAGTAAATTATGGTGTTGATAGATTTAACTGGGCAAAGGTTCGGAAGGCTGACGGTGCTACAACGAGCGGAGACAATCAACAAGCGCACAAGGTGGTTGTGCCGTTGTGATTGTGGCGAGGAGATAATCGTAGAAGCCTACAACCTCAAAACAGGTCATACTCAAAGTTGCGGTTGTTTTCAAAAAGAAGCCGCCTCGTCAGCAAACACCACGCATGGGATGCGTAATACACGGCTCTACAGAATTTGGTCATGTATGCATAACAGATGCTACCAAAAAAGCTACCACGCATACAACCACTATGGTGGCAGAGGCATAACCATCTGTGCCGAGTGGTTACACGACTTCCAAGCCTTTCACGATTGGGCAATAGAAAACGGTTACAAAGACAACCTTTCTATTGACCGCATCGACAACAACAAGGGGTATTCCCCCGACAACTGCCGTTGGGCAACTCAAAAAGAACAAAATAAAAATAAAAGAGCCGAAAATGGCTTCAAGATTAAGGAGATTTAATTATGGCAACCACGATCAGAAATCAGATAACCAAGGTAGAACAGAATGTAGCACAGGACACCAACAACAAGCAGACCGTAAATCAGATCATGAGCGCAATGCTTGACGGAGAAAAGATGCGTAGCAGATTTGACGAGCTGCTCGGCAAGAGATCGCCCCAGTTCATCTCTTCCGTTGTGTCCCTTGTAAATGCCGACAAGAATATGCAACAGGCTTTCTTTGAGTCCCCCATGAGCGTGATCCAATCTGCATTGAAGGCAGCCACCTTCGACCTCCCCATCGACCAAAACCTCGGATACGCATACATCGTTCCCTTTAAGAACAAGGGTGTAATGACCGCCAACTTCATCCTCGGATGGAAGGGTATGCATCAGCTTGCGCTCCGTACAGGTGCATACAAGACCATCAACGTGGTTGATATCCGTGAGGGCGAACTCAAGTCCTACAACCGCCTTACCGAAGAGGTAGACATCGTATTTGAAGAGGACGAGGACAAGCGTGAGACTCTTCAGGTCATCGGATATGTTGGCTACTACAAGCTCGTCAACGGTGCCGAGAAGACCATTTATATGACCATCAAGCAGATCGAGAACCACGAAAAGAAGAACCGCAAGGGTGACTATATGGGTAAAGGATGGCGAGACGATTGGGATGCCATGGCACGAAAGACCGTGTACCGCCGTCTCATCGGTAAGTGGGGTGTTATGAGCATCGACTATCAGAGCCACGGAGATGCGGTAAGCCTTGCGAATCAGATGCAGGAGGAGTACAACCTCGACAGCGATAACTTTGTCGAAGGTAGCTACACCGAGACCGAGGTCAATGCCGAGACAGGCGAGGTTGCCGAGGGGGAGAGTTAATCTCCTCCCTCTCCCAAAAATAAACGAGGAGGGATCTTATGTTTAATTTCAAGATAACGTGCGACAACGGTGCTATCTGCACCATTCGTGCGAAGTGTAAGAAAACCGCTATAATGCTCTACTGCAAGGCAGAAGGGTGTTCGGAAGAGTGGTTTTATCACCACTGCAAGACAAAAAAGATGAGCGAGGTGTGAGATATGAGTAAAAAAATCACTCAACGAGATATTATCCTTTGGCACTTGCGGAACGTAGGCACTCTCACAAGGGCGCAAGCAATGTCCGAGTACGGCATAGTCGAATTGCCTGCGAGGATCGTGGAGCTAAAAAGCCTCGGACATAACATCACAAGCACGAAGGGTACATCAAAAAACCGCTTCGGCACAGTACACTTTAACATCTATAAATTGGAGGAAACAAACAGTGCTTAAAATTCTTGTAAGGAAGTGGGACGAAAACCAAGATAAATTAAGACAAGAGCTTTCAACAAGGCGAGGCTTAAATTCTTGTGAGTATAAAGACCTTGTAAAGCTTACTTTTGAGGTTATTTTTAACAATGTCACAATCGAAAGCAACCACGGATACATATCAGAGTGCCAACTCGACTTGGAACATATTACCGAAATAGACAACGGTGACTATCAAGGAACTTTGCTATATCTCATTCCGCTTGACTGCTATCAGCCATCAGAATATGAGTACCTTATGACATATGTGGGGTATGGTTCGTGTTCGGGGTGCGATACTCTTTTAAACATTCAAGGCTACGGCGATGAACAGCTATTATCCGCATCGCAAGTCGAGGATTTTATGAAACTATGCAAAGACATATTAACCAATACAATCAAGCCTTACAACGGTGGTTGGAGATTTAACGAAGAATTTGAACATACGGAGGAATAATTATTATGGCAAATTTCAATTTTAACAAGGTTATTCTCGGCGGCAGACTTACTTCCGATCCCGAATTGAAGACCACACAGAGCGGTATCTCGGTATGCTCTTTCTCCGTAGCGGTCAACCGCAGGACAAAACCGGGTATGGAACAACAGACGGATTTCTTTAACGTGACCGCTTGGAGACAGACCGCAGATTTCGTATCGAGATACTTCAAGAAAGGCTCGTCAATCTGCATTGTGGGTACGCTTCAGAACTCCACTTGGCAGGATCAAAACGGACAGAAGCATTATCGTACTGACATCGTTGCTGATGAGGTTATGTTCGTTGACAGCAGGGGCGAGAGCAACAACTCGGCACAGGGACAAGCCGTGCCTGCGACTCCTAATTTTGAGGAGATCAAGACGGACGAAGATCTGCCTTTCTGATGGGGTGATGGTATGAATGCATTTACCAAAGAGGACTTGAAGCGGTTTCAAGCCGAAAGCCTTCCCGACAAAGAACAACGGTCACTCGCTAAAATATCGGAGTGGTTTTCATATTGGAACAACGAGGTCTATGTTGCCTTTTCGGGCGGTAAGGACAGTTCGGTTCTCGCTGATCTCTGCGGATTTTGGTGCAAAGCAATAGGCGTACCTCTATACTTGGTATTTGTTGACACAGGACTTGAGTATCCCGAAATTAAAAAGCATGTCAAGGATTTTGCAGAGTATCTTCGGAAGAAATACGAGATCGAGGTTGTGCTTGAGATTCTTCGTCCCAAGATGCGGTTTGATGAGGTCATCAAAAAGTATGGGTATCCTATAATCAGCAAAGAGGTTTCTTTAAAGGTTGCCAATGCTCGCAAAGGTGGAATACATACCGCTGATTTCATTAGAGGGGCAGAGCGTGAGACAAGGTGCGGCGGTAGGTATAGTTTAGTTAAATACCGTCCTTTATTAGATACCGATATCCCAATTTCCAATAGGTGTTGTGATGTTATGAAAAAGAAACCCTCGCACGACTATGCAAAACAAACAGGTCGCAAATGTATTACAGCTCAAATGGCTGACGAGAGTAGGATAAGAGAGCAGAACTGGCTCAAAAACGGATGTAACGGTTTTAATTTAAAAATTCCTGTTAGTAATCCGATGTCCTTTTGGACAGAGCAGGATGTGTTGCAGTACATAAAAAAGTATGAAATACCGATTGCTTCCGTATATGGCGAGATCGAGTACGCTAACTATCCCGATCAGATTCGCTTTGAAGATTTAGGTGTTGAGAGCGAAGTGTGTGAAGAACTCAGCCTTACAGGATGTCAACGAACAGGATGTATATTCTGCGGCTTCGGATGTCATCTTGACAAGTCACCAAGCAGATTTGAACGCTTGAAGATAACCCATCCTCGGCAGTATGAGTATTGCATCGGCGGTGGCGAGTACAACGAGGACGGTGTATGGCAACCAAACAAGCAGGGACTCGGTATGGGTCATGTGTTTGAGGTGCTTAATGAAATCTACGGTGACGGATTTATCAAGTATTAGGGGGTGATACATAATGGGCGAAGTCCAATGGATAAAAATCTATTTAGATATGTTTGACAAGCCAAAAATCAAAAAGGTTAGGAGGCTTCCTGCCGGGAACAACCTCCTCCTCATATGGATCATGCTTCTTGTTAAGGCAGGCAAGTGTAATGCAGGGGGGATGATCTACATCACCGAGAGATTCCCATACACGGAGGAAGACCTTGCGGAGGAGCTTGGTTTTGATGTAAACACCATCAGACTTGCTTTAAAGGCTTTTGAAGAACTTGATATGATTACCACCTCACCCGAAGGATTTATTGATGTCATCGGGTGGGAGGAGCATCAGAACGTAGACAAGCTTGCAGAGATCAGAGCCAAGGACAGAGAGAGAAAGCGGCTCAAGAGGGCGCAATCAAAGGCTCTTATTGAACAGTCCACGGATGTCCACGGACATTCCACGGACTGTCCGCACATAGAAGAAGAAGGAGAAAGAGATAAAGAAAAAGAATCTCATTCATTCATTCACGCACGTGAGGGCGATGAATATGTGGAAAACTCTCCCGACAGGGAGAGCTTGAAACTGAAGTACCTCGGAGGATCTCTTGGCAAGGGTGTGGTGATGCTCTCGGAGGAGCAGATCGCTGACCTCTTGGACAAGCTCTCCATTGAGGAGTTTAATCGCTATGTAGAAGCTGTAGCTGAATGCGAACTTAACGGCAAGCACTACAAGAAGAAAACACATTATCAAGCCATATTGGAGATGGCAAGAAAGGACAGAAAGGTGAAGCCATGAATTCAATTATACCGAGGAAATTAAGCAATAGGGAGATGAAAGCTCTTGACGGCTCGATCAGAGAGCAGATCGGACAGAATATCGCAAAGCTCAAGGGCAATATTGAAGCGATAGTCCTTTGGCAACTCCACGAACAGTACGGTTTCGGTGCGAAGCGATTGGAGGCTTTCCTTGAAGGCTTCCAACCTGCTTTGCAGGAGCTTATGAACTTCTATGGAGTCGAGGGTGCAGAGGATGTAGAATTCGCCTGTGTACACAATTTAAAGTCCATCGGATTTGATACCGACAAGCTCGGCAAGGCTTTCCCGGTGGAGTGGACTATGAATGGGAGGTAAGCATGGCAACGTGTAAGGATTGTATTGGTCTGTGTAATGCCCTAAAGAGTATTGTTTGGTACAACAATCACTCTGTATGGCTTTCAGAACTTTGTGCAGAACTTAAAAAAGAAAAAAATGAAGGGGATAAGTATACTAATTATCCCTGCCCCATTGTAACCGAAGAATGGCTTACCGAGAAACATACAATTTGGGAACTACTCGTTGGTATGTTTGGTGATTGGGGGACGAGCATCAGAGGCGGTTGGATAGAGGACTTGGATGGTTGTATCAAGTTTATCGAGCAAATAATCGAAGACGATGACGAGGAAGGAGCAACCGATGAAAAAATGTAGATGTTGGCGGTGCGAGGACTACAGCACTTGCGATATTAACAAGATGACCGAGGAAGAGGTCAAGAAGCTCCCTTGCATTAAGTACCAATTAGGCAAGGATTGTACGATAGAAGATATTATCAAAGAACAGTTTGTGGAGGTTGAGGGATGAGCGAAGTTAAATTGAAGCCGTGTAGAAAGTGCATTGAGATATGCAGAATTCGCATAGTTCAAACCTTAACAGGAAATTACAGGATAGGTTGTAGGATACACGGAGAGTGGCAACGGAAGGCATATCCCACGATCGAGGAAGCGGTTGCCGCTTGGAATAGGAGTAGATGATGGTTGTAGAAAATAAAATGCACGATGCATTTTCGGCAGATGCATATTATACACCAATGGCAACGGCGGTGTATTGCAGAAACTGTGGGACGAGGCTAAAGGTATTTTATGCCGAGGATTGCCTGTATTCCGTCAAGTGCGGATACTGCGAAACGATTACTCTTGTAAGGGCAAGCAATCCAACAGAAGCAATGTTGTATGTTGGGGATTTTGAAAGGAGCAAATAATGAGCAAAGAGAAGCAGATTGAGGAGATGGCACTCGAATTATGCTATACACGAAATGTCGTTAAACGGCTTCACAATCGTAAGTGCGGAGATTGTGATATTAAATCGTGCGATATACACGAAATATGCGAAGACCTTTACAACGCAGGCTACCGCAAGCAGAGCGAGGGGGAGTGGATATTTAAGGGACTTGACGAATTTCGAAAGTATAAAGTCACTTGCCCTTTTTGCAAAGCAGAGTACGTAGGCAATTATGATGCTTATGATGAGCCTGAAGATTTTAACTATTGCCCCAATTGCGGAGCGAAGATGAAAGGCGGTGCGGAATGAAAGTATCACAGTTACTTAAAGTTATGGATAAGACGGATTTCGTCGCTATTTATGATGCAAACAAAGGCATTGGGAACAATCGGATTTATGACGGAGAGGTGCGAGGTATCAAGAGAGACGATCCCATAAACGGCTATCACATACATAAAGTTTTTGCTTATGACGATGTGGTGATTATGGAAGCGGAAGGCGGTGAGTGATATGGCACGATATATTGATGCAAACGCTTTTCAGGAAAAACTTGCAGAAGTAGCAAGAGAGCCTGATTATAGACACGAGGGTGAGGACTGGAGTTGTGGGGTCTGTTTAGCAGGAACGCACCTCGATGGTTTCCCCACCGCCGATGTTGTACCGAGGAGCGAGGTCGAAAAGCTTGAATCGGTTATAGATGCCCTGAAAGATAGTAACGAACATCTTGCCGTTTTTCTTGAAGAGAAAAAAGCGGATGTTGCGAGGGAGATCTTTGAGGAGGTCAATTCAATCTTTCAAAATCAATTCGAAAAGTGTTCCAAAGAATCGGAGTTGAAGTTATTAGAACCTTTTCGTCAATGTGAGCGTTTCGCCATCAATGAACTGTGGAGCGAGGTTGCCAAGCTCAAAAAGAAATACACGGAGGGAGAGCGAGATGGTAGTTAAATTCCCCACGGAATGCTCTGATTGCCCACACTTCAAGAGTTGGGAAAGCGGTATTGCGGAGATTACTTGTCACTGTGAGTATCACGGAGTAACTTGCGAAGCTGATGCCCATATATTCTTGGATTGCTCTGAAGTTGAGGAAAGGAAGGTTAATAGGAGGTGATACTGTGGCACACCACGGATCAAAATTCGTAAAGTGTCCGTTCTATAAAGACCATGACAACAACAGGGTCAAGTGCGAGGGGATATCCAAGGGTAACACCATCCACCTTGTATTTGAAGACTCTAATGAACGTATAAATTATATGCATACTCATTGTAATAATATATTTATATGTCAATCTTGTATAATACATAAAACTTTATATAGTAAATGGGAGGAGGGCAAATGAGCAAATACGGAAATATTAAGACCACGACCTCCGATGGCATCACTCACGACTCGATCCGTGAGGCTAACAGATGGTGTGAACTCAAGCTGCTTGAGAGGGCAGGAAAGATATCTGACCTTCAGAGGCAGGTTAAATTTGAGCTTCTGCCAAAGCAAGACGGAGAGAGAGCGGTATATTACATAGCGGACTTTGTTTACACAGAGGATGGCAAACAGGTGGTGGAAGATGCGAAAGGCTTCCGCACCAAAGAGTACAAGCTCAAGAAGCGAATGTTACTCTACTTCAAAGGCATAAAAATCAAGGAAACATAACCACAGAGGGGAGCTTCGGCTCTCCTCATTTTTTTGAGGGGGGGTGGGTATCACTTGTGTTTCAATTTGTTTTAAAATGTGTTTAGAATCTCACGAAAGGAGGCTTTCTGTTGGATTGGAATTCTATCCGCAACGAGTACATTACAGACGAGTCTTCATCCTACAGGAAGCTTTCTAAAAAGTATGGGGTAAGCCTTACCGCTATAACAAGGCATTCCAAGGAGGAAGATTGGCAAGGTCAGCGACAACAGTTGAAGAACAAAACGATAACAAAAAGCATAGAAAAGTTGTCCGATAAAACTGCTGATAAGTTGTCGAGGGTGGCTGATCTCACCGATAAACTACTCGATAAACTTGAGCAGGCTATTGAGGAACTTGATATACAACTTTACAAGGATGTTGTTAAGACCAAGGAGATTGAATATAATCACGATCTGCGCCCCGATAAACCTACTAAAGAGACTATTCATGAAGAGGAAAAGGTCATCGAGGTCAAATCTATTGTAGACAGGAGCGGTCTCAAGGCTATTGCTTCTTCCCTGCGTGACATCAAAGAGATACAGATGCTCAAGACAGAGCTTGACAGACAGGAGCAAGAGGCAAGGATCGCCAAGCTTCAGAAAGAGGCACAGGAGGATGACAACAACTTGACAGAGATCAAGGTCACCTTTGGTTCTAATGACAGCGAGGATGGTGACAAATGGGCAGAGTAACAAGGCTCAATATACCACCTCCTAATCCCAAGCAGAGGCAGTTCTTCCTTGCAAGAGCGAGATACATTGCCTATGGCGGCGCAAGAGCAGGCGGTAAGAGTTGGGCGATGAGAACCAAATTCGCTCTCTTGTGTATGCGATATGCAGGGATACAGATACTTCTGCTTCGTAGAACTCTCCCGGAACTGACAGAAAACCACGTCAATCCCCTTCTGATCCTACTCAAGGGTATAGCAAGGTATAACAAGCAAGAGAAGGTATTCTCATTCCCCAACGGTGCGAGACTCAAGCTTGGTTACTGTGCGAATGAGGCAGATGTCTTACAGTATCAGGGACAGGCTTATGATGTTATTGGCATGGAGGAAGCAACGATGTTCACGGAGTTTCAGTTCAACTGTCTCCGTGAGTCGAATCGTTCTTCGGGACTTATGAAGGAGCAATTCGCTCCTCGGATGTATCTGACCATGAACCCCGGTGGAGTCGGTCACCATTGGGTCAAGAGGCTATTTGTTGACAAGATATACAAGGATAAGGAGAGACCTGAAGACTATATATTCATTCCTGCAAGGGTATATGATAACACAGCGTTTATGGAGCGAGACCCCGACTATGTAGCACAGCTTGAGTCCCTTCCCGAAAAGAGACGAAAGATGATGCTCCTTGGAGATTGGTCAAGTGTTGAAGGTGCTTTCTTTGAAGAATTCGTCAACGATCCTACTCACTATGAGGACAGGCAATGGACTCACGTTATTGCTCCGTTTGAGATACCGAGGCATTGGAAGGTATATCGTTCCTTTGACTTCGGTTATAACAAGCCGTTCTCTATGGGATATTGGACGGTAGATGGGGATGGAGTCATCTATAGAATACTTGAGTGGTATGGATGCACAGAGACCGACAATGAGGGTCTGCGTATCCCTCCCGACAAGATATTTGAAGAGGTGGCAAGGTTTGAGCGAGAGCATCCTTGGCTTAAAGGAAGAAATATAACAGGTATTGCAGACCCTTCAATATGGGATGCATCAAGAGGTAAGAGTGTGGCAGAGAGTGCGAGTGACCATAAGATATTCTTCTCTCCCGGAGACAACGAGAGAATAGCAGGGTGGATGCAGGTACATTACCGACTTGCATTTGATGAGAACGGATTCCCTATGATGTATGTCTTTGAGAATTGCAAGGCATTCATAAGGACGATACCTGCGCTTCAATATGATGACCACAAGGTGGAAGACCTTGACACAGATGGTGAAGACCACGTTGCCGATGAGGTGAGATATTTCTGTATGAGCAGACCCATCAAAGCGAGGGTAGCAGCCAAGGCTGATGAATACTATAAGAATCCTATGAACATTTACCTTGACATCATGAAGGAAGACCTCACCACAAGAACCGCAAGACCGAGAATTGAGATTATCGGAGGATAAATAATGGCAGATATCAAGAAGAAACAGAATATTGAGGAGAAGAAGAAGACCCCCTCACAGACCGCCGAGAAAGCTCCACAGCAGACGGTGAGTCCCGAAGAGCAGTTAATGCGTAGGCAATCCGCTCCTCGTCCTACGGCTGAATCTGAAGCACAGAGGCTGTATCAGCAACAGCAAGCACAGATGATGCAGGGGCAAGGCAGAGATACTTCGGGTGCTTTGAATGGCTTCAAGGCTTTAGCACAGGTCGTTGGCAGAGAGCAGATACAGAAGGCGAACCTCACGCTCAACCGCTATAAGGAAGGTAAGACCAACCTTGAGCGGAAGATCGTTGATAACGAGCAGTGGTACAAGCAGAGGCATTGGGAGCAGATGCGAGATAAAAAGAGAGAGGTACAGCCTGCATCGGGTTGGCTCTTCAATAGCATTGCTAACAAACACGCTGATGCGATGGACAACTTCCCTTCCCCCAACGTCCTTCCGAGAGAGGAAGGTGACAAGGGTGAAGCAGAGATGCTGTCATCTATCATCCCTGTTATTCTCGATCAGAATGACTTTGAGGAGACCTACTCCGATGTGCAGAACTACAAGCTGAAGACAGGCGCAGGTGTTTACGGAGTCTTTTGGGATAAATCAAAGCTCAATGGTCTCGGTGACATTTCCATTCAGAAGATAGACCTTATCAATCTGTTTTGGGAATCGGGCATTATGGACATTCAGAAGTCTCGCAATGTGTTCCACGTTGAACTGATGGATAATGATGCCCTTCTCGGTGCATATCCACAGCTTGAGGGTAAGCTCGGACAAGCTACGATGGATATCAAAAAGTACGTCTACGATGACAAGGTGGACACCACCAACAAGAGCATCGTTGTGGATTGGTACTATAAGAAGCACAACTCGGAAGGCAAGGCGGTACTTCACTATGTCAAGTATGTCAATGATGAGGTGCTGTTCGCCACCGAGAACGATCCTAACTTCGCAGAGCGAGGATGGTACGACCACGGATTGTATCCCTTTGTGGTTGATCCCCTCTTCCGTATTGAGGGAAGCATCGCAGGCTTTGGCTACATTGATGTGGGCAAGGATGCACAGGCTTACATTGACCGAGGCAATCAGGCTATTTTGGAGAATATGCTTGCCAATACCAAGCCGAGGCACTTCATCCGCAATGACGGCTCTGTTAATGAGGAAGAGTACGCAGACCTTTCAAAGGACTTCGTCCACGTTGACGGCAACCTTGGGCAGGACAGCATCCTTCCTATACAGGGTAAGCCTTTGAGCAATACCGCAATACAGGTAGTCAAGGACAAGATTGACGAACTGAAGGAGACCACAGGTAACCGAGATGTATCCACAGGTGGTACTACAGGCGGTGTGACCGCAGCAAGCGGCTTGGCTGCACAGATGGAGGCAAGTTCAAAGCTGTCACGAGACTCCAACAAGGGGTCTTACAGAGCCTTCCGCAAGATCATCAACCTCGTTATCGAGCTTATCAGACAGTTCTACGATATGCCCCGATGCTTCCGTATTATGGGCGAGAACGGTGCCGCAAGGTTTGTGCAGTACAGCAATGCAGGCATTCAGCCACAATTCCAAGGCAATGACCTTGGGATGGATATGGGATTCCGTCTCCCTCTCTTTGATATTGAGGTCACGGCGCAGAAGCAGAGTCCTTATAGCAAGATGTCGCAGAATGAATTGGCTCTTCAGTTCTATCAGGCAGGCTTCTTCAATCCGCAGATGGCTGACCAAGCACTCGCTTGCCTCGATATGATGGACTTTGACCGCAAGCACTTCATTATGCAGAAGATCGCACAGAACGGCGGTATGTATCAGCAGATGCTCATGATGCAACAGCAGATGATAATGCTTGCACAGATGGTTGATGAGGGCAAGGGTACAAACCTCGCAGAGCAGATATCCGCAGGC
>JAEIGA010009190.1_pt1 | contig 14952 bp, 15 predicted proteins | sample 9270691 | NCBI WGS metagenome assembly JAEIGA01 (sample SAMN17057246, study PRJNA624740) | gut metagenome | biome: biome; isolation source: fecal sample | host: Bos grunniens | place: China: Xizang | collected 2019
AAATTCAACGACTTTACTATCTTTAGTCGCATCATTTCTTTTGGTACTTTTCTTTTCCTCATCTGTTAATTCTACTAAATATTTATTAAATTCTGGAATTATTGCAATTGAATCCAAAGGATACCCTGGATTTCTTTTAGTTGATGCACTATCTACAAAATAGAAATGACTTTTGCTCCAAGTATGTTCTTTTGCTCCATCATTTCCATAAACTACCATTCCATAAACCCATTTTGCTGTTAATTTTCCTCCATACTCTTTTACTAAACCAGTATAGTATTCAATCATTTCTTCATCAGATAATTCTTTTCCATTAACTCTTCTTACATGAGTTCCTGGTTGTTTTTCTTCTGGAAGTTCTTCAATAAATAATGAATTATCCATTCCTATTGAAACAATTCCTGTAGCTTCATAATATGCTTTTGCTTTTATTAAAGCGTTTTCCATACAATTTTTTCCAGTTTCTTCAACATGTAAATTTAAATCCAAATCCTTTAAAGTAATTAATTCAATATCTTTTTCTTTTAAAGCTTCTCTATATTTTCCTACTTTTGCAGGATTTGTTGTTGCAAATAAAACTTTCATTTTCTCTCCTTATAATTTCTACTAATTTCAAAATAATTCTAGCACAATACTAAAAAAAAATAAAGTATGAAATAATTTACTTTCATACTTTATTTTTACTATTTTACATTTTTGTTTTTAATATAACTTTCTGAAAATTCATCAGCTAATATATCCATAAGAAGTGTATCATAATATTTTCCATTTACGAATTTTGATTTTCTTAATCTTCCTGCTTCTTTAAAACCACATTTTTTATAGCATTTTATAGCTCTTTCATTGCAATCTAATACACTCAAATTTATAGAATTTAGATTCATATAATTAAATCCATAGTCTAACAATAATTTTATAGCCTCTGTTCCGTATCCATTACTTCTATAATCAGGGTTTCCTATAAAAATTCCAAGTACAGCCGTTCTATGATTATAATTTACATTTTCTAAGCTTAATGTTCCTACCATTTCATCAGTTTTTAAATCCACAATTGCAAACGCTGTTGCATCTGAATTAATATTTTTATTTTCTAAATATTTCTTTTCAGCATCTAATGTTAGAACAGTCGCACTTCTTCCTGTATAATCAGTCACTTCAAAATCATTCATCCATTTGGTATAAATTTCTGCATCTTCAATGCTTCTCGGTGATAAATAAATTCTATCTCCAACTAACTTTTTAAAATATTTCATTTTAATCTACCTCTTTTCAATAATTTCTAGTATATGAGAACTACATCCTAAAAGTTCTCTTCTCATACAATTTTTTAAATGATAATCTACATATAAATTGAATTCTTCATCATCAAAATTATTAACATATTCTTGCATTTGTGGTGCAATTCCATCTGTTGCTATTGTTTCTAGATTTTGAATATTAAAAGTAGAAATTAATCTATCGAATTCATCTATTCTATAACTTGCAAAAATCTCTTCTGCTCTTTTTTCTACTTTCCAATTTTCATCGCAACAAGTAGCTAATCTTTTTAAATTACCCTTTCTAACTCCGTAAGATAGAACAACAGCATCATCCGTTATGTATGCTATAAAGATTTTGCCATGTTTTTTTGTTACTCTAATAGCTTCATCAATCGCACGTTTTGCATCATCTTCTGTATAAAGATGATATAGTGGTCCTAGTATTAATGTTATATCAAAGGTATTGTTTTCATACATATCTAAATTTAAACAATTACCTTGAAGTGCAGTAACATCTAATTTATCTGTTATTTTAGATTTTAAAATATCTAAATTCTTTTTTACAAGTTCTACCGCATCTACTCTATATCCTTTTTCTGCATAATGAATTGTATATCGTCCTGTTCCTGCTCCTACTTCTAATATTCTATCTCCTTCTTTTAAATATTTGTCTACAAATTTTGTTGTAGTAATAAATTCAATTGTATGTGTTCTATCCCTTACTAACCTCGAATCTTCATCATAGTTATTGTAATAGTTTTCTAAAATCTCATTTATATTTTCCATCATTTCCATCTCCTTATTTAATAATTTTTCCTTTTACTGTTTGGAAATGATAGCGGGTTCATAAAATTGAAACCAGAGATTTCTATATAATTTTAATCCTCTCATAATTTTTTCCTCCTTTTTTAAAGTCGGATTTATTTGTAAGTAAAAACAAAAAAGCCTCACAAAGAAATCCTTTTTAAGACTCCTTTGCAAGACTTCAAATCTCTCAAGTGTAGGTTTTTTAAACCCTTTACCGCTCAAAGTTTTTACTTCTTAGGTAAACTCTTAATTTACATTAATTATTTTATCATAAATTACATATATTGTCAATTTACAATAAAACTACTATTTATTTGTTTTTTCTAAATACGTTTCTAATATTTTAGTATCTCTTCTAACTATAAATCTTGTATGATATACAGAAGAAAGATCTGCTTCGCATGGTGATGGTAATAACTTATTATAGCAATCTTTTATTAGTTCTAAAGCTTTTTTGGGCTCTTCCCATAATAATTTTGCACCTTCTTTTGATTCTTGTTCGGTTACATGTAATTGATTAGTATTCTCTACAACTTTTCCTACATAAACATATGATCTTTGCTTAAAACTATCTCTAGTTTTTATTTCTTCAATTGTTCCTAAAAAATCAACTATTTCTATCTTACAACCTGTTTCTTCAAAAACTTCTCTTTTAAATGCTTCTGCAGTTTCTTCTCCTTCATCAATTCCTCCACCAGGAAGTTTAAATTCATTTTTTAAAGATTTATTAAAAACAGCAATTTTTCCATCTTCTCTTATTACAATTCCTCTAGCACCAAATCTTTGTCTATAATTTTCTACTTTTATACTTTTTTCTCCGACATCTTCATCTTTTATTTGAGCTATTAAATTTATTTTATCAAAATACTTATTAGAAAATTCTATAAGTTCTTTTTGTTTACCATCAATTTTCTTTATTAGATTTTTTGCTTCTTTATATGCCATATCATATTGTTCTTTTGTAATATCATTATTTTTTAAAGCATCTTCTAGCTCTTCTTCATCTAATAATTCAATTTTATTTTCTGGAGTTATAGTGACATCCAAATATAAATCTTCAAAATAAGGATTATTATCTTTTATACCTACTTTATTTATAATATCAAAATACCAATTAAGTATTTTATTTTCTTTATTAAAACATACAGTCATCGCCACATTAGAATTTTCAGGATAAAATTCTAACCATTTGCAGCCGCTGTTTGCTCTTTCTATATAACCTTCTCCTAATTCTTTAGGTGGTTGATTTGCTTTAATTATATGTATTTGTCCAAGATGACCTTTATAATCATCTTCATCAATATACATATACTTAAATTCTTTTTCATCTACATATTGCATTGGAAAATCAGCTCGTTTTATTACCATATTTTCCTCCTTATTATAAAAACTTAAATAAAATATAATTAATAAAATCTTTATATCATATTTAAACTTTTATATCAATGATTATATTATTTTATTCCGCATTAAATGGGAAACCCCTTAAGCGGCAATTGCCGCCCAAGGGGTTAAGATTTAAAAATTAGTCACCGAAATCAACAATACTGCTGTTGTTTGCAGCCTCATCAGCCTTGAATTCTTCAATAGTATCAAAGCCAAAGAAACTAGCAAGCAAAGAACCAGGGAACCTTCTTACAGTTCTGTTATACTGGCTTACAGCTGCATTATAATCTTCTCTTGCAACATTGATTCGATTTGCAGCTCCTTCGATGGAATCCATCAAAGACGTATACTGCTCGCTTGCAGTAATAGTCGGATAGTTTTCGACAACAGCCAAGAATTGATTGATATTTTCAGTAATCTGTGCGTTGGCAGCATCCAGTTCTTCCGGAGTAGATGCGGCACTTAAAGCAGATCTTCCATCAGCAATATCCGCATAAATTGTTTCCAGGTGTTCAGCAGCTTCATCAGCAACCTTTACCAGATCCGGAATCTTCTCGATACGGCTCTGCATGACAGACTGAACATTGGCAAATGCCAGGTTGACATCTTCTTCCATATCCACCAGGTTATTGTAGGTGCTTACGCAGGATCCCACAAAACTAAAGATAGAAATGAGAAATACAGCAAGGATGCCGATAGCAATCCAGCCACCGATACTCATACCCTTGCGGCCACCATTACCAGAATGGTCGTAATGAACGTAATTGTTAGAATTTTGCATAGAATGTTCCTCCTTGTTATTGGTCAAATTGTTATTACTTCTAATACTTATCTTGAGGAGCCACCGCCATTAAAGCGTCCTCCTCCGAAACTACCGCCACGACTTCCTCCACTTCCACCAGAACGACTACTTAATATTATATGCAGAATCATGAATACAAGTCCATCGCCGAACCCATCTCCAAATATTCTACCAGTTATCAATTCTAGTATTAGCAGAAAAATGATCATTGCAATTATTCCAATCACTTGTCCAGCAGTAAGTTTTCCATCTGTTTCTTCTACAGCTATTTCTGGATCTAAACCTTCGATTCCAGAGAATTCATAATCTTCTGAATTTGCAATGCAATTTATAACCGCATTAACGGTATTGAAGCATGCGTCATTATAATTATCTTTCTCTCTGGATGGTACAAAGTATTTATCAAGAATTCGTCCAGACACGGAGTCTGTTAAAAATCCTTGCAAACCTCGTCCAATTTCTAATCGAACTTTGGTATCTGTTTTGGAAACCAATAGTAAGATACCATTGTCTTCGCCAGCTTTTCCTATCCCAAGTGTATTCGCCAGTTTGACCGCATATTGCTCAATAGTCAAATTGTTCAAGGATGGGATAGTAATAACTGCAAACTCAACTGTTGTTTTTTCTTCTAGTTGAACTAGCAGGTTGTTTATAACAGCTTCTTGATCATCGCTGATTATATTCCCTTGATCATACACATACATGTCCTTCAAAACTTCTGGAACTTGTATTTGTGCAGCAGTAGAATCATCTACCTTGTTATCATTTGCTGTTGATGTACAACCTACCAAAAGGCAACTAAGAAGAATAAGAACAGTTAAAAGATATACTTTTATTTTCTGTCCCATTCATACACCGCCTTTTAGAATCTTCTAGAAGCGCCACCACCACTCGGACGGCCACCATGGCCACCAAAGCTAGAACGATGTGAACTGCTAAAAGACGACGAACTTCTCATTTGTTGCTGTCTTCTTCTTCGCTCATCATCGCGTCTTCTTTCCTGACGTGTGTGATCTTCATCTGCATCGCTAATAAGCTTTTTAAGCTTACGAAGCAGTTCTTCAGAGAAATATGCCTGCTGTGCAGTAGTAAGATTACGATAGTATCTCATTGCTCTTGCAAGTCTATCTCTATCATCTTCATCAGCAGAATAAATACTGCCAATAATACCTTCGACCGCAGATTCAGCATCTTTTGCTGCATTGTAGTCGTTATAATCTGTTTCCGCACTGCGGTGAACCCTCTTTAGACTTTCAAGCAAACCACTATCCGGGAAAAATGCGCGTTGAGCTGCAGACAACCCCAAAAAGATTGCCAATGCGGCATGCAAATCTTCGTAACTTTTATGATTACCCTTAGGGTTATTATCAAAAGTACGTTTGATGCTTTGATAAGCTTTATTTGCCGCCTCTTTGTCTCTTCTTTCCTGCTCAAGTCTTTCAAATTCCTGTCTCAAATCGACAGCTTCGTTGTAAAGTGATTGGATATTGTCTCTGCTTGCAGTTACATATTTTCTCACTTCATTATCTGTGCCATCAAACAGCCCAAGAGCATTTTTGAAGACATCTTCGTTATCCTTAGTAGCAGTAATCGATAAGACCTCTGTGAGTTTTTCGTCTACTTTTTGAGCAGCCGCTTTGTACTCGTTTTCAATCATTTCATGGATTTCTTCGTCGAAATTATATTCCGGATGCAACTGCTGAGCGCGAGTGTACTTATCCGTCATATCTTCGAGCTGTGTTGTCAATGTGCTGATCTGGCTATTTGCACTTTGCAAATCACCATTAAGTCCTCGAATTTTATCATCTTTTGCTCTCATGCTTTGTTGATGACTTCTTTCGAGAGATGCAACTTTTTGAACGTGTGATTCTTCTGCTTGTTCCAGCTGGATTTGGAAGTTTTGTCTCAAAGTTTCTACTTCTTCTTCTTTTGCCTTCTCAAGTTTTTCTTTTTCGGATTTCCCTTTGAATCTCTGACGAATAAATGCTGCAATTGCAGCAAAAGCAGCAGCTATACTTCCAAACAATCCCCAAAGAATTCCATTTGCAGGATCTTTTTTATCAGTTTTGTCTGCCGCTACATTTTCGTTAGCATTTTCATTGGTACCATCAGCTACAACGCCTGTTGTTGCATTTGTGGAATTTTCAGAATCCTCCTGATTTTCGCTTGCATTGGAACTTGCGTGCCAATCGCTAGGGACTTCGGATTTAATTTTCGCAATAGTTGCATCTTGTACTGCAAGCAGACCTTCTGCAAACTTATCTTCGCGGAAATAATCCATTCCATAATCATCCAGCAATCTGCCAGATATCGAGTCTGTGATATAGAACTGCATTTGTCTGCCAGTCTCAATCCTTACTTCTCTGTCGCCAGTAGAAAATAAAATCAAGATTCCCATATCATCTTTACCGATGCCATATTCTGAGTACATCGAATACGATACCTGTTCAATCGTGAATTTTGGAGTACTACTCGGTTGATCTGTGTTTCCAATCCGGTTTCCTTCGGCGTCTTCTTTAACATATTCGTAACCTAAGACTGCAGAGTCTAAGGATTCGACAGTTGTAATGACAACCTGGATTCCAGACGATTCCTCATCAAAGCCAACAGCCTTTTCCATGAGTTCTTTTTTCTGTTCCTCAGAAAATACTCCGGCGAAGTCGTTGACATAGAAATCGGAAGTGTGGTCTACCACATCAAGTTCGTAGTGACTCTTAACCCCATCAGTAGCGCAGGCGGCAAGTAAGCTCACCATAAGGAGCATCATCGCCAGCAAAGCTGCAACCTGTCTGATTCCTTTCCGGCATTCATTTTTCATCTCAATCCCTCCATATCTAAACTTGTTGTGTGAAAAATCTCAAAGTTTTAACCATTAGTATGGTTCATCTCCCTTCACTTGAAATTTGAGATTTTTTAAGTATAAAAAATATTGCCAAATGCAATTATATCACATTTGGCAATACTTTTCAACTTATACATTTTGCTATATATTTAATTTTATTTATCTAAAAGACCATATACCATTGTTATATCTGTTGGCACTATATATTTAGCTCCAATCTCTTCTGCTACTACTAATGCAAATGCACACATAGCTCTAGTAGCATACCACCAATTTGGATCTTCGACTTTTTTTCTAATTTCATCTAATGATATTTCTTTATAATATCTAATTGTCTCTTGTTTTCTTAAATTTATATCCATCATAATAGGTGCAAGTTCATCTTCATATAAAGTATTTTTATCATATTTTACACCTGAGTTTAATGCAAAAAATAAATGTCCTCCTCCAGCTAAAATTAAAACATCAGCTTTTTGTTTTGGTAATTGTAAATTTTCTTTTACGAATTTTTTTACTTCTTCAAGATCAGTTGTTGCTAAATCATCACCTAAATCAGAAAATTTTGCCATAGCATCCATTACTCCGATTGGTGTATTAACCATTTCTTTTATTTCGTTTTCATAAATTGCAATTTCTGTTGATCCACCTCCGCCAACAAATACAGCAACTCTTTTGTTTACTTTTTGTGTAGCACCAAGAACTGTTAAAACGTTTTCTTTTTCTGGATCAATTATATCGAATTCAATATTTGTTTCATTTACAAATCTTTCTAAAAATTCTTTTCTTTGCATTTCTGTCAAAGATCTAAATATACTTGTACCGCAGATATAAATATTATTGTATTTTTCTTGCAACTCTTTTACTATATCTATTAATCTTTTAACATCATTTTCTTCTAATTTATTTTCTTTTTTATAATTTCTCTTAAATTCAATAGTATAATTTCCTATTCGGGTTACTTTTTCACCATCATATAAATCTACTTTTGTACATGTTGATCCAACTTCAATAATTACTTTTTCCATGTGCTACTCCTTTTAATTTAATTCTTCTTTTATTTTATCTAACATTTCGCTAAAATTATTAAATCTAATTTTTGATAATTGATTTATTTCTTCTCTATTACTATCAGAAAATTTATCGTACATTACAACAAAATCAATTCCGCTATTAATTGCAGCTTCAACACCAATTAATGAATCTTCAACAATTAAACATTCTTCTTTAGTCACATTTAATTCATTTAATATTTTATAATGAATTTCTGGATCTGGTTTTAATTTTTTCACTGCTCCTTTTGAATATATCAAAGTAAACATTTCATCGAGTGGAGCCTTTGATTTTATATTTTCATTATCATTTGTATAAGTTACTATTGTATGATCATTTGTAGTTGTTGCTAAAACTAAAGTAAATCCTTTATCTTTTAAATAGTGCAATACTTTTTCTGCATTTGGTTTATAGTCAATCACTTCTTTTAAATACTTATCAGCAATATTGTATCTTAGTGTTTTTATTTCTTGTTTAGATAGTTTAGAATTGTACTTTTCTCCTAAAAAGCCACAATATTCTAGATACATATCTTCAGATGCGCTAAATTCTTTTAATTTTTCATCCCTTTGTTTCCCAATATCAATATCATCTACACTTCCATCACCAATAGTTTTTATAACCTCAATATCGATATTACTCCACACTCCAATTGAATCAATTAATGTTCCATCCAAATCAAAAATAATAACCTTTTTATTTTCTAACATTTTATCTCCTTAACAATTTATTTCCAATTAATTGTATAATCCCATCCTGGTTGCCAAGCTTTTGTTTTTCTCCAATCTTCAGCAATAGCTTGTTCCCAAGTTTTACCTTGTGTTAGTACTTGAAGCGCAAGTTGTGGAGCCTTATGTGCAACAATTGCAATATGTTTACCATCATATTTTTCTAGTACATAATCACCAAAACTTTTAATTCTTTTTTCAACATCAAGCATTGATTCTCCTTCTGGAAATTTTTCTTTTATATGATCTTCGTATACAACTAAACTTGTATCTTTTCCATCGAAAATCCCATAGTTACATTCTCTTAATCTCTCATCTTGTACAATAGTTTTTTCACCACCAAAAACTATTGTAGCTGAATCAATTGCTCTTTTTAAATCTGAACAAAATACAACATCTATCTCTTCCATTTTTACTTTTTCTTTTAAAGCTTTTGCTTGTTCAATCCCTTTTGGAGAAAGTTCTCCAGGTAACCACCCAGTTGATTTATGTTCTAAATTATCATAAGTTGTGCCATGCACAAAATAAGTTATTTTAACATTCATTTATTCACACCTCTTTTTCTATTTTTATTTCTCATAAAAAACGTGCTCATTATATCCTCTTTTTACTAATTCTTCATAAACGGACCAAATATAATCTGGTACTTCCATTTCAATTTGCCAACCTTTTTTAGCAAACACTCTCATTCTTTGCACGTCACCCACCATAAGGTCAATCCAACTTGGCAAATTATTTTCTATAGCCATTTTGTTATAATCTTCACATGAAATATCCATTGATGCAATTATTCCTTCATATTCTGGCATCCAGTTTTTAAATGTTGCATATGCTCTTCTTTCATCATATGGTTTATGAACAATTATTAATTTTTTAATTCCTAAATCATTTTCTTCTATTATTTTTTTAGTAAATCTAAAGTTTTCTCCTGTATTTGTTGATTTATTTTCTATAATTATTTTATTTGCTGGAATACCTTGTTCTTGTGCCTTTTTTGCAAACTTATTTGCTTCTGGTTCATCCCACATTTTACTCGTATCTTTTCCTAATCCACCAGAAAAAATTATTTTATCTGCATATCCTTTTTTATAAGCATCAACTCCAACATCCACAACAGACATGTCAGAACATCCTAAAACAAGTATGGCATCTGCTTTTTCTAAAGTATGATTCATATGCATATAATCCCATAATACTTTAATTAGTTCAAAATCTGTTTTATTTTTCATTTTATCAACTCATTTCTTTTTATATTTATAAAGTATATTTTCTATTTTCAAATAATTCTTCTTTTATAAATTCATTATTAATATAAGTAATTTTATATGCTTTCGCAGTGCTTATACTTTTGATAATTTCAAAATAATCTTCTGTATATCTTATTGCTACTCCATTATCTAAAGCAAGACCTGGAAGATCTGTTTTTTCTATATTAGCATAAAACTCATTTATTTTTTCTTCACTTTTATCTTCATAGTGAACACATATAACTGCATCAATCATTCCAAAGCCTTCTATCATTTCATAATTATATTTAAACCAACAATATGTTCCAGCGCTAAAACCAGAAATTACAGTACCTTTATTATAAGCTTCAATTAAAGTTTGTTTTAAATTAACTTTATTCCATTCTGAAAGCATAAATCTTGTGTTTCCACCACCAATATAAATAATATCTGCATTTAGTATTTTATTCACTTTATCTGTGTCTGTCATTTTTAGAAAGTCAGTTGTACATCCTAAATTAGAATAAATATTTTTTATTGCATTAAAATAGTATTCATTTTCTCTAGATGCAGTTCCTATAAATAATAATTTCGGATTTTCTTTATTAGTAAGCTTTACAATATTTTTATCAATATTTTCTGTTTGATATAAATCTTGATTTTCATCCTTTGTTTGAAAATTCCAACCCTTAATTTCTCCTCCGCCAATCAATACTAAATTTTTAGCCATTTTTCATTGCTCCTTTATTTTAGTTCAATTTTTAAAATATTTTCATCTTCGTCTACTTCTACTTTTATTTTAAAATTTGTTTTTTCATTATATAGAAATTCTTTATATGGTTCCTTAAGTAATAAAATGTTTGAAAGAATTTTTTCTTTTGTTAAAAGCTCATTAATATCAATCCATTCAGAAGTATTTTCTTCAAAATTTTGTGGGTTTCCTTGATATTTTTTTGCTATAAAAACTTCAAAAATGAATCTTCTATCAGGATATTCCACTTCAAAAATTCCTTTTTTGGTAAGATTTGAAACTTCAATTCCTGTTTCTTCTTTCATTTCTCGTATTGCAGCACTTTCTGAATTTTCGCCTTCTTCAATTTTTCCTCCAGGAATATCATAATACCCTTTTTTTATACCTTTAAGATATTTAGTTATAACTATTTTCTCGTTTTCAATCAATATACATTTTACTGCATTTCTTACTGGTTTCATCTTTCATCTTCCTAATTTATTTTAATTTACTTTTTATAATTTCTAAAGCTTTCTTTCTAGCACTAATTTCATTTTTTTCTTCTGGTGTTAATTCTGCAAGAGTTTTTCCATTTTCAAGTTCAAAAATTTCATCAAAGCCAAATCCATTATTTCCTCTTACATTTTCGGCAACATATCCTTCTATTTTAGCAACACCAGTATATACTTTATCACCTTCTGCTAAAGCTATTGCTGTTGTAAAAATAATCTTTCTTTTTGATTTTTCTACGCCATCTAATTTTTTTATTATTTCTAAATTTCTTTCTCTATCAGTTCCTGCATGCCATCTTTTTGTAAATACACCAGGAAAACCATCTAAAAATTCTATTTCTATTCCAGAATCATCTGAAATACACATTTTTCCATTTAATTCTTTAGATATTACTTGTGCTTTTTTTATTGCATTTTCTTCAAATGTATCTTTATCTTCTTCAACATCAATATCTAATCCTATTTCTTTTATAGGAATTATTTTATAACCTTTTAAAATTTCTTGTGCTTCTGTTATTTTTCCTTTATTTCCAGAAGCAATAATAATTTCTTTTTCCATTTTGTAATCTCCTTTCTAGTTATATAATATTCTAATTGTTAATCCATTCTTCTATTATTTCTTTCGAAATATTTATACTTCCTCTTCCAATACCAACTTTTATATCAGGTTTAGGACTACCATGAAAATCGCTTCCTCCTGAAATATATAAATTATTTTTTCTTGCATACTCATATAAAATATCTTTTTTATCATCATCTGCAGAAGATGGATGATACACTTCAATGCCATCAAGTTCTGCTATGCTTCTAATCTCATCTATAAAACCTAAAGTATCTTCAAATCGATATTCGAATGGATGAGCTAAAAAAGCTTTTCCTCCAGCAGCATGAATCGCTTCAATAACTTCTTTATGTTCGGGCATTCCATATGGTGGCATAAAGAATGGACTTTTAGGATTTGTTATTTCTCTTCTGAAAAATAATCCAAAGTTTGTATTATCATAATCTCCAAAAATCTCTTTATTTTCTGGATGAGAAAATGCTTCTACAAACATTCTTCTTTCTACATATTCTGTTAGTTTTGTAGGCCAAATGATATTATTTAAATTATATTTAACACCTAACTTATCAAACATTTCTATTATTCTTTCTTTTGCTACTTTTTGACTTTCCCATAATTTTTCATCTGAATAATATTTTTCATACCATTTTGTTAATATATCAACATCTATATTGTATGCTAAAATTTCATATTTTCTATTGTTATGTACAGCATGTAATTCTGATCCTTTTATTATTTTTCCAGAAAATATACCTTTATTAAATGCTTCATCTTTATATTGCATGCAATTGTCATGATCTGTTATTGAAATATACTCTAATTTTTGTTCTTCGCATAATTTTAATAATTCTTCTACAGTTTTATCTCCATCTGAATAAACTGTGTGCATATGTAAATCTACCATTATATTCTCCTTGTTAATAAATCTAACTCTTCTTTTGAAAGTTCTCGTGACTCTCCTTCTTTTAAATCTTTAGGTAACTTTAATAATCCCATCGATGTTCTATGAAGTTTTGTAACTTTTGCTCCAAAACATCCAAACATTCTCTTTATTTGATGATATCTTCCTTCTGTTAATATAACAACAGCTGTGTTTTCTCCTGTTATTTCTAATGAAGCTGTTTTGCAGACACCATCATTTAATTTCACTCCTTTTTCAAATCCCTCTTTCATCTTTTCAGTTACAGGAATATCAATTTCTACTTCATATGTTTTACTAATATGTTTTTTAGGAGCTAAAATGTTGTGAGCAAATTGTCCATCATCTGTTATTATCATCATTCCAGTTGTATCTTTATCTAATCTTCCTGCTGGAAATAATTCTCTATGTAAATATTTTTCATCTATTAAATCTAATACTGTTTTTTGGCTTCTATCTTCTGTTGCAGAAATGTATCCTGTTGGTTTATTTAAAATAAGATAAACATTTTCAGTAACATTAAGGCTATTCCCATCTATAGATATTATATCTTCATCAGGATTTATTTTTATATCAGATTTCAAAACTAACTCCCCATTTAATCTTATTCTTTTTTGAAGGATTAATTTCTTTATATCTTTTCTTGAATATTCAGTTTGAGATCCGATTACCTTGTCAATTCTTTCCATTTTTTCTCCTAAAGTTTCTATTAAAAAATACAATTTTCTTATTTATAATTTCCAAAAATATTTTAGCATTGAATGAAGTTTTTTTCAATATTTATACAGTTTTTAAAGAATAATATCTTTACAAATATCTTTCTTTTAAATATACTAAATAATATAAAAATATAAATTTAAGAGAGGTTAAAAATGAGAGATAACTCTGGATTAATAGGAGTAATTATTTACTTTGGAATTTTTATACTTTGTTTCATTGCTCCTTTTTTAGAAGAAATAGATTTTGAATCTATTCAAAGTCCTTGGGATTATGCAAGAATAACTGATGTTGATTATCAAGCAAGATTAGTTGATGAACCTGGCAACGGTGGAAAAGTTGTTGTAACAGAAAAATTAACATTTGACATTCATGCTGCTTCTCGAGGAAATTTATTTTGGGAACTTTGGAGAGATCTTTGTGAAGATAATGTAGATGGTCTAAAAGTTGATTACAAAGTTCTTTCAGTAAAACAATTATTTGATGATAAACCAGATGTTGTTTATCAAGAAAGTCCAAAATTATATTGGGATGATATTGATTATACTACTGCTGGTGCTCGTTATGGTTACGGTCCTGGAAAATGGTTTCATAGTCCTGGCCCATATAACGAATATCTAGAAAGATACGAATGTGTATTCTTTTACGTAGATGGTATGTATAGAGAACAACCAACATTTGAACTACAATATGAAATGAATAATGCTGCATTACGTTATGGAGATTGTTCTGAACTTTATTTATGTATGTTTTCAGAAGATTCTGTAAATCACTTAAACTCATTTAAAGGAAGTATTTTAGTTCCAAATGACGATATGCCTCGCGAAGGAAATTATTATGCTCATACTTATGGTACAAACTCTAACGAATTTGAATTTACTGAATCAAAAACATCTAATCCTGGATATCATACATTTTCATTTGAGCTAGATAAATCAGATTTGAAATTTAGACCATACAATGAATATATAGAATTTTCATTAGTTTCTTTTGGTGAAGACAAAAGTTCTTTTACAGACAATGCTCCGTCAAATTTATACTCTAATGAACCAGTATTACAAGAATTAAAAGATGACCAAACTGAATATGAAACAGAACCATTTGAATATGCAAAAACAAAATTTATCGTATTAATCATCTGTCTTCTATGTTCATTTATTTTAATAAGACGTTTCTTAAAAGCTGATGATGATATAGAATCAAAATATAAAATTTACACACCTTCAATGGATGTAGATTATTTCCGTGACATACCAAGTAGTTTAGACCCTATGTTTGCTGCTAATTTAGCTTTTTGTAGACATCCTAAGAAAAAAGAACTTGAAGATGGCTATGCAGCAGTTGTTCTAAGTTTGGCAAGAAAAGATTATATTGAATTAACAAAAATAGATGAATCTAAAGATTGGACCGAT
>JAEIGA010009191.1_pt1 | contig 14952 bp, 17 predicted proteins | sample 9270691 | NCBI WGS metagenome assembly JAEIGA01 (sample SAMN17057246, study PRJNA624740) | gut metagenome | biome: biome; isolation source: fecal sample | host: Bos grunniens | place: China: Xizang | collected 2019
AGCGGCTACGGTCTTGCCATCCTCATTCAGCTTCATATAGAAAGCTTTGATATCCTTTGGATAATCTGTAACGAAAACAGGGCGCTTGAAGATTTCCTCTGTCAGGTAACGTTCATGCTCTGTCTGTAAGTCACAGCCCCAATATACTTTATAGTCAAAATTGTCGTTGTTCTTAGTTAAAAGTTCGATTGCTTCTGTGTATGTCACATGGCCGAACTCAGAATTTACAACATGGTTTAATCTCTCGATAAGTCCCTTATCTACAAACTGGTTGAAGAAATTCATTTCTTCCGGAGCATTCTCCAACACATAACGAATAACGAACTTGAGCATATCTTCTGCAAGCTGCATATCGTCATTTAAATCTGCAAAACACATTTCCGGCTCGATCATCCAGAACTCAGCCGCATGGCGTGTAGTGTTGGAGTTTTCTGCACGGAATGTAGGGCCAAATGTATAAATGTTTTTGAATGCGAATGCATAAGTTTCACCATTTAACTGGCCGCTAACGGTAAGGTTTGTTTCTTTGCCAAAGAAGTCCTGGCTGTAATCAATGCTACCATCTTCCTTGCGTGGCGGGTTTTCCATGTCCATAGTAGTAACACGGAACATTTCGCCTGCACCTTCACAGTCACTGCCTGTAATAAGTGGAGTATGAACGTATACGAAGCCTCTTTCCATAAAGAAAGTATGAATTGCATACGCGATTAAAGAACGTACACGGAATACGGCCTGGAATGTATTAGTTCTAGGACGTAAATGAGAAATAGTACGTAAATATTCAAAAGTATGGCGTTTTTTCTGTAATGGGTAGTCCGGTGTAGACGCACCTTCCACCATAACTTCCGTAGCCTGCATTTCAAATGGCTGCTTTGCCTGTGGAGTCGCTACGATAGTACCTTTAACTACCAGTGCAGAACCTACGTTTAACTTGCTGATAGCCTGGAAATTTTCAAGGTTATCATGATATACAACCTGTAATGGCTGGAAATAAGTACCGTCGTTTAACACGATAAAGCCAAATGCCTTAGAGTCACGAAGACTGCGCACCCAACCACCTACGGTAATTTCCTGTCCGATGAATTTGTCCGGACTGGTATAAAGCTCTCTAATATCTGTTAATTCCATAATCTGATCCTCATAGATTCTATATTATTGTGAAAAGGGCATAAATGCTCACTATGTGTACATATTATACCCCTTTTTGCCATATATTTGCAACCTTTAAAATTTAGCAATTATTATTTTTCAACAATAGTGGAATTCTCTGTCATGAACTCGATTACTTTTTCCTGTAAGATCATAAGCTTAACATCCTCTACGCTATTGTTTTCATAGAATGCATCAACAGAATCAATGCCGTACTCAGGACCATAAATAGTCACATAATCACTTACAAACGTATCAATGTCTTCCTGAGTTACATCTAAGTTTTCTGCATTTGCGATTGCCTGGAAAATAATCGCCTGCTTTGAAGCGCTTTCTGCCATGCTGGAGGAATAGTCATCCAGAGACATGCCGCCCATGATCTGTGCATAAAGTTCAGGCTCTACACCATAATAGTAAGTTGCTTCATAAGTAAGCTGTTCTTTTGCATATTCCTTCTGGCTATTGAAGAAATTTTCCGGAACCTTAGTTACAGGACATTCAGCAACCAATGCTTCACAAATTGCTGCATTTAAATTATTGTAGTATACGTTATCCAACTGATACTGAAGTACGGATGCTACCGCTTCGCGATATTCCTCTACTGTAGTGATATCCGGTAATTCAAACTTCTGAATAGTGTCGTCCGTAAAGCTTACCAAACCATCTACTGTAACAGTAAATACAACTTCCTGTCCTGCAAGGTCCGCATTACCGTAGTTTTCAGGGAATGTTAAGTTTAAATCTACAGTTTCTCCAACCTGTACGCCAATAAGACCGGATTCAAAACCATCAATGAAACTGCCGGAACCAATGCCTAACTTTGTATCCTGTGCAGTACCACCTTCAAAAGGTACGCCGTCTTTTTTGCCTTCGAAATCAATCAAAACGATGTCCTTGTCTGCTACAGTACCTGTTGTAATGAAATCTTCTGCTGTAAGGTTGTAATCACCATGCTGGTAATAATAGTTCATCATCTCGATGTCCAGTAATTCATCTGTTACAACTTCCTGTGGAGCAACCGGAATAGACATTCCTTTGTATGCACCTAATGTCACATACTCTTCTACCGGTAATGTAGAAAGGTCTACAACATCACCCTCTACAGTTACAAATTCTACACTTGGTGTATACACAGCAAGTTCTGTGCTTTCTGTAGTATCATCTTCGCCACAAGCTGCTAAAGAAGCTACTGACATCGCAAGTGCCAATAACACTGCCAATTTCTTTTTCATAATATTCTCTCTCTTTCTATCTTTTATAAAATCAGTTATAAAATCTAACCGCAGTTACATAATCATAGCACATTTTTTGTAAATAGCAAAGCATTCCTTGCGATTTCACACAATTTTAAGACTTTTTTATTTTTACATATCTATCTTTCTATTGCTTAATCAGCTAAAGTTTGCTAAAATAACGATATTAAGTATAAATGTAATTAGGAGAAACTACATGAAACCAAGTACAATTATCCTGTTGGTGGTTATACTCATCATGGTTGCAGCTTTTGTTGGTCTCTACTTCTTAGGCAAGAGAGCTCAGAAAAAGCAGGCTGAACAGCAGGCAGCATTGGAGCAGAACAAGCAGACCGTATCCATGTTAATCATCGACAAAAAGCGCATGAAGTTAAAAGAGTCCGGTTTACCACAAGCAGTAATCGAACAGACCCCAAAATATCTGAGACGTTCCAAAGTTTCCGTTGTTAAATGCAAAGTTGGTCCTCAGATTATGACATTGATGTGTGACGAAAAGATTTTCGACATCGTTCCGGTAAAGCGAGAAGTAAAGGCTGTTATCAGTGGTATTTACATCATGGACGTGAAGGCACTTCACGGCAGATTGCCACAGGCTGAACCAACCAAGAAGGGCAGATTTGCACGTTGGGTTGACAAACTTCAGGAAAAGGCAGGCGCTAAGCCATTATAAGTTACAAGATATAAAACATCCCGGTGATTCCGAATTGGAACTTCCGGGATGTTTTCACGTTCAAAACCTTGATTCAATTTTACAAATAGTCCCTCAGACCTCTTCTCAACTCTTCCTCAATAGCCACCAGCTTATTGCAAATATCCTTGGATGTGTCGTCTGCCGCCTTGTACTGGTTTAAATATCGATACAGAGATTTGATGCCCATGTTACAGCCGTCTGTGATCAGATCAGCCACTGTAGCATCACTGTCGTCCATGACCATTTTTACATTGGTCTTCATCCAGGACATACCCTTGGCCATCGGAGCCGGGTCTTTTTCATTCTTTCCGTATTTATTCAGTAAAGAATGAATTTCATTGCCTAGTTTTTCATGATGTTCCTTGCTCTCCTGCAAAAGACTCTTCATAGAAGAATCTCGTATCTTTTCCACCACATCATCAATAGAAGAAACCGCCATTTTACTTCCGGCATCGCATTCCTTTAACAGTTTTATCGTATCTGAATTTACCATATTGCCACCTCGCTTTTTTCAGTATTATTTCAAATAAATGAAATAATATGCGAGGAATACTATGAAACGTATTTCACCTCAATACGTATATCATTCTCACTCAAATATTCATAATTCACATCCATGCTATAGCGCGCACGCACCTGAATTCCTTTTTCATCGCTGCTGACAGCAATATTTTTACCTCTCACCGAAAAAAGCAGATTGCCAAAAGGTGTAGTATAATTAGTCTGATGTGTCTCGTCCGCTTCTATGATCATCGTAACATTCACAAGGCCTTTTTTTACCATCTCCAGGTAGCCCGGTTTTGCCTTTAACAGCACATCCGTTTTTTCTGTAAATCCTTCCTGCATTTCTTCGTATTTAATATAATAAAAGTCACCTATTTTTCGGCAGGATCCCGGCATCACGTTTTCAATAGAATCTTCGCCATCCGCAATGTCCTGGCTGTATTGCATACCTGTCACATGAACCACTGCTTTTTTGCTTTCGTTTAAAACACTCATTTACATTATCCTTTTAATATTCTTCGATATTAATCGTCTTTGCAGACAAAATACCATACTTAATAATGGAGTTGGCAAACTGTTTGAATTTCTCCGCACCATCAGAGACATAAAACTGGTAAGGATTACTGCCAAGCGGCGGTGCCACCTCGTTAAGCAGATTCTTTTCTGCCAAAAGTTTCTTTAATGCAATCGCAGTTTCATAGGCAGGGTTAACAAGTGTCACGCCCTCACCCATCACCTGTCCGATAGTGGAACGGATAAGCGGGTAATGCGTACATCCCAAAATCAGCGTGTCAATATCAAGATCAATCAGCTCTGTTAAGTATCTGCGGGCAATTTCCACCGTTACAGGGTCTTCCCACAATCCTTCCTCCACAAGCGGTACAAACAAAGGACATGCCTTTCCATAAATGGTCGCGTCCTCTCGTAAACTCTTTATGTATTTATGGTACAAGCCGCTGCCAATAGTACCCTCAGTAGCAATAACACCGATTTTACCGTTTCTGGTAATATCCGATGCCATCTTGGCGCCCGGTTTTACTACACCGATTACCGGAATATCCAGCTCAGCCTCCAGTTCCTCGATAGCATACGCACTGGCCGTATTACAGGCAACTACAATTGTCTTTACGTGGTGCGTCTGCAAAAATCGGGCAATCTGTTTGGAAAAACGGGTAACAGTTTCCCTGCTTTTATTGCCATAAGGCACACGGGCCGTATCGCCGAAATATATAATTTTTTCTTTAGGCATCTGTCGCATAATTTCTCTGGCAACGGTCAATCCGCCCACGCCGGAATCAAATACGCCGATTGGTGCCTGGCTTAAATCATTATTCATATTAAAATCAGTCATTTTTAAATCCACGTCTGTTTTTGATTATTTCCCACAATTTACTGCGGTAGGTGACTGTTACTTTATCATCCAAAATGTCCGCATAAAACTGTTCCATATCTTCTATTTCTTCGCCGCTTACTACCTGATACGTCCCCTTTACCAAAGTCAAATCCGGAAAAAGGCATCCCCAGAATCCATAACATGCCATCGTAACAGAAGTTACATATATAATATATTTTAAAATACTTTTTTTGTCACGCAAACTGCTTTTTTTTGTCATCGCTCTTACCTCGCTTTCTTTCAAGCAAGTATGAGCTGTTTTTATTATTTTATGCAGTAATCAAAAATTAGTTCAAATGTAACTGTCTTGCAATGGACTCCATCTGGTTATCGATGTGTGTTACCGCTGCGGCTGCCGCTGTCACTTTGTCCTTGCTCTTAATCGCCTCAAAAATCACACGATGCTCCTCTACCAGTCTGTTGTGCATGGAGTAATCCTTGATATACTCGAAACGATAACGATACATCTGCTCTGCAAGATTGTTTACCAACTGTACAAGGCGAGCATTATTGGTCGCCTTGATAATAATATCGTGAAGTGCAACATCCGCTGCTGCGATCACTCGGGTATCCTTGGTACGAGTAGCCTCTTCAAAATTCTTGCATGCCACTTCCAACGCGGCAAGTTCCTCATCCGAAATACGCTCACAGGCAAGTTCCGCACATAATGCATCCAGGCTGCGACGCACCTCCAGCACGTCCTGCAGACTCTTTCCGGTAATCTGGGCAACTTCTGCACCGCGTCTCGGAATCATGGTAACAAGTCCCTCCAGCTCCAGCTTTCGAATAGCCTCACGAATCGGTGTGCGGCTCACGCCCAGCTTGTTGGCAAGGTGAATCTCCATCAGACGCTCGCCCGGCTTTAATTCACCCGTCAAAATCGCCTGACGCAACGTATTAAACACTACATCTCGCAATGGCAAAAATTCATTCATTGGTAAATACAGATTATCGTTCATCCTTTTCTCTCCCTATATTTCTTAACAGAATTCTGTTACAAAAACCTGTTTTGCCAATTCGGCATCGGTAATTTTTTGTGCTGCCTGTTCTGCTTTTGTCACATCGGTAAAAATGCCAAACACCGTAGGACCGCTTCCACTCATCAGTGCACCCTCTGCTCCTTCGGTCAGCATAATCTGCTTAATATCATCAATAATCGGATATGCAGGTACCGTTACGGTCTCTAACACATTGGCCAGACGGTCTGTAATACCCTTTAAATCGCCCTGATTCAGTGCTTCTATCATGCCGTCGATATCCGGATGACTCTCAAGTTCATTGGCCCTTAAATTCTCATATACGAACTTGGTGGACACGTTAATGTCCGGCTTGGCAATCACCAAATGGCATGCAGGCGGTGTCGGCAACACGCTTAAAATTTCGCCAATACCTTCCGCAAGCGCTGTGCCGCCCTGAATACAATACGGAACATCTGCACCGATTTTTACACCCAGTTCTTTTAATTTGTCCATGTCGTATCCAATCTCGTAAAGCTCATTAATACCCAGCAGTGCAGCCGCAGCATCCGTACTGCCGCCTGCCATGCCCGCTGCAATCGGAATATGCTTCTCCAGTGTAATGCGCACACCGCCTGTAATACCGGCATCTTCCAGCAAAAGCTTCGCTGCCTTGCAAATTAAATTATTGCCATCTGTCGGCAGTTCCTCATGGTCTGCCTGCAAGATAATTCCTTCCTCTGCTTTCGTAAAAGTCAACACATCACAGATACCCACGGTCTGCATAATCATGCGCACCTCATGGTAACCATTCGGTAAACGTCTCACAACATCCAATCCCAAATTAATTTTGGCATAAGCCTCACGTCTGATTGTCTTATCGATCATGTTTTCACCCTTTCGCTTTGTATACAAAATACAAGATTGTACTTAATTTTATACAATCCAGCGTGTTTTGTCAAGGTTTGTTTTCGCACGCCACGGAATCCATTGCGATACTCTGATCTTTACCCGACCGGGGAATCCCCCGTTTATAATCAGTCGGACTATTGATGAAACTTTTTCTCTAAAAACTCCCCAATCACTCCCAGTGCCATCTCTCGCTGTTGTTCGTCAAATCCATGTCCCATACCTTCGATAAGCACAAGCTGGCACTGTCCTTCCTTATAACTTTCTTTCGCACGGATGGAATAGGAAGGGTCCACAGTCTTGTCCTCTAATCCCTGCAAAATCAAAACCGGGCCTTGATAAAGTGCAGCTTCCTTATAAGGATCCATGTCCACCACTGCATCAAAATATTTCCTGCTGAGTATGGTCTTGCCACAGTCAACGATGTCCGGCACATGTTCCAGGTCAAAGGTCACGCCACCCATACGGCCTGCTCTGGCATTATATGGAATGGAAAATCCCGGATAGCCCAGAATTAATTTGTAAATTTCTTTACCGCAACGGGCAGCCGTCAGTGCTGCAACCAATCCTCCCTGGCTAAGCCCCTGCAAAATAATTTTATTTGAATCAATAAAAGGTTGGCTTTTCACGTAATTTTTTACCGCAATCAAGTCTTCCACTTCCGTCAATATGCTCATGTCGGTACTTGCACCCTCACTTTTGACACTTTCCTCCTCATAAACTCTTCCGCCACCGCAGAAATTAAAACTTACTGCCACATAGCCCCGGTTAGCAAAACCTCTGCAAAATTCAGCGCCGCCAAAAACGTTGCCTGTGAATCCATGACTTACAATAATTGCAGGATAAGTGTGATCCTCTGAGAATCCTTCCGGAAGATACCATCTGCAGCGAATCTTCAAACCATCTCTTTCACAAAAAAACTGCTGTTCCTGAATATTCATAAAAGCCACCTTTCTTTTTTGTATTTTCTTTTATTTCAGAATAACACAAAAAAGAAAGGTGGCGCAAGATTCGTCCCTGCTTTACGCAGAAATTATAATTTACTTCCCTTCACTAATAACATACTTTCACCAGCCTTCAACGTGTCCGCAGTCATATTATTCAGTCGTTTCATTTCTTCCATCGGCATATAATAGCGTTTGCCAAATTCCCACAACGGTGTCTCTTTATCTGCAAAACACACTACCATGCCCGGCAGAGCTGCAAATTTAACCGTATCCAACGGGTTACACTGAGCACCACCTACGCATTTTTGTTTTTCACAGTTTAGTACCAACACTGCAAAACTCACGATTCCCTTCAGTTCCATTTCTTCGCTGTCCACCAAAGAAGCATCCATTTGCTCTACACGAGGCTCTACGAAAATTACCGGTTTCTCCCACATCATTTCGGCTTTATCACCCATATTGCCTTCCATTTCCAGGGAATATGGCACGATACATTCTGTCACCGCATACGGCATTTCTTCTTCACCTGTCAAATACAAGACTTGTACCTGCACACTGCCCATCAGATGTAGTATTCCGTTTTCCCAATTTTCCCTGTCCGGAAAAACAGTCCCACTAGTATGTAAGATCTGCAGTGCCCTTGGCGTACCCTCTTTCAAGCGATGGGTCTGTTTTACTTTGCACTTTCCTTCGCCCCCAATATGAAGAATTGGTGCGTGCACAATTTTTTCTTCCGGAACAACTTCCTGTGATGTACTGTAAATGTCTTGTAAAAGGGCGAGCTTTTCTTCACTATAAATGCGGATCATTAAGTCCAGGGCTGCTTCCAAATACAAAACTCGATCCTCGCCATCAAAATCCGGTTTGATTTCTACCGTGCATTGGTTAAGCATCGGCATCACACTGACAATCATGTCATTTTGGCAGCCACTGCATTCTATCAGCCCATGGAACGGTACTTTTTTGGTCAACATTTTCACAGTCTGGCTAACGCCCTGTGCCATATAAATAAAATAACAGTTCAATTCACCTTTGAGGCTCACCTTACCGTCCATAGGGCGGGTTTCCAAATTTCCCAAGGACACATGCTTCCACAAAATATTTTGCATAGCAGGATAACCACCCGGCAGCTCGACTTCTTCCTTGACGCGAAATACGTCTGATTTTTTCTGACAAAGCTGCAGAACATCCTTGGTTTCGCAGCGTTTCTCCATGTCAGCACCGCAATTTACCACGTCATCCGTCCATTCTTCCTCCATCAACTGATGCATGCACACACGTAACATTACCACGGACTGGATTGCAATTTTCCGAGTATTGATCATGGATACTTTAAAATCTTCAATAATTCCTTTTGCAAGCGCCAGGTCCCCCGGAGTTGCACCGTTTACATTAAGTATCTCCTCAAAAGGTATCTCTCCTGTAAGTTGCTCCAGTCTGCCGCCCTCTCCTGTTTCATACAAAATCTGATGCTGCAGGCAACCCTTTATCACCACCTGATCTCGTCCCACTCGTGTCTCGCCCACATGCAGGGCAGCATCTTTCAGCAAAATTGTTATACAGTCTCCCTTAACATCCGGAACGTTCATATCTTCTTCTATAGTCATTTGGGTCGCAGTTTCCCACTTTTTCTGCTCCATATGAATACTTCGATACAAAAAATCCATAAAAAAACCTCCCAACATATATACTCATTGTATGTTGGAAGGTTTGTTTGTATGTTATGAACTTATAATTCGATTCTGCCCTCTAAGGCACGAAGCAGTGTCACTTCGTCAATATATTCCAGGTCACCGCCAACCGGCACACCACTGGCGATACGTGTTACCTTGATGCCTGCCGGCTTGATCAACTTGCTGATGTACATCGCAGTGGTCTCGCCTTCCAGGCTGGAGTTGGTGGCAATAATCACTTCGTCCACATCCTGCTGCAGACGCTGTATCAACTCTGCCAGGCGAATGTCTCCCGGACCAATGCCCAACATCGGAGAAATTGCTCCATGAAGCACGTGATAAACACCTTCAAACTTTCCGGTCTTTTCATACGCCGCAAGGTCGCGAGTGTTCTCTACCACCATGATTACTCTGTGGTTACGTCTTTCATTCGCGCAAATCGGGCAAACTTCCTGGTCTGTAAGCGTAAAACATTCCTTACAATAGCGCACGTGTGTCTTGGCATTGATCATCGCCTGACTAAGACCCTCCACACGTTCTTTCGGCATATTCATAATGTGAAAAGCCAAGCGCTGGGCCGTCTTCTGGCCAATGCCAGGCAATGTGCCCAACTCCTCTATTAATTTATTTATATGCCCGCTAAACATATCCATTAGAATGGAAATCCTCCCATGCCGCCTGTCATCTTGCTCATCATAGCATCGGAAGCGTCGTCAGCCTGCTTCATTGCTTCGTTGATAGCTGCCATGATTAAATCTTCTAACATTTCCACATCATCCGGATCCACTGCTTCCGGTGATAATTTAAGAGAAGTAACTTCTTTCTTACCTGTAACAGTAACTTCCACAGCACCACCGCCGGATTTTGCAGTAAAAGTAGCTTCTTCTAATGCTTTCTGACTTTCTTCCATCTGACGCTGCATTCTCTGAGCCTGCTTCATCAAATTACTCATATTTCCCGGCATTCCCATGCCGCCTGGATATCCTCCACGTTTTGCCATAATCGGTTCTCCTTTATCATATAATATTTATTCTTCTTCAAACCCTTCTTCCAATAAGTCCATGCGAATCAGTTCGGAGGTGTCCGGATACTGTTTCTCAAACTCGGAAGTCTGGGAAATTGGTACAATTTTGACCTTTACATGTTTGGTCACTGCGTCCTCTAAAAAGTCTTCTAATGCCTGTACATTTTCCGGAAACTTGGTGAAATAATCACTTTCGTATCCGTCCGGAATACCCAGCACCAGCTCGCCCTCCGGAGACACACTAAGCTCCACATTTTTCAGGCTGGTCTTCATGAGGCCGGACATCTCTCGGCGATAGTTTGTAAAATTCTGAATCACCTCGATCAGTTCCTCCGGAAGTGCCGCAGGAAGCTTTGGACGCTCTACCTGTTGCCTGGGCTCCGCCATCGTGTAACCCGGTGCGGCCTGTACAACAATACCTTTTTCCATCTGCTGCTCTACTGCTCTGACACGCTCTAAAACAGAGTCCGCATCAATTTCCATAGCAGGCTTGCAAAGCTTGATCAGTGCGATCTCAATCAAGATACGCTTGCCGTTGGCATAACGCAACTGACCGGATAACTCGGACATAATACGGATATATCTGAGAAGACTCTCTGTTTCAATCATAGCCGCCTCTTCTTTGAGTCGCACCAGATTATCACTGGATACTTCCATAATGTCTTCCATGGCCTGCATCTCGGAAGCCCTTCCTTCGCTGGAGGTAGCCTTTAAAAGCATCAGATTACGCAAATACCAGGTGAAATCCAATACAAATTGGCTAAGCTCTCTGCCCTGGATCACAATATCCTCTAAAATCCGGATGCAACCCACCACATTGCGGTCCATAACCTCGCGCACCAAATCGGAAAATACACCGGTATCTACTGCACCTAATACATCCAGTGCTTTGTCAAACGTAAGGGTCTGGCCGATATGGAACGCAATACACTGATCCAAAAGACTCAAGCCATCACGCATGGATCCATCTGCTGCCTTTGCAATATAGCGCAAAGCCTTTTCCTCTACATCCACACCCTCTATATTCACCAGCTCCCGCAGTCTGGCTGCAATCGTATCAATGCTGATACGCTTAAAATCATACCGCTGGCATCGTGACAAAATAGTAATCGGTATTTTGTGGACTTCGGTAGTCGCCAGAATAAAAATAACATAACTTGGCGGCTCCTCCAAAGTCTTTAACAATGCATTGAATGCACCAATGGAAAGCATATGCACTTCGTCGATAATATAAACCTTGTACTTGCCCTCCGCCGGAGAATAGGAAACTTCATCTACGATTTCACGGATGTTGTCCACGCCGTTATTGGATGCAGCATCAATTTCAATGACGTTCATGCTGGCACCTGCAGCAATTTTCCTGCAAGTCTCGCACTCTTCACAAGGACTGCCATCTATCGGGTGCTCACAGTTTACCGCTCTCGCAAAGATTTTGGCAATACTGGTCTTACCGGTACCTCGCGTACCTGTAAACAAATACGCATGTCCCACTCTGCCTGCTTTTATTTGATTGGTCAATGTAGTTACAATGTGATCCTGACCCTTTACTCCTTCAAAAGTAGCCGGGCGGAACTTTCTATAAAGTGCAGTGTACGACATAAGGCACTCCTTTCCATAATCTCACTAATATAATTTATCACATTTCAAAAAAATTTACAATGATTACCGAAAAAAAGCCCAAACCGAAGTTTAGGCTTTATTTTTATAAAATGTTGTTTTTTCCAATATCACAGAAAAACAAGCATTATTTTGTAAAAGGAATTCCGTATTTTACTCTGCGGAATATTTTTTGTGCGATAATCACTATCATATAACCAACGATACAAACCGTGGAACCGATGCCCAAAATACACATAAGTGCAACAATTAAAATATTAAAAATGTTCATTATTATTCACCTCATATAAATTTTTGCGTACTCAAATAGGCCTATGCTTTACATAGGCTGAAAACTGATAAATTTTAGGTGAATATTATTTTTTGCCATCCTGTCTGTGGATATAGTTGAGAAGCGCAGTAAAATAGTACGTTTCCGGAGCGCACGTAGTTTCTACTGCTAATTGAAGATTGGATGCCTTTAGCAAAATCTCTTCTGCCCAAAGCAGCATCATAGAAAACCTAAGAATAGTCCGCAAGTTTGGACGCTTTGCCGTACTTTCGATAAAGGCCGTGGTGCGAACACCTATCGTTTCTCTGCTGGAAAGTTCATACTGCGAAAGGATCCCTTCCGGTGAACTTAAATAAGAAGCGGCTGCGTTGTTGTCGAGGCACACAAATAGAGAATCTGCCCGTGGAATTTCCAGGCACATTCCTGATACCAATATAAATAATGCCGTAATCAGGCAGAGCATCTTGTCGTATCCTCGTTTCACAACATCACCTCAGGCAATATCATATCATAAAACCTCGTAAAACGAAAGTGTTTTTAACCCACCATTGACCGTATTCATTTTTTCCCATATAATATTTTTATCGATGTAAAGTGGGAGGAGGAGTCTATGAATCAGCATGAAATCTTTATGAAAGAAGCCATAAAGCAGGCCAGAAAAGCAGCAAAATTAGATGAGGTTCCTATTGGATGTGTCATTACATTTGAAGACCGCATCATTGCCAGGGGCTACAACAGACGTAATACCGATAAGTCCACTCTCGCCCACGCAGAAATTTCTGCCATCAAAAAGGCAAGCAAAGTAATCGGTGACTGGCGTTTGGAGGAATGTACCCTGTATGTTACATTAGAGCCATGTCAAATGTGCGCAGGTGCTATTGTGCAGGCACGCATCCCACGTGTAGTCATTGGTACTATGAATGCCAAAGCAGGATGCGGCGGTTCCGTTTACAACATCTTACAAGAGCCGCGTTTCAATCATCAAGCAGAAGTTATTTATGATGTATTGCGTGAAGAATGTACTTCCCTTCTAACCAACTTTTTTATCAATCTGCGTTTGAAGCACAAAGAAAAAAAACTTGCAAGCCAAAACACCGCAGCGGAAATATTACCAAAATATTCTGTTGACAAACAAGATAAAACATTATAAACTATCATTTGTGCATCGGATTAGGCGGGTGCTTCTGTGGCTGGCCTTCCTGTGCAGCGTTGATGTTTGGTCTTACGCAAAGCGAAGCTACGAATCGTGTCAGGTCGGGAACGAAGCAGCACTAAGTAGTCATTCCTTGTGCCGTGAGGGTGCCTGGCGGAGCTGTCTGGGAGGTAACGCGCAGGAGTATCCACTTAGTCCGATGCTTTTTATGTGTGGCATTTTGCCATAATCTAAATACATCGAAATATTTCAATTGAGGTTTTTATGTACAATTCTTGCATTCTTTGTCCAAGAGCTTGTCAAGTGAATAGAGCAGATGGTCAGACCGGATTTTGCGGTATGCCCTCCACCATTCAGGTAGCCCGCGCCTCTCTGCACCAATGGGAAGAGCCTTGCATTTCTGGTACAAGAGGCTCTGGTACCGTATTTTTTTCCGGATGTAATCTCAAATGCGTTTTTTGTCAAAACCACGTGATTGCGATTGGACAAAAAGGCAAAGAGGTCTCTGCAGCACAGCTCGCCGATCTGTTTTTCATGCTGCAGGACAAAGGCGCTCATAACATTAACCTGGTCACACCCAGTCACTATGTACCTGGAATCGCTGAGGCGTTGAAACTTGCCAAGAATCGTGGACTTTCCGTTCCAATCGTCTACAACACCAGCGGTTATGATTCCGCTGAAACCCTATCCATGTTGGATGGTCTTGTGGATGTCTACCTGCCGGACTTTAAGTATGTCTCCAGCAAACTAAGCAAGCGCTATTCCCATGCTGAGGACTATTACGAAGTCGCCAAAAACAGTCTCGCAGAAATGTTTCGTCAGGTTGGCGAGCCTGTATTTGAGGGGGACATGCTAGTAAGGGGGATTATTGTAAGGCATCTGCTGCTGCCGGGCTGTGTAGAAGACAGCAAAGCAGTCATTCGATATCTGTACAACACCTATGGTGACAAGATATTCCTAAGTATTATGAATCAATATACCCCTCTACCCCATGTGGCCGCTTATCCTGAACTCAACCGCAAAGTTACCACCGAGGAATACGACGAGGTGGTAGATTACGCTATCGAACTAGGTGTAGAAAACGGTTTTATTCAGGAAGGAGATACTGCCAAAGAAAGTTTTATTCCAGCCTTTGATTTTACCGGTCTCCTTTAAATCTGCACCCTTTTCATATAATATCCAAAGCTGCCTTCGGGTGTAGGCGTAACTGCGCTCTCAAAGCTTTCAAAGCCGTAGAATAATGCTGCGGCTTTTTCTTTTTCATAAAACACTCCCGGTACTCCCAGGTAATATTGAACATTTTTGCCTTGGCTGCTCCTTCCCAAAAGCAAATGTTTGTAATGATAAAATCCATGAAGCAAAAAGCTATTTTGCACCATTGGATGAAAACGTTCCTGCAATACCACAAAATC
>JAEIGA010009192.1_pt1 | contig 14949 bp, 18 predicted proteins | sample 9270691 | NCBI WGS metagenome assembly JAEIGA01 (sample SAMN17057246, study PRJNA624740) | gut metagenome | biome: biome; isolation source: fecal sample | host: Bos grunniens | place: China: Xizang | collected 2019
AAATGCAAGAAAAAGGATGCGGTCTGACTTTTGTATGAAAATAAAAAAACCCTTGAAACTCTAAGAGTTTCATGGGTTTGGAGCTGCTAGCCAGATTTGAACTGGCGACCTCATCCTTACCAAGGATGCGCTCTACCGGCTGAGCTATAGCAGCATATCTCGCAGACAGCTTCGCCATTATATACCAGCTATCGCAAAAAGTCAAGCCCTTTTTTGCAAAAAAACAAAAAATTTTACTTTAATTTTTGCCGCCAGCTAAATCACGCAGTGCAGGAGAAAAGGCACGGCCTGCAGGCGTGAGCGCACTGGGATTTACCACGGAATCGCTGCTCAGCATCAGCAGAAGTTGGTAGAGTCCACCGGCGTGTTCAGCGTTGATTTTACGCCAGGGGCCATCATTTTTTTGCAGATATTGATTATTGCGGATTCGGTAGGTTTGCCGGGAGCCATCGGCACAGTGAAGCGTCAGGGTCAATGTGCGGCCGGCCAGCGCTTGCGTATCGGTGCCTGCAGGGAAGTCTGGGCCTAATTTGCGAATGGTCAGAAGAATCAGCCGCACCTTTTCCGGCTGGTCGCAGGAGGCAAGTAGGGTGTCCTGACAGTTTTCGCATCGAATCTCCACCCGTTGCACCAGTTGCGTATGGATCCCTTTCTGCCGGTATACCTTTCCGCAGCCAGTCAAACAGGAAAAAATCCACAAAAAAACGAAAACTTTCAGCCAACTTTTCATGACATTCCTCCAATAACTGCTGTTTATCACTATTTTACCTATGTTTTTCCCGAATATCAGGGCAAAAATCCGTAAAAACAGGAAGAAAATTGCGATAAATGAAAATTCCTTGCGTTTTTTAATCTTTATGCTATAATAAAATGGTAAAAATCGAAGGGAGCAAGCATATATGGTACGTGGAGATGCACTGTATAAACAGTTTATTGCTATTTTGGAGGAAGAACTGCGGCCGGCTATGGGCTGCACTGAGCCGATCGCTTTGGCTTATGCCGGCGCAAAGGCCCGTCAGATCTTGGGTGCCCTGCCGGATCGGATCCAGGTTTTGGTCAGTGGCAATATTATTAAGAATGTGAAAAGTGTGGTAGTGCCCAATACCGGTGGCCTGCGTGGTATTGCTGCCGCCATTTGCGCCGGTGTGGTAGCCGGTGATGCAGATAAGCAGTTGGAAGTCATTTCTACTGTTTCCAAAGAGGCCCAAGTCCAACTGAAGGAGTACATGACCAATACGGAAGTGAAGATCGAACCGGCCACTTCTAATTTGGTGTTTGATATTGATCTGGTGCTGTTTGCCGGTGAGGATCAGGCTCGGGTGCGTATTGTGAATCATCACACCAACATTGTCCACATCAGCCGCAATGGGCAGGTGGAGCTGGAGCTGCCTGTGGAAGAATCCTCTGAGGATAATCTGACGGATAAGACTTGTCTGAGCATTGAGCGGATCGTAGAATTTGCCGATGCGCTGAATATTGAAGATGTGCGTGCCTCCATTGGCCGTCAGCTGGAGTATAATATGGCCATCGCCCGGGAGGGTCTGCGGGGAGATTGGGGCGCCAACATTGGCTCTGTTATTTTGAGCCAGCAGGGCACAGCTAATAACCGCAAGGCAGCTGCCTATGCGGCCGCCGGTTCCGATGCCCGTATGAGCGGATGCGAAATGCCTGTCATTATTCTCTCCGGCAGCGGCAATCAGGGTATTACCGCCAGCGTGCCTGTGGCTGTTTATGCGGAAACCTTCGGTGCCACGGAGGAACAGCTGTTTAAGTCCGTGGCAGTCAGCGACCTGATCACGGTCCATCAGAAGACCGGTATCGGCAGACTTTCTGCTTATTGTGGCGCCATCAGCGCAGGTTGTGGCGCAGCAGCAGGTATTGCTTATCTGCATGGTGGCCGCAAGGAAGCGGTTGCTCATACCGTGGTTAATGCGGTAGCCATTTTGTCCGGCACCATTTGCGACGGTGCAAAGCCTTCTTGCGCAGCTAAGATTGCTGCGGCTGTGGATGCGGGTATCTTGGGCTATAATATGTACCTGGAAAATCAGCAGTTCTACGGCGGTGACGGTATCGTCACCAAGGGCGCGGATGCCACGGTGGTCAATGTGGGCCGCCTGGCCCGGGAAGGCATGCGGGAGACCGACCGCACTATTCTGGAGATCATGCTCTCCGACGGCTGCTAAAAAATATGTCCCTGCATCGGAAAAGATGCAGGGATTTTTTTGCAGAAAAGCGGCATCCTATCTTTGGAGGGATGTCTATGACGGAAAAAGAATATCAAAAGCTGGCGGCATCATTGGCCCCGAAATCGCCTATTTTCAAGGATTGCCTTTGGGCCTTTGCCATCGGTGGAATGATTTGCACATTGGGCCAACTGGCCCTTAATTGTTATATGGCTCTGGGCTTGGGCCGGCAGGATGCCTCCACGGCGGCCTCTATGACGCTGGTAGCCCTTTCTGCTTTGTTGACAGGACTGAGCTGGTATGATGATTTAGCCAAGCACGCAGGCGCTGGGACCCTGGTGCCGATCACCGGTTTTTCCAACGCCGTGGCGGCTCCCGCGGTGGAGTTTCAGACCGAGGGGTTCATCCTGGGTACCGCCGCAAAGATGTTCACCATTGCCGGGCCGGTGATTGTCTACGGCCTGGCTGCCGGCACGGCCTATGGGCTGATTTATTGGATCGCCACCCTGTTTTAATTGTAGGGGCGTTCTGTGAACACCCGTAAAAATGCACCGTGAAAAATCACGGTGCATTTTTTAGCAGGTATTTCAATGGATTATTCTCAATGTATTCCCAAATGTCGGTATAATCTTGTTGGTTTCTTATGCCGTGGTCATAAAATGATTTTTGCCATATGCGTCTGCCGACTTGCTTGGAAACCCATCGTTTTAAAGAGCCAACTACCGTTGACACCGTAGGGGCGGATATCATCCGCCCGTCAATGTTCGGTTTAATACGCAGGATCAAATGAATGTGATCAGGCATTACACAATATTTATCCACAATAATGCTTTCGTAATGTTCTGCCGTTTGCAAAATGCCCTGTTCCACAATCTTGCCGATCGGGGATAACGGCACATTTTGCGGGCGGATGGTATCCGCCCCTACGCTATTCCAGAAGATTTTCTCCCGGTTTGCGGTGCAGACCGTAATGAAATATGCACCAGGGGTGGAATAATCGTAATTCGCTATACGGATTTGCTTTCGTTTTGATGGTTTGTCCATAAACTTATACACCACCTGTAAATTTGACGAATAATCCTACACCCAATATCCAAAGTACAGTAGTGACAAATAAAAAAATGAATATCCAAACCCATTTTCTTCCGATTATCTGTTTGTTAATTGGAATTTTTCGTTCCGTAAGATACACTTTCAAACAGCGAAAACAGGAAATAATCGGAAAAGGATTAACCATCCAACCATATATAAAGATGATGCCGAAGCTGAAGAGAAAGCTAATATCATAATACTCGTCGATCATCAAACAAGCTGTTGACAGGACCCAAGAAAAACAGAAGATGTAATTCCATATAGTTGCGTTTTTTAGTGCCTTTAATGTTTTCATAGAATCGCTCCTTTATCTCAATATACCATACCGCTGATTAAATGTAAATATTTTTATGAAAAGGTGTGTCTCTTATTGAGAACAGTCAATAGATGGTACGAAGAGATTGCCACGTCGGGCTGTCGCCCTTCTCGCAATGACACTTCTTTTCGTGCGCTGAACAACAATTTATTAAAAAAGTCCCTCCCCGGGTGGGGAGGGATAATCTTATGCCTGTGTTTTTGCTTCCATCCGATCAAAATTATGGATCCAATCGGCTTTCAGGAAATAGATCAGGAACACAATGGAGCTTAAGGTCCAGGTGATGGGATAGGCCCAGGAAACGGTGGTCAGATCATTGACAAATTTAACCGCAATGGTGATATAGCTGACACGGATGACACACCAGCAGGCCAGCATGGTAAACATAGGCACTGTGGCTTTGCCTGCGCCACGCATAATGCCGGCAATACAGTGGGAAAATGCCAACAGGGCATAAAAAAGACAAATGGTGCGCATATGCCGGGTGCCGAAATCAATGGCCTCCTGGGATTCGGCAAAGAAGCCGATCAGCTGGGGTGCAAAAATGTAGGACAAAATGCCCACAATCTCTGCCATGGTCAGAGAACAGATAATGCCAAAGACAACGCCCTTTTTCACACGGTCATGCTGCTTTGCACCCAAATTTTGGCCGGTAAAAGTACTCAGTGCCTGGCTGAAGCAGGTTACCGGCAGGAAAGCGAAGCCCTCCAGCTTGGAGTAGGCGCCACAACCGGCCATGGCATACTTGCCAAAGCTGTTGATGTTGCTCTGCACAAAGACATTGGCCAGGGCGATGACAGAATTTTGTACCGCTGACGGCAGACCAAAACGGATAATATCTTTAAGGCTCTGCTTATGAAAGCGAATGGCTTTCAGCTGTAGCCGATAAGGGGTATCCAGCCGCATCAGGTGAATGGCGCATAGCAAAGCGCTGACACCCTGAGAAATGGTGGTTGCCACAGCGGCAGATCCGACACCCATGCCCAATCCTGCCACAAACAGCAGATCCAAGCCAATGTTGACAAAGGTGGAGAAGATCAGATAATACAGCGGATGTTTGCTGTCGCCAATGGCATGATGGATGCCAACGAAAATGTTATACATCACGGTAAAGATGGCACCGCAAAAATAGTAGCGGAAATAGGAAATAGATTCCGGCAGCACTTCCGCAGGGGTACCCATCCAGCGCAATATGGTAGGGGTAAAGGTAATGCCTACGATGGTCAGTGCCGTGCCGGTACAAAGTCCGAAGGCCACGGCGGTGTGGGCAGTGCGCTTGACGGCATCAAAATTTTTGCCGCCGAAATGCCGGGCGATCACCACACCGGCACCCATGGCCAGTCCGTTGAAGAAGCTGACCATCATGAAGATCAAACTGCCGGAGGAACTGACCGCCGCCAGGGCGTTATCGCTGATAAAGTGGCCGACACACCAGGAGTCGAAGGCATTGTAAAACTGCTGGAAGATCTGTCCCAGGAAGACCGGCAGGGCAAACATGACCATGGCTTTCCAAATGGAGCCTTCAGTCAGGCTGTATCTGGATTTGGCTTGTGAATTTCTTGACACAATGCGACACTTCTTTCTTTTGGAATCATATTCTTATTATAGGGCGATTCTATGCAAAAAGCAAGCCCCGGACTTACGTCCGGGGATAAGGATCATTGCAGGGAAATGTTCAGCCAAAAATTGTCAGTCTCCGCATCCTGCAGCGTGGTACGAAAGGTATCAGCAAAAGCCAATTCATTCAGACCAAAGATCGCCACATGGGTTTCCTGGTCGATGGCAGTCAGTCCATCATAAAGGGTTTCCAAACTGTTGGCGGATAAATTCAGCGTCTTGGCAAACAGCGTTAAAAGACCTGCTTCGTCTTCGATGCCGGCACAGTTGATACGGATCTCTTTCATGTTACTTGCTCCTTATGCAGAAGTATGGCAGAACGCCTGTGAAAATGAAATGAGGGTGCATTCCATAATTTCGACTATTATAACGCATGTTCACAAAAATTTCAAGAAAAATTTTCATGATTCTGCAATTTGTGAGATTATGTGCGAAAAAGGGCCATTGCAATATGAAAGGGAATGCGTTATACTATAGTAAGAACAAAAATAGGGAGGAATGACTTATGGCAGGACCTGGCGGCGGTGGACGCAGTGGCGGCGGTGGCCGTGGCGGCGGATTTTCCGGAGGTGGATTCAGCGGTGGTGGCCGCGGCGGTTTTGGAGGCGGTGGTTTCCATGGAGGCCCCCATCACAGACCACCGCGCAGACCGCCCTATTTCGGACCTGTTTTCAGACCCTATCACAGACCTTATTATGGGCCTGTGGGAGGTTTTGGCGGTGGTTGCCTGGGGGTACTTTTGACCCCGGTGATCCTTGCTTTGGTGGCGGTGGTGCTGCTGGTATCCTTCCTCGCCTCCGGCGTTTCAGAGATTGCGCAGGGCGGCACAGTGCGCTATGATGAGCAGGCCTTCCAAGCCTATGCGGATGGGAAATACGCGGAAATCTACGGAGATACGGCCTATGAGGACAATATTCTGCTGGTCGTTTTGACGGCAGAGGATGCCTATGACTATAAGTATATTGCCTGGGTAGGTGACCATGTGGCCGATGAAGTCAGCGAGCTCTTTGGCGATGACTATTCGGTGCTGGGCCAGGTTATGGACAGCCAGATCTCGGATACGGATTACACCTATTCTTTAGATACGGATTTGAGCCGGATCACCAAAATCATGGCCCAAAGAATCATCGCATTGGATTTGGGAAACAACCTGCTTTGCCAGGAGGACCATGCGGGTGCGCCGTCTCAACTGTATAACGAGACAAAGCTGCCGATGACGGAATTGACGGTCAATAATGCACTGGCCCAATTCACTGAAAAGACCGGCATTCCCTGCAGTATTGTGGTGGCGGATATGGAGGCTGTGTTTGACCGTGGCCTGTCTGTCGGCAGTATTGTTTTGCTGGTGCTGTTTGCCGTAGTGGTAATTTTACTGATCGTTTCCTTGGTGAAAAAACAACGGAGCAAGCGACAGCCGGAAACAGCCCAGAACCGTAACGACCGCTATAAGGATCCCTATTAAGCATAAAACCAGGCACGGAAAGTGCCTGGTTTTTTATGGGTCAAAGCGGTGCTATTTTTCGTTGATCGTTTTGGCTGCTTTCCCTTCGCAGAGTGCATAAGGGATGCCGCACCCTGCGATGTTCTGTTATCGTCAGCACGATAAACACCAATTTCCTGATTCTTGGGATCGGCTGTCTTATCCCTGATTGAGCTTGTTGTTAATCTTCTTGGCACCGGCACGGGTGCAGAAATAGATTATGCTCCAAATAATCGCATAGCCTACAACGAAAATGCCACTGAAGACCAAAATGGGCATCAGCTGCTGCTTCAGCCAGCCATTGATCAGATAAGTGAGAATATAAGCTGCGTACAGCACACCGCCGTGGATCAAAATGGCGCTGAGCAGGGGAAGCCGCTCCACCTGATAAATGGCGGTCATGCCGCCGCAGACCAGGGCCAACAGCGTAATGGTGAATATACCGGTGCAGACTTCACCGGGGGTTAGGCAGCTGACTTGGCCAGCGGCACCCAAAATGCCATAGATGATAGCCAGCACTACCGGACCACCGGCAGCGGCCAGCAGGCCCCGCAGAAAGAAATCAGAAATAAACTTTTTCATATTAACGATACCTCCGTTTGATTACCGCATAACAGCGGCGTGATACATACTCCCGATAGCCGCACCGAAAAACTGCGTCTACCGCACCACTGAAGGCAGCGGAGAATTCTTTCAGTCGATTTTCGTTGGCAAAGGAAGATTTGTTGATGCGGATGAAGTAACTGGGCAGCATGGCTTCCAGTTCGTAGAGCCGTTGTTTTAGCCGGTACTGCCGCCCCTTGCTGTCGATGGCAGTGGTTTTGCCGTCCAATACGGTGATACACTCGATTTCCGAAAATTTTAGAATCCGTATATCATCCTCCGTATAGCCGGTGATCCGATCGGTACGGCCGTGGGCCAGTACCAAAGCTTCGATCTGATCGGTCAGCAAGGATGGGGCATGTACAGTGGCAACCACCTCCTCGTCTTTTTCTGGCATAATGTTTAGTGTGAATTTCATGAAGGCACCTCCTGTGTCTACAGCATAGCATAGAAAAAATAAAAATGTTGCAAATTGACCCCAACGGTCAATTTTGTCAACCAAGCGGTAACAATGCCCGGAAGCGTAGCTTCCGGGCAGCATCTTATCCAAAAACTTCACAGGCGGCTACGGTGCGGAAGGCATCCTCGCATATGGCTTCCCGGCCGTAGGCGTCCAGGAATCGGTCACGGAAAGCATCCGTTTTTAAATTAAACTGCAGCGACCACATACCCCAAAACAGGTCTATGTGCCGGTCACCAATGCCAGCGGCATCCAGGTCAATAAAGCCGGAAAAACGCCAATCCAGCAAAAGAATATTGGGCAGACAGTAATCACCGTGTAAAAGGGTGTCGGAGCGGAGTAGATGGCCGTTTTTCTCAAGTTCACCCCAAGCTTCCTCCGGTGTGGCATAACCCCAATTATCGGGAAAGAGGGAGGCATCATATTGCTTCGCTTTGTAATTACACCGGGCGGTGGCAAGATAGTCCGCAGTGCGGTGGACGGGGCATCCGGCCGGATCTAAGGCATGCAGTTGCCGCAAAAGGGTGGCAGTGGTGTCGCAAAGCCGTATGGGGTCAGCAAGATACATTTGCGAAATGCAGTCTTCTCCGGGGATCCGACGGGTCAAAATCCAATCCCGATCCAGGCTTTCGTAAGCCAGTATCTGGGCGCTCAGTCCTTTTTCGTGGAAGAATTGGGTCATGACCGCTTCTTTCGCCAGGTTTCCCTTAGGGGCGGATTTCAGGAAAAAACCATCCTGTTTGTCAATAAAATAGACGGTTGCCGCAGAAGAACAACTGCTGTCATAAACTGCAGCATTTTGAAAAAGGGGATGAAATACCGCAGGGATAGTATCCCATATCGGCTGAATGGGTACATGCTTCATAATGCGTCTCCTTGTAGAACAGGGGCGTGCCATGGCACGCCCCTGTTGATTTATTTGCATAGCACAGCTTTCAGTCGCTGCATAGCTTCTTCCAGTACACTGCGGGGGCAGGCCAGAGCCATACGGATAAATAGGCCGGTCTTTTCACCGAATTTGGTACCAATATCCGGCCAAATGCGGGCCTGGCACAGCAGCAGATCCTCCAGTTCCGGTGCGGTCAGACCCAGACCGGTGCAATCCAGCCACAGCAGGTAAGTGCCCTGTGGCTCGACCACATGGATGCCGGGAATATTTTTCTGAATGAAATCCCGGACGTAGCAGGTGTTTTCCCAAATGTAGGCTTTGCAGGCTTCCAGCCATTCTTCACCGCCTTCATAGGCTGCCTGGGTGGCGATCAGGCCCATATAGTTGCAGTTGTTGTAGCCAACAATACCGATCTCTGTCTGGAATTTGGCCCGCAGCGCTTCACCGGGTACGATGATGTTGGAAATCTGCAGACCTGCGGTGTTGAAGCTCTTGCTGGGAGAGGTGCTGACGATCAGATTCTCCACCAGGTCGGGGCAGGCCAGAGCAAAGGGTGTATGGGCATAGCCGGGAGAGAAGAAGTCACAGTAAATTTCATCGGACATGATGGTCACATCATATTTTTTGCAGATGGCGCCCACCTGCTGCAGTTCCTCTTTGCTCCACACACGACAGGTGGGGTTATGGGGGCTGCAGAGGATGAACAGCTTGATGTGGTTTTCCAGGATCTTCTGCTCCATATCAGCAAAATCCATGCGGTATTCACCGTTTTCGTACTTTAGTTCATTTTCCACTACCCGGCGGCCGTTGCGGTTGATTACATTGAAGAACTGATGGTAGACAGGGGGCTGGATCAGCACCGCATCACCGGGCTGGGTGGAGATCCGCACAGCAGCGGACAAAGCGGTGACTACACCGGGGGTCTGGATCACCCAGGAACGGTCAATCTTCCAACCGTAGCGGCGGAAGAACCAACCGGAAACGGCATCATAATAGCGGTCCTGGCAGTGGCTGTAGCCAAAAATGCCCCGATCCACCGCCTGACGCATAGCATCTTTCACACAATCCGGTGCGGCAAAGTCCATATCTGCTACCCAAAGCGGGATCATATCCTGGGGATAGCCCTTTTCGGAGATCATATCGTATTTTTCACAGCTGGTATGCCAGCGGCTGATAGGTAAGTCAAATTGATAGGCCATAGCGATTCCTCCAACGTCCGAGGGACATGCATTTTATCATTCTGCAGGCGTAGTGCATACGAACCCACATTATTACTATTATACACATCGGGAAGAAACCTGTCAATGATTATTCCGCCTGTTGAAACAAGTCTTTTTCTACTGAATCCGTCATATTTATACAGGAATTCCCTGGTTATGGGGCGATACCGTTGACAATCGGCCTTCTTTTTAATATCATAGCAACAGGATAAAAACAGAGAAGGTGAAACGAATGGAACCGATGCAGCTGAATGATAAATGGTTTGCACCCCTGCGCTTACTGGGAAAAGGAAAGGGAGGCTATTCCTGGCTGGTCACCGATGGCCGGGCAGAATATGTACTCAAACAGATCCATCATGAGCCCTGTGATTATTATAGCTTTGGAGATAAATTGCGTTCTGAATTACAGGATTACAAAACCCTGGCTGCCCTTGGCATTCCTATGCCGAAACTGCTGGATGTGGACATGGAGCGGGAACGGCTCCTGAAGGCATATATCCCGGGGGATACAGTGGATGTACTGGTGCAGCAGGATCGGATGCAGCCCGATTTCTATGGGCAGATGGCTTCCATCTGCCAAACACTCTATGCCGCAGGATGGAATATTGACTATTATCCCACCAATTTTGTAGCCTGGGATGGAAAGCTGTACTATATTGACTACGAGTGCAATCGCTATATGCAGCAATGGGATTTTGAACACTGGGGCAGCCAATATTGGCGGAAAACACCGGCATTTATTGCCGCTTTTGGGAAAGAAAACGAGGAATCCGTATGCAGATAACAGAGGTGGTTGCAGCACTGGTGTGGCAGGAGCAGCGATTTATGATCTGCCAGCGACCCGCACACAAGGCCAGAGGCCTTTTGTGGGAATTTGTTGGCGGCAAGGTAGAGCCTGGTGAAAGCAAAAAAGCAGCGCTGATCCGGGAATGCAGGGAGGAACTGGATATTATGGTGGCGGTTGGGGAAGTGTTCACGGAAGTGACCCATGTGTACCCAGATATTACGGTGCATTTGACGCTGTTCCATGCCACCATTGCGGAGGGGACTCCCCAAAAACTGGAACATAACGACATCCGCTGGATCACACCGGCAGAGATGGGACAGTATGATTTTTGCCCCGCAGATGTGGAAATTTTGGAAAGGATCGCACAAGCTTATGGTTAAAGAATTGATACATGATCCCATTTTTCTCGCCCGCAAGGCAGAGCCAGCCACGGCGGCGGATCTGCAGACGGCCCGGGATCTTTTGGATACATTGGCTTTTCACAAGCAGACTTGCGTGGGAATGGCCGCCAATATGATCGGTGTGTGCAAGGGGATCATCGCTTTTGACAACAATGGGGAATATGCGGTGATGCTGAATCCTGTGATTTTAAAAGCGGACGGAGCATATGAAACAGAAGAAAGCTGCTTGTCGCTGTTGGGCGGGCCCCGGAAGACCAAGCGCTATCAGAAGATTAAGGTACAGTATGAAAACTTGCAGCTGCAAAAGCGAATCAAAACCTTTGAAGGATGGACAGCGCAAATTATTCAGCATGAAATTGACCATTGTAACGGTGTGCTGATCTGAGCGGATCAGTGTGATAAAAGGAGAATGAACAGGATGGATCGGAAAAAAGAATCGAAAATGACAAGAAAAAAACGAATACTGCTGATTGTCGCCGCAGTTTTATTGGCGTTGGTGGTCGGTGCGATTATTTATGTCAGCACCTACTATCGGGCCGATGAAACAGCGATGGCGGCTCTGCAGGGCAGTGAAACGGTTACGGTGGAAAGTCGGGATGGCCTGACTGTATTTTTGCCGAAGGAGCCGGTGGCGGGCTTGATTTTTTATCCTGGTGGTAAAGTAGAATCCACTGCTTATGCGCCATTGATGCTGCGTTTGGCCCAGGAGAACATTCTCTGTGTGATTGTGAAAATGCCTTGCAATCTTGCAGTGCTGAATGTGGATGCGGCCGAAAATATTCCGGAGCAGTTTCCACAGGTGGACTGTTGGTATATGGGCGGGCATAGCCTGGGTGGCAGCATGGCGGCCAGTTTCGTGGCGGATCACGAGGAAGATTTTGCGGGTCTGATTCTGCTGGCCGCTTATTCTACGAAGGACATCTCCAATATGGAGGTACTGTCTGTTTATGGCGATCAGGATGGGGTGATGAATCGGAAAAAGTATGCAAAATACAGGGACAATCTGCCGAAAAATAGGATAGAGGTAGTGATCCCTGGCGGCAACCATGCTTTCTTCGGCAGCTATGGCCATCAAAAGGGGGATGGCAATGCCACCATTACGCCCCAGCAGCAGATAGAAGCCACGGTAGAGGCAATTCTGCGGTTGATGGCCGGATCGGGAGTAAGCTTATGAAACCCCGTGTGGACAATTACAAGATTCAGGCAGCCCAGGCGAAAAAACTGTTTTTGACCTATGATCAGCAGGAGATCATTGCCCGCTGCCGCCTGGAGCATGATGAAGCCTATTTCTACACCCAGTTTCTTAATCAAACCTATCGCATCCATCGAACCAGCGGTGATATGGAACGGTTACAGGGAAAACAGTGGATGGATGGCAATTCCTTTGGGGAAGTGATGACTTTGCTGGATTGGCTCTGCGACAGTCGGGCAGATCGGCATCTGTCCGGCCACTGGATCAATGCCCATGGTTTCCATCGAAATTTGCAGGAGAAAGACGGAAACGCCGGTTTCTTTGATGCAAATTCAGCGGCTTTTGAAAAAGCCTGTTTGGCACTGGGTGGTGTGCCGTGCACCGGTGCGGATATCAGCTATACCATTGAATTGATGGATGGAATGTCGGTGTGGCTGCGGCTATGGCATGGGGATGCGGAGTTCCCACCGCAGCTCAGTTGCCTTTGGGATGAAAATATGACCATGTATATCCGCTACGAAACATCCTGGTATGTGCTGGGGCTTTTGATGCAGCGGCTGCGGGAGGCTATGGAACATGTACAGTGATATTTTTTGTAAGGTTTATAATGAATTTGGCTGGAATTACTATCCGGAGGCCTTTGGCCAGCGTCTGCTGGAATGGATGAAGCATCATGCTTTGCAACCGAAAAACGCGATGGACTTGGCTTGCGGTACCGGTATTTTGTGTGGTATTATGCGCGATGCCGGTATTTCTGCGGCGGGCATGGATCTGTCCGGCGGTATGATCGATATTGCCCGTCAGGAACATCCCGGAATTCCTTTTTATGTGGCGGATATGACCTTGTTTGCCCCGGAGGAACGGTTTGACCTGGTTACCTGCACCGGTGATGCCATCAATCATATCCCCGATCTTTCGGATGTGGAGAAGATTTTCCGCAATGTTTACGGCTATACTGCCCCAGGCGGCTATTTTATCTTTGATATTCTGGATGAAAAAGAAGTATCTGACTCGGAACCTTTTGAAATGGACTTTGATGCCAATACTAAAGTTTGGTTCCAAATGATCCGGCCGGGTCTTGGGCAGGTTCAATTGAAAATTCGGGTCTATGATGGTGCGCAGTTGCAATTTGAAGAAAACATCCGGGAGACCATCCATGATCCGGCTGTCATTTGTCGGCTTTTGGAAAACGCAGGCTTTACAGTGGAACGCTGTGACCATAATCTGCTGCCGACAGATCATCCTGCAACTACCTGGTTTGTCATCGCAAGAAAATGAAGAAAATGACTAAGGCCACGCTCCCTTGAGCGTGGCCTTGTTGCTTAGAAATCATATTTGGCTGCCAGACGGGCGGGGGGGAGCCGCAACAGCCGCAGCATGGGCAGAATGCTGACAATCAAATGGAATGCAGCTACACCGGCATAGACCCAAAGTGCGGTTTTCCAGGGCAGCAGCACCTGCACCTTTTCCTCCAGCGCATGGATGATGATCCATACGGCCGCAGCAGAGGGGAGCACGGTAGTCAGGGTGGTTAACAGGCTTTCGATGGCGAAAATACCCATAGTCTTTCTGGGCGGTACACCCAGCAGCCGGTATACGGCCAGCATGCCGATCCGCTCATAAACCTGGGAGCGGCGCAATAGGTACAGCATCACCATGGACATGGCGATGATGGTGACGGTGATGATTCGCCGGGCATCGGCCCGCATCCGGGAGGCTTCGGTGTATTCTCCCATTTTGGTGACATAGGAGTCCGTTACTTTCAGCACCACACTGCCATTCATTTCGTCGGCAATATGATGCAGGTGGGAAGCCATGGCGGCTTTATCCTGACAGAAGATCCAAAATTGCTGATAGGAAATGGACAGCATAATGTCATCGATTTGAGAATCTGCCACCACGATACGGGGATAGAAATCCGTTTCTTCAATAGACATGACGATGGTGTAAGCGCGATTGGCCTTGGTATTGTAGCGTGCGCCCAGCTTGTTCCGATAGCCGGAGCCGGCATTATGGGGCAGTACGATGCATTCGTCCTCTGCCAGCACCACATCGTCATATTTTCCGGGATATTTTTCCTGCAGGGAAGAAAGGGAGGCTACATAAGTGCCTACAGTGCCCACACTGGCAAACATGTCGTCCAGCATATAAACAGCCGGTTCACCGGAGTCGCAGATGCCGACAATGGTGGGAGACAGGGTTTGATTCTCCAAGGTAAGCTGCTTGTTTAAAAAGTAGCTAAAATTGGTGACACCGTTATTGGCAACCGTGTCGGCTTTCAGCGCTGCATCCAGCACCCAACGATCGATTACCACTTCTTCTGTAGTTTGGGGCATACGGCCCATCAGAAGCTGGCTTTCATCCAGAAAAGCGATGGGAACATAGTTGAAACGAGTCAGTTTTACAGACAGATGCCCGGCCTGCGCAAAGGCATTGCCACTGACAGAGGCTTGGCCGCTGATGGCAGGCACATAATAATATTCCAGATCTGTTTCGGCCAAATGGGACTTAAATTCATTGCTGAGGAAGGGCAGACCCACTATGGTTTGATCCGCATTGGTACCCCGATCCAGCGACACCCGCAAGACCTGCGAATGGGTTTGGATAAAATCCTCAGGATTTATACTTTTCAGTTTTAGATAGTCACCAATACCCAAAGCGGTCAGTACCGTCATCAGCATCAGAAACAGGCGGGTGCCAATATTTTTC
>JAEIGA010009193.1_pt1 | contig 14949 bp, 13 predicted proteins | sample 9270691 | NCBI WGS metagenome assembly JAEIGA01 (sample SAMN17057246, study PRJNA624740) | gut metagenome | biome: biome; isolation source: fecal sample | host: Bos grunniens | place: China: Xizang | collected 2019
CCTAAATAATAGTGGTTGATAACAGGCAAAGAACTTACTCCGACAATTATAAGCATCTGGTGGATAATGCATACGACAAAGTATGCCATCATTATCCATTTGCAAATTTTTATAAAATGTTCAATAGTGAAGACACGTTCAATCGTAATCAGATTATAGAATGCAACGTATGTATAGACAAGCATTGCCGAAAATATGAGAGTAGACCACCTGAAACTCTCCGGATGGAAACTTGCTACCATATATTGCCATAACAGATAAATGCTCCCAATTATAAATGCCTTTGAGATGTGGAAACAATAGAACAGCATAACAATAATAATAGCGAATATAAGTACTGTTTTAATCGGTCCCAAAGGGATGTCCCATTGCAGATAATATACGGAGTATAGTACAATGAATATCGTAGTGAATCTTGTAAGTCCGGAGTATCTTTTAAAAATGTCAAGCATAATGGTTTATTTTCCAATCATGAATTTCAGTTTGTCATTGAACAGATGAACTAACGGATATGTGAGCAGTATACATGCAACAAAATAGAGTATTGTAACAGGTCCTTCAAATACAGGATGGTGTAACATATGTTTGTCAAAAGCCATTAATATCTCCATTGTTATGCTGAAATGTGTACACATGAGTATAAGTGAATTCACCCCCCAATAAGTAAAGAATCCTGTTATAACATTTTTGGGGAATAGTGCAAACAGACACATGAATGCAATTGCCGGCAATGTGTTGCAAAGAGCTCCATTTATGTAGTAAATATCAAATGGCGGATTGACAACCAATGCAATGCTTATTGCAAATAGTGTTGCTGATGTCGCTATAAGTTTGATTCTACCGGTTCCGATTAGCTTATGGCCCCATTTTTGTGCAATTATATATCCAATGGCAACAATGGGCCATGCATACAACCCACGCATTATCGGCTGCATCGGAGCATCGATGAGTTTATTCAGCTCACTTAAATCACGCAACGGAAACCATATATTGTAGTATGCATAATTTGCAGCTAAAGTAGCAATCATGAATAGAGTTGCCAATAACCATTTTTGTTTGCTATTGCGTACAATTGCAAATATATACTCGCCAATTACCAGTACCGGCAAGAACCATAATGTACCAATTCCGCGTAAAGTGATGGTCTTGTAGATATCTCGTAACAGGATGCTGCTCTCCATATATCCCAATGCAATCCATATAATATCAAAAACAATAATAATTGCACAGAACCAAAGATATGGAACTCCTAATTGTTTTATTCTTTTCTTCAGAAGTTCATTTGGCTTTATTTGTTTGTTGCTGATGCCACTTACCCAACCCGATGTCAGATAGAATGTGGTTATCATGAATAGTCCTATCCATGTGTTCAGCCAATCGGGGATTACCCCTTTTTCAAAATGCAGGAATGTTATACAAAGGATTGCCACTCCTTTTGTGGCATCTATGTAGTCTAATCGTTGCCTGGTTATATTACTCATTTCCTTATTTTGTTATATAATGTGAAAGTAAGTACATACATTTTCATTGACAGCTTGGCAATCTGTTTGCCAAACCATGAGTCTTGGCTGTACTTGTTAATGAAGTAGCATCGTGATTTTCCCCAAGCCTTAAAGCGCTTGACAGGGTCGCCCTTGTCACTTTTTATATGCATGTGTACGGCCTGTGCCGTTGCAAGGTAGTACATCTTCTTTTCGGCAATCTCTACCTGCCGTGCCAGGATTGCTTCTTCGCAGTATAAAAAGACCTTTTCATCGAAGGAACCAATCTCCTTGATGAATGACATTCTCAGCATCAGGCAACATCCGCTAATCTTGTGGCAGTAGTGGTTTTCCCTATAGTTGTCAATGAAGTCGTAGCTGTCACTTTTTTGTTTCCTCCGTAGAATATCCTTTATCCACACGAACGAACTGCGCCAATTGCCGTCTTTACTCATCGGGCTCTGGTGTATGCCATCGCCCCCCACAATGTCGCTCCCACAGACAACAATCTCTTCATCGCTTTGCATCTTCTTTGCGAGCTGCAGCAGATAGTCGTCCTGTGGAAACTCCATGTCCGGGTTTGCAATAAGTGCGAACTCATATCCTTTTTCCGCTGCATAACGTAAGCCTACATTGTTGCCGGCATTGTAGCCTCTGTTCTCGTTGTTCGCAATAAAAGTGCATCCGTTTTCATTGCAAAAAGACTCCACGGCCTTACGCTCATCGTCGCGCGAACAGTTGTCGACAACTATAATCTCGGTCTCTACGCCTTGTTGCTGCTTGAGGAAACCGATGCACTTGCGACAGTCGGTACTGCTGTTATAGTTGAGTATGATAATTGCGATTTTCATTTCATCAGTTTCAGATACAGTCTTCGTCTTATATTGCCGGTGAAATGGGCGATTCTGTCAACTATTGGGAATATATTCTTTCCGCAAGTAATGCGCAGACTGCCACGGTCGAATGCTGTTGCTCTGCCGCCAAGGCAGACAATGCAGAATAGTTCCTTGAAAGTAAGTCTTCTTACAAAGGATGTTGCGTCGAATTCAGCACCATGTAGCAATGGTCTTATGTCTATATCCTTTCTTAACTTGATAAGCTCCTCAACAGCATTCTTACCCCATTGCCAGAAATATCCGGCAAATGGTAAACTAAGTCCGTCTTTCTTTGGGACCCCCTCAGTTGTCGGGTGACAGTTCTCCTTGGAAGAGCAGCAATTGTGTGCATCGGAGTTTACAATCTCTTGGCACATCCATCTGACTACATCGATATTGTTTCTTATAATATTATTTTCCTTATATGCGCAGTCTTCGGGGAATATCGGTTCGATATGTTCTCCAACTTTTTTGTATCCGATTGTGCTTGGATATGGTGATGCCGAGAAGTAGTTCTCGATGAGTGTTGTGCCCTCTGTGCTGAGCTGCTCCGGACGGTAGTATGTGTGATAGCACCCATACTGGCAACCGAGTACATCGCCACGGGTACCGTAGTAAAAGAATAAAGTATCCTGGTTCCCGGCTTCTCTCAGAATGCTGTTTATCATAAGGCGTGTGGTTCCTAACCAACCTACATCGACCATGGCTGTTGCTTCACTATTGAAGATCTTTTCTTGTTTGAAATATTCATTCAAAAGGTCGCGTTTTTCTTTTGCAACTCCGTCAAGAATTGGTAAAAACCGGCTTTCTTTTCCAAAAACAGCATCAAGGAAAGTTGCCTCTTTGTTTCTGTTGGTGATTTTATTGAAACCAAGTGTTATGTTATATTTGTCGGCAAGTTCTTCCTTTGTTGTGCCCAATGATTGCAGCAGGCTTTCAACGCTTCTTCCAACAATGGTATGCTTGTCCTGTACAGCAAGAAACTTCTCTTTTGTAGCATTGTGCATATATGGCAGCAAAAGCGATTTACGTGAGACAAAAAGGTATCTCAATTCAATACCTTCATGTGGTAGCTTTTCTGCTATTTTTTGCAGTATATAGCTGTCTCTTGAGAGAAAATAAAGCCTTTTTATACCCTCTTTCTTACACAGTCCGATTACCCGATGTACATATGAGATATATGCCGGTGCTATGAAATCTGCGGCAAGTGATGCGTATGCGTTGCCAAATAGCAGGCGTGCAGCACGGCTGTATCCGGCAAGTATAGAGCTTTCATAATGCATTTGGCTTGATGGTGACTGTATGTTGTTGTTTTCCGCACTGTTGAACGAAGTCTCTATCTTGGTGGCTCTTATGCCGTTCTGTCTTGCTTTCTTCACATCGCTGACAGGATGGTCGCCATAGTGCTCCCATACCCTGGGCTTCAGTTCCTCTTTCAGTTTTTTATAAAGTGTGCCGTTTGATTTGCGGGAATTCCACTCACATGAAACATATACTTCTTCACCGTCCTTAATGCATCCTTCCTTTTGAAGAACCTGTTTTAGGAAACTGCTTGGCATATACATGTCCGATACGAAGCAGATTTTATAACCGTCTCTTCGTTTTTGCTCGATGAGGCTCCTTATTGCATGGTTGGCAATAAGTTGTTCAGATTCAATATCCTTTTCGGCATAAATCAACTCATTCTTGTTGTATTCATCGAAACCTTTTAACTCACAGCTGCTATATATGTCGTCTATAGTGACATCCTTGCCGGGAGTGCACCTTCTTGCCTCGCTTTCAGCCTTCTTACGCCAGAGGATAAAATTCTCTCTCTTTGCGTCGTCGCCCGGATAGAGCCTGTGTGCAAGCAGATAGAATATATTCCCAGGCTTGCCGCACTTGCGTATGAGCGTGGTGTCGAATATGTCAAAAGAGGCGAGTTTCATAATTATATCCCTAGTGTCTTTTTTAGTTTCTCGTATGATTCGTCCCAAGTAAACTTCTGAATGAACTTGTTGCCGTTGTTTGCTATTCTATAGCGCAGTTCATCATCATTTATAAGACGTATAATATTTCTTGCAAGATATTGTGCATCTTTTATGGGCGAAACCAGTGCTGTTTCTCCGTCCTTGGCCATCTCCATGTAGCCTTTGTTGTCGGTGCATGCAACAGCGGCACCGCAAATCATCGCCTCGCCAATGGGTAGGCCCCAACCTTCAACATTGCTGCAACCTATGTATATGCTTGATTCGTTATAGATTCTGTTATGTGTTGTTCTGTCAGGCATTTGAAAGTACTGGAACCATTCAGGAAATCTAGCTGGTCTCTGTTCAATGCCAAAAACATTCACTTTCAATAGCGGAAATTTTTCTTTTACAATCTCCAATGCCTTTAGGCCATAATCAAATCCTTTAACAGTAGCAGGGCGATACATGATACCTACGGTATATTTATCCCGTTGCTCAATAGGGGTACTCTTCTTGAAATATTCAAAGTCAAAGCCATTAGGAATCAATGTATAGTTACATCCTTTTTTTTCCATTAGTCTTGCTAGCCAGTTCGATATGACTATCTTTCTTAAAGGATAATGATAGGTCTCTATTAGTTTATCATCCGAAACAGCTCCCCAATTTTCATAATCTTGAATAAGGTAATACTTCTCTTCTGTAGGGTAGTCTTTGACATACATTGCAGTGTACGGCGATGTGCATATATATATGTCGCTTTTTGGTACGTGCATGTAATTGAGAGAGAATGTAAGATGCTCCTTTACGCGCTTGTCTAAGTTGAACCATTTATGGCAACCATAACCTTTTATGAGCATCTGAATATATCTGAAACAGTTTGTCAGTTTAAAGTAGAGTGACTTCTCGCTCCAGAATAGTGATCCGGAGTACACGATATTTACTTTATGCCCTTCTGCAACAAGGCGATTGGCATACTCATACGCCACCTTGTAGCCACCGGTAGGTCCTGAAACAGGATGAGGGAATATGAATGTTATTCTCTTGCTCATATAAGCGTTTCGTATCCAAATATTTTGTTTTTTACTCTTTTAAGGAATATAAGTAGTATTCTTTTATTCCTATTTGTAGCTGTTATGAGTTGTCTTTCAATGAAGAGTTCCCTTATTCGATATATTTTTATCTCACTTATTAAGTTGTTGTAGAAACTATTGCTTCTCCATGCAGGTACTTCTGTCGAATATCCGAAAAGATAGTCGAAAGTCCTTATCTTTCTGATGACTATGTATTTCATGTAATTCCTAAGTTTGTTTTTGGGAATTGAACTCAATAGGTTTTCCATAAACAACTCTTCGTATTCTACACCTTTGTTGAAAGTGTGCATTATGCTATTGTCATGCTGTCTGTAATTATATATTTGTTTTGTAGTACTTACAACGTTCTTGGTGTTGTTAAAGGCTATCCTGATATTGGCAATTGTGTCTTCTCCCATAACAATTGATTTCGGGATATCATAGACATTTTTTGAGAAAAGTTCTCTCCTAAAAAGTTTTGCTGTAGGACCGCTATCCATTCCCAAAATCATGTTAATTCTGTGTTTTTTGTCCGAGATTACCTTGCTTTTATGCTTTCTTGTGGTTTTTGGTATTGCATAGCGATATCTTGACATTTTCGCAAGAACAATGTTTGTTTTATTGTTCATGTATGATAGCAGATGTTCTAAAGCGTCATTTGTGATTGTATCGTCGCTATCAACAAACGTTATGAACTTGCAGTCGCTTGCTTCCTCAACACCTCGTGCCCTGGCGCGTGTTACTCCTGCGTTCTTTTGATGTATAACGGTTATGCGCTTGTCTTTCTTCGCGTATTCATCGCATATTTTGCCGGCATTGTCGGGTGTGCCGTCATCTACAAGTATCAGACGGAAGTTGGTGTATGTCTGTGCTAGAATGCTTTCAATGCATTCTGCGATATACTTTTCAACTTTATATACTGGTACAATAACCCCGATTATACTATTATCCATTCTGTTACTGGAGATTTTCAAACAAATCAATCCATTCCTTTATTATTTGTTCAATGTTGAACTTCTGTATATGCGAGATCCCATTTTTAGCTAATTCTTCCCTGAACCTATCGTTTGACATAAGTTCCTCCAAAGACCTTATGTACTCTTTTTGTTTGAATGGAGTTATTAACAGACCATTATGCCTGTTTTGTATAATATCTGTTGCTGATTCAAAACTGTTGTATGCTACAGGTACGCATCCATACTTCTGGGCTTCTATAAGTACCATTGGAAGACCTTCGTGAGAACTTGTTAAGCATAGAATTTTACTTCTCTTAAAGTATTCTTCTGATGATTTTTGCCCAACGAATTCAATGTTCTCCAATTTTAATTTCTGTACAATAGACCTGTATTCATTAGCATGTTCGCCGTCACCCACAACAATCAACTTCCAGTCTGGGAATTTTCTGTATAGTTCCCACCATATATATATCAGCCTATCAAGCCTCTTAAGTGATACAAGTCTTCCAACGAACAATACAATATTTTCTTTTTCGTATAATTCATTTATGTTGTTTATTGTGATTGGATTTGCAATAGTATGGAACTTGTTATCATGATGTGCTAGGAATATTTTTTTGAAGAAACTTGTATATTCCTTATTAAGAGATACGAATGCGTCAATATTTTCAATGTCATACTCGCGGTACTTCTCTCTTGTTTTCTTGGTGTTTTGGTAATTGTACCATACCCGTTTTATCTCAAGGCATATGCTTGTCAGTAATTTTGCTATTGGGTTATTTATTTTACGAATGCATTTTTCCTTATAGTCGGTATATGCTTTGATACTCATCAATGGGTTGAAATGGTATGCGTATACTAATTTTGTCCCTGTTTCTTTTTTTGCGTATATACATAGTTCCAATAAACCCTTGACAGGTACTCCTTGCAATAGAATAATGTCAATATCCTTATCTAATATGGTGTTTATAAGGCTGTTCCTATTTCTAGACGAACAGATGTCCTGTTTGTCTGGTAACAGAATGTCTTCACTACATAGTTCTCTTGTAGCTACGTAGAAGACGCTCCAGACAGAATAGCCATTCTTTTTAAGTTCTTCCTTTAGAAGGTAGCTAACAGTTTCAGTTCCTCCTACTCCTAATATCTGTTGGCATTCGCTGACTATGCAAATGTTCTTCATTTGTATGAATTGATTTTGTTACAGCACTTCTTTATATTTATAGCTATAAAACGTTTAATGAGACTGGAACTTTTTAGCAGTGTGCATCTAATATATCCTATCTTGTAGTTGTACCTCCTTATGTCCTCAATGAGAGCCTTATGAATATCACTGCCGAACCATTGTGGCTTTTTGTATGAATATCCGAATAGCCTGTTCCATTTTTTCAAGCTTCGTTCAATGATATATTGACTGTGAGTATTTAAAAGGTCACTAATATTGGAATAAAACAGATATTCGTGTTCAGCTGTATCTTGAAATTTATGACAAATATTCTCTTCGTGGCTGTTGTAGTTATATATATGGTCGTGCAATACAACAATCTCGTCGCATCCATTAGCTAGGCGCAGGTTCATTATCAAATCTTCGCCCATAACAATTTCACGTGGTATGTCAAAAACGTATTTGTTGAACAGTCTCCTACTGAACAATTTTCCCCATGGTGCACTGCTTACCTCTTCACATATCAACCTTTTCTGAAATTCAAATGCAGAAATAGTGTCTGTGTCTATTCGTGGATACCAAAGGACTTTGTCTGTTATAATTATTCTCGTGTTGTTCCCTGTTGCATTGAACATATTCTGTAGGGCTGTTTGCTGCAATGTATCATCCCCATCTACAAAAGTAATCCATTCGCAATCGGTTGCTTCCTCGACTCCTCGTGCGCGTGCGCGTGTCACACCCGCATTCTCTTGATGGATTACTGTAATGCGTGAGTCTTTTTTCGCGTATTCATCACATATTTTGCCGGCATTGTCGGGTGTGCCGTCATCGACAAGTATAAGACGGAAATTCGTGTATGTCTGCGCAAGAATACTCTCTATGCATTCTGCTACATATTTCTCCACCTTATATACCGGGACAATAACCCCAATAAGTCCTTCTTTCATCATTGCTTAAAACTTAAATCCAATAGCCTTGTCATCAGGTACAAGTACATAGGTGTAATAGATATCTTTTCCCTCTTTTGGTGTCTTGTCCTTACGTTTGATTTCAAGTTCTTCTCCTCCGAAATTAATGAGCAATCCGTGCTCAGTGTCTGTCGCTTTCAGGATGTTGCGGAGTTGCTTTTCGTGTTCTTGTGGCATATGCTTGACTGCCTCAATCTCAACAATGATAGAATTTGCAGCCAAAATGTCAACTTGCACTTCTCCGACAATTGTGTTCTTATAAATAATATTTTTTAGAACATCTGTTTCTGCATCTATTCCGTTTTCTTTAAATTCTATCAACAATGCGTTTCTGTAAACGGATTCTTCAAGCCCTGCCGGCAGTTCCTTCCTTACATCCTGTGCACACTTGATGATTTTCTTTATCAACTCCTCATTATCCATAGTATAATATTATTTGTTTTTCGCTTTATGCGAGGTACACTTCTATCTGTTTGTATTCAAATTGTCCCTCAGGAAAATACTGCATGATTTCCTGTACGTTAAGATTAATAATCGTAAAATAGGGTTCGTGTATTTTAATAACAACCAGTCTGTTGGGCATAAATTATATTCGTATAATTTGATTTCTTTAATAAGAGTATTATAAAAATCGGTATTTGCCCATGACGGTCTTCTAATGGAGTTGTTGAAAAATGTACGCCAAAGAAATATTCTTCTCCAAAGGTAATCTTTAGAATATTCAATGAATTTATCAGCAGGGATTGATTGTTGGATATGCTTCCTTAGCAATTCTTCGTATGAGTGTGTGTGAGTGAATTGATTGCAGACTCCATTTGTGTTTTGTCTGTAGAAATAGATTGGCTTATCGGTTGTTTTTATTTTGTTTTCAGTGTTAAATGCGATTCTACAATTCATTATTGCATCTTCACCATAATAAACACTTCTAGGAATTTCAAAAACAAAAGGAGTGATTATATTTCTTCTGAACATGCGTCCCCACGGCATCCCGCCAATGATAGAGATCATTCTGCTTCTAAAATCTTCTATTTCCATTGAACCTGTAGGAAACCTGAAAAATGGGTTTATATCAATTCTGTTCTCATTTTCTGTAAAGTAAGTTGTCCCGAGAACAATGTCTGTTCCTGCATCCATTAAACCGTGTAATTCTTCTAGAGCATATTTTGCAAGCATATCATCACTATCCACAAACGTGATAAACTCGCAGTCATCAGCCTCCTCAACACCTCGCGCACGTGCGCTGGTTACACCTGCATTCTCCTGATGGATGACAGTTATGCGTGAATCTTTCTTCGCATATTCATCGCAGATTCTTCCTGCATCATCAGGCGTGCCGTCATCTATTAGAATAAGACGGAAGTTTGTGTAAGTCTGTGCAAGAATGCTATCAATGCACTCTGAAATATATTTTTCAACCTTGTATACCGGTACTATTACTCCAATAAGTCCTTCTTTCATTCTTTTGCTTGAGATTGCCATAAAGTGAATCTTAGTGTGATATTATTACAGGATGTTTCTTTCCGTTATTTAGTTGCGTACATAAGGATATAAGTTCAAGAAACGTTTTAGTTAGTCCAATAGTATTTTATTTGTTCTATTATTCCGGCAATTTTCCATTTTAACGTATATCGGGACTTGATCTTCTCTTTTCGCCATGGACTAATGGCCTTGTATCTTATAAATAACTCTTTATGAGGATGCGGGCAAGCTTTAACCCAGGGTTTAATACAGCCGCTATAGTGCATGATTATTGGTGTGTTTCCTGCTAAATCCAGTTGTTTCCACTTGTTTTTATGCAAGAGGATATGTTCTTTGGGCAGGTAGAACAGTTCCTGATAGTTGTATTTGTACTCAAGAAACTTGACGCAGTCGCAAAGTATGTAATTTAGTGCGTCCTGGTCGGGATACAGGCAAATATCCGGATTCTGGTTTATAAATTCTATAAGTTTGCTCGCAATGTCATTCTCTCTCCAATAATCAAGATTTATTAAAAGTACACCAGAGTTGAAGTAATCTTTATATAATCCTAATCTGTTTTGGATAGTGATGTCATCGCTCTTTTGGTCTTCTATAACTCCGCACGCGTAGTCAGTAATGTTTGTATGCCAAATCTCTTTTAGGCTTGATGTTACAATAATGTCGCAGTCAAGATAAATTACTTTTTTATCATTTACTAATTGCGGTAACAAGAATCTGTAATAAATTGATATAGGGAAGCGGTTGCTTATTTTAAGACCATCAAACAGTTTGTCATTGATAGTTATAATATCAATTTTCTGTTTATATTTGTCTTGTAATTGCTTGAACTTCTCAATTGTCTCCGGGTTTAGTCCGTCTGTAAGGATATATATATTACACTCTTCCTCTTTGTTGTTTTCTAAAATAGATGTAATACAAACTCCACAAGGGAATGAGTATTTCTCGTCCGTGCAAAGTGCTATGTTCATGATGACAGAAGTGATGACTTTAGGAATTTAAAAGAAACTTCCTTTAAACTGGTTAATTTTTGATTTACTATATCCCAATTGATAGGTTCGTTTAATATTGAATGCAAATCCACAATTTCTTTGCAGACTCGATTTTCAAGATTGAATGTCTTTAGTAAAGAATCGAATCGGGCATTGCCACGATTGTGGTTCTTGTAAACGACAAATGGCTTGTTGTAGATGATTGAGAATACGCAACCATGAAAGGAATCTGTGATGACAAATTTTGCATCGTGGAAACCTCGCAACCACTCTTCTACGGGCGGTTGGACTCTTTCTTCAATTGGAGCTGTTCTGTCCTGGTATTTAGAGTTAACATAGAAAGGTCGGAACTTCGTGATCTCTGCAATATTCGTAATGATTTGATCCTTTATATCGTCCTTGTCGAGTATGTAACAGAATAGTTCTCCTTCGCTTTTGGGGGTTCCCGCAGTTTCAAAGAGTCTTGAATATATCTCTTTATCAAGCAACATTGTGGGGTCTAGTACAAATTTTGCTTCAACATTAAACTTTTGTCTACACAAATCTACACCTCCGGTTTCTCTGACAGATACAGCATCGAATTTCTTTAAAAGTTCTCCACAATCGCATGTTTCCTTTTCATCGTATTCCCATACATCTGTACCAAATGATGCCGCATATGAAATTCTTCTGACATCCCATTTTTTTGCAAACTCCAAATAGACATTATATAATTGAGGTCGAGATGCTGGTGCTCTCCATATCTGATCGCTACCTACTATAAATGCATCAAAGTCATTAGGCTTGATGTTCTTGAAATCTCGTGTGATGATTCTTTTTATATATTTCTCAATAAATGGTCGGGTGTGTGTGCCTATCGCTTTAATTTCGTTTTGAACAGCGACATCATATCTTACAGGAATATTCGCTCCTAGAAGGTGTTTTTTTATGAACCGTTTTGAATAGCTTTTGTATTTCCCAAAGAGAGTAAAATGCCAACCTCGCCATCTATCAATGAGGGTGACCTCGTGTCCCATCTCTTTTAAGACAGTCTGCAAGGCGAATGCTTGCAGTATGCCACCATAATTCTCATTCAATACAATTGTGATTACTCCGATTCTCATTTTAAAATTCTGTTCTTAATATTCCAAATAATCTTTTCTTTTAATATCTCGAATTTACTTTTGGACAAGCAACTTACAGTTGCTTTGTGTACCCCTTGCTTTTGCATTATGCGGAAGAAACTTTTGCGCTTTTTAGGTAATTCAGCATTATATTCAATAGCCTTGTTATGTTCTAGAGCCTTGTAGTATTCAATTTCCTTTATTTCTAAATTTGGTAATGTTATGTGATGATTCCTTAAAAGAATTAGTGACACACCTTTGTTATCATCTAGCTCTTGACAAAGAGATTCAGCTCCCCAAAGGTCGGCAAGCGTGATGTCACTATTGCTTTTTCCACTTCTTGCTGGACATGCGTAGCACGAGGGCCGCAAACATAAATCTTTCAAGAAACAACTCATAAAAATGTTTGTATTAAGAGTCTCCCTGAACACATTTTGAGTCCCGTTTAAGTCTTCAAATTTTATTGATAGGCTAAAATTATTCCACCCTTCAGTTTTGTCTCTGAACTGAATGTCTGTGATTTTTGCGAGATTATGTTCTGTTGATAGTTCTTCTAGATATTTCTTCCATACCTTTGGGCTGGGCACTCCGTGGCAAACAACATCTACTGTTTTTAAATTATTATACTCTTTGCATAAGAATCTTTTCAGTCCTGCGATCTGGCATGGTGTACCGGAGAACAGGACCTCACGATTTTCTTTTAGAAATGATCTTGCTTGCTTATAACTTTCTCTAATATGGCTTTGTACATATTTACTTCCACGGAGTTTGTGAAGTTGTTCTTTACTTTCTATATATGTATGACAAACTTCCCATTTTTTATTGAAAGCTGCTCCGAAAACTACGCCCCCATTCTTAAGAGTTTCTTCTGCAAGTGCAGTAAATATTCCTCCCGACGAACTTGAAAGACGTGTATCTATATTGTTGTTTCTAGCTGCTAATGTTTTAATTGGCTTTTTACTATCTTGGGGTGATATGACTGGGCAAACCTTTTCACATAGCCCGCAGTTTGTGCATGATTCTTTATTAATAGAAGGATATAAGAATCCCTCTCTGTCTTCTAGTGTTGTTATGCATTGCTTAGGACATGCCTGAATGCAGGCCTCACAGCCACAACATTTATTTGATTCTGTTATGTGAATCATCTTTTGATTTTGTTTAGTATCCTTTTAGCATTATGGATAATGATATTCCTTTCATTCCTTTCCAAACCAAATAGGTATATGCAAATACTTGATGTTAGAACCGAAGAAATACATACCGAGATAAACCTACAAGTTGTATCTTCTACATATAGATAAAGAAATGCTGGTACAATTGCTGATAGGATTGTAACAATTATGGCATTTAAATACACCTTATGTATGAATGTTCTTGATGGTAATAATACTGTCTTGCGTAGAAATAATATGCGTTCAAGAAGGCATACTTGTGATATGATAATAGCTACTATAATCGTAATTTCAGGGAAATAACCTAATTTTAGCAAAATATATGATATGGGGAAATTTAGAAATAAAGTTCCGCCAACCACAATTTGGTAATCTCTGATTTTTCCTGTTGCCTTTTGTGCTGTAATTAATGCGTTTGATAAGATTTCGGCTAGGCTTAGTATTAGAACCAATCTTGTAAATAGAACAGTGTGTGCGGGTACTTGGTTTAGCCATACTTGAAGTATGGTTTCAATTTCAAGAAATATAGGAATTGAGAGGAACATAAAAAGATAGTATGATAATCTTGTTCCACTGAAAATAAGTTTGTGCATGCGATTAAAATTCCTAGCTGCATATTCTTTCGTTATTTGTGGATCTATCGCAACCATGAAATTACCGATGAATTGACCTATTATTCCATTAATCTGCATCGCAATGCCACGTGCGGCATTTATCGCAGGTCCTGTAAACATATTAATGGCAATATTAACTCCTTGGTCTTTTGCTAGCCCTGCGGTACAACCTATAAAATTCCACCCGGCAAAGCCGAACATCTCTTTAAACACTTTTTTGTCCCAAACGGCGTGGTATGTGCATTCCTCAAAATGTCTTTTACTGAAATGCCAATAATAGAACTGTTTAATGAGGGTTGGGATAAGCGAGATAATTGCAAGCAGTATGAGCTTGTCGCCGCCGTAGTACTTTATGGAAAAGACTATTGCAAGACGTGAGAATACGTCAAAGAGTGTAAAGTATGCATATACATCCATCTTTTCATGAGCTATTATAGCTGCATTATATGGTGTTGAAAGTAGACCTAGTGCAAACATGAACGTTGAGCACTGCAGAACCCAGTGTGCTGCAGTTAGCCTGTCTGCCGGAATTGTCATCTTGTTGTTCAGGAACCATATTCCTATGGTTTCAATGGCTATGACAACAATTATTGCAAGGATAATATGTATATTTACCGATGTGGAGAATATAGTATTCAGTTCCTTCTTATCTCCTTTACCAAGGCCGAACGTAATGAAACGGCTGACCGAGGATGAGAGTGAACTTGAGATGAGCGAGAACATCGAGACAAGACCACCGACCACGTTGTTTATACCGTAGTCGACAACTCCAAGGGCTTCAAGTGTGATACGGGCTGTGAAGAAACTGATAATCATCATTACTCCCATACGGATGTACAGGAGCATGGTGTTCTTGGCTATTCTTTTATTCGCTTCGCTGTTTGTGCTCATCGTGGTGTCTGTGACAAGAGGGCCTGCAATGTCCTTAATTTTTTGTCTTTATGTCTGCTCTCCAACAGATATTCCACTCCCTCTTCGCAATGTGTGTCGCTGCCTATGACGTCGTACAGGCCTTCCTTCAACAACCACAGGGCGCGTTTCTTTACAGTTTTGCCGTAACCGCCGCAGATTGAGGGGAGGTTCAACTGGAATTTCACTCCTTCCTGATGCAGTGAGCGGTATTCGTCGTTA
>JAEIGA010009194.1_pt1 | contig 14946 bp, 9 predicted proteins | sample 9270691 | NCBI WGS metagenome assembly JAEIGA01 (sample SAMN17057246, study PRJNA624740) | gut metagenome | biome: biome; isolation source: fecal sample | host: Bos grunniens | place: China: Xizang | collected 2019
AGTACACCATCGGCCGTGAGGAGGCAAGACGCCTCGTTCCCCGTATGATCCGACAGGATCGCTTTGAGGAGCTGATCCTCAAGCCCGTTCTGGAGTACTACGACAACGACGAGACCAACTTCTACTACCGCCAGTTCAAGAACTACTACCAGCTCAAGGGTCTGGAGTTCTGCGCATCTGACCGACTCAAGGCAGACCTGCTGGCTGCATTCCCCATCGTGGCGAAGATGAACGTCTACGTCTTCGACCCCACCGCAACCGTGACCGAGCAGGAGAAGCGCGAGGAAACCATCAAGACCGCGTGCCCCAACTACTCCTACGAGGAAATGGACTACGACCACCAGCTCACCGAGTATGTGAGCGAGGATGAGAACCCGCCCGTATTCAAGATGGCTCTGGAGTACACTCTGGGCGAGGACGGCTTCTCGGTTCGTCTGCCTACAAACGGTCTGCGTTTCGACGAGTCCAAGTTCCAGGTCACCGATCTGGAGGTTCTGCCCTTCATGGGCGCGGGCAACAACAACTACGAGGGTTATACCTTCTATCCCGACGGCTCGGGTGCGCTGTTCGCCTTTGAGGACCTCAAGGACATCAATACCACCGCCGTTTCCAACAAGGTCTACGGCGTGGACTACGCATACCACGAGATTTCGGGTACCTTCCAGCAGGCCGTTCGCTACCCCGTGTTCGGTATCATGGAGAAGACCCGCTACTACGATTGCCAGGTTTTTGATGAGAAGCTTGGTGAGACCGTCACCACCCGCATCAACGGCATGATCTACGACGCGCTGATCAAGGCGCAGGAGGAAGGGAACACCACGAGCCCCCTGTACAAGAAGTACGGCTCTCTGCTCTCATCCGAGATCACCGAGGTCGTGGAGGATCGCGGCTTCGTAGCCATTATTGAGGAAGGCGACGCGCTGACTCAGCTCGTCAACTACCACGCCGGTGTTCTGTATCCCTACGACACCGTCAAGATGAACTTCAACCCCCGTCCTAAGGACTCCTACAACATCGCCGATGCCATTTCGGTCGGTTCCAACAAGGAGTGGACCGTCGTTTCCAACCGTAAGTACGTTGGCAACTACAAGGTGCATTACATCATGCTGACCGACGAGAGCATTGCCGCTGAGAAGAAGCTCCCCGAGGCTAGCTACTACAAGGCAGGCTGGCTGGGCATGGCGTTCGCCTACCGCGACTACCTGGAGAACAAGGGCCTTCTGCAGCGTCTGACCGCCGAGCAGACCTCGGGTGACGTGCCGCTGTATATCGAGTCCTTCGGCTCTCTCAAGACGGTGGAGAAGATTCTCTCCATTCCCGTCAGCGTCAAGAAGCCTCTGACCTCGACCGAGGACATCGTTACCATGTACGAGGAGCTTTCCAAGGCAGGTGCGACCAACATCAACTTCAAGCTTACGGGCTATGCGAACGGCGGCATGTTTGCCACCATGCCCTACAACCTGAAGTGGGAGAAGGCCGTGTCCAAGAACATGACCATGCAAGAGCTCTTTGACTACGCCGCCGGCCTTGAGTCGGGCGAGCTCGGTCTGTTCCCCGAATTCGATTTCTCCTACGTAACCAACACCAAGGCCTTTGACGGCCTGAGCCTGCGTAAGCATGCCGTCAAGACCATCGACGACCGTTACACCTCCAAGCGTATGTACAGCGCAACCCAGCAGAAGTACGACAGCTACTACCAGCTGGCTATTTCTCCTGCTTACTTCAGCCACTTCTACGAGAAGCTGATGTCTAAGTACCTGGGCTATGACAACGTATCGGGTATCTCGGTCGGCTCGCTGGGTAATGCTCTCAACTCCGACTTTGACGAGGATGAGCCTTACAACCGCGAGGACTCTAAGTCCTTTGTCAAGAAGGCACTGTCCTACATCAAGGGCGAGGGCGACAACGCTCTCGAGGTGATGGTGGACGGCGGTAACGCCTACACCTGGGAGTATGCCGATCACATTCTGGGCGCATCGGTTGACTCCAGCCACTACATCCGCGCGAGCTACAGCGTGCCCTTCCTGGGCGTTGTGCTCCACGGCTACACCAATTTCACGGGCTCTCCTCTGAACATGGAGGGTGACCTGAACTACGCCAAGCTCAAGGCGATGGAGAACGGCGCGTCCGTTTACTTCACCCTGTCCTACCAGAACACGCAGAACCTCAAGGAAAATGAGCTGCTGAGTCAGTACTACTCCATCCGTTACGACATCTGGTTCGATGACGTTGTGGAGATCTACAACGAGCTGAACAGCAACATGAAGGATCTGCAGGATAAGATCATTGTGGATCACCAGTTCCTCACGGGTATGCGCGTGCCGGATACCGATGAGCTGAAGAACGACATTGATACTGAGTTTGACGGCGTTCTGGACTTCCAGAACAACAAGGCAGAGTACGAGGAGAAGCTGAAGGCAGAGGCCGTGGCCGATGCCCGCGACCAGATCGCCGGCTTTGAGACCGCTGCACAGTCCTTCATTACCAACTGCCTGAACTACTACAGCGGTGTAAACGGTGCGGCTTACCTGTACGTATCGGGTGAGCGTAGCTTTGAGCGTCGCTTTGCTACCAGCATCGAGGCAAGTGCTGCCTACGATGCCATCAAGGCCAAGTACGATGCCGCTGACGCTGCAGGCAAGAAGGAGCTCGCTGACCTGCTCGCCTCTGCAGAGGCTACCAAGAAGCAGGCTGAGAGAGATCTCAAGACCTACATCCGTAACATTTCCCGTGCCATTGCCTCCCTGGAGAAGGAGTACACAACCCTTTCCAAGATGCTGGAGGATGCCAAGTCGGGCGCACTTCTGATCGGCGGCACTGAGGGATGCCCTCAGAGCATCATTGACGAGATCGAGGCGCAGATTGCGAACGCCACGGCTCTCATGCAGGAGCAGCTCGGCATTAAGTTCGACCTCACGGTGGACAAGGCCGAGGTGGACACCTTCCTGTATACCCATATTGCCACCTTGTTCCTCTCCTGCTACGGCACCGACGACTACAAGACGGTCGGTATCGTAGGCAAGGCTGAAAATCTCTACAAGATGCTGACCTCCGGTGACTACGGTCTCATGATGTCCGAGATGGAGGTACTGCGCTACCTGCCTGAGAACAGGGAAAAGACCGACGATGAGCTTGCTGCCAAGTACGGCCTCAAGGCAGGCAAGACCTCTATGGACGGTCTGGTTCTGTACGTGACCGAGCTTCTGGGCGACGGCTACGAATTCGACCCCGTGCTGACCGACACCGCCGACGGTGTTGAGAAGCATATCCGCGATTACTACATCAATATGCTCTACACCATGGTCAACGGCTTGAGCGAGAGCAGCATGGTTCCCGCGCTGAACTTCGAGCCCAACCGTTATAACCCCGAGACGGGCAAGCTGATCGGTAGCAACCAGGGTAACATTGACAAGGTGATAACCGCGCTCAAGACTACCATTGACAAGGCAATCATGTCGAACGATAGCGTCATGGCCCGTGTGGAGAACGGGGACTACACCCTGTCCAAGATCTTCTCTGAGGACGAGATGAAAACGCTCGTTGCAGAGCTTGTCAAGTACGTGCAGGATAATAGCGTGACCACCTCCAAGACGCCCGTCAAGTACGCGACGCCCGATACGCTGGAGCAGGATCTCCGCAATTTCGTGGAGGGTCTGTACTACAAGACGGTCATTGCCGAGGCATTCCCCGCAACCAAGACCAACCTGCAGGTTCTGAAGGTGACCTCTACCACCGCGTCCAGTATCGAGCTTCTGGTTTCCCTGAAGCTTGCGGAGTACGGCAAGTGCGATACCTATCAGGAAATGTACGCCAAGCTGATGGCTGACAAGACGGTTGCCGATTCCATCAAGGCCATCGCCGATAGCCTGCCCTCGCTGTACGGTGACGTAACCGAGGAGCTGACGGCGGCATTCTACCAGAGCTTCGCTAAGATCCTGCTGGGCAGCAGCAAGACTCCCGAGTTTACCTGCAAGGCTGCGGCTGATACCAAGAAGCTCAAGACGGCCGTTGCTGATCTCATCGCCGCGAAGGGCGAGATCAAGATCGGCGAGATCGATGCCTTCATTGACGAGCTCGTGGCTCTGACCGCTGATTACACCATGAAGGATGGCGTGGACGTCAACACTACCGCATCCCACATCGCTCACCACACCTACTTCGCACAGATGGCTGCCGAGCCCTCTACCGCCTACTACTATGACGTGCAGATGGCTACCATGGATACCGCCATCGCCGAGGCCGTCACCACCAAGAAGGCAGAGCTTGAGGCTCAGATCAAGGTTGGCGCATCGGTTTACGACGTGTACGACATCGTGTTCAACTCGCTGGCCGATTCCGAGGATCCCGTATCCAAGCTGGCTGCTGAGATCGCCGCTTCCGTGTCTTACACGGCAGAGGGCAAGTACACCGTTGAGGGTGACATTCTCGCTAAGTACTGCTACACGCTGTTCAACAGCTTTGACGGCTACGTGCTGCCCGAGGATGAGCCTGCCATTAACCTGAGCTGCAACACCGCAGTCGCTAAGGAGGCCATGCGTCAGATCAAGAAGGACGTTGCCAACCGCGTGACCGCCATGCTCGCTGAGGCTAAGGCAAACACCGCTCGCGGTGAGAGCGTCAACTACGCGCTGTCCGCTGTTCGCACCGAGGAGGAGTTGACCGCCATTGCGAACGAGATCATGGACTTCCTGGTCGATTCGCTGTTCGCTACCGAGGACGAGAGAGAGTTCCTCGTGCCCGAGATCGTTGAGTACATCAAGCACGTATATACCACCGAGGCGTTGGATAAGGTTGATGCCGTCAAGACACCCTCCTTCCACATTTCCGAGGTATACGGCAAAACGCTGTCTACCGCCACCGCTGACATCAAGGCACTGCTTCTGTACTACGTTACCACCTACACCGAGATTACCGAGGAAGACATCGACAAGATGATCGGCGGCTCTCAGGGTAGCCTCGGCGACGAGGATGAGGAGGAGACGTCCCGCTACGTATCGGATGACGGCCGCATTGTGGCTGTTACCTACGGTGACAAGGCAGACGGCGGCTACTCGAAGTACAAGACGTTCGTCCTGAACTACAACAACTTCTCGGTCAACGTCGAGTACGACAACGTCACATATACCATCCCTGCGTATGGTTATGTGGTCGTGATGAACTGAGCAGATCATAAAGAAAGAGAGGTAACAAACTATGACCAATGAAGCGAATTTGCAGCATACGGTCAGTGCGCCCAAGGTCAAGAAGCGCAAGCTTGCGTCGCTTGATCAGCGGAAGGCACGCGCCGGATGGGTCTTCGTCCTGCCCTTTGTGATCGGCTTTATCATCGTGTATTTGCCCATCATTTTCAACTCCATCAAGATGAGCTTCTTCAGCCTTGAGGTTGTAACTGGCGGCGGCTTCCGCCTTGATTTCGTCGGCCTCGAGAACTACCAGTACGCCCTCTTTGAGGATACCAGCTTCGTGGAAACGCTGGTTACCGGTATGAAGGAGCTGGCATTCGACATCCCCGCGATCCTGATCTTCTCGCTGTTCATGGCGGTTCTTCTGAACCAGAAGATGGCAGGCCGCGCTGTGTTCCGTTCGATCTTCTTCATCCCCGTTATTCTGTCCACGGGTATCATGGAGTCCATCGAGGGTCAGAATATCCTCGGTACCTACATGGACCAGGCAGGCGGTGTTGACGACGGATCGGGCTCCAGCACCGCAAGCGAGATCGTTACGGCGATCGATATCGAGCGTCTGTTCTCCTCCATGAAGGTCGGAACGGGGTTGGTAGAGTACGTTGTAGATATGATCAACCAGATTTACGACATCGTCAACCGCTCGGGCGTTCAGATGCTGATCTTCCTGTCGGGTCTTCAGTCCATTTCTCCCGCTATTTACGAGGCGTGCCGCATCGACGGTGCGACCTCGTGGGAGACCTTCTGGAAGATCACCTTCCCCATGATCAGCCCTATGATCCTGGTCAACGCCGTTTACACCATCATCGACTCGTTTACGACCGAATCCAACTCGGTTATGACGTATATCGCCGGTGTCTACAAGTCCTCCGACGGACAGGTTCGCTCGTCCGCCATGGCTTGGATGTACTTCCTGCTCGTCATGCTGATTCTGGCGGCAGTCGGTGGACTTTTCTCGGCCTTCGTATTCTACAACCGACGTGATTAAGGAGGCAGAAGATGGATACTAATATGCAAAACACACCGAAAATTACAAAGGAATCCAAGAATAAGATCCGCGTGGAATTTGAGAGAACTCCCCTTAAGGAAAGACTGAAGGCGAAGTTCATGAATATGTACTTCTTCCAGAGAGTCGCGTTCTACATCTTCCGTCTGGTTCTTCTGATTGGTGTATCCTACGTCGTACTGTTCCCCTTCTTCACGAAGATCGCGGGCTCTTTCATGTCCCCCGAGGACTTCGTAGACGTAACCGTGCGACTCATCCCCAAGAACTTCACCTTGGATATTTACAAGGCGGTTCTGACCGAGCTGAACTACGTCCAGGCGTTCACCAACACCCTGATTATCTCGGTGTCGGGCGCCATCCTGCAGACGTTCGTGTGCTGCCTGATCGGTTACGGTCTGGCTAAGTTCAAGTTCCGCGGCAACAAGCTGATCATGATGCTGGTTATCCTGACCATGATCGTGCCTCACCAGACGCTGCAGCTCTCCATGTTCATGCAGTTCCGCTACTTTGACGTGCTGGGCATTCTGTCCTTCCTCAGCGGCGGCGCGAACATCGCATTCATGCCCGAGGCCTTCAACGAGATGCTCGCCGGTATCAACGTGATCAACCTGCCCGACCACGGTCTGGCTCTGACCAACACCTACTGGCCTCTCCTGATCCTTTCGGCTACGGGTCTGGCGTTCAAGAACGGTCTGTATATCTTCCTGCTCCGTCAGTTCTTTACGGGCGTGCCGGACGCACTGGAGGAGTCTGCGTACATCGACGGTTCGGGTGTATTCCGCACCTTCCTGACCATCATCCTGCCCCTGTCGGTGCCCATGATGGTGACCGTATTCCTGTTCTCGTTCTGCTGGCAGTGGATGGACGACTTCTATACCGAGCTGTTCTTCACCACCAACAAGATCAAGCTCATGCCCGACGTTGTGGATATCCCCAACTCGCTCAAGATGGACTATGCAGGTACGAATATGTATGAGGCAGCCATCCGCAATACCTGCGGTATCTGCATCATCTTCCCGCTGGTCATTCTCTACGCCTTCTGCCAGAACTTCCTGGTACAGGGTATCGAGCGCTCGGGTCTGACCGCAGACTAAGGGTTAAGGGGGGAGATATGCGGGGCGTTGCCCCGTACCCCACAAACCTTCTTGAAAGAAGGTTTGATCCAAGAACTAAAAAAGGCTTGCTATCCCCCCTTGTGGGGGTAGCAAGCCTTTTTCCGTTTTAGGGGTCAAGCCCCTTTTTTAAAAGGGGCTTGCGGGGGATGGGGGCGGAGCCCCGCGTATCTCCTTCCTTTAACTCTCGAGCTGACGGCCGAGGAAGTGGGCGGCGGTCTGGATGAGCTTGGATTCGATCTCGGGGGCGAGGCGGTCGGCGGAGTCACCCTCGCCCGTAGGGCAGACCGAAACCACGCAGCCTACGATGTCGCCCTCGCTGAGGATGGGCATGGCGCAGCGGACGTAGTGACTCCGGCTGTCGGGGGTGAGGGACATTTCCTCGGCGCCCAAGGCGTGGGTGTAGAGTCCGCGGCTCTGCATGATGCCTTCCACCCCGTCGGAGAGGGGCTTGTCGGTGTACTCCTTTTTGGAAATACCCGCGCAGGCGATGATGGCGTCGCGGTCACAGATGGCGACGGCCAGCCCACAGGTCTTGTGCAGGGTTTCGGCGTACTGACCCGCGAAGGCGGTCAGTTCACCGATGGGGGAGTACTTCTTGAAGATGACCTCCCCCTCGCGGTCGGTATAAATTTCCAAGGGGTCACCCTCGCGGATACGCATGGTTCTTCTGATTTCTTTGGGAATGACGACTCTGCCGAGGTCATCGATGCGGCGAACGATACCGGTAGCTTTCATATATATAAAATCTCCTTGTTTGCAGATTGGTGATGTTAGTATCTGCAAAACAAGGGGATTTATACTTTTTATAGTTCTAAACAAATGGAATTATTTTTTTTTTTGAAATTCCTCACCGGTAATCAAGTAGTTTATCGAAACGTTAAAATACCGCGACATGGCAACCAATAATGCTAAAGATGGCTCTCGCTTGCCGTTTTCATAGTACGAAAGAGCTTCTCGCGATATATTTAAATCCATCGCAACCTTCTGTTGATTTAGTTTTCTCTTTTTTCGAATATTTTTCAGACCAATCATTCAATCACCTCTTGACATTATTGTATTGTGTTACAATAATAACGTATTTCGCAACGTTCATCCTAAAAACGCAAGCCCTACCGTAAAAGGTGGGGCTTGTGTTCTTTTGTGTGCGGCGCGCGACGCAGCTTTCAGAAAAAACAGGTATTTTGCTTGACAAGACTCACTGCGTTGGTATATAATAAAGAAAATAACCAACGGAGGTGTGTCATGAAATCAACGACCAAAGGGTTCCTCAGAGTCCTGATCAGCATTGTTTACATTGTGTGGGGTATTATGGCCCCGGTGTCCGCGTTTAAGGCTCTGATTGCCCTGGATATTCCCGGGATCGTGACGGCGGCGGTCGGCGTGCTTATGCTTATCGCGGGCTTTTTCGGTCTTCTCGGTATCAAAAAGGAAAAGGCGCGTACGTTTGGCGTGATCATTTTTGTTGCCGCTCTCATTTCGGTTGCTCTTTCGCTGCCCGCAATCAACGCGGTTTCCATCATTACCGCTCTGCTTGCGTGGCTCTTTATCGTTGCGATCAACTAAAAAGGGGGAAGTCGTATGCAGAAGATATGGGATTTATTCAAGGAGTTTCACGCGCTGCTCGACGGGGACGTGGATTTGAAGACGTGTCAGGAATGTCACGCGTTGGCAGCCGTCCTGCTCGCGCACGCCGAAGGACGGCATGAGCATAAGCTGCGCGAATGGAAGGACGACCTGGATTTTTTTGCGGACGCGGATACGTCCGTCCCGTTTTCCTTCGGACAATGCGGCGACCGCGTGTATTGGAAGATCGTTGACGGGGTTCTCTACATCGGCGGCGAAGGCCCTATGTGGCAGTTTGACAACCTGTCGGTATCCTTTTCCCATATTGATATCTATTCTCCGTGGCGACGGAGCGATTTTCATACCGTCATCATTCACGACGGCGTGACGACCATCGGGGAGGATGCGTTTCGCGGCGCGATCCTCTCGGGTATCGTCATACCGAGAAGCGTGAAAACCATAGAGGAAGCGGCTTTTTTTGACGCGAAAATTGAAAAACTGATCCTGCCCGAAACCATTGACACGCTGGAAGCGGGCATCGTGACGGGCTTTAGCCGTGTGGTGGATACGCTGGTGGTTTCGGCGAATATTCCCCACATCAAGCCATTCTCTCTCTTTAACAGAGATGATCAATTGGCCAAGACGGTGATCCTCACGGGCGCGCTACCCGATGACCTGGGGCCGCTGGTGGAATCCCGCGTGTTTGATGACGCGGGGGATTGCGAAATTCGGTATCCCGAGGCGTGGGATACGGCAGAGCGATCCTTTATAGATTGGCTGACGGCGTATTTCCCCGATGCGGATGATACGTTTCGGGGAAAACTCAAATCCGCGGTAACGTCGTATCGCGTCGAATAACCGTTCCGCAAGGAAATTCACATAGATAGCAAGATAGCAGGGAAGTATATGACAAGTAAGCGACGGATGATTGTGGGCTACGCCTATTCCATATTGAGTGCCGTGATCTACGGCTGCATGCCGCTCATGGCAAGCTACATTTACGCCGAGGGCGTCAATTCCATGACCTTGGTGCTTCTGCGCAACCTGCTGGCGTTGCCTAGCCTGGCGGCGCTGGCGCTGTGGCAGCAAAAGACCCTGAAGTGCCCTATACGCTCGGTTCTGCCGCTCGGCATCCCCGCATTTTTCGGGTGCGTGATGACACCGCTTTTGCTGTTTAGCTCGTACACCTTCATCGCGTCGGGCACGGCGACGGTGTTTCACTTCGTGTACCCCTGCCTTGTGTTGATGATCGGTTTGATTTTCCTGCGCAAAAAGCTGGTTATGGGAACGCTTATCAGCGTGCTCATGTGCCTCGCGGGCATTCTCCTGTTCTACGACCCGAAAGAGTCTCTGAATCCCGTCGGCGCGGCGCTCGCGCTCGGTTCGGGGCTGGCGTTTGCCATTTACGTCGTTCTGCTGCCCCGATTCCAAAGCAAGCATTTTTCGGGGTTTGCCTTTTGCTTTTACATAGCACTTTGGAGCAGTATCATCATGCTCGGCATCTGCCTGTGTACGGGTCAGTTGGCTTTGCCGACCTCGCTCGTGGGCTGGGGGCTCTGCCTGTTGTTTGCCACCTTGGTGACCACGGGTGCCGTGGTTCTGTTCCAGCAGGGGGCTCTGCTCATTGGCGGTGAGCGCACCTCGGTGCTGAGCGCGCTGGAGCCCATCACGGGTGTCGTCATCGGTATTTTCGTGTTCCACGAATCTGCGAAGCCGACGGTGCTGATTGGATCTCTGCTCGTGATCGCCTCCAGCATCCTGATTGCCGTGATCGATCTAAAGCATAAATCGAAGTAAAGCTTTGGGCTGCTCCTTTTTATGAAAAAATGCCTTGCGACCATTCATGTCGCAAGGCATTTTCGTTTTTTATGTAGGGGTGCAATCATACCCGATCCACCGTGATGACCGTGAACAGGTGCTCGTCCTGTGCGCGGACGGCGGTGTTGATGGCGTCCCGTAGCTCGTCATCGCTCATTGTAAGAGCGAAGGGGGCGGCAACGTCAAAGATCAGGTTGGTGTGCGTCTGGCCGGGGACGATGCGGAAATCGTGGATGGTCAGGCGCTCGTCAATTGCGGTGACGACCGACTCGGTGAGGGTACGCAGGCGGACGACGGCGGGATCGCGCAGGGCGACGGGGTCCATGTGGACGGTGGCGGTGATGCCGTGCTGCTCACGCAGATGGCGCTCGATGAGGTCGATCATGTCGTGGGAGCGGTAGACGTCCACCGCGCCGTCCACCTCCACGTGCAGGGAGGCCATGACGCGGCCGGGGCCGTAATCGTGTACCACGAGGTCGTGAATGCCGACGGCACCCTCGTATTCCGCCACCACGGCACGGATCTTGTCCACCGTTTCCTCCGAGGGGCGCTCGCCGAGGATGGCGTTTTTGGTGTCGTTGAGGATCTTGATGCCCGCCCACAGAATGAGGCAAGCTACGATCAGACCCATGTAGCCGTCGGTTTCCAGACTCGTGAATTTCTGAATCAAGGTGGCCGCCAACACCGCCGAGGTGGCGATGGCATCCGAGAGGCTGTCGGCCGAGGTGGCGCGCATGACACCCGAGTTGATCTTTTTGGCTACCTTGCGGTTAAAGAGGCACAGCCACAGCTTGACGAGAATGGACACCGACAGCACGCCTACTGTGATCCAACTGAACCGGGTGGCAACGGGGTGCAGGATCTTGCCAAAGGATTCCTTGAGCAGATCCACGCCGATGGTGAGGATGAGGAAGGATACGATCATGGATGCCACGTACTCGATGCGGGCATGTCCGAAGGGGTGCTTGTCGTCGGCGGGCTTGGCGGCGATCTTGAAGCTCACGAGGGAGATGATTTGGGAGCCCGCGTCGGATAGGTTGTTGATGGCGTCGGCCTGAATGGAAATCGCGCCGAACAGAAAGCCCACCGTGTACTTGCCCACGGCGAGCAGGATGTTGAGGATGATGCCCACGGTGCTGACCAGCGTGCCGTATGCACGCCGCACGGCGGGGTCTTGGACGTTTCTCCTGTCCTTGACGAACAGGCGGCAGAGTAATTCAGTCATGGTATGCTCCTTTTGAGGGAAACTTCTTGAAAGAAGTTTCCCTCAAACTCCCTTCAAGAACTTTGAAAAATATATTTGGCAAATGCTTTTTCGGTACAAATTTTTATAAAGGTTCTTGAAGTTCCAAGAAACTTCTTTCGGCGATGCTTGCATCGCGAGTTTCATTGGTGGGGTGCAGGGGCAACGCCCCTGCATAATATCGTTCCCTACTGTCCCCAGTATTTGCGGTCGAGGCTGCGGAGCTGGATGGCCTCGGCCACGTGGCCTGCCTCGATGGTCATGCTGGCATCCAGGTCGGCGATGGTGCGGGCGACGCGCAGGATGCGGTCGTAGCCGCGCGCCGAGAGCCCGAGTGACTCAAACGCCATGCGGAGCAGGGAGGAGGCATCCTCCGAGAGGGGACAGTAGCGGCGAATGGCGGCGGCATCGAGCTGGGCGTTGCAGAAAATGGGGGTTTGGCGCTTGGTCGCACCTACGGCCGCGTCCACCTCGGCCATGCGGCGGGTGGCGAACTCACGCGCGGCGCACACGCGCTCACGAATGACGGCGGAGGGCTCAATCGTGCCGGTGTCCTTTGCGGCCAACTCGTCGTAGGAGAGGGAGGGGAGCTCGATCTGTATGTCAATGCGGTCCAGCATGGGGCCACTGATGCGGCTCATGTAGCGTTTGACGTCGGTGGGGTGGCAGGTGCAACGCCCCGAGGGATCGCCGAAATAGCCGCACCGACAGGGGTTCATGGCGGACACCATCATAAAGGAGCAGGGGAAGGTCACGCGCCCGCTGGCGCGGGTGATGGTCACGCGGCGGTCCTCAATGGGCTGACGGAGTCCGTCAGTCACCTGCTTGGGGAACTCGGGCAGCTCGTCCAGAAACAGCACGCCGTTGTGCGCCAACGATACCTCACCCGGCATGGGGTTGACACCACCGCCGATCAGGCTGACCGCCGACATGGTGTGGTGGGGGGAGCGGAAGGCGCGGCGGCGGAGCAGGGAGGTGCCCTCGGGCAACGTGCCCGACACCGAGTGGATCTTGGTGGACTCAATGGCCTCGGCGAAGGTCAGGGGCGGCAGGATGGTGGGCAAGCGCTTGGCGAGCATGGATTTACCCGTGCCGGGAGGGCCGATCAGCAGAATGTTGTGACCGCCCGCGGCGGCGACCTCCATCGCGCGCTTGGCCATGCTCTGTCCGCGCACGTCCGAGAAATCCACGTCGTAGACGTCGGCGGCGGCGAGGGCGGGGGAGGGGCAGACCACGGGGGTGAGGGGGCGGTGGCCGTTGAGGTGATCCACGAGATCCCGCATACAGCGCACGCCGTAGACCGTGATGCCCTCTACCGCGGCGGCCTCGGCGGCGTTATCCATGGGAGCGTAGAATTCGGTCATGCCCGCATCCCGCGCGGCCACGCACATGGAGAGCATACCGCGCACGGGGCGCACGTCGCCCGAGAGGGAGAGCTCACCCACGAAGCACTTGCCCGAGAGGGACACGTCGGGGCGAATGACGCCGCCTACCGTCAGAATGCCCGTCAGAATAGCCACGTCAAAGGCCGAACCCTCCTTGCGGCGGTCGGCGGGGGCGAGGTTGACGAGCAGCGCCATGTCGGGCAGGCGCAGGGCGCTGTTCTGGCAGGCGGTCATGACGCGCTCCTTTGCCTCCTTGACGGCGGCGTCGGGCAGACCGACCAGCTCGAACTCGGGCAGGCGGTTCTGCCCGTTCACCTCTACGCTGACGAGAAAGCCGTCGATTCCAAAAAGTCCCGCGCTGTATACGGTTGTCAGCATAGCGGTGTCCTCCGTTTACAAAAGTCCTTGCGGATCGCAATTTCCCTTATTGTACCATATTTTTCGGCGGATTGCAAGGGATGCGGGGAATTTATTTGGTGGGATATGTTTTTTGAACGAAAAGAACCGTTATGCGTGCCTGTGGTGGCGATGGCTATGGTTTGGGATGACACTAGCGATGGAACAGTTGTTCGCGCTTGTCTCGCAGACGTCGTCTACCTCGATGGTGACGTGGTGGATCTCCAACTCCGCCAAGCGGCGGCGAATGCTTGCTTTGACGGCCTGTGGGTTACCCTCGGTTACGATATGCAGAGTCGCGTCGCAGGTCTGCTCGCTCAGGGCGCGCAGGTGGATATGGTGAACCTCGGTCACGCCCGCTACCTCACGCACGCGGGCGCGAAGATCGTCGGCCGTCAAGCCGCGCGGCGCACGGTCGAGAAACAAATCCAAAGCCTCGCGCAGATTACCAACCGCGTGGATGAGGATGAACACCGCCACGCCGATGGACAAGAGGGGATCGAGAATGGTGAAGTCGGTGAATTTCATGACTACTGCGCCCACCAGCACCACCGACCAGCCAAGCACGTCCTCCAGCATATGCAGATTGACCGCCTTCTGGTTCAGGGATTTCCCGCGGTGGGTCAGATGTGCCGCGCCCGCGTTGACGAGTATGCCTACCGCGGCGAGGATCATCATGCCGTCGTAGCGGATGGGGACGGGGTGGAGGAGGCGGTGTATCGCGCCGTAGATGGCGACTCCCGAGCCGACGACGAGGATGAGCGAGGTCAGCAGTCCCCCCAGTGCTGAGTACCGTCCGTAGCCGTAGGTGTGGGTGGAGTCGGGAGCGCGGGTGCTTTTCTTTTCCAGCAGGCAGGCAAAGCCAATGCTTGCCGCGTCCCCGAGGTCATGGATGGCATCGGAGAGGATGGCAACGCTGCTCGTCATCAGACCGCCGAGCAACTCGAAAATCGAGAAAAACAGGTTGAGTAGAAACGCGAGATACATATTTTTCTGTGAATTCATGGTGTCCCCCTTGCATTTTTAATGAAATGGTGGTATACTATTATACATATTATTCGGTATCAGTATACCCGAAAAGGCAAGCCGCGTCAACATACGTTGCTCGCACGTTGTTCGATACCGAACAAATAAAGAAAAATGTAACGATTCAGCCGATTTTCAAATTGGGGTTTGTCGGGGGGTTATTTAGCCGCTGTAGGGGAGGCCCTATGTGGCCTCCCATGGGCGCCCACAC
>JAEIGA010009195.1_pt1 | contig 14945 bp, 24 predicted proteins | sample 9270691 | NCBI WGS metagenome assembly JAEIGA01 (sample SAMN17057246, study PRJNA624740) | gut metagenome | biome: biome; isolation source: fecal sample | host: Bos grunniens | place: China: Xizang | collected 2019
GCATGAAATCGGTGACGGCCTTCCCGGATTGCGTAGTGCGTAGCTCCGGGTCGGCGGTCAATCTGCCTATCAAGACTATCCTGTTCATTCCTGCGCCTCCTTCCAAGCCTCGATGCAGTGCGGATGCAGCATCGTTTTATATCTCTTCTTGCAGACATTGACTATCTGCGCGACGGTCAGCAGCTCGCCGTTGACCTCTTCGTCGGTAATCGGCTCGCCGCAATGAGCGCAGCACACGCCCAGAGGATTATCGTCGGTGTTCTCCTGCTGCCTGATAGCGTTCCGCACTTCCTCCGCAGAGCAGACGGCGGTATCGATGCCAAAGCCGCACATCCCCAGCGCCCTGCCCACGGCAGAGGTCTCACAGTTCTCAATGTAGCTAGTCTTATTGATATAGCTGCTGCCTTCTTTTTCGTAAGCCGTGCCGGTTCCTAACACCGTGCCGTCTTCAGCGCAGACAGTCGCCTTCATCACCACCACACCGTCCGCCATGCTGATGATGTCGGTCGTGATCGCACCGCCGGGATAGACCATACGGAAGGCGCGGATACGCTCATTTACGATGGCGTATTCCTTGCCTTTGACATCCATCGTCCTGATGGTCGCGGAGGCGGCTTGAATGTCTTGATAAGTTACCATTCGCCGCCCTCCTCTCCGTAGCCGTACATCGGCACATCAGGGTCTAGCCAGCTCTCTTCCCACTCCAGCAGGTTAATCTCATTACTTCCCATTTTCTACCTCCTTAAATCGCCGTATATAGTTCCACACCGTCCGCTCGTTGATGTTCAGCGCCTTCGCGATCTCTGCCGCCTTCTCGCCGTTCGCGTATCTGGTAGCAAGTGCTTTCTTCTCCGCTGCGGTAAGATTATCGCGCTTTTTTACCGCGCTGCCGTAGCGCTTCAACTCCGCATCGTTGACGCTCTGAGGCTTATAAAACGGACAGACATCGTAGCCAGGACAATGCGGATTCTTCAGCACCTCGCAAAATCCGTTCCGTAGGCCAAAGCAGTAATCAGGCATTGTCCGCTGCCGCCTCCTCCGCGATCTTCTGTGCCCACTCTGGGTCTTCAGCGGCTTGCTCATCCGCTAATTTCTGCGCCCATTTAGGGATTTTCGGCACCTTCCGCCACGCGACGACCCTGTCCCAAGTTGGGCCGAACTGCAAGCGGTCAGGGTAGTTGTAGACCGTCAGAATGGTCATGAAAACCCACGCTCTGTCCTTGTAGTGCGCCCAGGTCAGCACCAGATACTCACCGTGTTCCGTTGGCAGCTGCGGCATCATCATCCAGCCGTCGCGCTTGAGATAGACCGCGCTCTTGCCTTTGGCGAGTTCGTGTGCTATAATGTTCTTAGTTCCATTTGGCTTGGTGTCGCAGATAGTGCCGACTTCTGCGGCATCATTTTTTTTGTCTTCCATCATTCTGCCTCCTCTAGACTGTATTTTGCATAGCTTATCTTCTCTCCGTAGCGGTTTTTATCTGCCACGCGCTCAACGATAATCGGATATCCCATCTGCCGCAGGTCGCAGATACGGCTCGCCAGCCGCATGATTCCATACTCCTGCATCGCCTCCCAGCTGGTGATGCTTCCATAGTCGCGGATATGCCGGATAATTCGTTCCGTCTGCTTCATCCTATCCGCCTCCTCATCTCCTGCTCAGGAAAGTACCGCGCCAGTTCCGAGTTCGGCAAGCAGAGCATATGCAGCAGCGCGTACATCTCATTGATACGAAAGGTACTACCTTCGATGTTCGCTAGCTTCATCTCCAGCGACCGCCGTGTTATCCCCAGCACATCGGCTGCATAATCAAGGCCGATGCCGCGCCGCTTCAACTCGCTGCGCAAATCGAGATAAAGCCGGTCGAAATGCCGTCTAGTCATCGTCTGCCACCTCCACCAACTCACCATCCTTGTATGCGTACCATGTATCAGCCTTGATTTTTTCGCCATCGACAATACCGTGGGCGTAACCATCAACGACCCATTTGTCGCCGTTAAAATATCTGTGACCAATTACCAGTATGCTACCTACACCACCTTTGCATTTTCCGTTCCAACAGACGCAAAGCGAATTTTCACCGCCTACGTTGGTGCTACCATAACCGCCTGCGTTGGTGCTACCATAACTGCCTGCGTTAGTGCTCCAATCGCCGCCTGCGTTGATGCTATGATCACCGCCTGCGTTGGTGCTCCTATAACCGCCTACGTTGGTGCTCCAACCGACGCCTGCGTTGGCGCTATAACCACCGCCTACGTTGGTGCTCCTATAACCGCCTGCGTTGGTGCTCCAATTACCGCCTGCGTTGGTGCTACCATAACCGCCTGCGTTAGTGCTCCTATAACTGCCTGCGTTAGTGCTATAATCACCGCCTGCGTTAGTGCTATAATCACCGCCTGCGTTAGTGCTACCATAACTGCCTGCGTTAGTGCTATAATTGCCACCTACGTTATCCGCGTGTTCGCGTGTAATCTCAATTTGCGCTCTAACAATATCTGCAATCTCTAGTTTTGCACCAATTTTAATTTTCTTTCCGCAACGCTTACTGTCATTGATTTCGTACTCGCCCGAAGCGTCTAACTCAACTTCGTGATATACACTTTTATCAGGCTTGTAATACCTAAAGCAATCCAGCGGCATTTCGCAAGCGTGGAAGCCGTGTTCACACAACCGCGCCCCGTTGCAGGTATATTCCTTTCCTTCTTCATATTGGAAGCCGTTGCAGGTCATGTCCTTGTTAAAGCCTTTGTACATTTTGGCCATTACACCATCGCCCCCCAATCCACGCTCAGCAGCACCATTACCACCGTCATTATCGCCAGCAGACAGATGCCGTGTGCTATGTTCTTCCAGTTCAATCTCCGTGATCTCATCGTTGCTACCTCCTTATTATTGTGCATTTTTGCACATCAATGAGCAAAAAAAACCGCATTCATTTCCGGCAAATTGAAAAACTCGCAGCAGGCTTGAATTTCTGCTCGTGTAAATTCAGCTTCACCTTTGCGTTTCCGTAATAGCGTAGCAGGGTGGATACCCATTGCAAGGGCAACTGCTTCTAATTTAACGCCACGCTCATTTACCAGAGCCATGAACGCTTCATCGTTATACATATCGCTCCTCCCTTCTGTGCGCTTTTGCACAATCTCATTATAAGCCTTGCCGTTTCTATTGTCAAGCATAAATGTGAAAAAAATATTGCTTTTTTGCACATCTGGTGATACAATGAATATACGGAGGGCAAACCTATGAAAGAATTAAAAGACTTAATCCGGGATAGACGGATTGAACTGGATAAAAGCCTTGATGATATAGCTAAAGCTGTAGGTGTATCCCACACTACTATTTTACGATGGGAAAAAGGCGACATTAAAGATATAAAGCGTTCAAAACTCGTTGCACTCGCTGCAGCATTAGAAGTTGAACCTGCCTATTTAATGGGATGGCAAGACGATCCGGCCCCGTCCGCTTCGACAAAGAAAAAACAACTCAATAATCTTATTGATGATATGACGGATGATGAAGCGGCTATGGCTTTGGCGGTACTGAAAGCATTAAAACAGAAAGAATAATATCCAGATCGGAAACAGCCGCCTCCGCTATCATATACTTAAGTATATCTTTATCGGTCATAACGCATACCCCTCATACTTTTGGTATGCTCATTATATCGAACATTTGTTCGAGTAACAAGATACTATATTTAGTTTGTCCAACCAAAAGGACAGCACAAAGGAGGAGACAAAATGAAAAGGAAACCGTTTGTAATTGTTGTTTTTGCTTTAATTTTGGTGGTAGCGATGGCGGCCTCCGCAATAGCCGCCTCCACCTACACCAAACAGGTTACAGCTAATTACGGCGTAACCGTGATGGTGGACGGCTCTCAAGTCAACTATAAATATGATAACGGCACCGTTGCGCAAGCCTTCATCGTGGACGGCGTAACCTATTTGCCTGTTCGTGCCGTTGCACAGGCTGTCGGCAAGCATGTGACTTGGGATAGCGTGAACAAAATCGTCTATCTCGGCAGAATTCCTGATAATGTAGTAATTCCCACACCTCCGGCGCAAGTTACCGTTGGCATGAAGAACGCGCTGCAATCAGCGAAAGATTATCTCGCTTTGATGGCCTTCTCTAAATCCGGCTTAGTCAAGCAACTGGAATTCGAGGGATATACAAACGCAGAAGCGACATACGCGGTCGATAATTGCGGCGCGGATTGGTACGCCCAAGCTGCTAAATCAGCAGGCGAGTATTTAAGCCTTATGCCCTTTTCTCGCAGCGGTTTAATTAAACAACTTGAATTTGAAGGATTTACCCACGATCAGGCTGTTTACGGCGCGACCGCATCAGGACTTTAATATGAACGAACGCAAAAACGAAGCCAGCTGGTCGGACAGCCGCCAGCGTTGGCGAATAGATGTACAGCGGAACGGTCAGCGCCGCACCTTCTATTCCGCGCAACAAGGCCGGCGCGGCAAGCTGGAAGCCGAACGCAAGGCCGATGAATGGCTAAACGGCGGCAGGAAGAAGGAGATGCGCGTGGGAGAGCTGTGCAAGCTCTATCTGGACGGCATCGACACAGGCCACAGCAGCTGCCACCGCCTCCGAGAAGAGTCAACAATCAATACCTGGATTCTCCCTTATTGGGAGCATCTCAAGGTGGGCAGCTTAACCAACCTCGATTACAAGGCGGCAATCTACCGCCCTGCGGAGTGCCAACCGCCACGGAGCAAACGCACCTGCGGTCATGTGCGGTCGGTAATCTCCGCCCTCTATAACACCGCGCTGATGGCTAATGTCGAGATGCAGCCGCCGTACAAGCTGCCGCTGCCAAAGGCCGCAACGGTCAAAGAGCATCAGGTGCTGACCAATGCGGAATTCAAGCGGCTGCTGACCGAAGGTAATCAGTATTGGTATATTCACGCCTTCCGCTTCATCGCCGTGTTAGGCCTTCGCCGCGGCGAACTCTGCGGCCTCCGGCGCGAAGATCTGGACGGCAATCTGCTGACGATCAGGCGGTCGGTCAACAATCTCGGCGAAACCACCACAGGAAAGACCGCCTCCGCGCAGCGGCAGATATTCCTGCCGAAGATGGCGCGACAGATCCTCCGCGATCAGCGCAAGCAGATGATGTCCGCAGGGATAGCCAGCGAATGGCTGTTCGCTAACACCAACGGCGAACAAATAGACCCTAACGCTCTCTATAATCGATGGCTCTTCCTCCGCGACAAGTTGGCGCTGCCGCCGATAAGCATCCACGACCTCCGGCACACGCTGATAAGCACCGTCAAGAATGATGTCGAACTGCCGCTCATCAAGTCGCTGGTCGGTCACACACCGAAGATGGATACCCTCGGCACTTATGGGCATGATACAGGGAACGATGCCGAAACCGCTGCCGCCGAAATCGATGCGGTTTTCGACCGCATATTAGAAACGCGGTAAAACTGCGGCAAAAAAATACCCCCACTCCGTAGAGCAGGGGAAAGATGGCACTAGCATATGGGTTCAAGTCCCGTCTACCGCACCAATTTGGGGTAATTCCGCTAACAGGGATTACCCCTTTTTACTGCCCTTTTTGCGAAAATGCTTTCGTACCCAAAACGAAAAAACGAACGATTTTTCCAACAGAGTGCGGCAAAAGTGCGGCAATTTTATTCTTTGTAATACATTGTAATACAAAAAAACACCCCTCCCCAGCCGAAGCCGGGGAAGGGTACAAAGGAGGAATGCCCCCATGAAGGAAGCCGCCAGCGAACCCTCCCACCGCACCAGCATCATTCCTCGCTAGACTACCCACCGCTAGGGAACGCTATTTCCTCCATTTTCGCAGGTATAAAACCCTTAGAAGCATTATTTTAGGCGCTCAGAATGGCTTATTTAAGCCGTTTTAAGCGCCTATTTTTTTGCTGCCTTTATAATCTGTCCTTGCCCATGACCGCGCACAAGATAAGCATCAGCGCCAGCCAAGATAAGCCGATGATGACCATCATTTGTTCTTCAGCGCCCTCTTTGCCATGATCGCCGCCTGATATCTCGGAATCAGCTGCATAGGATTCTTGCCATCGGTGATCCCAAGCGCTTTTGCTTCTTCCATTTCCGCCTTTGCCCATTCCGGCAGCGGCTGCTTGGCAAGATAGGCTTGCAGCGCGTTGTAAATCTCTTCTCCGCTCATGTCTTCTTCCTCCACATAGTTAGGAACGCAGTAACCCTTCACCCAACTTGAGTACAGACCGCGCTGTTTTCGGTAAACCCCATCGCCGGAAGCTGTGTTCCCGGTCGGCGTGGTGTTGCCCTCGATGGTGAAGATGGTCGAGCCGACTACCTTCTCAACGATACCAATATGGGAATTCGCGCCGAAGATGATGAGGTCTCCGGCCTTCGGCGTGTAGTTCCCCTTCGACCGCCAGCGATTCCGCTTAAGGAACCATTCATGCTCATACGGCACATAGGCCAGTTTCGGCACGATATCCGTGTTTATCCCGGCCTGCGCCGCGCACCAGCTGACGAACATCGCGCACCACGCTTGCCCCGGCGCTCCGTACCAGCGATTGAATTTATTTATCTCCGGATAGCCGCCTATCTGCGACTTGGCGATTTCAACGATCTTATTCCGCTGGTTCATCCGTTTCCTCCGGCACTTCCGGCAGACCTGCCAGCGAGGTTAGCAACGAGAGCAGCCCAGCCAGCAGGGATGCGGACAGCACCAGCACCCAATCAACATCGCTCAAGGCGATGCTCGTTCCTATCATAGCGATAGCCGCCTGCGCTATCGTCTTAATGCAGCGGATAGCCGCCGCCTTCGCCCATCTTTTCGTTATCATTTTTTCTCCTCCAAGTCTGCAATTCGGTGGTTAGCCACCTTGATCTGTTCGTCAATCACATCGGCTCGGCTTTCAAGCGCATATGTGCGCTCGATGACCTGGTTATGCTTATCGACCTTCTTCTCAAGCTCTTCCAACCGATATGCCCAGATCGCCGTCTGTTTTTTATTTGCGAAATACGCCCCGGCAAGCGTTCCCAAAAACGCCAAGCCGCCAACGATTACAGCGCTCCAATCCACTTGTTACGCCCCCAGCATCTCAATGAGTTCCGTATACTCTGCCTGTGTCAGCTTCCCGGCGGCGAAGAAGATGTCGATCTTCTCCTCCAGACCTTCGGTCTGCCCTTTTTCGATGAGTCTTTTAAGCGTTCTGTAAAGCATTGATTACACCCCCAGCTCAAGTAAAGTTATTCTATATTCGTGGTCTACCAGCAGCATCTCGATGTCATCTTCTGCGCTCGGCTCCGGTTCCGGAGTCGGCGGCATCTCGCCAGCCGTCCAGCTAGTCACCGTCAGCACCCCATCAATGACCTCGGCAGTTACCGTGCCGAAAGGAAAATTCGGCAGCTCCATCTCCGCAGGGATGACCGCCCACCCCTCCGGGCAAGCACCGCCGCTCTGATTGTTGTGCGCTCCGTTGGGGAGCGTGTCCAAGTCGATATATCGCATCGTCATCCCTCCTTAAGCTAACCCTACGAAATAATAATCATAATTACTGTTGTTGCGTTGTGCGGTATAAGTGCCAGCGTACCATATAATAGTCTTGCCGTCCGCGCTTTTCTTCATCGTGCCGAATCCCTTTGATGCAAGATATGTTTCGGTAAGTTCATCGCAGAGCGCAACTTTCATCTCCTCTTCATTTTGGTAATCGCTGGTTATTCGCCACGAATCAAGATAAATCACAACTTTCGGCGCGAAGCTGAATGTCAAGCTGCACGGATGGCTCGATCCATACTCGCCAGTCCCGACATAGTGAACCACTTCGCAGTTGCCATGCGAGCCTATCATCGCCAGTGCATCGTTGACCGTGGGATCATCGCCTGTCAGATCCAGAGCGGAGGCGGTCGCATCGGCCAGCAGGTTCGCCTTGTTTAGTGCAGTTCCGATCTGTGTCCATCCGTCTGCGTTGATGCCGTTAAGGTCGATGGGGAATGTCCCGGCGCGAAGCATCGCCAGCGCTGCATCCCAGCTCGTCCCCTCCAGCAGATTGCTCTTCAAGTAGCGACTGTTGCCTTGATTTTTGCTTATTGAATCCTTCATGTTTACACCTCTCCGCAGCTGATTTCCGCTGCATAAAAGAAATTAGGATAAGTCCTCTCCGCCAGCGCCAGCCTGTTCGCCAGCAGAGCCGCACCCTGCGTCTCGATAGCCAGCAGATACCTCTCGATGTTGTTCGCCTTCTCGTAATTCAAAGCGTCCATCGTGTCAGGGAGCTGCGGCACTTCCACCAGCGCAATAAGATTGCCCAGCGCGATGATGTTGCCGAGATAACGCGCCCCGTCCGCTCCGGCGAAGAAGTCGCTGTCCGTCCAATCGGTCTTCGTGGTCAGCGTGGGAACGGAGGAATAACCCATATCGAAGACAGGGTCATCGGCGATGTTATGCGCTGCCAGATATGCCGCCAGCGCATCCAGGTTGTCCTGCATCTCCTGTTCCAGCGTCTCCACCGCGCCCTCAACCCTGTTAAGGTCGGTGTAATTGTACGCGCCCTTAATGGCAGGAGTATCGGACTGCACATATATCGGGTCGCCGTTACTGTCAAGCATCTGCTGACCGTTGGCATCCAGCAGCAGCACATAGCTGTTGCCGTTCAGCCATTCATCCTTTTCATCGGCGGTCATATCCGTCCAGCCGATTTTTGCCAGCTCGATAACTCGCTGCACATCGGCAAGAGTGCGGTCAGTAATGAGGGATAGTGTCATTAGTCATCCCTCCTTAATAGACATATATCAATTCGTACTTAATGCTGGAATAAAATGCGCCGGGAACTGCATTTCTCGTCGCTGCGCTTGAGGTAACTGTCAGCGTTCCGTTATTATAAGTCCAGCTATATCCGCTTGTAGCTGGGTAGACTGTTCTGGTGCTGCCGATGCGAAAATAGTTGCCGACTGTCGTGCTGCCGTCATAGACCACAGCAATGACATAATAATAGGTCGTGCTGCCGGAAGAAGAAATCGATGTCTCATTCTGCCTCACCACGAACATCTGCGGCTCGCCCTGCAAGTCGGTAAAGGAGATGCTGCTCGGATACTGACTGGGAACAGTCACTTCTGCCGTGCCGATATTAACACCGCCTCCGCCGCCTTCGTATGTGCCTGTCACGCTCATGATGCGGTCGGCATCCGCGCTGTCGCCGATGGTCACGACCACATCCTTCTTGATGTTCGCGGCGGTCAGGTTCGCCACCGCCACGCCCTTGATGGTCTGTGCTCCAGTCAGATAACGACCGCTGCTGATGGACTGGTCGGACGAAGACGGATATATCGTCTGCGTTCCCTGCGTGGTCAGCTGGCTGGTATTGCTGCCGCTGACAGTTATCGCCCCAGCCGTGCCGCTGGAGACCCACCCTGCGGAGACAGTCGGAGTGACATTCTGCGATGCACTCACGGATGCCGTGATGAGACCGCCGCTGCTCACGCTGATAGATGGATTCGCCGTGATGCTGGTCGCAGGAGTAGCCGCCGAGCCAGCCGCCACTACCGCCTTCGCTTCCGCCATCGCATCATAACCAGTTGATGGGGAGATCGTGGTTGTTCCGCTGGCGCTGACATTCACGCTCTTGCTCGCCTCGACATTGATGCTCGGGCCGGAAGGAATAGCCGCGATGTCCGTTGCGAAGTCCTCGAAGCCATCCCCGGTCGCGCTGCCGCCCTTCGCGTTGATAGCCGAGATGATGGCATCGTGAGCCGTTGCCAGTCGCGTTAATTTATCAGCTATCGTCATAGCAGACCCTCCAGAACGCTCTCTACATCGCCGCAGACGGCATAGACCGCGCCGCTGGTGATGAGGTTCGCGCTGTCTTCGGTGACGGTATCGTCAACCTCCTGCTCCGATAAATTGCCGGCACCATCGCCTTTAACGATGCCGCTCACCGTGATGATGTCCTGCTTGCCGTCCACCGCGTCAAGGATCGCCTGCACTTGCGCGGTCGTATAAGTTAGCTGTCCCATTATTCCGTGGTCAACTCCTCTTCGTAGTAGATTATCACGCTGCCGGTGGCACCTTTCGCTCCCGGTTTGCCCTTGGTCGGCGGCACGGTCGCCCAGTAAGCATCGCTGTCTGGGTCTGACCATTGTCCTGCGACCTGCATACGGTATTTATATCCTTTCCAGCCGAACATGCCGCCTGCACCGCCGTCGCCGCTGCCTTTTATCGGTTTCTTCACGCCGCGCCGGGCATAGACCTTGCCGGACTTGATATCGGTGAATGCCCCACGCTCCCCATTTGCGGAAGTATATGTGCCGAACTCACTCTCATCGCCGATGGTGATGACATAAGTCGCGCCGGGAGTGACGGATATCGTCCCAAACCACACCCTGCCGCCGTTGCCGTTATCGCCGTGAACGCCGTTGTGGGTCATCGTGCCGTTCGTGCCTTTAGTGCCATCCTCGCCTTTGCCGATAAGGATGAGCTGGATGCTCGTCACATCGTCCGGGCAAGTCCATACGCCGCTGTCGATGAAAACATCTCTGTCTGTCCAAAGCTCGATGCCATCAGCCTGGAGCAGCTCCGAAGTGCAATCGCGCATCACGCCATCCGAGAATGAGAGGGACTGACTGGTCAGCCGCGCCGAAGATGCCAGCTCGTCAGACAGCTGGATCTTCATCACATCGCCGACCTCGTTGGCAGGATTTCCGCGGCCTGTTATCTCGATGCGATTGCCTCCGTAGCAGGACAGCACCATCTGCACCGCCGTCTCGACCTGTGTCTGGTTCTGAATGAATGGGTCAGCGACTAGCAGCGTGTTCGCGGAGGCGGAGGTATTGCCCGGGACATGATAGACTCGCTGCACCGAAGTGCCGCCGGCATAGTATTGATTTATTTCGATGAATGCCAGGTCATCGTTGGAGTACATGACGGGATATCTGGTCAAGTTGTCCAGCGTGGCCTCACCGGCGTTGCTGTTGCTCATCGGTTCCAGCAGCAGCTTGCCAGTCGCAGCGTCCGCCCTTGCCCATAACCCTGTCGCTAGGCAGAGCCATTGGATGACCTGTCCGCAAGTCTGATTCTCCACCGCCGCCGCGTTGACGGACATCGCCGTCGTTCCGTAGCCGTCCGCGATGGTGTATTTATTCGCGAAATTCGCGCCCAGCTGACCGACCACGCTCGCCACCCAGCCGTCCAGCGTTGACGGCAGCACATCAGGCGGAATATAGAGGCGGTCGCAGAGCAGACCCACGATGTCGATGAGATCCCATTGAATGGTCATCTCATAGGTACTAGTCTTCCAGCCGCCGCTGTGCAAGTAGAACACACCGCAAGGCTGCCACTCTACCTCCGCGCCCAAGTCCACCCCCAGCGCCACCTCGAATCCGATGCGGTCTTCGATGGAGAGGAACAGGCCGTTCTTGTTGCGTGGGTCGAAGCGGCGGTCGCTGTTGTCCAGCGTGAAGCTGCAAGACCCATACGGCAGCAGCACCGAAGACGGATTGCCCTGCTGCTGCACGGAGAACTCGGCGAAATCGCCGTCGGTAAGGTATTCGATAGTGCCGGGGATTATCTCCGCCACCCTCATCCTGCGGTCAGGCAGCGACCACTTGGTGACATGAACCATGACCGCCGTGGGAGTAAGCGCCGTGAAGCCGCTGACCTCAACGAAGCTCTCCTTATTGCCTGTCACCGTCTCCGTATGGATGAGGGAAGCGCCCATGTAAAATTCAACGGTGAAGTCTTCCGGTACTCCGTCCGCCGCGTGGGAAGGGAAGTACACTCCTGAGACTTGCAGCGCCGAAACGCCGCTGATGTCCACGCTGCAATAGAGGTCGCCTGTCGCGTCATCCGGGTCGAACAGCGCCGCCGTCTCGCAAGCTATCTCCGGCGAGTCAGCATCCACGCGCACCGTGCCGTCCAGCGTCCAGCGGTTATGCTCCAGCGACGCCATCCTCGTCAGCTCGTTGTTCTTGTCATATAGCTGGTCAAGGTCGCCGTATATGTCCTGCGCGGAGCCGTCCGCGCCCTCAAATGCCAGATCCGGCGAGATGAGGTCAAGCGTGGCCTTGATGAGCATGTGCCGTGTATTCCCTGTTATCGCATCAGCGTAGGCATTACTCGTCGGCAGCATGAGGGTTCACCTCTCTTAAAGTGAAGCTGATGTTGTGCCAGTAACCCACGCCGTCACGCCCAAACGCGAATACAGGCGCACCCAATTCGGTGCAGAGGTACTCGCCCACCTGCAGCTCGTCCGACTTATCTGTCAGCACCGCCGCCGTGAAGCTCTGACCGCTGCGGAGGATCTCATATACAGGCCGCCAGATAGCTGCCGGCATATAGTCATATTCATAGGTCGGTTCGTAGACCAGACCGCCCCTCACTTCCTGCACCATCCTGCCGCTGATCATCTCCACATTGACCACCAGCGGATTTTCCGGGCAGGAATACTTGTCGCCGGATGTCTCCGGCAGCTGATAATTCCCAATAATCAGTTGAGCCATGTAATCACCTTAATACGCAGTAATCGGAGTGCCGTTGGCGCGAGCCACGCCGATAAAGTCCTTGATGGTCTCCTGTGCCAGCCGCTTGCCGTCAGGCATCACCAGATTGACGGTAAGAGTGCCGCCTACCGCAGGAGAAGCGGATGCCAGACCGTTGACCACACCTGCCGCCAGCGATGCCGTAGTCGGCTGCGGTGTGGGAACTGCCCCAGCCATGCCAGCCTCCACCGTATTGACCGTCTTCGTCATCGCGGCACGGACGGAAGACAGCCCGTTTACCAGACCGATTGCAAAACCTTTGGTCGCCAGCTCGCCGATCTCCATCATCGCCCTTGACGGCGAATGCTCATCCAACCCTGCGCGGAGAGCATCCAACGCTCGCTGCGCCAGATAGCGCGCCTTGGAAATGACCTGCTGCACAGCGGTGTAGTCCTGCAAACCATCCGCAAACCCCAGCGCAGCATCCTTGCCCGCCTTGTCGAATCCGGCTAGTTGAGATTCTTTCGACATTTTCTCGCCAACATCATCAACCAGATTGCTGGCAGCGGTAGTTACCCCTTCAGTTCCGTCCGTGATCGCGGTTGCCATTCCCTCGACCCCGGTCGCGGTTGCTTCATCGATCAAACCCCATTTGGCGATGGTGTCATCAAGCATCTTCTGCATATTTTCTGCCGCGATTCGCGCTTGCTCATCACCAGTGGTCTGATATATCTGCGTCAAGATGGCAATCTTCGTCTGCATATCCGCGATATATGCGTCCATTTCTGCCTTGTTCGCGCTGGTCATATCCACAAAAGCACCAGCGGATAGACCATAAATGGAGTCTACAGTTGCGAAATCTCCTGCCATCGCTGCCGCCATCGCCGCGCTATATTCACTTGTTGTTGTGAATGTGTTGCCTAATTGAGCAAGAGTGCTATCCAACGCACCTTCTAACTGTGCCAACTCACTTTCAAGAGTGCCGATTGGAATGAACCCGGAATAATTATCGATCTCTGCGCGTTTATCATTGATCTTTTGCTGCAATTCTGCTGCTCGTTCCAGCAGTCCGTTTTGACTCTCAAGCGCGGCTTGATATTCCTCTTCGTGTGCATCAACAAGAGCATAAGCGCGTTTCTTTTCGATTGCGTTATCGATTGCCGTTCCCAAATTTTCCCACCCGGTGATATTACCATCGATAACCTCCATCTCAATACCAAGCGCATCGGACAGTTCTCCAGCGATGAATCCTGCGCGTTCTTCGTATCCTTCTTGGATCTTGCCGTTGCTGTCAACGATGCTATCCAACTCTGTCTTCAGTCGCGCATAGTAATCCCATTCGCTCTGCGCTTTGCTTGCCATTTCATCGGCAGAAGCTGCCAGCCTTTCCTGCGCTTCAGCAAACTCTTTTGTCTCGGTTATTAACTGCCCAACACCGGAGCTTTTCCAGGCATCATACAACAAGCTGATACCACCGATTGCCATCGATATGATCGTAACCACACCGCCAATCGAATTCGCCCAAGTCTTGAGACTTGTTCCGATTTTAGCAAAACCTCCGGATATAGTGGATGGTATCTTGCTGAATGCTTTTGTGATATTGCTCTGAAATGCCAACACAGGAATCCACGCAACAGCAAGGACGCTTTCGAGGTTCTCGGCTAACGCCTTACCGATAGTTTTGAGCAACTTCGGCAACGCCTTGACAACACCAGAGACAAGAGATGTAATACCTTTGATGACCACAGGCAGAAAATCGCTGATGATGTCGGGAATAAGCGGCATAATCTTGTCCACCATCTGCGATAACCCCTCGACCACGCGAGGGATGATGACCTTTAAGTTATCGACAATATTGTCCAATGCCGTGCCGAACGCTTCGGTAAAAGCGGTCGCATCTCCAGCACCGGAGAGGAAATTATCCCAAGCCGCTTTCGCTGCTTGCATTGATCCCTCGATAGTTGTCGATGCTTCGAGCGCGGTAGTTCCAGTAATCCCAATCTCATCTTGAACAGTATGGATCGACCGAATAATCTGATCGAAGCTGACCTCGTCCATCTTCTCGATGGTCTTATTCGCGCCCAGAATGGTGCTATCCAACTCATTCGCGTGATTGATCAGTCGCACCATCTCGGTTGCCGTGCCACCATACCCCAGCTTGAGGTTGTCAAGCAGGGTATAGTTCTGCTTCGCGAACCCTTGGTAAGCGTTCATAATGCTGGACATATCCGTACCCATCTTATTAGCATTATCTGCCATATCGATGAGTGCTTGATTAGCCAGATCGGCAGCCTTTTCCGTGTCGCCGCCCAAGCCTTGGAGCAGGGATGCGGAAAAGGATGTCACCGTCTCCATGTATTCGTTTGCGGAAAGGCCTGCGGTCTTATAAGCGTCTGCCGCGTTCCGCAGCACCTTGACCGCGCTGTCGCCGAACAGAGTTTCAACGCCGCCGACCAGCTGCTCATAGTTGCCGACCGCATCCAGCGAACTTTTGA
>JAEIGA010009196.1_pt1 | contig 14944 bp, 15 predicted proteins | sample 9270691 | NCBI WGS metagenome assembly JAEIGA01 (sample SAMN17057246, study PRJNA624740) | gut metagenome | biome: biome; isolation source: fecal sample | host: Bos grunniens | place: China: Xizang | collected 2019
CCAAATAGTGGTTAGAATGTTTTAATCCAAGAAAGGAGATCTGACCATGAGTTTAGTACCTTATGTTGTTGAGCAGACCAGCCGCGGTGAGCGCAGCTACGACATTTTCTCCCGTTTGCTCAATGACCGCATCATTTTCCTGTCCGAGGAAGTAAACGATACCACTGCTTCGCTGGTGGTTGCCCAGCTTCTGTATCTGGAAGCTCAGGATCCGGATAAGGATATTCAGTTCTATATTAACAGTCCCGGTGGTTCTGTTACCGCTGGTATGGCGATTTATGACACCATGCAGTACATCAAATGTGATGTCGCTACGATTTGCGTCGGTATGGCTGCTTCCATGGGTGCTTTCCTGCTCAGTGCAGGCACCAAGGGTAAGCGCATGGCACTGCCTAATGCAGAAATCATGATTCACCAGCCCTCCGCCGGTACCCAGGGCCAGATCACCGATATGGCGATCCATCTGAAGCGGCTGGAAACCATCAAGGCACGGATGAATAAGATCCTTGCTGACAACACCGGTAAGAGTGTGGATGAGGTCACTGCCGCCTGCGAGCGTGACAATTTCATGTCTGCTCAGGAAGCTATGGATTTTGGCATCATCGATCGTGTTCTGGATCGTCACTAATAATTTGGAAAGGCGGTAACCCTTTTCATGGCTAGAAAAGACGAAAATCAGCTTCAGTGCTCCTTCTGCGGGAAGCGCGAGACTCAGGTCCAGCGCTTCATCGCAGGTCCCGGTGTCTACATTTGTAATGAGTGCGTGCAGGCATGTGTGGAGCTGCTGCAGGATGATATTGAGATCGATCCCCGCGGGAAGCTGCGTACCCCTGAAAAGCTGCCTACTCCCATGGAGATCAAAACCTACATGGATGGCTACATCATCGGTCAGGACGATGCCAAGATCGCTTTGAGTGTTGCAGTGTATAATCACTACAAGCGAATCTATTTGGCAGACGATTCCGATGTGGAGCTTCAAAAGAGCAATATTCTGCTGATCGGACCCACCGGCAGCGGTAAGACCCTGTTTGCCCAGACACTTGCAAAGATCCTTAATGTACCTTTTGCTATTGCCGATGCGACTACGTTGACTGAAGCTGGTTATGTTGGCGACGATGTGGAAAATATCCTGCTTCGTTTGCTTCAGGCAGCAGAATTTGATGTGGAATTGGCAGAGCATGGCATCATTTACATTGACGAGATGGATAAAATTGCCCGAAAGAGCGAAAATACTTCCATCACCCGTGATGTGTCCGGCGAGGGCGTTCAGCAGGCACTCCTTAAGATCCTTGAGGGTACTGTTGCCAGTGTCCCGCCTCAGGGTGGCAGAAAGCATCCCCAGATGGAGATGATCCCCATGGATACCTCCAATATTCTCTTTATCTGCGGCGGCGCTTTTGATGGCCTGGATAAGGTTATTGAATCCCGCACGGATCGTTCCGCTATCGGCTTTGATGCCCCGGTGGAAAGCAAGAAGAAACGGGATGTTGGTAAGCTGTTGTCCAAGGTCGAACCGGATGACCTGATGAAATTTGGTATTATTCCGGAGCTGGTGGGACGCCTGCCCGTTATCACCTGCCTGCAAAGCCTTCGTAAAGAAGACCTGGTTCGTATTCTTGTGGAACCGAGAAACGCACTGGTTCGTCAGTACGAGAAGCTGCTGCGGCTGGATAATGTGGAACTGGAGATCCAGCAGGAGGCATTGGAAGCCATCGCACAGAAGGCATTGGACCGCCAGATCGGCGCAAGAGGACTTCGCGCTGTGATGGAGCAAACCATGACAAAGATCATGTATGTGATTCCTTCTGATCTGTCCATTACCAAGGTTATTATCACACCGGAATGTATAGATGGTGCGGCTCCAATCATTATTCGCGATCAGAATTCCGATCGCGCGAAAATCAAGAAATAAACACAGGGGGTAGGAAACTACCCCCTTTTTCGCAATGGAGGTGACTCGCGTGAGCGAAACCCTGATGACCGGCCAGATGCCGGTATTAGCCCTTCGTGGGCTGGCTGTTTTCCCTGATCAAACGGTTCATTTTGATGTAGGCCGTGTGAAGTCTGCACTGGCGCTGGAAGCAGCAATGAAAAAAGATCAGACTATTTTCCTCGTTCCTCAAAAGGATATGATGAATGATGATCCGTCTTTGGCTGGACTGTATCCTGTGGGCTGTGTTGCCCAGGTTAAGCAGATCCTGAAGCCGAAAGGGGATGCCATTCGTGTGCTGGTTACCGGCTTGAGCCGTGCAAAGATCACTGATCTTTATCAGTCCGAGCCCTATATGGCGGCGACGGTGCAGCAGTGTCCTGTAATCGATTCAACGGATGATTTGCGGCAGAAGGCTCTGCGCCGGGAAGCTAACAATCTATATAGTGCTTATCTGGAGCTGGTAGACCATTCCTCCCAGACGTTGAATTTGAAGATGTTGTCATCTGAGGACTGTGGTTTTATTGCTGATAGTATTGCCCAGAACTCCGGCATCGATTTTCCGGAGAAGGCTAAGCTCCTTTGCCAGCTTAATCCTGTTCGCCGGCTTGAGATGGCAGTGCGGATGCTTCGACAGGAGATGCAAATGCTCCATCTTGAGGCGGATATTCAGGAAAAGACAAAAGCAAATATCGACGAGGATCAGCGGGATTATTATCTGCGTCAGCAGATGAAGGTTATTCGTGAGGAACTTGGAGAATCAAGTGAACAGTCCGACCAGCAGACTTATGAAATCAACATCCGCAGCTTGAAGTTGAATCCAGAAATCGAAGAAAAGCTGTTAAAGGATGTAGACCGCATGGTCAAGCAGCCCTTTGGTTCTTCTGAAACCGCAGTTCTTCGTAATTATCTGGATACGGTTCTGGAGCTTCCCTGGAATGTCTACACCAAGGAACGGGTAGATGTGGAAGCAGCGAGAAAGGTTCTGGAACGGGATCATTTTGGCATGCACAAGGTGAAGGAGCGTATTCTTGAATCTCTTGCAGTCAGAAAGCTTGCTCCTGAAATGCCGCCGCAGATCCTCTGTCTGGTTGGCCCGCCCGGTGTAGGCAAGACATCCATCGCTTATTCCATCGCTCGATGCCTGAACCGTAATATGGCGCGGATTGCTCTTGGCGGTGTCCATGATGAAGCTGATATCCGCGGTCATCGAAAGACTTATGTTGGCGCGATGCCCGGACGGATCCTGTCTGCTATGATCCAGGCAAAATCCATGAATCCCGTTCTTTTGCTGGACGAAGTGGATAAGATGGGTTCTGATTATCGTGGAGATCCCAGTGCTGCGTTGCTGGAAGTGCTGGATGGAGAACAGAATAAGACCTATCGGGATCATTATTTGGAAATTCCCTTCGATCTTTCCGATGTGATGTTTATTACAACAGCCAACAGTATGGATTATATTCCAAGACCGTTGCTGGATCGTATGGAGATCATCGAACTGACTTCCTATACAGATGAAGAAAAGGTGATGATTTCCAAGAATCATCTTTTGCCAAAGCAGCTCAAGCTCCATGGATTAAAAAAGAGCAATCTTCGCATCACCGATGACGGACTGCGGGAGATCATCAATTGCTATACCCGGGAATCCGGTGTGCGTAATCTGGAAAGAACCCTTGGTGAAGTTTGCCGTAAATGTGCCATGCGTGTTTTGACTATGGAAACGCCTAAGCGCATCACTGTAAGCGGAAGCAATGTAGAGGAATTCCTCGGTGTCCGTAAATTCCTTCCTGACCGGCTCCCCGGTGCGGATCAGGTGGGTCTTGTGACCGGTTTGGCATGGACCAGTGTGGGCGGTGATACGCTGGAGGTTGAAGTTAATGTGATGGATGGTTCCGGAAAACTGGAACTGACAGGAAATCTCGGAGATGTCATGAAGGAATCTGTCCATGCTGCCATGAGTTATATCCGTGCAAATGCCCAGAAGCTGGGCGTTGCGATGGACTTCTACAAGACGAAGGACATTCATGTTCATTTTCCTGCAGGTGCCATTCCCAAGGATGGGCCTTCCGCAGGCGTAACGGTCTGCACTGCCATCGTTTCTGCATTGACTGGTGTATCTGTCCGGCGGGAAGTGGCCATGACAGGAGAAATCAGCCTTCGTGGACGGGTGCTTCCTATTGGCGGCCTGAAGGAAAAGACAATGGCTGCTTTGCGCTATGGCATCAATACTGTTATTATTCCCAAGGACAATGAACGGGATCTGGAAGAAATCGATCAAACAGTCCGTAAATCTCTGAATTTTGTACTGGCACAGTCCATGGACCAGGTGCTGGAAGCTGCGTTGAACCGTATTACCGAGCCTGCACCTACCATTCTGGGGGCTTTTCCGGACACAAAGCAGATGAGCCGAAGCAACGATTTGCGGCAGTGAGGTGTCATATGAATTTTCAAAAGGTTGAATTTTTGATTTCCGCTGCAAATCCTAAGGATTTTCCTAAAAACAGACTGCCGGAAATTGCCTTCGCCGGAAAATCCAATGTAGGCAAATCCAGCGTTATCAATCGTTTGCTTCAGCGGAAAAATTTCGCCAGAGTAGGCGAAAAACCCGGTAAAACGATCCATGTCAACTATTTTACAGTAGACGGAAAGTGTTACCTTGTCGATCTGCCCGGGTATGGCTACGCCAAGGTTTCCCAGTCGGAAAAAGAACGATGGGGAAAGCTGATGGAGGATTATTTTGCCGCCAATCGGATCGACCTGGGCGTGATGATCGTAGATGCCCGCCATGCTCCCACCAATAATGACATAACCATGGCAAGTTGGTTTATCCAAAGCGGTTGTCCATTTGTGGTAATCGCAAACAAGCTGGATAAGCTGAAAAAAAGTGAGATCGAACCGAATTTGCAAACCATCCGGGAGGATCTGGAGCTGCCTGAGGATTGTATACTGATTCCTTTCTCCGCAGAGAAGGGGACAGGTCGGGATGAACTTGTAAGACTGGTTGTTTCTGCCGTGGCGAAATAAGATGAAGATCCGCTTTGAGGATTGGGTTTTCGATGTAGATCTGTCGGCTACCATGAATTACTATGCGCAGGAAGTTCCGGAGCATTGTACCTGCGGCTATTGTCGCAATTTTTATGCTGCGGTAGACGACCGTTATCCTAATTTAAGGTCATTTCTGGCTGAATTTGGTGTCCATATTGAAGCACCGGATGAGCTGTGTCCCTATGAGCCGACCATCATGGATGGCTATTATGCCGTTTGTGGTGAAATTATTCATCACGGCAGGCAGCCTATTTGCATTGATGGATTGTCAATCGTTGCAGAAGCAGGGGATTTGAATGTAAATTCCGGCTGCCCAGCCCCTGTGTTTTTCCTGCACACCGGTTTTATAGAACTACCCTGGGTCTTGGATGAACCCCAAGAAGAAGTGCTTTCTACCGCAAATTTTCCTGATTTTTTCGACAGAATCGTCTGCCGCACACTTTGCTCCCTTTCGCGTGACGACGAAACACAATAAAAGGATCCCCACTTCATTTGATACGATGAAGTGGGGATCATACATTATCCGTTTCTTGCGGTTTTCAGTGCTTTCGCAAGCTGATCGGGACAGGAGGTAGGCTTCATGCCACAGGTGATGCCGCTAACGCGGTTGATCACTTCCTCGATATCCATGCCCTCAACCAGAGCGCTGATGCCTTTCAGGTTGCCGTTGCAGCCGCCGAAAAACTGAACATTCTTGACTTTGCCATTTTCAACCTCAAACGTGATTTCACGAGAACAGGTGCCGCTGGTTTTGTAAGTATACTGCATAATGTTTATTCCTTTCTGTTATAAAGCGATGTCCGCAAGCTGGCCATGGACCAGTTGGACCAAAGGCTCAGGCGGAAGTATCATTTGATGCCCTCTGGCGCCGGCGGATACGGCGATCTCATCCCAGAGAATACAGGTCTCGTCAAAATGAGTAGGGTAGAGCTTTTTCATTCCCACAGGAGAACATCCTCCCCGGATGTAGCCGGTCAGACCTAGAAGCTCTTTTACACTCACCAGCTCCATATTTTTGTCACCTGCTGCCTTGGCTGCTTTTTTCAAATCCAACTCACAGCATACAGGGATGCAAAATACATGAATTCCGGTGCGCTCACCACGAGCTACCAGGGTCTTGAACACCTGTTCGGGAGGAAAATCGATGGCCCTGGCTGCATGAAGCCCATTCAGGTCATTTTCATCGAATTCATAAAATTCTTCCCGGCAGGGGATTTTTGCTTGCTGAACAAGCCGAACCGCATTTGTTTTTGTTGCCATAGAATCACCGTCTATATTATACGATACTGTGGTCTTTGTTTCAAGTGGGAATTTATTTTGAAAAACGGGATATCCTAATAAAAAAGCCGGGGAGGATATTATGTCGGACGCACAGATGAAAAGAGCAGAGCAGGAACAGATCATCGAGCTAGGCTCGGATATAACCAAAAGCAGCAAGGGAAATATCTATACACTAACGATCATTGGTCAGGTAGAGGGCCATCAGGTTGCACCGGAAACGGTAAAAACAACAAAATATGAGCATGTATTGCCGCTTTTGGCAGGAATTGAAGAAAGTGATGACATTGACGGTCTGCTGTTGCTTCTAAACACTGTGGGAGGAGATATCGAAGCAGGTCTGGCGATTGCCGAAATGATTGCGGGGATGAAGAAACCGACGGTTTCTTTGGTGCTTGGAGGGGGACATTCCATCGGAATACCCTTGGCAGTGTGTACAAAAAGATCCTTCATTACACCCACAGCAAGTATGACGGTGCACCCTGTTCGCATGACAGGACTTGTGGTAGGCGCACCACAGACCTTTCGGTATTTTCAGCGGATCCAGGAGCAGATTGCGGATTTTGTCACTACCAATTCCAGGATCACCAGAGATCGGTTTGAGCACTATATGATGGCTACGGGCGAGATGGCAACGGATGTAGGCACCATTCTTTATGGTAAAGAAGCGGTGGAATCCGGATTGATCGATAAACTGGGCGGATTAAATGATGCTCTTGCAGCACTTCATAAGATGATCGACAAGACGAAGAAAACCGGCGGGGATTGACCCCGCCGGAAATTTTATCCCAAATACTCGATCAGGTAATCGATCGCCTGACGATATCCATCGATTCCTTTTCCTTTGATGGCTTTGATACAAGCCATTCCGGCGTAGGAAATTTGACGGAATGATTCCCGGCTGTCTACATCCGATATATGTACTTCCACAGCAGGGATGGCAACGGATTTCAGCGCATCCAGGATCGCCACAGAGGTGTGGGTATAGGCAGCGGGATTGATCACAATACCATCAACCTGACCATAAGCCTGCTGAATCTTATCGACCAGACAACCTTCGTGGTTTGACTGATATTGCTCTATTTCAATTTGTTTTTCCAATGCTGTCTGCTTCAATAGCTCCAGGAGATCCGCGAAGGTCTGCTTTCCGTAAATGCCAGGCTCCCGGATCCCAAGCATATTGATATTGGGTCCGTTAATCACGAGAATCTTCATCAAAGACCTCCCATTTTATCCATAATTTTCATTGCGGTTTCCTCTGGAACCAGATTAGCAATGCGGTAATCTGCAAATTTTTCATACATCGGCTTGCGAATACGGTACATTTCCTGCAGGTGTCCTTTGGCGGAAAGAGGTCTGCCATCCGTAGGCAGCTCATTGAGATCTCTTTCAATCCAGAATATCGTTCCGTTTTGATGCAGATAACGATAATTTTCTTCCCTTGTAACACATCCTCCACCAGTGGCGATCACTAACCCGGATTCCTTTCCAAAGGTGGCAAGCACCTGAGATTCGATTGTACGAAATGCTTCCTCACCATCCTGGGCGAAAATATCAGGAATTGATTTTCCTGCGAGGATCTCGATTTCCTTGTCTGCATCCACCAATTTTCGACCTGTACGTTGAGCAATGATGGCTCCAACCGTGGATTTTCCGCATCCCGGCATACCGATCAATATGATATTTTGGGATTTGGAAGATAGAGAATCATAGATTCGTTGAATCTGTTCGTCTGGGATAATGCTGCCGGTAAACCATTCACTGCTTTCTTTTGCTTGCGCCGCAAGCATCCACAAGCCGTTTACGGCAGTGATTCCCTTTCCTTCCGCATCCATTAAAAGTGAAGTCCTTGCGGGATTGTAAATCAGATCAAGAACACCTTCCAATTGGATAAAGCTGTCCAGTGCGATTGGAGATTGCAATGTGTGTGGATACATGCCTACCGGAGTGGTATTGACGATAACCGCAGCATCACGGTGTTTGTCCAGATTTCCGTAATGATCCTTTCCACTGCGGGAGATCACCACGACATGAGCATTCAGTTCATTCAATACTGCCTGTACCGTGGCACTGGCTCCGCCGCTTCCTAAAACAAGCACCTTTTTCCCACGGACGTCAAGGCCGCTGTGCTCCAACATCGAATGGAATCCAAAATAGTCTGTGTTATGTCCTACCCATGAGCCATCATTTTGCTTAACAATGGTGTTGACTGCGCCAAGCCGCTGAGCAACAGGGGAGAGGGAACGACAAAAGGGAAGGACGGTTTTCTTGTAGGGAATGGTTACGTTCATACCGTGATACTCGCAGGTATCCAAAAAATGTTCCACCTGCTCCGGCTCAATTTCCTGTAAACCATATGAGTAGTCACCAAGCATCCCGTGTATCTGCGGTGAGTAGCTATGTGACAGCTTTCTGCCCAGTAAGCAGCATTTCATTAAACCACCTCACAGTAGCTGCCAAGATACTTAAATTCTTCACAAAGTTCATCCAGCTCGCACATGAGTTGGGCAAATTCTTCGGAATAAATAGAGGTTTCCAAATCAAAGTAGAACATGAATTCGAAATCTCTGTCAGGAATAGGACGGGATTCCAGTTTGGTTACATTGATACCCAGCACAAAAAGACGTGCCAGCACCTTATACAGTGCGCCGGGTTTATGGGACAGCACCATCATAATGCTCGTCTTGTCAGAGCCGGGGAATATCTGAAGATCCTTGCTGATACAGATGAATCTGGTGCGATTGTTGCCCTTGTCCTGAACACTGGAAGCAAGGCAATCCAGACCATAAAGCTCTGCGCAAGCACGACTGCTCAATGCTGCCACGTCTGTTCTGCCGGAGGTGGCTACCATTTGTGCTGCTACGGCAGTATTTTCAACAGGGATCACCTTCACGCCGGGAAGTGTTTCCAGATAGCTGCGGCACTGATTGATGGCCTGCTCGTGGGAGTAGACCTCCTTGATGTTTGAAAGGGAAGTTCCCGGGTTAACCAACAAATTGTGGTCTACCTTCAAACGGAAGGTGCGTACAATGGAGAAATTGCGCTTGATCATCAAATCGTACACCGTTTTTACAGAACCGGCCGTGGAGTTTTCAATGGGCAGAACCGCATACTGGCAAAGTCCCTGTTCCACAGCATTGAAAACAGCATCAAAGTTCTTGAAATACATAATAAACGGATTCTTGAAGATCTTTTCGCAAGCGATCTGGGAGTAAGCGCCTTCAACACCCTGACAGGCGACCATAGGAGCCTGAGGGAACAACTTGGGGGTATTTTCAATGGAATCCATGATCTGATGGTACAGCGGTGTAGTGATGGCGTTGCGCTTGGACTGGAAACTCCGGCTCAGCTCAAAGAGCATGGAGTACAGGGCACGGGTATAATTTTCCATATCAGGACCGGCCTTTTGAGCGACGTCCATGAGCTTTTCCCGTTCTCTGGCGGGCACAAGAATCGGTAGACCGTTTTCTTTCTTGAAATCCGCAATCTGGGCAGCAATATCCATACGTTGGGCAAATAAAGATACTAATTGATCATCAATTTTGTCAATTTCCTGTCTAAGATCTGTTAAGCTCATGTTTATTTCCTCCTGTTTGTTTGGGTATTGCCCAGAATCATGTCGTAAATGGCAATGGCTGCGGCAGCTTCCACCACAGGCACTGCACGTGGGACGATGCAAGGGTCATGTCGTCCCTGAATTTTCAATGTTGTTTCTTCCATTTCCGCCAGAGAAACAGTTTGCTGCGGCGCGGCAATGGAGGGAGTTGGCTTCACACCGACCCGGAAAATGACAGGCATTGCATTGGTGATACCGCCCAGAATTCCTCCGGCGTTGTTGGATACCGTTTTGATCTCGCCATCTACTATGGTAAAGGCATCATTAAATTCGCTGCCGCAGTCATATGCCGCAGCAGTGCCGCCGCCGAATTCCAAATATTTCACTGCAGGGATCCCGAAAATGATTTGACTGAGCCTGCTTTCAACTCCACCGAACATTGGCTCACCAATTCCCGCAGGTAATCCTGTGATGGCACACTCTATTTCGCCGCCTACACTGTCACCCTGACTGCGTGCCTGGGAAATTGCTTGGCGCATGGCTGCTCCCGCTTCAGCGGACAGCACAGGAAAATCCTCTTTTACGGCATCCAGTTCCGGCGCCAGATCATCGAACCGGTCGTCGTAATGCCCGGCAATGATGCTGATGTGAGCACCAATGCGGATCCCCATTTCTTCCAACCACTGCTTGCACATCCCTCCGGCAATACAAAGCGGAGCAGTAAGTCTGCCGGAAAAATGACCGCCGCCGGCACTGTCTTGAAAACCGCCGTATTTGATCTGCGCCGTATAGTCTGCGTGTCCGGGTCTGGGCTGATCCTTCAGTGCTTCATAATCTCCTGACCGGGTATTAGTATTGCGAATCATTGCAGCGATAGGCGCACCACAGGTGTTTCCATCCAGCAGACCGGATAAGATCTCAGGCCGGTCTGTTTCCTTTCGTGGGGTAGACCAGTCGTTCTGTCCCGGCGCACGGCGGTTCAAAAACTGCTGCAATTTTTCTAAATCCACCGAATTACCTGCCGGTATCCCATCCAGGGTCATACCGATCGCAGCTCCGTGGGATTGTCCAAAAATGGTCAATTTCAGGCTTTCACCGAATGTACTGCCCATAATTTCCTCCCAAACGTGAAAAATCTTCAAAAAATGTTGGATATGATTTGCTGACGCATTGTGCGCCGAGAATGGTCACATCTCCCGTGCAGACCGTAGCTGCAATGGCAGCGGACATGGCGATGCGGTGGTCATTGGCAGCATCCACAATTCCTCCCTGGAAACTGGAAGGATATACGGTCAGGGTGTTATCCGTTGCCTCTGCCCAGCCGCCAAGGGATTTCAGCATGGCAATGACTGTTGCCACACGATCGGATTCTTTCATTCTCAGCCGCCCAATCTCCGTGAATACTGCGCCTTTATTTGCCGCAGCCACTACGGAAAGGATAGGGACAAGATCGGGAATATCTTTCGCAGAGATCGTGATATTTTCTTTCAGCCTGGGCATGAGATCCCAGACCGCCTTGTCACCCTGAGCGGATCGAAAATCCAGTCCATGAATAGATACATTTGAGCCGAGAGCCATTGCACCCAGGAAGAATGACCCGTTGCTCCAATCTCCCTCGACAGTAATGGTACCGGGAGAACGGTACTGCTGAACACCATGAATCGTCATTCCCTCTGTGTTTACCCCAAATATTTCCATAGCTTTCAGGGTCATATCAACATAAGGCTTGGATTCCAAAGTTCCCTGTACCTGGATCCTGCTTGTCCCGGACAGGAGAGAAAGTCCAAACAACAATCCGGTGAAGAACTGGCTGGATACTCCTCCATCGATGGTATAGCAGCCAGGTGTCAGTTTGCCGTGACAGCGAATAGTATCATCCGTGGGTCTGGAAAGTGTACAGCCCATACGTTCCATTTCCTCCCATAGGGGAGATAGGGGACGTTTGGAAAGTCTGCCCTCCAGTATAAATGTTGCGTCGATCCCCAATGCGCCTGCCAGCGGCAAAAGAAACCGCAGCGTTGAACCACTTTCACCACAGGGGAGTACAGCGGTTCCTGCAGGCGTTTTTATGGGCGTTACATGATATCCCTCCGGGGATCTGATTATATCCGCTCCCAAAGCATTGAGGCAGGCGGCAGTCGCATCGATGTCCCGGTTTGTTTCCGTCATCAAAAGCATGGTGGGACGATCTGCGAGTGCGGCACAGATCAGCAGTCTGTGAGCCTGGGATTTGGAGGGGATCGCATTGATGGATCCCTGAAGCCTGGAGGGATGAATGGTGATATTCATATCAAAGACCTGCCTGGATAAAAGATTTTAGTTCCTCAATAAGAGTTGGATAAATGCGACATTCACCGATCTTTGTTGGGATGATGAGATTGACTTTGCTGCCGCTTCGTTTTTTGTCGGACAACGCACACTCAAACAGTGCATCCGCGGAGTAACCAGTAGAAACCGGAAGTCCAAAATCCTTAAGAAGTGAAATGATGTTATGGCAGGTATCATTGCTGCATAATCCCATTTTTTCAGCGCTGCGCGCAATGATGGCCATGCCCATGGCTACTGCGTTGCCATGGGAAACAGAAAACTGACTGTGCGTTTCTACACCATGACCGATGGTATGACCCAGATTCAGCAGTTGCCGTTTGCCGTGATCAAATTCATCTTCCGCTACCACATCCCGCTTCCACTGAACGCACCGGGCAATCACAGCCTCCCGCTGAAAAGCCACGCCTTCTGCCTTCAATTGGTCAAACAAACCGGGATCAAACAATACTGCATACTTAATAACCTCTGCACATCCATCCAGAAAAACAGAAGCGGGAAGGGAATCGAGGGTATCCGTATCGCAAAGCACCAGTCTGGGCTGATAAAACGCGCCTACCAGATTTTTGCCTGCGGGAAGATCGATGGCGGTTTTTCCTCCGACAGAAGAATCTACTGCGGCCAGCAGGGTAGTAGGGACCTGGATATAATCAATTCCCCGCAGATAGGTAGCTGCTGCGAAGCCGGTCAGATCTCCCACAACACCACCGCCCAGAGCAATCAGGCAATCGCTTCTTGAAATTTGATTTTCCGCTAAGAAATTCAGCAATTTCAAATATGTTTCGCTGTTTTTGCTGGCTTCGCCTGCTTCGAACACAAAGCTCCTCGCCTGAAATCCTGAATTGGACAGACTTTGTAAGGCGGTACTGCCATAGAGGGGAAATACATTGGAATCACTGACGATAATGGCTTTACACGGATGCTTCACAGATGCAGCATAATCGCCCAGAGCTTTGAGTAGTCCCTGTCCAACGATCACATTATAGTCTTTGGATGCGTGAACGGAAATGCTTGTCATCCGTCTACCTCCTCTTTTTTGCGTTTGCCATCCTCCAGCAGCCTGGTCAGGCAATCCAAATCATGGTTCGCAATGGCATTGCGGTATTCATTCAGGCTGTGGATATAAAGATCCAGTTCCTTGAGAATATGCTGCCGGTTTTCCAGAAGCAGCTCGCTCCACATGGGAGCATTCAGCCATGCTACTCGTGTCAGATCCTTATAACTGCCTGCCGAAAAGCCCTTGTGCTTCAATGCGGTGGGGGATTTAATAAAAGCATTGCTCAAAATATGAGGCATTTGAGAAGTGAATGCGATCATTTCGTCATGCCCCTGGGCTGTGGTGACAGAAAAAGAACCAAAATGACAGGGGGAAAGCATTGCTTTGACTTTATCCAGCAGCTCTATATCATCATATCTCGGAGGAACCAGGACCATTGGAGCACCCTGGAACAAGTTTGAACGGCTGTATTTGAAGCCGGAATGATGAGATCCAGCCATTGGATGACCGCCAACGAAGGTAAAACCGTTTACCTTTGCCAGGGGAAATGCACGGGAACAAATATCTTCCTTCACACCGCAGCAATCCATAACAAGCGTATCGGGGGAAATCAGGTGCGCGTATTGCTCAAGCCATTGAACACACCCTTCAGGATATATGGCAAGAAGAATGAAATCGCAAGCCGGAATCACTTGTTCATCCAGTTCACCGGTTACGACACCGGATAGTTTGGCAAATTCCAGCATGTCCTGATCATTGTCGCATACATAAACATTGTGTCCTGCCTTTGCATAGGCACGGCACAGAGAGCCGCCGATAAGACCAAGACCCAGAATACCTACGTTCACACGATCGCCTCCCGTATCTTGTGAATGCGGTGGGTCAATTCGTCGAACTGCACCGGAGTGAGGGACTGTGCACCATCACAAAGAGCACAGGCGGGGTTGTTATGAACCTCAATGATCAGTCCATCTGCGCCGGCAGCGGTTGCGGCAACTGCCATGGGAGGAACCAGCTTCGCTTTACCGGTGGCGTGACTGGGATCCACAACCACAGGAAGATGGGACAGCTCATGGAGAACAGAAACAGCGGACAGATCCAGTGTATTTCGTGTGTAGGTTTCAAAGGTACGGATTCCGCGCTCACAGAGGATCACGTTTTCGTTGCCTTCACTCATAATATATTCCGCACTCATCAGAAGCTCCTGCAGGGTATTTGCCAATCCACGTTTGAGGAGAATGGGCTTCTTGGTTTTTCCAAGCTCCTTTAACAGATCGAAATTCTGCATATTGCGGGCGCCTACCTGAATGATATCAATATCCGCAAAAAGATCCAGGGTGCTGATATTCATAATCTCCGTTACAATGGGCAAACCGGTTTCTTTCCTGGCTTTCAGCAGCAGATCGATACCTTCGCCCTTCATACCCTGGAAAGCATAGGGAGATGTTCTGGGCTTGAATGCGCCACCTCGAAGAATTTGAGCACCGGAAGCCTTGACCGCTTTGGCGACTTCAATGATCTGCTCCTCGGATTCGACAGAGCACGGTCCAGCCATGATTGCAAAATAGCCTCCACCGATTCGCACGTCACCGACCTGAATGATGGTATCGTTGGGATGGAATTTTCGATTGGCCTGCTTGAACGGCTCCGAGACCCGTTTTACACTGTCCACGATCTCCAAACTGCTGAGCAGCTCCGTATCGATCCGGCTGGTATCACCGATCAAACCTAGAACGGTGATTTCCTGACCCTGGGATACATGAACATCCACGTGCATCCGTTTCAGCCACTGCACCAGATGGTCCATTTGATC
>JAEIGA010009197.1_pt1 | contig 14943 bp, 12 predicted proteins | sample 9270691 | NCBI WGS metagenome assembly JAEIGA01 (sample SAMN17057246, study PRJNA624740) | gut metagenome | biome: biome; isolation source: fecal sample | host: Bos grunniens | place: China: Xizang | collected 2019
AATCTTTGTTGCGAAACAGTATATTCACGTCCAGCAGTATTACCCGTCCATTGTGCTATTTTCGTTCCATCTAAGGTATAGATAGCAAGGCAATAGTTATTATTTTCTCCACAAACCCAATTTATAGTATCATTTATGTTTACGGGAATTGGATTTGTTACTATATAACCATCAGCAGTTACTATATCACCATTGGAATCAAGAGCCTTTCCATAGATAACATTTCCAATTTCACTTCTTAATGCATTATATGCACCTCCACTCTTAACCAGATTATCACTTCCTGCAGTAGGCTCTTCATCTACTCCTTGCCAATCAGAAGGCGTAGTGCTAAATTCATCAGCCATTAACCTATACTGTACATACTTATTGTCAGAACTCTGTACAGTTCCTTGGATGAATTTGATGCTCATGCCACCGCGACGTATGTCGGCGGGGACGTTGGCACCGCTGGTGCCGAGGGCGGCGGCGAGATCGGCGTATGGTGTCGGGTTGCCCTGGCCGTCTGGGTGGTTGGCGGAGATGTCGTAGACCTCACCAATGGATGATCGAACGGCCAGACAAACGTATGCCGTGCCATCCCATCCATAAATAGAATAAACAGTTGTATCGTACTGAGTTCCGTCCCAATTTCCGACGTTATATAGGGTGTCAGACGATCCAGTTTCCGGGAGCAAGTCTGTCACGGCTGTGGTCAGGTTGGTGGCTATCACATACACACGGTTCACGTCAGGAGTTGTGATCAGTTCATTTAACTCTTCACGGTTGTACGTCTCTTCCTTCGTGTAGCGGTCGCCAAGCTCAGTTTGCACGTCGGCATTGACTTCCTGCTGACTCTTATTTTGGTTGAGGTCTTTCACCTCCTGCGCTTCCATTGCGACACCATCTGATGCCGTCGTGCGAACGCGCCCTGCTATATTCAAATAGTCTGTCATAGTTATATGTTTTTAAAATTATGAAACTTTGTATGTGTGAGTACCTGCGAGACGGGAGTTAACCGTCTTGAATGCCTTGTAGCCTTCGCGTGGTGTAGCAATGGCCTCGATACTGAGGTCTGTCGGGAAACTTGGATCGTCCCAGAGTTGCAGACGCTGGATGTTTGCCATATTGTCGGGCACCTCGAAGAAGATGAAGTCGTTGTCTGCCGTGGTGATGCTCTGGATGAATGCCGGTGATGCCACGGCTGAGTGCGCGGTCATCGCCTCGGTATTGAGCACATCGGCTGACTGCCCTGCTCCATAGTAGATGGGGAATACCAGTGCGACGGTGGCCGTCTTGCTGCCCTTGCTGACGCTTTGCACGGTGAATTGTGCGGTCTTTGATACGGTGGTCGGTGTTGCACTGTTCACTATCACCTGATACTCCAATCGTGTTCCTTCGCGTGGTTCTCCGCCGTCGAATACCACGGTAGCCTTTGTCGGGCTGCTGGTGGCCACGAATGTCACCGTCTTGTTCGTACCGTCTGCGAATACTGCCGCAGGAGATACTGACAAACCAACCGTCGTGTCTTTGCTTACAATCTCATTGATCTGGTCCTGAAGATTGCTCGCCACCGCTGCCACGTCACTCTGCGTGGTCAACTTGTTATCTGACGACGCACCAGATGGAATCTTCTCATTGATGGCTGCGATGCCTTCAGTCAGTACACCAAGTGCTTCGTTTAGGTCGGCGTTGGTAGGCAGTGCTGACAACTTTGCTACGAGTTCTTCTGTGATTCCAGAATTAATGGCGTTCCACTGTGCTGTAGTATAGCCTGAATTATTCAGCGTGTACTCGTATTCCCACGACGTGCCATTGAACTTATAACGCTCCGTCCTTGCGATTTCCGTCGGACGGTGCATAGAAGTGGGAATCTGCACAAAGCAATAGTCGTTATTGTCGGCTGTGGCGATAGATGCAGCAAGCACTGTGCCGATCTGTTCGTGTGTGGCACTTGTTGACAGGTGCAAATCAGTGACAGAGTTGAACGTGCCTCTGAAGGTGGCCGAAGCGGTAGCGATGCTGGAATTGACAAACGCTTTGTCGGCCAATTGGTTCAATGCAGTAGCAGCCGATGGGATCAATAGCAAGATGGCTTCGATGGCATCAGACAGGGCAGCAAGTTTCGTCACGTCGTTGCTGGTGATGCCAGAATTAATAGCGGACCACTGGGCAGCGGTGAAGCCTGAGTTATTCAAATCGTACTCGAAGGCCCACGCCTCGCCGTTGAACTTATAACGCTCAATCTTCGCAATCTCGGTGGGTGTCTCGACGGACGTAGGAATCTGCACAAAGGCGTAGTCGTTATTGTTGGCCGTAGAAATCTCGCCTCCAAGTGAATAGGCTATCTGGCTGTGCGTGGCCGTAGGCACCAGTCCGAGGTCTGACACGAGATTGAACGTCCCTCTGAAGGTAGCCGAGTCAGTTGCCACCTTGTCGTTCACATAGCCCTCAGTGGCCAGTTTGTTCGCTGACGAAGCACCAGATGGAATTTTCTCCTCGATGGCGTCGATGTCGTCAGCGTTTGCTTTCTCGGCAGCCTTGGCGCGGGTTTCCTCTGCGTCAATTTTGCCGTCCAGAACCTGCTCAGCCTGTCCAGCACGCAGAACCTCGGCGTCGATATTACCCTGCAAAGTTTGTGACGCATCGTTCACGTCACTCTCTGTTGCAAACTTGTTTGACGACGACGCGCCAGACGGAATCTTTTCCTCGATGGCGTCGATGTCGTCAGCGTTCTGCTTTTCGGCAGCTTTGGCGCGGGTTTCCTCCGCGTCAATCTTACCGTCAAGCGTCTGCTCAGCCAACTCTGCTCGCTGGATTTCTGCTGCCAAATCTTGTTGATTGACGGGAACCTGGTCAAGACGTTCCTGTACCTCTTGACCCGTATTATTCAAATCATAATTTGTCGCCATATTATTATTTTGTTTAAGTTATTTATCCTCGTAATAATCCTCATCAGCCCTGTGCACGCGCAGTTGCTTGCCGTTGCTGTCGAGCAGGTTCTTTTTCTCGCTGTCGCGCAGATTCAGGTAGGCTGTGTGGATGTCACCTCCATATACGCGGGTATAAACGACGTGGCCGTCACCACCGGGCTCGAACTTGCAGCAGAACTTCGCCGTCGGGTTTGCGGTCACGAAGCAGAGCCACTGATAGTTGATTTCCTCGCGGTAGCCGATTTCCATGTCCGAGTCAGCCACCCGATAAATGCAAGCGGCTTTCACCAGTCCAAGCATTTCCGACGAGTCGAACACAATGAAGAAATTACCATCCTCGTCGTGCTTAATGTCCTCGTGTGGAATGGTCATGCTCTGGTTGGTCATGCCCCACGTCAGCACCACGTAGAAGTTGTCCGTCTGCTGGTCGAAGTCGGCGTGAGTGATCTCGATTTTGAACTTGGCGATGTCGCCACGGCTCACAATTCTTGTCTTATCTATCTTCATACGCTTACTCGTTTTCAGGGTTAATAATCGCGTCACAGTCCTGCTTTGCCTTGGCGATGGCCTCACGGAACTTTTGGCAGATGTACGATGTCGGATGCTGGATGTAGGCGTAGCGGTTGTAGAGTGCGGCCATGTCCCTGCGCTGGGTGTCGTAGGCTTCCACAAGTTCTTCGCTGGGGTTTTCGATTTCGCCAAAGTCGAAGTCAAACTCCGTCTGCACCACGGTCAGCTTGTCAATCAGTCCGTCGCGCTCCACTTCCAGCGGCGTGCCACCCGTCAGCACCATGTAGTTCTTCACCATGAACGAGAAGCCAAAGGCTATCTCTTTGCTGTCGCGCTGTGCCTCGGCCTCACGGTTGTTGTACAGCGAACCGACCAACAGCAGCGAGGCGTTGAAAATGGGCGACGGGATGCGACCGTACACGTCGATGAAGTTCTCATACGTGCGGCGTGTCAGGTCGAGGATGGATTGCTCTGCCTCCCTCGCCATCTCCTCTAAGTCTGCGTCTTCGCAGTTGAAGTCGATGCGCAACCGCTGGTGAATCGCATCCAGATTCAGCCACCGCAGGCCGTTATCTTTCTTTTTATCCATATATCTTTTGATGTTGTCTTTTACCATACCGCCGAAATTCCGCTTGGGGTTTACCGCAGCGGACAAACACGGACTTGCACGGACTAATATTTTATAGCAGCAGATAAACACGGACGGGAACGGACTAATATTTTATAGCAGCAGATAAACACGGACGGGAACGGACAACTGATCTAAAAAAGTCCGTATAAGTCCGTTAAGTCCGATGCAAAAAGTAATAGCCCGTCATCGCGACGAGCTATTACCCAACATTAATAATCTAATACCATGAAAAACACATTTTTATTAACATAACACATTCTTTATATATTTATAAACAAGACGTTCATGGCGATGGTGGTGCGGCCAGCGGTCCCGTGCCCTGCATCTTGATGGAACCGGACGCGAGGTTTCCCGTGGTTGCCTGGATGTCACACTCGGTACAGATGACGTAGCCCTGAAGCACGGCGTTAGTGCCGACGACTACTTGAATAAGATACTTCGTGTTGACCAGTGGCAGTCCGTCGGTGCCGGTGGTGATCAGATACGACATGTCTATTGTCCACGACGACCGCCCTGGCACGTACTCCCTATCCGTAGCGTAGGTTTCCGACGACTTCTCGATGGCCTCGCCCTGCTTTTTAATCGTACACGACTTGGCAGCGGCCAACAACGCCGTACTGCCACTGTTGTATATCTTGATGTCTCGTCCGTGAATGATGCTCATATTCTATTATATTTTAAATGATATATTTTCTCCGCTGCGACCCGTGCGCTTTTTCCATCGCTTTGCCGCAAGCACAATTGTTTCGCCCTCTATCGTTGCCACTATCTGCCCGTCGCGGAATCCACCGCCAGAGCCTTCAAGGTTCGACGCCAGATTTGCCTGCTGCGCTTTCGTAAGCACCAACTCCCCAGCATTGACCATCGCATCAGGCCCACCGTAGATGTTATCACCGCTATAAGAGTTGCCCTTCACAATACCACCCTGGGCGTAGCCCGATGTGGCCTGCTTAATTGCTGATATACTTGCTATCATTTGTGCAAGACCAGTTGCTGCAAATGCTATCCATCCCCAACCAGTACCTGTGACTGCTGGGCTGTTGGCCGCTTGTGCATAAGACAAAGCCATCGTAGCCACAGCCTGTGCGATAGTGCCAAGAACTTTAGCTGCTGGGTCTTCAATCTGGCTCATAGCAGAACCAACCGCGCTGATAGCATTTGCTGCAGCGTTCCACTCCTTATTCAAGGCTTTTACATCCTTCTTTACGTTACCAGTTTCAAAGTTGATTTGAATGGGGTCAATGTTCAACTCTTTCAGCTTCTCGTTGATCTTGTCAACCATTCCCTGCCAAACGGAGTCGTCGATATTCTCACCGTTTACTATCTGCTTCCAGATGCTTGATGAATCCAATACCAAATCACTCATGCCAGCCTCAATAGCTTTTTGCATGAGATTCTTATAGGCATTAGCATCTGCGAGTTTTTCGCTAATATTATCATATAATGCAGAACCAATGTCGGCATTTTTCAAGTCGTTCTGCATGTTGCTGATGACGGCTCCAATGTTGCCCTCTGTGGCACGTCCATATTGGCGGTTTTTATTACCAGTTACAACGACTTCGCCAATCTGACCGGCATCGAACGTCTTGCCGTGAGCCATATCTTTGAGCTTTGCAATCTCGTTGTTACGCTTTTGCAAAACCTCTATCTCTTTCTCGATAGCCTGGCGACGTTCGTCAGTAGCATGGATGTATTCTTGGGTAAGCGTTTCGATCTTCGCAGAGTTCATCTGCTCTTCGGTCTGTTGTCTTGAAGAACCTCCTCCTCCACGACCACTTGTGCGACCTCCACCATTGCGCATCTTAATGTCATGGATGGTGCCTTCATTCAGAACCTTCATCACATTGTCCCACGCTGCTTGCTGCATCTCTGCGGCTTTCTTCATCTGTTCGGCAGAAGCCACACCGCTTGCGGCCAACTTGTCGTAGTTCATGTCGGCCAGCTGCAACTTAGTGCGGGCTGCTTCAAGTCGTAACTCGTGAATGGCTTTCCATGACTTACCAGCGGCTTCAGCCACACCGACGCTAAAATCAGTGTCTTTGTCAATCTGTGCCAACTGATTCTTTGTGGCCTCTATCTCTCCATTGAGTGCCTTTTGTGCCTTTGCAGCTTCACGGGCGTCTGAAGTCCACGCCACGTAAGCGGCAACCACCGCAGCGGCAGCGGTAGCCAACAGCACGTATGGGTTAGCCTTGGCCAATAGATTGAACTCCTTTTGCAAAGCGTTTATACCTTGCATCAATGCCGACTGTTTTTGCAACAGGTTTTGCATCGTCTGGAATCCGCTTGTCACGGCCATAGCAGCTTGCAACTTCGCAATCACCTCCACGTCGTCGCCTACCTGAATGCCCATCAGTTTTGCGGCACCCGTCACCGTCTGGAATCCTGCCGTCATACCTTGCACGGCTGCGGCCATTTGATCAAAGCGTTGTGTGTCGCTGGCTGCATTCTGGATGCTTGCCGATACGTCGCCCATAGCGTCGCGCATCTCGCCGGCACGCTCTGTCATCTGCTGAATGCTCTGAGCCATTGCTTCACCAATGGGCGACGTTCTCTCCTCGTCAGTCAACGCACGATAAGCAACAGTCATGTCGGTTGTAGCTTGCGTCAGTTCGCGCAACTGCCCCTTCACGTTCTTTGCCTGCGTTCCGAGTTTGCCCATTTCCTGCACAGCCTCCAGCACGCCCTCGTCGAGATACTTCAACGTACCTCCACCTTCTTTGACTTTATTGAAGTATTGCTGAAGAGCCTCGCCAGCACGCTTGATATTGGCGTCGTACTCTTTCGAGTCTATCCTGAGTTTTACTACACTGTCACTCATGTATTATGCCTATTTTAAGTTTTCGTTCAATATTGCTTGCATTTCTGCCTCGATAGCCGTAGCCAAATTGTCGCGCATAATACCCATAGCACGGTCGCCAAGGTTGTGAAAGAAATTACGCGCTGCGATGCTTCCACGCTTTCCGTAGCGAGTGGTACGTTCACCTGTACCGGTGTTGACCCAACGCAATATCATGCCACGGTCAAGTGGTGCATAGTGCATCATTCTGTCAGTCTTATAACTACGCTGTAACCTGTTGCCGCCTCGCTGTCCTGGGCGTAGCTTTCGGTGTGGCTCATAGCTGTTAGTGCCGTGAGCCTTACGTGAATTAAAAATGTTGATGTTTGCACCCAGCACCTTTTTATATACGGCAGTACGGACGGCACGGGCTGTACCGCGTGGATCGCCATTCTTGAAGTGTATGCCGTTGACTACTTGTGCGCGGGCTTCAAGTACATATTTACGGATAATCTTCCGAAGGACGGTCTGCGCCTTCGGACTTGTGGAAAGCGCAGCTTCAAGTGCTTTTTGGCTTTCCAATATTATCGTATCGTTGACTTCAAATTCAAACATGATAATGCCCGTTATGCTGTTTTTATATCGCCCGTTTATGCGTCTTGGGTTTACTTTTACCTTTTTCGTGACGTCACGAAAATGATAGGCACAAAAAAAACCGGCTCACGCAATCGCTGCGGGAGCCGGTCGGCAAAAATCAAATATCGTTTAACAATTAAAAAGAACCGGCATTGTTACGCTTACGGCTCTAATCCGCCGCCTTGCTGTTGGCCGCCCTGGTTGTCGTCACCGCCATTGTTGCCATTGTCATCGCCGTCGCCGTTGACGCGCTCGACGTAGGCTTTGGTCTCGATGCCGACACGCTTTACCTGATACTCTTCCTTCTCCAGAAGGTCGGTGAATTTCTGCATACAGGTAGCACGGACGCGCACTTGCACGCCACCGGCCTTGTCAATCAGATCGCCAGCATTCTCGGCAGTCAGTTCCGTCACCGTCGGGTCAAGCTCCTTGGCGCGAGCGAGGTTGATGTTGCCGCCCTTCACATGGATGTCGGGGAATATGCGGATGGCTACGTCGCTGCCATTGTTCAGCTGGATGGCAAAGCCTTCGGCCATCTTCTCCACAGCGGCCTTGCAGAAGTTCTCCAACACCATAGCGGCCACCTGCTCAGGAATGAGGTCGTGCGAGGCGTGCGCAATCTCGCGGGCGAGTGCCTTGGTGTCGCAGGTGCGCAGCACTTCGTTAGCTGTAATCGTTTTCTCTGTTCCGAGGGCTTCATTGCCCATGTTCAGTTGTCCTTTGTACTCAATCATATTAGTTCGATTTTATGGGTTTATAATATAAAGGGTGATGGTCGATATACTATATCGCTTGACACCCTTTATACTATGCGCCTTTTTCGGGCAAAGGTTTACTTTGTAAAAGTCCGTGCAAGTCCGTTTAGTCCGATGCAAAAAAAAGAGGCACCGCTGTGCCTCGAAAGTTAACCAATCATAAACTAACCTAAAACAATTCATTACTTACAATTCATAAACAATTAACTAAAACAATAAGTGTATTAAACTGATAGTCAGAAAATATAGCGGCCTCACGGCTTTATTTCTTTAGCAGGTTATTGATGACCTGTTTGCGGTTGTTTCCGTCGCAACGGTAGGAGACATGCACCCAGTACGTGCCTTTCGAGTTGTGCTCCATGATGAGTTGGTCGAACTCGCAGTGCTGCTTGATGTATTGGAACCAGGCGCGAGCTTTCTCCATGTCGCCGTCGATGCAGAGGTCTGCCGCCTCGCCCTTCATGTGTTGTGAGTTAGCGACACCGCCAACGGCTCTGTTCAGCGCGAGCGAACGATAGCCGGAGCCGATTTTCACCTCTTTTCCCCACCACTTTCGAAGGGGCTGCAACACGTTATGCACTAATCCGCACAGGTTTACGATGTCGGTTTGTCCAGGATTGTTGCTGATGCCCTTCGCCTTCGCAGTCGCACTGGCTGTCAACTCTTCCAGAGTAAAGTTCTTGCTTATCCTCATAGCTCGTCGCTGTTTAAGGGTTCGATGTCGGCGGCTTTTTCGTCAGCGGCGGATCCGCTGACCACTGTACCGGCCTTCTTTTGCGGGCGTTTCGTTTTAAGAGTGCCGTCGTCCGATAGTACTACGCGCTGACGGTCTTTGCACGTCAGGTTGCCGCACATGAAAGGGACCATCGTTTCTACCTTTCTGCCGAGTTTCGCGATGTCCATTTTCATCTTCGAGCGGTCGTTGTCGGCCTCGATACGCCAGTCCAAGAACGAGCGCGTCAGCTGCTCCATCTTGTCGCGCAGTTCGTTGCGCTCCTGCTTGTAGTGGTCGCGGTCAGCCCGCAACTCCTCCACCTGTTCGCGCCGGTCCTCGCGGTCTTTCTTCGCGTCCTCCAACATCTGCTGGTACATGTCTTGCATGTCCTTTGTTGCGTCAATCTCGGCGGTCACGGCCTCGGCTTTCGCCTTGCGCCGTAAGTACCGCCATGTGAAGAAGGCGCCGCCACCGCCACCTAAGAGCAGGCTGAGGATTCCGATGATTGAGTCGAGTGTAATTTCCATATCATTGTATATTTTTTAGTTGTTATTTACGTGTTTGCTGTGTCCTCGATGACCGTCAGCGTCACCACGTCGTCGCGCCAGTCGTGAGAGATGGCCACGGGGTCGCCCGTCACGCCACCGATGGTCACCTTGTGGCGAGGATTGATGTCGTTGATGGCCGTACCGCTTGCCAATGCCTGACTCTGAAGTTCAGCGTCGATGCGATGTTTAGTGCCGTTCCAATACGATGCCACGCGATTAGCCAAGTGTTGCTCAGGCTGTGTGTCGCCGCTGTTGTAAGATGCAACCGACATGAACGTTCCGTCTGTGTCCATCAGCAATCCGTAACCATACTCCATGAGGTTATCCGACGCAAAGATGCAGTCTGCCTTCCATTCGTTGTTACACGGATTATTATTCGTTGCCACGTAGTCTTGCGAGTTTTTGCGGTCCTTAGTCAGCATACGAATACGCTGTCCGATGATAGATGCTGAGTCGCGCGAGTATTCCAGTTTGAAGTTTGCAATCTGGAATATCTCACCGATACCTGTATAGTCGCCATCGTGAGCACCCAAGAAGTCCACGAATACCTTTCCATACATACTGCCAGAAATAGGGATAGCTTGGAATCTACAGAAAGCAATTATTGATCCACCAGAATTAGACCATGCAGCACCTATATTGCCATCGGGGAAAGCATGGAATTCTGACGATGGTGAATTTGACCAACCATAATTGAAATAGGAGATGTCTGGGAATCCTGGAATAGTCATATAAAACCACTGTGCATTGCTTCTGCTCGTGCCAATACCTATACGCATTTCGAATCCACGCTGACGGTCGTCAGTAGTCACGAGCTCCGCGCCATTATAAAGTGTAAACGACATTTTCAGACTTCCACCCGTGAAAATCCTGTCTCTGTTGGTATGCATGGATGCAATCGCAGTTCCGCTATTGTACCATCTGTTAATCAGCACGCAGTCGCATATGCTGGGTTCTACCGCCTTCTCATCGGTATAAATCTGCCGACGGTCAAAACCACCACTGCCGCTGATGTACTGCGAATCGAACGACGTGATGGCTGGGTTGGTTCGGAATAAACCAATAAGCGGCTTATCAGGGTCTGGCTGTTCCCAAACGTATGGGTGCGAAATGCTTTCCATGATGTCACGCACGTTCTGAGGCGCAAACTCAATCAGTTCCTTCGTCTCGTTACAGTTCGACGTTACCGTGGCCTTCGATATGCCACGTAGCACGGTGTCTTCGTTGTTCGTTGATGCAAAGGCGGGGTTCTGAAATGAGTCGATGATGGATAGCGACGTAAACATGTGGGCTGCCACATATCCTGACGACGTAGAGCCGTTGGCCAATCCAAGTAGCGTCGTCTGATCTAACACCAACGCCTCGCCTTCCGTGCTATCATCCGCACAACTGAAGATGACGCTGTCGCGCCATGTCCGGCACGTCCATCCCCAGAAGCGGCACGTTTCTTCCAATATTTCCAACAGCGTGTACTTTGCTGTCACGCCATTTTCGTTCACATCAATAAAGTTGTGCCAATCGAACTTTTTCAGCAGCCAATCCCTTGCGTCGAATCCTCCCTGGAAGATGAAGTTGTTAAACGTCACGCCGGTACCCGTCAACCGCGTCACCAATATATAATATATCAGTGCCGCGAAGTTGCTCATGTCCGTCTGGTTTGTCGGGGCCTGCTTTGATGCAAGTGCCGACAAAGCACATTGAACGGGGTACTCGCGCTCCTGCGGGTTGCCGTAGAGCTCGCCGCTGAAGGTTTGCGCTTGCATGAATCCCTGCCACATCACAGTGCCGCCCTTCGTCAGCACCACGGGAGTGCTCATGTCGTCTGTAGGTATTAACGACTTCCAATTGAACGAACCGTCGTCAATGACGCGCAGGTATCCGCTTTGTGTGCGGACGGGAATAAACATGTCCTCGTCGTCGTCTTCCTGCGTGACGAACGGCTGGGCGCCACCCATCAGGGCAGTACCGCCCGTGCCACCGATATTCACCACATACGGCGAATCGCCCGCACCAGCCCGAAGTGATTTAAATGTTATTGAGAATGCCATTTTTATATCTTTTACTATTCAGACAAAAATGGGCTTTGGGTTTACCGATTAACATCGGTAGAGCCTGCTCACGCTCGACAATGCTCAAATCATATTTGGCATTGCCCTCGCTTAATCGCAACCTTTACCAACTGGCAAACCGCGTATGTTTTTCATGTCGTGTATGTCCGTATTAGTCCGTGTTAGTCCGATGCAAAAAAGAGCCGACGCGCAGTCCTCTAATGGCGTCGGCTCGGTGATAAGAATCTCATGTTTACCTCTATACAAATGTCTAAAAAACGACATGTTGCTCACCATCACTGGCTCGCTGACTGTCTCACGGCAGCTTATTTCTTACGTTTTTCCAAAAACTCCATGCGCAATACAATGCGAACAGCCCCAGTACGATAAAAAATATCGTCCCTATCCTTACCCGCCAACGCTCAAACCACGTCAATTGTCGAGTCTGTTGCTGTGTTACAGCAACCCTCACCGTGTCATGCTTTGCGATATACACCGTATCAACGCGCAGCTTCTCGCGCCATTCGGTCTTCCATCGGTCCTTGACGACATACACCGTATCTCCTTGTGTCCATCGCTCTACCCATACAGAGTCGCGAATGTGGATAGAGTCGTGCTGCATGTGGTTCTGGTAAACGGTATCCGTCCGCACCTTCTCCACAATGACCTCCTTTGTCGTTGTGCATCCGTGACACAATGCCGCGATGATGATCAGCACCACCACCGCCACCACGAACAGCACTCCATGTATGCAACCGGCCTGTTGCCGTTCCTTGATGCTCATGCCATTATATGGGTCGTAGCCATTGTGTCGCCAAGGCTCATTCGGGTCGTTAAAATCCATCATAGTCATTTCGTTTTTAGTTTTTTAATTTCTGCATTTATAGCGCATTTTCGTGCTATGGGTTTACCGACTTGCGTCGGTAGAGCCTGCTCACGCTCGGCAATTCATGCAAGCATGATTGCACTCACTTACTCGCAGCCTTTACTGCCACCGCCTGCCTCCAGCCTATCCTTCAGCATGGTGTATCGCTTCTCTTGCGTCCAGTCGCGCAGGGCGTAGTCCATCGCGTCACGTTGGCCAACGATGATGCACACCTTCTTGGCTCGCGTCACGGCTGTATAGACGAGGTTGCGACGAAGCATCGACGTGTCTGACTTCATCATGGTCAGGATTACGATGTCGTACTCCGAGCCCTGGCTCTTGTGGATGGTCGTGGCGTAGGCGAGGTCGAGCTCCGACAGGTCCTCATTCGTGTAAAGCAGTTCGCGGTCGTCGTCGTCAAACTTCACATACACCATGTCGCCAACGACACTCACTATCTCGCCCAGCGAACCGTTGAACACCTCCTTCGCGTAGTTGTTCTTGGTCTGCATCACGCGGTCGCCCTTGCGGTAGATGGTGCCGTAGCGTTCCACGAACGGCCCGCGAGGGTTTACGGCCTCCTGAATGATTTCGTTCATCTTATTGCAACATGTCTGGGTGTCGCTACGTCTCGGACACAGCACTTGCACCGTCATGCTTGGGTAAGCCGTCGCCAACCGACCGCTGACCAACGTCAGCACCTCCTCGGCACATTTGTCGTAGTCCTTTACCTCTTTATAAAAAAAGTCGCTGCCTTTCGAGTTGTTCACCTCCGGCCACACGCCATTAATGATGCGGTGAGCATTCATCACAATGCGGCTTCCGTTCTGCTGACGGTGTATGTACGTCAACTTCACGGTGGGTATCATGCGACTGTCAATCATGTCGCCCAGCACCTTTCCCGGACCTACCGACGGCAACTGGTCGTTGTCTCCAATCAGGATGAGCCGACCGCCCGGCTTGATAGCCTTCAACAGCGATTGCATGAGCAACAAGTCCACCATCGACACCTCGTCGCAGATGATGACGTCAGCCGCCAGTGGTTTCATCTCGTCACGGCTGAACTTACCATCCTGAAACTCCAGCAGCCGGTGGATGGTGCTCGCTGGTTGGTTGGTCATCTCTGACATGCGCTTTGCCGCACGGCCAGTAGGTGCGCACAGCTCGTATGTGTAGCCGTAATGCGTCAGCACCGCCAGCATACCTCGCAGCGTCGTCGTCTTACCCGTGCCAGGTCCACCCGTCAGGATCATCACGCCCTCTGATGCCGCTTTGCGTATCGCGTCTCGCTGTTCTGCGTTGTACTCGATACCCGTCTGTTTCTTTGCCATGTCAACGATGACCTCCGAATTGCTCGGAATCCTGCGGTTCTCCCGCAAGGATAACAACGCCCTCGCCACGTACTGCTCCGCCTTCAAATATTCCGGCAGATAAATCATACCCATATCCTCGGCTATCAATCCCGCGCTGATGGCCGCGTCCACCTCTGCCGCCACCACCTTTTGCGTCAGTTGTAGATGGTCTTTGTTTGCAGCCACTATCACCAACGACAGGCGCAACATACAACAGTGCCCGTTTTGTAGCCGTTCCGTCATCACGTACTTCAACCCAGCACGGATGCGTCGTGGGTCGTCGCCGGTGATGCCCAGCGTACTCGCTATCGCGTCAGCCTTCTTGAAGCCAATGCCGCTGATGTCCTCTGCCAGTTGGTACGGGTTCCGTTCGATGGTCGCCACCGCTTTGTCCTCGCCGTATTTTGCCTCAATCTCTCGACGCAGATAAGGCGCAATGCCGCATTTATGGTAGAACATGCTGCGCACTCGTGCCAGCTCGTTCTCCTTACGCTTCGCCTCCTCCACGTCCTTGCCAAACATCCGTGCAAACGTGTCGTGCAGCGACTTCGCCCGCTTCCGTCCGACTTTTTCCACCTCCGACAGTTTCCAAGGTTCGTTCAGTATCACGTCCATTGTCCGCTCGCCAAACCTCGCCACAATGTCGTGGCTCAGCTTCAGCCCCACGCCCTCCACGTTACACTCGCAGATATAATCTGCCATCCCTTCTGTAGTCATAGTTCCTTTTATTTGGGTACATTAAATCTCCATTCCTCGCCACCGGTGAAATACTTCTGGTGAAAGCCGTACACGCGGTGCGGTTTGTTGTCGCTGCCGTTAAGGTAGCCGTCCATTGGCGAGTAGTGCCAATGGTCTTTCAGAAAATAGCTGTGACTCCGTTTGCACAGATACCACAGCCCTTTGATGATTTTCATAATTATTGATATAAAAAAGAGAGGCACCCTTGCGGATGTCTCTCGATTGATGATTCAGTGTGATGTGTTACGGTGTCAGCCGTTTCAGCGGTGCGAGGTCTACCAGTGCCGGGTCGATGATGTCAACCGTCATGCCGAGGGCTTCGGCTATCTGCTGGATGGTGACGTAGGCCACGCTTACCAGTTCACCCTTCTCTATGCGCCCGATGTGCTGACGTGTCAGCCCGGCACGGTCTGCGAGTTCCTGCTGGCTGATACCAGCCAACTTGCGCAGGGCA
>JAEIGA010009198.1_pt1 | contig 14943 bp, 15 predicted proteins | sample 9270691 | NCBI WGS metagenome assembly JAEIGA01 (sample SAMN17057246, study PRJNA624740) | gut metagenome | biome: biome; isolation source: fecal sample | host: Bos grunniens | place: China: Xizang | collected 2019
ACTGATCCTTTCTGTCATCGCCATGGTCCATTGGCGAAAACATATACAGACAATCAGCGGTACAGACAGACCCGCTTCGTAGTCATACAGGCGTTGCTATTCAGGTTCATTCCTGCGTCAGTTTTTCAATCTCACCTTTCAAAACGGCATCCCAGATGCCGTCTTTTTCTTTTTCATTCTGCGGCAGATCCGCATACGGGATCAGAAGGTGATGACGGCGTTTTGCATTGTCACGCACCGGATCATACTTCCAGTGATTGATATAGTGAAAACGGCACCAGCGGATATGCTCGAGTTCCCATAAAACAGGTTCGCTTGCCCCGCATTCCGAAAGACGCATCTCAATCCAGTAATGATCTGCTCTTGCAATATTCGATCCCTTCTTGAATCCATCCAACGCAACCCATGCATCTTCCATTTCCTGCTCATATCCGGGCGTGGCATGTCTGTTTTTATACCGAAGCGCATAATCATAGTTAAACAGCTTGGCTTTTCGATAAATCGCTTCTCTTTTGATCTGATCCTCTGTCAGGATCTCATCCAGCATGCCAAACACCACAACAGCGTTTCCTGCATAGATCTGATCCAGCTCCATTGGCTGCGGGCTCCAGCAGTGAACCTTGCCGTCGGGGTTCCGGTAGAGAATCTCCTGAAGCAATTCAATATACGGCTCTTTTGTTAAGATCACACGGGCCATTCCGGCGATCAGATCCAGAGAATCTCTGCAATCCTCTTCATGAATGATCACACTGTCCTGATTCTCAAACTTCAGACCTTGCAGAAACTCTTTCTGTACAATATCACATCCCCATACATGATATTCGATCTTCTGGTCCAGACGGTAAATATTGTTCAGAAATGCATAACGAAAAATCGCCTGTCCGACTTTTTCATACCCAATGATCGCAATCTGTACCGGTTCTGCGTTCTCTGTCTCCTCAAACAGATTTTGGTCCCTCCAATATTTTCTTGCCGTCAGATCAAATACATTGAAAAAATGCACATTTCCGCTTGCCTCCAGCAAAAAGGGATCGATCTCATTTAATAAAATAAAAACAGGCTTTTGGGAAAAAGCATCCTTCTGGTCCGAATACAGTCTGATGTTCTGCAGATCATCCTGATACATGATGATGTGGTTTTCTGTCTTTTCCGCCTTTTTCCCGGGCGCAAAATATCCATGCCGCAGCGATTTCGCAAGACGCATTCCTTCTTCTGTATCACTGTAGACTGCTGTTGAATCTTTATGCCTGCGGACAAAAAACCGATCGATCGCCGTTGCGATCGTGCTTAAGATGACGATCAGGACACTCGTTGTGACGATCACCGCCGTGATCTTTGCCAGCAGGATCACAATATTACTGTTATCCGTGACAGGGTTTACAAAATACAGGGCACCGGACGCATAGACCGATTCCCAGAACCCCATATGCGAAAGTCCGAAGTATCCGATCATGCCAAGCACAAAAGGTACCCAGAAAAACCGTTTGATCACCTGTTTAAATATCTCAGCCATATCTGTTTTCTCCTGAACTTACTCCTGCAGGGTACGCTCGCTCGACGCGTCCATCAGTCTGCCGTACAGATTCTCTCTGGTCATATGTGCCATAAACGCATATCCGATCAGGATGCAGGTCATGATCATTTCCACCACGATCAGATACCGCGGGATCACCGGGTTAAACGCCCAGATCACCAGATGGAAAAAGATAAATGCAATCCCCATCAGTGCACATTTCAACCCGTAATTGCGCAGTTCCATCCGGCTCGCGCGCTGATAGGTACCATCCAGAAGAAATGCACCGAAAAATCCCATCACTGCAAGGAACGCGCCAATACACAGCATGTTATGCGGATATGCAAACATCGTGATCAGCGTTCCGAACATGATGATCACATAGGTGATCTTACATCCCTTTTCTTTTTTGCCGCGGCAAAACCGGAATACTTTATTGTACATGCAGAAGAGGTAGATCAAACTCATCTCGGTTCCGAACAGCGGGAACAGACTTCTGACATCGCCGTATGCATTCCAGGCGCTCAGCCCATGTGTCCAGGGATTGTATCCCAGATTGACAAATGCATACGCGATCACTGCCAGGATCGCAAACGTGATCGTCAGATTGCGGTAAAAGCCGGACTGATGCACTCTCTTAAAGAATTCCCGTTTCGCCCGGATTCCTTCCGCCTTGCTGGTATCAAGATATTCCGAAAGATAGATATCCAATGCACCTCTGACATTCCGGTCGATATTCGAACTGCTGTAGTTTAAGTATGACTGAGCGATAAAATCATGCGCGATCTCATATTCCAGATCCGAATCCTTCACGGTCTGTCTGATCAGCTGCAGATCAACAAGCTCCTCAAGGACCTTTGTCAGCTGCTTATGACCTTCCGGCGAAAGGTAATCAGGATTCAGCCCAAAAATCAGGTCTGTCTTCTTCATGACCACCTGGTGCATCCGCGCCGTCGAAAGAAGATAGAGAATCCGCGACGCGTTATAATAATCATCGGTTGACGTCAGTTGTATGTCAAAGTACTGGTTTAAAAGCTCATAGCTTTCCAGATCGTACATTTCCAAGAGCATCTCATCCGTAGCATTTTTTCTTTTTCTTTCATACTCTGCCATATGATAGAAGATCTGCTGCTCGATCAACGGCTCTGTCTTGTGCTTTTCATAATAGTGTTTACCGTCTTCGCCAAGCTGCAGCTCACACTTGCGCTCCAGCTTTGTCATACCAAAACGGTCTTCAGCATTTTCCTGCGTATGCGCATCATTCTGATTTTCACAATAAAAAATGGTATTCCCGACCTGCTCAAGTACTGCATCTTCAAATGCTGCACCGATATGTTCTAAATGAATGTGCTGGTTGGTCTTGATCAAACCACCATTCCACTCATCCGCCGCCTTCTCCTGGCTCTTATCCGACAGGATAAAATAATTCTTGTCCGAATCCTTGATCGTGCTGACCAGATCATTCAGAATGCCGGATTCATTCCCATTCTGACGGTCTCTTCCGAGTACCTTCAGGTTGTTGACATTAAATTCCTTCATGAAATCTGCCAGATACTCTTCGCGCATCGACAGGATCAGCGCAGTGTTTTTACGCGCAATGAGCATGATCAGGTCACGAACTTCCCGCTTCTTTTGTTCATCCAGAAAGAAGTAGCGTTCAAACTGGTCCAGGATAAATACGACCTTCTTATTCCTGACTTTTTCTTCCAGACTGTTTTTTACATTTTCACCAAGATGTGTTTCCAGGATCATTTTGAAATTCGGATAGTTATCGGTCATATCGTAGATCAGATAATCATCCCCGTACATCTTTCTGAAAAACGACAGAATCGTCGATTTTCCGCATCCTGATGTTCCAGTCAAACAGACCGCCTGTTTAATCGTTTTCTGCGGAAAAACGAGATCCTCCAGTGTCTGCCTGATATAAGCAGCTTCTGCTTCGCGGGAAAGAATGTCGTCACTTTCAAGGTCCTTTACAACCGCGATGTTATACAATCCCAGAAACGAAAACCCTTCCGTCCTGCGATAGGCTTCGATCCGATTCTTTGTCGCCCGACTTTTCAACAGAAGCACACCTACTACCAGGATCACAAGCACTGCCTCCGGGATCAGGCGCAGCCCCTGGGGTACAAATGGAAGCATGGTATCTAAGACAGATGCTGCTGTCACTCCGACAAGGAGTCCTGCCAGAATGCGAAAGGTTTTATCCTTCACTCCATATACATTGTATCCCGTCTTCTTTTTTGCCTGTACTTTCTTTTTTTCAATCGCCTGCATCCGCTTTGTCCTCTAAATCCCAGATCGTGTTTCTGCATCGTTCCAGAGAAACGCCGGCTTCTCTGACCCCGTGTGCAAATGCCTGCTCATAACAGACGATCGCATTTCTAAGTTCCTTTTTTTCTTCGTAGATCCATCCAAGTGCATAGGTCGCAAGCGGGATCGCATCTTCGCCATAGGCAACCTGTCTGAGCAGCTTCTCTGCCTCTTCTTCTTTATCTTCCTCAGATCTGATCAACATTGCATAATTATAGATGGCTGCAGGATACTTCTTGTCTTTTGCTCTTTTGTAATAATATTTTGCCTTTTCTCTGTCTGCTTCAATTCCGCCGAATCCGTTGTGATAAATCCAGCCAAGCGCATTCAGAGCGGGCAGATAATTCTTTTGGGCGGCTTTCTCATATTCCTGTATTGCCGCTTCATAATCTCCGTCATTTTCCCTGAGATTCCCCAGACGATACTGTGCCGGTGCCAGCTCTGCAGTTGCTGTCTTCTCATAATATTCCCGTGCCTTTGCAAGAAAAAACTGCCTGATCTCTTCCGGTTCTTTTCTGCCTTCCGTATCCAGTCCATATTCTGTGATCAAAGTCAGATCTTTTGCGCATCGCTCAAAAATGTCTCCAAGATTGTATCCCGCATGCAGATAGCCGCCTTCGAATGCTTTCTCATACAAAGAATAAGCTTTTGCCAGATTCTGCGGTTCGGAATACATGCCCTGCTCATAGATCAGTGCCAGTTCGTTGGTCGCCGCCTGGGAACCCTCCTGGCTTTTTCGTTCCACTTCCTCTACATAATCTCTGTCAGATGGATATTCTACCTTGCTTTGCAGCATTTGATCGGCCATTTTCGTCAGCACCGCATCAAAATACTCCATGTTTGCAGACACACCATTATACCGGGGCAGCATCGCCATGCTTTCCGGCAGATCCTCCGGAAAGACAAAATTGCGCATCAACACCGGGATGATGTTTTTCCCGCATTGCATCGCATGCTCAATCTCTCTGCGCACCCAATCTTCCGGATCCCCGATACAGCGGTCCAGTCCGTTCGGCGGCAAAACCACAAGGACATCCTCACACTTTTCGATCACACCTAAAAGCTTTTCATTGAAGTCTCCGGAGCGCAGGGATTCCACATCATAAAAGACACGGTATCCCATACGGGTAAGCCGCTCATACAAAAGTGCCGCCAGACTTTCCCCGCCTTCGCGGCGGTAACTGACAAATATCTGATAATCAAGATTGTAGTCCATATCAATCCTCTTAAAAAGTGAAAGCTCAAAAAGATGTCTAATAGCCTAGATCATATACATCCCGATCTCTGCCGCATTCTGATCCAAAACATCCTGCAATGTGATCCCTGAAAGATAGTCAATGATCAGATCCCGCAGGCCTTCCCAGATCGGCAGTGTCCTGCAATAGGACGCTCTCGGACACTGGTTCTCTTCATCCTCAAGGCAGTCGATCACGTTCAGGCCGCCTTCCGCGCAGGAAACGATTTCCGCGATTGTGATCTCAGAAGGATGACGCGCAAGCTTATATCCGCCCTTTTGTCCTTTTGCAGTCCGTAAAAGATGTGCCTGGTTTAAAAGCGGTATGATCTGCTCCATATACTTCTTGGAGATTCCCTGTCTTTTTGTGATCTCTTTTAACGCAATAAATTCTTCTCCGTCATGCTCTGCGAGATCGATCATCATTCTAAGGGCATAACGTCCGCGTGTTGATATTTTCATAGCCACTCCTTTTTTATGTAAAAGCCTACTTCTTCCGTATACTTATATGTTCATTATACGTGTTTCCTGTCAAAAAACAACTCTGAGCGTATCGTCATAATCACGAAAAAACAAAAAGCAGGTCCTGCGTTCACAGGACCTGCTCACTCATGGTAACAGAAGAAATGGTTTCATGATTAATCTAAGAACAGGGGGGTGGAATAGTATCTGTCACCACTGTCCGGAAGCAGTGCTACAATCACTTTTCCTTTGTTCTCCGGGCGCTTTGCCAGCTCGATCGCACCATACAATGCCGCACCGGATGAGATGCCTACGGAAATGCCTTCCTTGGTCGCCAGAAGTCTGGCTGCCGTAAACGCATCTTCGCTCTCAGCTTTATATACTTCGTCATATATTTTCGTATTTAATACTTCCGGTACGAATCCGGCACCGATTCCCTGAATCTTATGCGCACCTGCTTTTCCTTCAGAGAGTACCGGCGAATCTGCCGGTTCTAACGCCACGACTTTAATATCCGGGTTCTGCTCTTTTAAGTATTCACCGGTACCGGTTACTGTGCCGCCCGTTCCAACGCCGGCAATGAAAATGTCGACTTTACCGTCCGTATCATTCCAGATCTCCGGGCCGGTCGTTGCTTTATGGATCGCCGGGTTTGCCGGGTTGATAAACTGTCCCGGGATAAAGCTGTTCGGGATTTCGGCTGCCAGCTCTTCCGCCTTTGCGATCGCGCCCTTCATGCCTTTTGCGCCTTCCGTCAGCACGATCTCGGCACCATATGCTTTTAAGATATTTCTTCTTTCTACGCTCATGGTCTCCGGCATTGTCAGAATGATCCGATAGCCTTTCGCCGCGGCGATCGCTGCCAGACCGATGCCGGTATTGCCCGAAGTCGGCTCAATGATAACAGATCCTTCTTTCAGAATTCCTTTTTCTTCCGCGTCATCGATCATCGCCTTCGCGATTCTGTCTTTTACGCTTCCGGCCGGATTAAAATATTCCAGTTTGACCAGAATGATTGCTTCCAATCCAAGCTCTTTTTCAATGTTTGTAACTTCTACCAGAGGAGTATTTCCGATGAGCCCAACCGCTCCTTTATAAATGTTTGCCATTTTCACATATCCTTTCAAATCATTTCTCTATTATTACTTATTTTCAGATCCAACAAAACCTTTTCTATTATAAAGACTTTCATTTGATTTCTCAACTTGCAGCTGCCGCAAACCCTTTCTCCAGATCAGCAATGATGTCATCGATATGCTCTGTTCCGATGGATAAGCGGATCGTATTCGGATAAATGTCCTGATCTGCCAGTTCTTCTGCCGAAAGCTGGGAGTGTGTTGTCGAAGCCGGATGGATCACCAGACTCTTTACATCCGCAACGTTTGCCAGAAGTGAGAAGATCTCCAGCCCATCGATAAACTTCCACGCTTCTTCCTGTCCGCCTTTGATCTCAAAGGTGAAGATCGTCGCGCCGCCGTTCGGGAAATACCGTTCATACAGCGCATGGTCCGGATGATCCGGAAGCGACGGATGATTGACCTTTTCCACCTGTGGATGATTGCTTAAAAAGTCGATTACCTTCTTTGTGTTTTCCGCATGTCGTTCAAGGCGAAGGGAAAGTGTCTCAACTCCCTGCAGTAAAAGGAATGCATTGAACGGTGATAATGTTGCGCCGGTGTCGCGCAGCAGGATTGCGCGGATATAGGTCACAAATGCTGCCGGTCCGACTACATCATAGAAAGAGACTCCATGATAGCTCGGGTTCGGCGCCGCAATGTTCGGGTACTTGCCGCTTGCGGACCAGTCAAATTTGCCGGCTTCTACGATCACACCGCCGAGTGTCGTCCCGTGTCCTCCGAGGAACTTGGTCGCCGAATGAACGACGATATCTGCGCCGTGCTCGATCGGGCGGATCAGATACGGTGTGCCAAATGTATTGTCGATCACAAGCGGAAGCCCGTGCTTATGCGCGATGTCCGCGATCGCATCGATATCCGGAATGTCGCTGTTCGGATTACCCAATGTCTCTAAATAGATCGCTCTCGTATCCTCTTCGATCGCTGCCTCTACCTCTGAAAGATTATGCGCATCTACGAATGTAGTACGGATACCGTACTGCGGAAGGGTATGTGCCAGCAGATTGTAACTGCCGCCGTAGATCGTCTTCTGTGCAACGATATGTCCGCCGTTTGCCGCGAGCGCCTGAATCGTATAGGTGATCGCTGCCGCGCCTGATGCAAGAGCAAGACCTGCGCTGCCGCCCTCAAGCGCTGCGACTCTGTCTTCAAATACACCCTGTGTCGAATTTGTCAGTCTTCCGTAAATGTTGCCCGGATCGGCCAGTCCAAACCGGTCTGCCGCATGTTGGCTGTTATGAAATACATATGATGTGGTCTGATAAATCGGTACCGCACGCGCATCAGTTGCAGGATCTGCCTGCTCCTGGCCGACATGCAGCTGTAATGTTTCAAATCTGTATTTACTCATTTTGGATCCTCCCTTGGTTCTTAAGAATCTATGCTGATTCCCTTTTGATGGAGCTTAATATACTATACTTAACCTAGTTTGTCAATAGGTATTATGAGTTTTATTTTGAAAAAGAAAAAAAGCTGTCGATTTTGACAGCTTCTTTCCGGTAGATTATGATCTAATTCTGGTTTTCATAATAGTTATCCAGTGCAGATTTAATGGCTTCCTCTGCCAGGACCGAACAATGCATCTTATATCCCGGCAGACCATCCAGTGCCTCCGCAACCGCTTCGTTTGTCAGCTTCTTCACTTCTGACAGCGGCTGTCCCTTGATCAGCTCTGTCGCCATGGAACTTGACGCGATCGCACTGCCGCATCCGAATGTTTCAAACTTCACATCTTTGACGATGTCATCTTCGATCTTCATATACATCTTCATGATATCGCCGCATTTTGCATTTCCAACTTCACCGACTGCATTTGCATCCTCTATGATCCCGACATTTCTGGGATTTCTGAAATGATCCATTACTTTTTCACTGTACAAAGCCATTTTATTTTCCTCCTGAATAAACAAACTGACATCTATTTTCAAACATACGATGTGCTGTCCCTAAAAAATGAATTCTTTCTTTCCTGTCATCAGATCCCTCCAGATCGGAGAAAATCCTCGTAAATATTCCACAACTTCTTTTACAGATTGAATGAGATATTCGACTTCTTCATCTGTTGTCTCCGCATCCATGCTCAGTCTTAAGGAACCGTGGGCCACGTCATGTACACGACCGATCGCAAGCAGCACATGACTTGGATCGAGCGAACCGGATGTACATGCACTTCCCGAAGATGCACTGATCCCTTTGTCATCTAAGAGCAGCAATAACGACTCGCCCTCAATGCCTTCAAAACAGAAATTAACATTTCCCGGAAGGCGCTTCTTCGCGTCACCGTTCAATGCAACATGCGGAATCTCTGATAAACCTTCGATCAGTCGATCGCGAATCGTCAGCAGGCGTTTTGTATTCTCCTCAAGGTTTGCAACCGCTTCTTTGAGCGCTTCTGTCATGCCTGCGATGGCCGGAACATTTTCCGTACCTGCACGTTTTCCTCTCTCCTGCGCACCGCCTTCGATCAGATTGGTCACGGGGATTCCTTTTTTCACATAAAGGAAGCCGACACCTTTCGGGCCATGAAATTTATGACCTGAAGCAGACAGCATATCGATATTTTCCGCTTCCACATCGATCGGCAGGTGTCCGACTGCCTGTACCGCATCGGTATGGAATAAAACCTGATGCGCCCTGCAGATTGCCCCGATCTCTGCGATCGGCTGAATCGTTCCGATCTCATTGTTGGCATACATGATCGTCACAAGGCAGGTGTCATCGCGAATGGCGGCCTCCAATTCCTCTGTACGGACCAGGCCGTCCTCATGCACATCCAGAAGCGTCACCTCAAAACCGTCTTTTTCCAGTCTCTGCAATGTGTGCAGGATCGCATGATGTTCAAACGCGGAAGAGATGATATGCATCTTTCCCTTTTTCTTTCCAATCTGCGCCGCTGTCAGGAGCGCCTGATTATCCGCTTCGCTTCCGCCAGAAGTAAAATAGATCTCACGCGGTGAAGCATTGATGATCGATGCAACGTCCTCTCTGGCCAGTTCAAGTGTTTCCTTTGCCTTCTGGCCGATGGTATAAAGACTGGACGGATTCCCGTAGTCCTCCTCCATGCAGCCAATCATTACTTTCATTGCAGCCGGACTCATCTTCGTAGTCGCCGCGTTATCAGCATATATTTTCATATGTCCTGTTACTCCTTTTCCATCTGTTTTCAAAATACTCATGCACTCTCGGTAACGGGTGCTTCCATTATGATCTCATCCCCTTTATGGATGATGCCTCCATGGAGCACTCTTGCAAACACGCCTTCTCTTGGCATAATGCAGTCTCCCATAACCTTATAGATCTGGCAGTGACTATGGCACTCTTTTCCAATCTGTGTCATTTCCAGGAGCACATCGCCGATCCGGAACCGGGTACCGATCGGAAGCTCTTTAAAATGAAACCCTTCTACGATCAGATTCTCCCCAAATGCGCCAAAATCGACCTCAGCGCCTCTCTCCCGGAACTCTTCAATCTGTCCCAGACCCAGCAGACTCACCTGCCTGTGCCACTTTCCTGCATGCGCATCGTCTTTGATGCCCCACTCCTCTATCAGCTCTGCCTCAGGAACTTCATGCTTTTGCGTTCCTTTTTTCTCACTGATACAGATTCCCTGAATGATCCCCATGATACCTCCTGATCCACTTCAAAATATGTTACACAGAACAACTCCCTTTTTCTCTGTTCCGCAATTTTCTATCCTACCTGTACGAGAATAACACCTATTTACCCATCGTGTCAATAGGTAATTAACTTTTTTACTTGATTTACCCATTGACCCTGCGGTATAATGGGTCGAAAAGGAGGCGCAGTGATATGATTTCAACCAAAGGACGTTATGCACTCCGGGTAATGATCGATCTTGCAGAGCATGAAACCGAAGGTCATATCCCGTTAAAAGACATTGCAGATCGTCAGCAGATCTCAAAAAAATATCTGGAAAGTATCGTAAAGGAACTGGTCCGCGGAAAGCTGGTCACCGGTGTCAGCGGAAAAGGCGGCGGCTACATGCTTTGCCGTCCGGCAGATGAATACAGTGTCGGCGAGATCCTGGAACTCCTGGAAGGACCGCTCTCTTCTGTCGCCTGCCTGCTCGAAGATGCAGCGGAATGCCCCAGGGCAGACAGCTGCCAGACACTTCCCATGTGGGCGGAATTTGATCATATGGTACATGACTTTTTCTATGGCAAAAAGCTTACCGATCTGATTGAGTGATAAAACAGCAATGGCCAGAAAAATGTGCCAGGCAGGGATGCCTGGCACATTTTGTGTGTACTGTCAAAACACTTGCACGATCTTCCGATCGATCTCTTCGCTTTTTTGTATCTCGGTATCCAATGCATTCACATCCGGTTCTCCGCACACGTCAATCCCGATCACAGGATGCTGTCGGAATAAATATCGCAGGCAATCAAGCAGTGCTTCTGTCTGCAGATTTCCCTGATCCCAGTTGGTATCGACCGCTTCCTCAGAAAGGACATCCTTATCAACCGAAATATAAACCGGCGTTTCACGGTCAAGTCCTGAAAATGCCTTTTCCGGATCCGACAATTCCGATTCTGTGATCAGGCGGATCCTTTCCCGCATTTCTGAAAGATAAGCTTCTTCCTGTGTGCCTGCGATCCATACCTTCTGTAAATGCGGATCACGAAGCAATGCTGTCCTGATCCAGGAACCGCAGCTTAACAGTTCATCTCCCCATGCGGAAGGCTGCATATCCGTATGATGATCAAAGACAACCAGCTGATATGGTGTACGGATCTTTTCCAGCCAGAACAATGTGGCATAATGATAGTTTCCGGAATCCAGAAAATGGATCCCTTCTGCCGGAAACTGTGCCAGTTTTTCGCGGATCACATCCACCGCCTCATCACTGCAATATGCGTTTGTACCTGACAGACCGGTCAGATTGACCATAACCTCTGCCAGACGTTCCCGGCGTTCATATACGCCGGAAAAATTCATATCGATCATCTGCATCATCTTTCACTAAACGCCTTCTTTGATGCCGCCCTGGCTGTACACCTCTTTTGCCTCACCAAACCCGTCTTCAGTCCGGTCCACGGCATAAACGCCACAGGTGCTGATGTACTTTGCCCAATAGCTTCCGTTTGAGGAAGGGGTTAGATATTCGAGTGCCCCTTTCATCGCCACGGCATGTGTCGCGATCAGGATATTCCCTTCTGTTTCATCCAGGTCTTCTAAAAAGGCACCCATCCTGCTGATCACGGAAGAAAGCGGTTCCATTCCATCCGGCGCGGGATTGTTTACAAAATCACTGAAAAACGTGATGATCTCCGGTGCGGGATTGGTCAGATCCATTCCTTCATAAGGACCGTAATCCATTTCCAGAAGCCGTTCATCTGTCGTCACATTCTGGCCGCCTGTCACCAGCTCCGCAGTCTGCATCGCACGGATCATCGGACTTGCATAGACATGATCAAACGCAATCCCCTTCTCCCGGAACCATTCGCCTGCAGCTCTTGCTTCTTCCATTCCCGTTTCGTTCAATGCCACGTTGCTTCTTCCCTGCAAAAGCTTCGCCTGATTCTTATCTGTCTGTCCATGCCGCATAATGTAGATCGTCATATCGGTTCCCTCTCTATAATCATTCATCGCTGGTGCCCTGCAGAAGCGCAAGGTAAGAATTTCTGATCGTATCCGATAGCGAATAGCCCAGCTTTTCCAATACCAGCGATATCTTTGAAAGCGCAGAATCCTTCTCTCCTTCATCGGCGATCACGATCTCAAGCTCTAAAAAACCACCCAATCCGTCGATCCGGTCGACACACGCTGTCATATCCTCCCATACCAGTTCCTGTCTGACCTTGATCACAGATGGGGAAACTCTGGAAAACCCGATCGCTTCAAAGATCTGTTCTGCCAGCTGCCCATCTGAAACACCGGTCTCAAGTTCCTTCCGGCTTTTGGATACGGTATCCATCTTTTTTCCTTTAAAGGTGATCACGGACTCAGATTCGCCGCTTGCAAGATCTGTAATATGGCGTACACGCAGCGCTTCTCCGTTGTTTTTGATCGAAGACGAGGCATTGTCGTAATAATGATCCTCTTCCCTGATCTTCTGGCTTTTGCAAAAGCCGGACTCTATAAGCTGCATTTCGGTTTCCGCTGCGTATTTTAGCGGTACTTTGACTTCAATTTCAAACATGCGTATCTCCTTGCGTGCTGCACAACGCACAAAACAAGGAGCCCTGAAGGCTCCCTGTTCCATACTGTTTTGGTTTTATGCCAGATGGCCTTTCTGCCCGATTACTTCGATCACAGAATCCACGTATTTCTCACAGATCTCTTCTGTATCTGCTTCTACCATAACACGGATCACCGGCTCTGTGCCGCTCTCTCTGACCAGGATACGGCCTGTATCGCCAAGCTCCTCAGAAACTTTCGCAACAGCTGCCTGTACATCCGGGTCATTCTGCGCATCCGGTTTGCTCTTCACGCGGACGTTTTTGAGCACCTGCGGATAGAATACAACCGGCGCTGCCAGCTCACTCATCGGTTTTTCCTGCGCGATCATCGCTTCCATCATTTTCAGGCTGGTCAGGATGCCGTCACCAGTGGTCGCATATTTGGTAAAGATGATGTGACCGGACTGCTCTCCACCGATTCTGTGGCCGTTTTGTACCATATTTTCATAGACATATTTGTCACCGACTTTTGTCTTCTCATACTCGATGCCTACCGCATCCAGTGCTTTGTAAAGGCCGAAGTTACTCATAACGGTCGTAACAACTTTGTTGTTTAAGAGCTTTCCACGATCTTTCATATACAGACCATAGATGTAGAGGATATGATCACCTGTAACAACATTGCCTTTCTCGTCTACACAAAGGCAGCGGTCAGCATCTCCGTCGTAAGCAAAACCGACATCCAGGCCGTTTTCTACAACAAACTTCTGCAGATGTTCAATATGTGTGCTTCCGCAATCCGTATTGATGTTGTAACCATCCGGCTCCGCATTCATCACATAGGTCTTTGCGCCGAGTGCGTCAAACACACTCTTTGCGATCGACCATGCAGCGCCGTTTGCACAGTCCAGTCCGACCTTAATGTCTTTAAAGCTGTACTTTGACAGGGAGATCAGATATCCGATGTAACGGTTGCGGCCTGCCACATAATCTACCGTACGGCCGATCTTTTCCCGCTCTGCCATCGGAATATCTACTTTGCCGTCAATGTAATCTTCAATCTTCAGAAGTGTTTCCTCATCCATCTTCTCGCCGTTTTCATTAACGATCTTAATACCGTTGTCATAAAACGGATTGTGAGAAGCGGAGATCATGATACCACAGTCGAAATCATCTGTCCGCGCAATATAAGAAACGGACGGCGTTGTGGTAACATGCATAATGTAAGCATCTGCGCCGGAAGCCATCAGACCTGTGCAAAGCGCATACTCAAACATATAGCTGGAGCGTCTGGTGTCCTTACCGATGATGACTTTTGCTTTCTTGTCTAATCTTGCGCCATAATACCAGCCGATATACCGGCCGATCTTGATCGCATGGTCAAAATTCAGTCCCTTGTTTGCCTCCCCGCGGAAGCCATCTGTGCCAAAATATTTACCCATTGTTCTCTCCAATCAATTGTTTCTTACACTGTCCCTACAGTCTTTCCTTTTTCTCGATGTCAAGGAAATATTTGTAAGTATCTACTGTCAGCTCGCCGCAGGCTTCTTCATCACATGCGATGATCGCTGCATTGTGCATCTGCAGCGCGCTGCAGGTCCATTTCTGGCTTACGCCGCCTTCTACGGTTGCTGCCAGTGCGCGTGCCTTATTATGGCCGCTGATCAGGACAAGAACTTCTTTGGAATCTGTAACAGTACCGATTCCTACAGAAAGTGCCTGTGCCGGTACTTTTTCCGGATCATTTCCGAAGAAACGGGAGTTTACGATACGCGTATCGGTTGTCAGATCTCTGACACCGGTTCTGGAAGCCAGTGATGTGTACGGCTCATTGAATGCAAGATGTCCGTCAACACCGATGCCGCCCATGAAAAGATCAATACCGCCATAGGAAGCGATCTTTTCTTCGTATGCAGCACATTCTGCTTCCGGATCGTCTGTCATACCATTTAAGATATTGATGTTTTCCGGCTTCATATCTACCAGATGATTGAACAGATTGTCATGCATGAAATACCAGTAGCTCTGGTCATGCTCGTGCGGAAGTCCGAGGTACTCATCCATGTTGAATGTCACAACATTTGCAAAGGACACCTCACCAGCCTTGTTCATTCTGACCAGCTCCTGATAAACGCCGATCGG